>Ga0209164_1000401_pt1 | contig 108871 bp, 91 predicted proteins | sample MTBNYHSulfiMetaG_FD_187458 | JGI IMG/M metagenome (GOLD analysis project Ga0209164, IMG submission 187458) | Enrichment culture microbial communities from rom New York Harbor, USA that are MTBE-degrading - MTBE-NYH (New York Harbor Sulfidogenic)... | ecosystem: Environmental > Aquatic > Marine...
GACCCCCACGTGTGGGCCGTGCCTCGGCGGGCACATGGGCATCCTGGCGGCAGGGGAGCGTGCGGTGGCCACTACCAATCGCAACTTCGTCGGCCGCATGGGCGACCCGACGAGCGAGGTCTACCTCGCGGGCCCGGCGGTGGCCGCAGCGAGCGCGGTGCTGGGGCACATCGGGCTGCCGGAAGATATCGGGTAGCGTGACTCCGAGCATTCACACGGAGTCGAGCGGTCGGCTCCCTGCAGCGGCCAGCGTCACGCATTCTCAAAGTCCGCGGTCCCGCTGGCTCATCCCGGGACTCTTCGCGGCAACCGCAGTCGCCATCGCATTGTCCCTGCGGAACGCGGCGCCTCTCGTTGCCCTACTGGCGGCGTGCGTCTGGGTCGTGACGATCGCGGTGTTCCGGGCGCGAAGCGCACGCGTACCATCCAACCAGACCGTGCTCGTCCTGGCCCTGTGCGGGCTGCCGGTCGCCCTGCTGGGCATAACATCGGCGCTGGCGGTCAATCCCCGCGTGGCGCTGCTGGGTGCGGTCGGGCAGCACGTGGGGGCTGCCACATGGCTCATCGCGTTTCTGCTTCTGGTGGTGACTGCGCTCGTCGCGCGCCCCACAGACCTTGGCGATGTCGCACGGGCCGGTGCCGGTCTCGGCGTGCTCGTGTCCGTAGCGGCAGTCTTGGACTGGGTCGGGCTGCTGTCGGGCGCGCGCTTTTCGGCTGAGGCTTCCGGAGTCATGGAGAACTCGATCGCTCTCGGGCAGCTGCTGGTGCTCTCCTTGGCGTGCTCGTTCGCCTGGCTGGTCTCGACGCGGATACGTGCACAGCGTGTGGTGGCTGGAGCGGCCACTGTGATCGTTCTTGCGGGGTTGCTGGTGGCGGACTCTGCCGCCGCGTGGATCGGCGTGACGCTCGGTGCGTCAGCCTGCGCGCTTGTCTGGTGGGCAGCGCGCCGAGGAAGTGTTCGGCCGTTCGGTGTCGCCGCGGTCGCGGCGATCCTGATCATTGTCGCGATTCCGTCCCTGTGGCTCGCGCTTCCCGATGGGGCCGATGTTGAAGCATGGCTGCGGATCGCCAACCTTACGAACGACCGTTCGGTCATCTGGACGTCGGCGCTCAAGCAGATCACGCAGGCGCCGATCGCCGGTTCAGGCGCGGAGCACTTCTCGGCGTGGGTGGTCTGGAGCTCCCGGCCTGGCGTCGACCTCCAGCAGACCGCGACGTACGACCCGCACAACATCGTGCTGTGGTGGCTGCTTTCAGCGGGCATTCTCGGTGCGCTCGCCGCCATCGGTGCCGCGGCTGCACTGTTGTGGTCACTGCTGGATCGCGCGCGACAGAACCCGAGAGCGCCTGTTTTCGCCGCGTTGGTGGGCGGGGCCGTTGGTTGGGCTGTGTCTGTGATGTTCGGTTGGATCAATCCGCTGGCACTCGCCATGCTCGCCCTGCTGGTCGGCGCTGCTCTTGGCGCCACTGGGACCGCAGAGGGAGGCGCGCAGCGTTTCCCGGTGGCGAGAGTTGTGGTGATCGCTGGAGGAGTGCTTGCTGTGGGCGTCGTGCTCCTGCTTGCCGTGTTCGGTGCATCCGCAGAGATCCGATGGGCGAGGGGTGTCGACCGGGGCGATCTTGACGGCAGGGCGCTCCAGGCTGCCTTCGCGCAGACCGAGGACCCTACGTACGCGGCGCTTCTTGCAGGCAGTGGGGCGACAGCCGGGCAAGTCGAGGGGGTAGACCGGGTGATTCGACGTGACTCGGTGTGGCATGTTGACGCCGCGCTGGCCCGTGTTGCCCTGGCGGGCGATGCGGTTGTGACCGCTGGTGATTCAGCTGCAACGGATGCGCTCGCCGAAGCGGTCCTGTCCGCACGGATGGCCGACCCCGCGTCAGGTCTCTGGGGCTATGTCGCAGCCGTTTACTCCGAGGGCAGCGGTGATGCCGATCGGGCGGCCGGGTATGCCGAGGCCGCACTCGCGTTTCCGATGCCTCCGGATATCGCTGCGTACCTTGAGGGTTTACTGCACGCGCCTCGTTAGGGCGATCGGACTGGATCTCGCCAAGATCGAACGATTGTCGTGTTATGACTCCGGGTCGGCACGCGGGTTGCTTGTCCTGCGCTGTTAAGTCAACATCAGGATTCAGTGCAAGGAAGGGCGACTGCTACATGACTGAAGAGCGCGCAGCGGAGCGCTTCGTGGATTCGACTACGACCTATGTGATGCCCACGGATAGCGTCTCGAAGCGGCTCGCGCTGGTTGCGGCGGTCCTCGTGATCATCCTTCTGTCGGGCGTCGTGTACGCGCTCTACAACGGCGTGATGTCGGTGCGAGCACCGAGGACCGCCGTTGAGGCGCGTCTGTCCACGTTGGAGTTAGCCGTCCAGCAGTATCCGACATCCGGTGACGCGTGGCGGGACTACATCGAGACACTGGTGTATTCGGGCCAGACGGGTGAGGCGAGGAGACAGCTGGAGCGTGCTCGCGATCTTGTGGCAGGACTCGAGACGGGTCCGGTTGCCGTAGCGGAGCTCACCATACTGTGGACGTCCGGTGACACCGCCGCTGTCCTGGAACGTGGGGAGGTGCTCTACGATGAGCAGGTGGCGATCCGCGAGGAGTGGATAGCCGCACGGGAAGCCGAGAGCAAGGTTGCCATATTCCCTCAGGAGACCAAGCCCGAGGTGCTGGTCGAGCTTCTGGCGTACACCGCGCGGGCGTACGGCGCAGATGGTGACTGGTCGTCTGCTATCGACAAACTCACGCTGGCGCTTTCCGTGGAACCCCGTGCTGCGAATCTGCTGGTGATGCGCGGAGACGCTTACCTGCGTAACGGCCAGTTCGACGAAGCGCGCGACGACTTCGAGACGGCGCTCACCTACATTCCTGACTACGAACCTGCCCTCTCGGGTCTCGAGGCTTTGGAGACGGCGGCGAACTGATCATCCTTGCGCTTCTTCGCTGAGTGAAGGTAGCCCGATTCGACGCTGACCTAAGGAGTTGTCCCGCGCGTGTCACGAACCGATCGAGAGAAAGAGCCGATACGTCTGACCGACGATGGAGACTACGTCGTCGAGTACCAGAGTACGAACCGGACCCGAATGGCGTTGATCGCCGTCATCGTGATCCTGGTGCTGCTCTTGAGTATCTTGGCGTGGGTCATCGCCTCGACGATGCGTCCGGTGGGGGCCCCCGCTCAGGCGGATCTGCCCGAGGGGATCTCATGGGTCCGTTCCATCTATGCATGGGGCCCGACCCCGGCCGAGCGTCTGAACTCTCCCATCGACGTGGCCGTCGCACCCGATGGTCTTATCTGGGCATCCACCAACACGTCACTTCTCGTGGGGTTCACGCCCGACGGTGAGTTCGACCGCGTTATCCAGGCACCTTTTGGCCCAGATTCGGGTCAGGCCATCTCGTACGAAGGCATCGACGTGGACGAGTCGGGCAACGTGTATGTCTGCGATTACGGGCGCAATGCCGTGGTTGTCTATTCGGGCGATGGCGTGCTTCTGAACGAGTGGGCGGTTCAGCTTCCACGCGAGATCGCGGTGCGCGATGGTCGGGTGGCCGTCGCGGGTGCCAACGGAATCGCCGTGTTCCATGACGATGGAGACCTGATCGCGCAGTGGGGGCAGCGGGGTGCCGGTGAGGCCGACGTGGACCTGCCGCACGGAATCGCGATCGATGAGGCCGGAAACATCTACGTAGCCGATACCCAGAATGCTCGAGTGAAAGCCTACACCCCCGAGGGCCGGCTGCTCTGGATCAAGGAGTCGACACCCGATGACCCGGCCACGAGCGGATCCGAGGGCGAGACGGGGACTGTCGACCCCGGGGCATCGGTGTCGCAGCGGCTGCAAGTACCGGTCGGTATGACCATCGATGGCGCCGGGCGCATCGTTATGGCGGATGCGTTCGAGTTCCAGCTTCTGGTTCTCGACGGCCTCGCCGACGGCGAAGTGGTGGAACGCTACGGTGACTTTGGGGCCGCCGACGGCATGTTCACCTATCCGACGGGTGTCGACTACGACGCCAGTCGTGACTGGTTCGTCGTGGCCGACACGGCTAATGACAGGCTCCAGATCGTACGCATCCCCGGAAGTGGTGGCAATCTTGTAGTACGGGTGGCCTCTCGCGCCGCCGACACCGCGCTGTGGTTGTGCGCGATTCCGCTTGGACTCCTGATGCTTGCCCTGATTCTCGTAGCGCGCCGCCGGCGCGCACGTGGCCGCGCTGCAGTCGCAGAGGTGACATCGTGAGATGTGGGCGAATTGGCGCCCGTTTCTTCGATGAAGTGATTGCTAGTAATACTGAACGCATGTTAATATCAGGTGATCGAAGAGAGTAGTTGACCGGGCACTGCGCCCGCAACGATTCCGTCGCGAAAGGAGGTGAACGACTACATGACAACCAAGACCACACATGCAACGAAAGGTAATACGTCCATGAAGAGAATCCTTCTGGTCGCGGTTCTGGCCATCGCCCTCGTCCTTACCTTCGCGGCGACCGCCAGCGCCCGTCCGAACCCGAACATCTACATCGAATGGGACGACACGACGGTGAATGGTGCCGCCGGTCCGCATGCGGGTTACGTCACCGCGAGCGAGAAGTGCAACGTGTGTCACGCTGTTCACTATGCAGCGACCGCTGATTTCGACTCCACCACGGAGCCGACCAACGCAAGCTACCAGGGCACGTGGAGCACCGTCGGCGTTGCTGAGACCGAGATGCTGCTGCGGTCGTCCGTCGCGGATTCCTGCAACTACTGCCACATCGACACTGCTGTCGGTGGCGTGCAGATCTGGGGTGGCGACTCGGACAACTACGCCGCTGGTGACCCGTCTGGCGCGTTCAGCCACTCGCACGCCTCGTGCGTCGACTGCCACGCGGTTCACGGCGCCAACACCTTCAAGGGCGGCAACGAGGCCAAGATCCTCCGTGTCCGCGCTGACCGTCCGATCCAGGCACAGGTGCTTGCCAGCACCTCGCCTGTCGAGGACGATATCGTCCCGCTGTTCGCCGACGTGCCCGCAGCCGTGGCATCCGGTGACAAGTACCTCCAGCAGGTGGCGTTCTGCACGCAGTGCCACAAGGAGTACACGGACTCGTCCGAGACCACCATCACGGGTGCGTACTACTACTCCGCCGGAACTCAGGAGTACAAGGGTCACCCGATGGTGAGCACCATCGATGCCTTCTCGGCGCAGGGCGACACCACTCCCCTGACGCAGGTCGCCTGGATCAACTCGCAGACCTGCCGCCAGTGCCACGACGCCGGTGGTGTGGACCAGACGGGTATCTCCTTCAACTCGTTCCCGCACTACACGCGCGGCTACTTCCGCTTCCAGACGAGCCTCGCGAACGCTGGTGCCACGGATGCAAACGCATCGACGAACGCTGGCGATGCCACGAACCACACCGATTACGCGACCGACGGCAACTGCCTGAAGTGTCACGTGAACGCTGCGGCTGACGCGGGCGTCGGTATCAACTACTAAGCACGCCACCCAGGTCCGCTTGGGTTCTGTCAGGGGGAGCGGCTCCGTCAGGGGCCGCTCCCTTCTGACAGGCGGTGACCAAACCGGGCGGTCTGCCCGTGAGAACGCGTGCATGGTGCCGCCGGTCGGTGTGATAGTTGCTCGTGACGATGAAGACGCGGGCGGGTCGAACGGAGCCTTCAGACATCGTGTCGCGCAGGAAGCATCACAGTATCGGTTCGTACTTCATCGCAGTGGCGGTTCTGGCTGTGGTTGTCTGGACAGCTGTCGTGGCCACCGGTGGGGACGAGCGCGTCTGCGCGAGCTGTCACGACACGACGGTCGGCAGCCCATCTCCGGTTGCTGAACACGCGTCCGCAAGGTGCGCGGACTGTCACGCTCCCAGCGGGTCGGCCCTGTTCTGGGTCACCGACGTTCCCGGCATGGTGGTCGTCAGCGCGCTTGGGGGTGCTCCTTCGGGACCTGTGGTCGAGACTGAGCCCGACGCCTGTCTCCGCTGTCACGACGAGGTGATGGCCGGTGTCTCGGCCGGACTCAGCGGGATCCGGATATCCCACGACCCCTGCGCGCTCGGAGTTGCCTCCTGCGATGTGTGCCACTCTACGACCGCGCACGGAGCTGCAGTGAGGTCGGTCAGACTCGCGGTGATGGAGGACTGCACCTCATGCCACATCGCGGCCGGTGCTGGTGTCGAGTGTGAGGTATGCCATGCCAAGGACGTGGATATCGCCACACGCCTCGAGACCGGGCCGTGGCAGGTCACGCACGGACCGAACTGGCGCGACACGCACGGGATGGGCCGCATCGACACCTGTTCTACGTGTCACCCGGCTGACTACTGCGTGAGATGCCACGGATTGGCACTGCCTCACCCGCCTCAGTTCGGTCGCGAGCATGGTGAGCAGTCACTCAGCGATGGGGCTCAGTGCGTGACGTGTCACGCCTCAACTGCGTTCTGCAACGACTGTCACGGGATGGAGATGCCACACCCCGTGGGATTCATGGAGTCTCATTCGTCGGTTGCTGTTGGAGTGGATGATCCTTCGTGTGTGACCTGCCACGCGCGCGAGGACTGCGAGGCATGTCACGTGCGCCACGTTCATCCTGGCGGGTCGCTCGGCGTGCCCGTACCGCAGGTCGGGTCGGGGACAGGACTGGAGGACGATCGATGAACGTCTCGATCGAGCTCCTCATCGAGGCCATCGTCACCGCGATTCGAAATCCTGCTGCCAACGTGATGGTGACGGCACTGCTGCTCGCCGCCCTGGTCACGATAGCGCTGATCATCGTCATCGCGCTCATACTGCTTGTGCTGCCGAAGCGACGCGTCGTGCGCGTGCGGCGTCGCGCCCCGGTGGCGGTAGAGCCCTCGCCGGACGATGACGCGACGTATGTGGCGGCGACTCATGTGCCGGAGGGCGACGAGGCCGCACCCGATCGTACCGAGCTCATTGGCGGTTCGTCAGAAGCCGCAGAGAGTTCACCCGACGGCGCGCCGCGCGGCCCCTCACGAGCGGGCGCGATGCTCGGAGGCCTTGCGGCGCCGGTTCTGATCGGACTAGCCGTGATCGCCGGGTACGTAGTCACGGGCACGCAGGTGTACTGCGCCGAGTCGTGCCACGCCGACCAGGTCGCTGTTGTGGCCGCCGTCGATACCGAACACGCGACGTGCGTGGGGTGTCATGAGATCGCCGGAGTGCTCGGGGCGCCGGCCAACATCGTCTCGCGCGGTCGCATGGCCGTTTCGTGGATACAGGGCGAAGACGCACCGGATGCCGCTGTCGTCGACTCGGAGTCGTGTCTCGGCTGCCACGAGGAGGTTCTGCAGCGCACGATCACGACATCTCGCATCCGGATGTCTCACCAGGAGCCCGCGGACAGTGGTCTGACCTGTGTGCAGTGTCATCCCGACACGGGGCACACGGTGGACACGCGATACACGATGTCGAGCTGCCTTCCCTGTCATGACGGCGAGAATGCAACGACCGAGTGCGGGACTTGCCACATCGTCGACCCGTACAGCACCTTCAGTGACCCGACCGCTGAGAGCGCGGTGCCGCTGGACAGGGCCGTGTACCCCCTCGTCCGATTCGATGACGTCGGCTGCGGGGGATGTCACAACGAGGTGGCCGAGTGCGACACCTGTCACGGCTTACGCATGCCGCATAGCGACGAGTTCATCGATGGAGCGCATGCCAAGGACGCGGCGTTCGAGCGGAAGGAGCTCTGCTTCCGATGTCATCAGGAGGACTGGTGCAGCACCGGGTGCCACATCGGTTTCCCGGGTCATGCCGACAACTGGAAGCTTGATCATCAGAGCGCACCATGGGATGCGGGTTGTGGATGTCACCAGGCCCGTTCGGGTCGCGAAGGCCCGATGTGCGTCCTCTGCCATTAGGTCCGCGTGCACGTGCGGCGGCTCTGCTAGAATCGGCGTCTGCAGCCGATAGTCTCAGGGAGCAGCCATGAAGTTTTCCGGCACCGCCCACCGCTACGGGCGCGATATCGACACCGACGTCATCATCCCGGCGCGCTATCTCAACACGTCCGATCCGGACGAGCTTGCGCTGCACTGTATGGAGGACCTCGATGCGGGATTCACGGCCAAGGTGACCGCGGGCGACATCCTCGTGGCCGACGAGAACTTCGGCTGCGGGTCGAGCCGCGAGCACGCGCCGATCGCCATCAAGCATTCGGGCGTCTCGGTGGTGATCGCGAAGAGCTTCGCGCGGATCTTCTACCGCAACGCCATCAACACCGGTCTGCCGATCATGGAGGCGCCCGAGGCGGTCGACGGCATCGGCGACGGCGACGAGGTCTCGGTCGACGCCGAGACCGGCACGGTCACCAACCTCACCACGGGGCAGAGCTGGCAGGCGCAGCCGTTCCCGCCGTTCATCCGCGAGATCATCGAGAGCGGCGGACTCGTGGAGGCGGCCAAAGCGAAGCTCGCCGGCTCGGCCGGGTAGCGGGCGACCATGCGACATCTCGTCACCGGAGGCTCCGGCTTCCTCGGCATCAACCTCGTGCGTTATCTGCTCGATTGCGGGCACGATGTCCGCACGCTCGATCTTGTGGAGTTCGACTACCCGGACGTCAACGACCGCGTCGAGGCTCTCATCGGCGATATTCGCGATCCGCTCATGGCCGACGAGGCGTGCCGGGATATCGACATCGTCATCCACACCGCCGCGGCTCTCCCTCTCTACGCACCCGAGGACATCCAGACCACCGACGTGGACGGCACACGCCGCATGCTCGAGGCGTCGCTCGAGCACGAAGTCAATCGCTTCGTGATGATCTCGTCGACGGCGGTCTACGGCATTCCCGACCACCACCCGCTCTACGAGACCGATCCGCTCGTGGGCGTGGGCCCGTACGGTCGCGCCAAGATCGCCGCCGAGGACGTCTGCCTCGAGTACCGCGCCCGCGGGATGTGCGTTCCCATCATCCGCCCCAAGAGCTTCATCGGCCCCGAGCGGCTCGGCGTCTTCGCGCTCCTCTACGACTGGGCGCACACGGGGCACGGCTTCCCGATGATCGGCTCCGGCAACAATCGTTACCAGCTGCTCGACGTCGGGGACCTCTGCGACGCGGTCTACCTCACGTGCACGCTTGACCGCAACACCGTGAACGACACCTTCAACATCGGTGCCGCTGAGTTCACCACAATGCGCGAGGACTACCAGGCCGTGCTCGATGCCGCCGGCTTCGGCAAGAAGATCGTCGGCTTCCCGGCCGCCCCGATGATCTGGACGCTCCGGGTGCTCGAGGCGCTGCATCTCTCGCCGCTCTACAAGTGGGTGTACGAGACCGCGTCGAAGGACTCGTTCGTGTCGATCGAGAAGGCGCAGCGCATCCTCGGCTACGCGCCGAAGTACTCGAACAAAGATGCGCTCCTGCGCAATTACGCGTGGTACGTGGAGCACCTCGACGAGTTCGAAGGCACAGGTGGCGTCTCACACCGCGTGCCGTGGAAGCAGGGCATCCTGAGCCTCGCGAAGCGGTTCTTCTAGCACGCAGGGTGCCGCAATGTCGTGCGTGAGGTTCGTGGCTCGGCGCGCACGCTACCGCACGAGCAGCGGCGCCCCGTATAGGATCCCCACTGAGGCGGCTGCCCAGAGCGCGACCGCGATCAGAATGGGCCGGTCGCCGAGCAGCACCTCCTCGGGCCTGCCGCTGTCTCCGCCGGTCAGAACGAGCGACTGGTAGCGCAGGACGCCGTAGATCACGAACGGGATCGTCAGCATCATGAGGTACCACGGCGCGCGCTCCTCGAAGAACGTGTAGAGCGCGTACGACGTGACCGTGGCCGCCGAGAGGGTCACCATGAAGCTGTCGAGCAACTCCGCCGAGTACTCGGCGAGCACCGGTCGGTGCTCCTGGGACGCCTCCCGCAGCAGCAGCAGCTCGTGGCGGCGCTTGGCCGAGGCGAGGAAGAGCGCGAGCAGTCCGGTGCAGAGCACGAGCCAGGGCGACACCGGCACTGAGATCACGAGTGCGCCGGCCACAGCGCGCAGCACGAAGCCGAGCGCGATGGCGAGCATGTCGACGATCGCGACGTGCTTGAGCAGCACGCCGTAGAGGAGCTGCAGCACCAGGTAGCCCGCCACGGCGGCAGAGAACCCCCAGCCGAGGGCGAGGGCGATTCCGATCCCGCCGGCGAGCATGACGCCGCCGATCGCATACGCCTGCGCTCGGCTGATCGCACCGCTCGCCACGGGGCGCTCGCGCTTGAGCGGGTGGTGACGGTCGCGCTCGGCATCGAGGGCGTCATTCACCGCGTACAGGCCGCCCGAGATGAGGTCGAGCGCCAGGAAGGCGAGCGTGACCTTGAGGGCGAGGGGCGTGTTGAACAGCTCACCGGCGAAGATGAGAGCGGCGAACACCGCGAGGTTCTTCGTCCACTGGCGAGGTCTGACGAGCCTGATGACGTTGCGGGCGTTCATGCGTGCGATAATCTCCCTCGTGAACAGGCCCGCGATCGTCTCGTGCGGGCGCTCGGCCATTCTATCACCGGCAGCCGGGAGCATCGCCCGTGGACCTGCAGCGCATCATGAAGGGCCTTGTGATCGCGGCACTCGTGAGCGTGCTCCTCTACGCCGTGCTCGCCGCACTCGCCGATGCGCCGGCCACCGTCGCGGCCATCGGCCTGTTTCCTCCGGCCCTCGTCGTACTCATGCTCGCACTCGCGCTCGTCGGCTTCTTCCTGCGTGCGCTCCGCTGGGGATGGCTCATGCGGCGCTCGGGCCATCACGTGCGCACGTCCGACGCGGTCTACGTCCACCTCTCCGGACAGGCGATGGGTGTGACCCCCGGGCGGGTCGGGGAGGTCGTCAAGCCGTGGCTGTGTCGCGAGGTCGTCGGCATGCCCATGTCGACGGGGCTCGCGCTGCTCTTCACCGAGCGGGTCGCCGATCTCATCGGCGTGATCGTGCTGTCGCTCGCGGGCCTGACGGTGCTCGGCGCTGGCGGCCTCTGGCTCGTGGCGGGGCTTGGCATCGTGGTGGCCGCGACCGCTCTCGTCGCCTCGCCGCGGTTCCACAGGGTGGTCCTCGGCTTCCTCGGTCGCTACCGGCTGACCGAGCGGCTCGCCGCGCCCTTCGGCTCGGCGTTCTCGGTGATGGCCGACTCCCTCTCGTGGCGCACACTCGCGGCTGCAGCGCCGGTGTCCGTGCTCGCCTGGGGCGTCGAGGGTGTCGGCTTCGTGCTTGCGGTGCGAGCGCTTGGCTTCACCGATCTGGGGCCTGCTGCGCTCGTCTCCGTCTACGCCGCCTCTACGATCATCGGCGCGTTCACGTTCCTGCCCGGCGGGATCGGACTCACCGAGGCCTCCCTGGCGGGTATCCTGGTCGCCGCGGGGATGGAGGCGCCATCGGCGGCGGCGGTCACCATCGTGGTGCGCTCGGCCACGCTGTGGTGGGGCGTGACGGTCGGGTGGGCCGCACTTGCCACGCGGCCTAAGGTGCTCGAACGGTTGTGGCGGCAGCCGCGAATCTCCGAAGACCCACCCGAATCTCGCTGAGCTGACGGCGGACCCGAGCGCGGTCTGCCGTGGTGTAGACTGCACGCACGCCACGTGTCGAAAGGGAGGCTCACCGTGACGACGTACCGCATCTGCCTGCTGCCGGGAGATGGCATCGGACCTGAGATCACCGCCGAGGCTGTGAAGGTCCTCGACCTCATCGGCGAGCGCTACGGCGTCACGTTCGAGTACGCCGAGGCGCTTCTGGGTGGAATCGCAATCGACCAGACCGGCACGGCGCTTCCCGAGGCAACGCTCGAAGCGGCGCACGCTGCCGACGCGGTACTTCTGGCTGCCATCGGCGGTCCCAAGTGGGACACGACCGACCCCGACAAGCCCCGTCCCGAGCAGGGGCTGCTCGGCATCCGCAAGGCGTTGGGCCTCTATGCCAACCTGCGACCGGTGAAGATCTTCGAGGCGCTGCGTGACGCGTCGAGCCTCAAGCCCGAGTACCTCGAGGGCGTTGACATGCTCATCGTGCGCGAGCTCACCGGTGGACTCTACTTCGGCGCACGGGCGCGCGAGCGCGACGTGCCAGGTGCCGCAACCGGCGGGGGAGCGGGCCAGCGCGCGTACGACACGATGGACTACCGCGAGTTCGAGATCGAGCGCATCGCGCGGATCGCCTTCGAGGCCGCGCGCACCCGACGTGGCCGCGTGCACTCGGTGGACAAGGCCAACGTGCTCGAATCCAGCCGGCTATGGCGCGAGGTGGTGCACCGGCTGCACGCCGCCGAGTTCTCCGACGTGGAGCTCGTCGACCAGCTCGTGGACAACTCGGCGATGCAGCTCATCCGCAACCCCGCGCAGTTCGACGTGATGGTGACCGAGAACATGTTCGGCGACATCCTCTCGGACGAGGCGAGCATGCTCACCGGCTCGCTCGGTATGCTCGCGAGCGCGAGCCTCGGCGATGGGACCGCGCTCTACGAGCCGAGCCACGGCTCCGCGCCGGACATCGCAGGGCAGGGGATCGCCAATCCGCTCGCGATGCTGCTCTCCGTCGAGCTGATGCTGCGCTACAGCTTCTCGATGCACGAGGCCGCCGACGCGCTCGCCGCCGCGATCGAGGACGTGCTTGCCGACGGCTGGCGTACGCGAGATATCGCGGACGCGACCACGCTGCCCCAGCGCATGGTGGGCACGAGCGCGATGGGCGAGTTGGTGACCGAGCGGCTTACGGCCTCGTAGGTCTCGCGGTACACTATCCGGACACGAACGCCGCGCGAGGGGAGAGGGCCATGGCACTGCCCGAGGTGGACTACATCTGGATGGACGGCGAGCTCGTGCCCTGGGCCGACGCGAAGGTCCACGTCCTCACCCACGCGCTCCACTACGGCTCGGGTGTCTTCGAGGGCATCCGCTGCTACGAGACCGAGGGCGGTCCCGCCGTCTTTAGGCTCATCGAGCACATGCAGCGCTTCGAGCGTTCGGCGAGGATGCTCTTCATGGACCTCGGCCGGTCGGTTGACGAGATGGCCGAGGCGGTCAAGGAGACCATCCGCGCCAACAACCTGCCGGCGTGCTACATCCGTCCGCTCGCGTTCCGCGGCTACGGCGTGATGGGACTCGATCCCATCCCCGCGCCGGTGAACGTCACCATCGCGGTCTGGCCCTGGGAGACGTACATGGGCGAAGAGGCGCTCGTCCACGGCGTGGACGTAGGCGTGTCGTCGTGGCGCCAGCGCGGCATCAACTCGCTGCCACCCGCGATCAAGGCCACCGGTAACTACCTCAACTCGTCGCTCGCGCGCATCGAGGCCAACCGCCACGGCTACAACGAGGCCATCCTCCTGAACGAGGAGGGCAGGGTCTGCGAGGGCACCGGCGAGAACCTCTTCGTCGTTCGCGACGGCGTGATCTCGACGCCGCCGGTGGCGGACGGGCTGCTCGAGGGCATCACGCGCGACTCGATCATGGTCATCGCCGACAGCCTCGACATCCCCGTGATCGAGGAGTCGCTCGTGCGCACCGACCTCTACACTGCCGACGAGATGTTCATGACGGGCTCGGCCGCCGAGATCATGCCCGTGCGCTCGGTGGACGGCCGCGTGCTCGGCGACGCCGGTCCCATCACGCTCGAGCTGCAGCGCATCTACTTCGATGTGGTGCACGGCAGGCTGCCCGAGTACGAGGAGTGGCTGGATCGGGTCTAGGTACGCCTTGCACCTGAAACGGCATCTCACTATAGTGGACGTATGTCCAATCAAGTGAGATATATGTCTCAGCCTGCAGGACTCGGGTTCCGAGTCGGCGAGTCTTCGACGGCCCAGGAGTCCGTGCTGGACCTACTGATGGACGGTGCAGGTGCCGAGTACACCGAATCGCAGGTGCGGGAGGAACTCGGTCTTCCGAGGAGCAGCACACAGCGAGCCCTGAAAGAGCTCGTCGAGCAGGGCATGGTAGGCGTGCGGTCGGTCGGCAGGACGTTGGTCTACCGCGTCGACCCCGACGATCCTCTGGTGCGGCACCTCAAGATCGCCCGGGCCATCGCCCTGGTGCGTCTCGCCCTGGCGCCGGTGTTGGATGCCGTAGATCTTGCGATCCTGTTCGGCAGCGCGTCACGCGGCGAGGACACTCGCGGGAGCGATATCGACGTTCTTGTCGTGACACCCGATCCGGAGCGCGTGCTGGACGCACTCTCGCGTCAGGAGCGCCTGCAGCCGCTGGTGATGAGATCCGCGCAGCACATGGAGCTGCTTGCCGAGGGCGGCACGCTGTCTCAGGCTATCGCCGACGGCATCAAAGTCGCAGGCGGCCGGTGAGCGAATTCGACGACTGCCTCAAGCGCCGCGGTCTGGCGCGCTTCAACGGTGGCCCCGACGCAGTCACTCGCAAGCTGGAGGCCGCCACCGAGGACATCTCGGATGCCCGGGTGATGCTGGAGCACGCGCAGTGGAAGCGGCTCACGGTGACGTCGTACTACGCCATGTTCCACGCGGCGCGAGCTCTGGTTATGGATGCGGGGTACGTTGAGAAGAGTCATTTCTGCCTCGCCGTCGCGTTCCGTGAGATTGCAGGAGATTCGGCCGAAGGGCGCCAACTCGCACTCGGTCTGGAGCGGGCCCGTGTTCTGCGCGAGAACGCCGACTATCGCTCTGACTTCGATGAAGCGGGCGCCCGCGCCGCTCTCACGGTTGCCCAACGCTTCGTAGCGTTCTCGCGAGACCGTATCGCCGACGCTCACTGAGCTTGGGACTCTGCAGGTAACCTGGGCTACTATAGGCATCTGCACTTGGCACGTTGTCTGGAAGGATCGGGTCCGTATGGTCACCCTCTACGACACCACGCTTCGCGACGGCACACAGCGGGAGGGCATGTCCCTCTCGGTGGACGACAAGCTGCGCATCGCCACGCGCCTCGACCACCTCGGCGTGCACTACATCGAGGGCGGCTTCCCGGGCTCGAACCCCAAGGACATCGAGTTTTTCGAGCGGGCGAAAGACCTGGCACTCGAGCAGGCGGTCGTCACCGCGTTCGGCGCGACGTGCCGCAAGGGTGTGCCGGCCGCCGAAGACGAGGGCATGCGCGCGCTCCTGGAGACCGGTTGTAGGGCCCTCTGCATCTTCGGCAAAGCGTGGGACGTGCATGTCACCGAGACGCTGAACGCCAGTCTCGAGGAGAACCTGCGGATGGTGCGCGAGAGCGTTGCGCACCTCAAGGGTGCCGGCCGCACCGTGTTCTTCGACGCCGAGCACTTCTTCGACGGTTACGCTGCCAACCCCGACTACGCGCTCGAGGTCTGCCACACCGCAGCCGAAGCCGGCGCCGACGCGATCGTGCTCTGCGACACCAACGGCGGCACGCTCCCGCACAGGGTGGCATGCGTGGTGGGCGAAGTGGCAGGTGCGCTCCCGGGCGTGAGCCTCGGCATTCACGCCCACAACGACAGTGCGTGCGCGGTGGCCAACTCACTCGTGGCGATCGACGCAGGTTGCACGCACGTGCAGGGTACCGCCAACGGCTACGGTGAGCGCGCGGGTAACGCCGACCTCATGGCGATCATCCCGGCGCTCGTCCTCAAGATGGGCGACGACTGCATCTCGGAGGATCAGCTGCGGCTGCTCACCGAGGTCTCGCACTTCATCGCCGAGACCGCGAACATCGCCCCCGATCCGCACCACCCGTACGTGGGAGCGAGCGCGTTCGCGCACAAGGGCGGGGTGCACGCGAGCGCTGCGGCGCGTCTCCCCGAGGCCTACGAGCACATCGACCCGGCGCGCGTGGGCAATCTCGCACGCGTGATCGTGAGCGAGCTCGCCGGTCGTGCGTCGCTCACCATGAAGGCCGCCGAACTCGGCATCGATCTCGCCGACGACCAGACCACGGCACAGCGCGTTCTCGAGGGCATCAAGGAGCTCGAGTATCGCGGCTACTCGTTCGAGGCCGCCGATGCGTCGCTCGAAGTCATGCTCAAGAAGGAGCTCGGCACGTACGAGCCGTTCTTCACGCTCGAGAGCTTCCGCTGCCTCATGGAGAAACGCGAAGACGGCCGGGTGATGACCGAGGCTACCATCAAGGTCCACGTCGGCGGGCACCGCTACATCGCAACCGCCGAGGGTAACGGTCCCGTGAACGCGCTCGACGGCGCGCTCCGCATCGCCATCGGCCGCTTCTACCCGGCGCTCGACGCCATCGAGCTCACCGACTTCAAGGTGCGCGTGCTCGACGAGAAGAAGGGCACCGGCGCGGTCACGCGCGTGCTGATCGAGTCGGGTGACGGCGAGAAGAGCTGGGGAACGGTGGGCGTCTCGGAGAACATCATCGAGGCGTCATGGGAGGCGCTCGTCGACTCGGTGGAGTTCGGGCTGGCGCACCCTCGAGCCGCCGAGTAGCCGCGCGCGGCTACAGCCTGACGTACCCTCGCGCCGCCGAGTGGGGGACTGCGGCTCCCGTGTACTTCACGCAGGGGTTGGCGTAGACTCTTGCATTCGGCGGCCGGATTCCCGGGCCGCCGTCGTCCGTTCGTCATGAGGTGCCCGATGCTCCGCTCCAACCGAAACCTCGCGCTCGTCGTCTTCGCGCGCTTCATATCGCGCTTCGGAGGCTCCGCGGTGTGGTTCATTGGCGTGTGGGGCACGGCCGCCTACACGTTCGGGGCCACGCCCCGTCAGCTTGCGGCCATGTCGTTCGTCAACGGCGTCGCGGCCATCATCGGCTCGCTCGTGGCGGGTGTCCTCATCGACCGGCTCGGCCCCCGCAAGGTCATGGTCTGGGCCGAGGTGTTCAGCATCCCGCCGCTTCTGCTGATGCTCACCGCCGACTCGATGGTGCCGTTCGTGGCGTGCGCCGCGATCTACACGCTTTTCGGTCTGCCGACGTGGACCGCTGGTGCGTCGTTCGCCCCCTACATCGTCGACGGCAAGAAGGAGCTCGAGAAGGCGAACGCGGCCATCGAGGGCGGCGCCGCGCTCGGGTTCGTTATGGGGCCGGCGGTCGCTGCGGTGATCTCCGAGACTGTGGGAATCCCCGCAGTGTTCGCGCTGACATCCGTGGCGTGCGCGCTCGCGGGTATCGCGGCGTGGTTCACGCGCATCGACGAGACCCCGCGCGAGCACGTGTCGGGCAACGCCTGGGCCGACTTCACCGACGGACTGCGACTCGCCTACGGCACGCGATCGATCCGCTACTTCATCGCCATGGGTACGGCGATCTGGTTCGGCTTCGGCGCGTTCTCGGCGCTCGAGCCGCTCTTCTACCGCGACGTGGTGGGTGTCGGCGTCGAGTGGATCGGCTGGATGAACACTGCCTTCGGCGTCGGACTCATCTCGGGTGCGGCTCTCTTGCCGCGCCTGCCGCAGCGCGTCATCACGGCTACCGGACTCGGCGCGCTCACCGTGCTCTGCGGCCTGGGGACGATGCTCTACGTCGGCTCGACCGATCTGCGCCTCATCGCCGCGGGTGCGCTCGTGTGGGGCGTGTTCCTCGGCTCGTTCGAGCCGCTGCTGCGCACGCTCCTGCATCTCGACTCACCGCACGAGTATGTCGGCCGCATCGTCGGCACGGCGCAGTGGCACCGCAGCGCGGGAGAGCTCGTGCCGCTGGCCTTCGTGCCCATGCTCGCCACCACCATCGGCATCCAGGAGACGCTCATCGCCGGTGGCCTCATCGTCGCGGTCGTGGCGCTTCTCGGCCTGCGCACCGCGCGCTCGATCGACCGTACGCGGCCGGCCAATGGTGTCGCGCACCCCGAGGTTGCGCCTGAAGCAGCCTGAGGGAAGTGCGCTCCGCGGGTAGGAGTACCGCCCGCCGGTGTCGAACCTTGTGCTGAGGCAGTTGTGCTGAGGCAACACCACTCGGCAGAGGAGTTGGCACCCAACGTGCGCGTGGTACGCATCTTCCAGGACCAGGACGTGAGGTACGGGCTTGCCGACGAGAGTTCGGTGACGCTCATCTCCGACGAGCCGTTCGCCGCGTGGGAAGCGGAGGGGGTCGTGCCGCTTCCTCAGGCGCAGCTGCTCGCTCCCGTTGTGCCCACCAAGGTCGTGTGTGCCGGCATCAACTACCGTGCGCACGCGGCCGAGATGGGCCACGAACTGCCCGACGAGCCGGTCATCTTCCTGAAGCCGCCCACCTCGGTGATCGGGCAGGGCCGCGAGATCCGCATCCCCGACGGTCTGGAGAGCGTGGACTACGAGGCCGAACTCGCGGTGGTCATCGGGCGCCGGACGCACGCGGTGAGCCCGGCCGAGGCCGAGTCGCGCGTCCTCGGTTACCTCTGCGCCAACGACGTGACGAGCCGGGTGCTCCAGCGCAAGGACGGCCAGTGGACGCGAGCCAAGGGCTTCGACACCTTCTGCCCGCTCGGGCCCTGGGTGGAGACCGACGTCGACCCGCGCGATCTGCTCGTCGAGAGCTACGTCAATGGCGAGCTGCGCCAGCACGCGCGCACCTCGGACATGATCTTCAACCCGTTCGAGCTGGTGAGCTTCGTGAGCCACGTGATGACGCTGCTCCCCGGCGATGTCGTGCTCACCGGGACGCCCTCCGGCATCGGACCGCTCGTGCGCGGCGACGTGGTGGAGGTCCGCATCGAGGGCATCGGGAGCCTCATCAACCGCGTGGTGTGAGGGGGCGGAGCTTCTTGTCGCTTCGGCCGACCTCCGGTATCATACCAATCGGTATGACCGAGAGGTAGGAAGTATGCCGGTCGACAAGATCACCGTTTCACTGCCCGCCGAGCTTGTCGGAGAGATCGACCGGCTTGCCGCGGATACCGGCCTGTCGCGGAGCGCTGTGGTTCGGGAGGCGACGGCACGATACGTGACCGAGCGCACAGCCGCCGAGGAGCTCGCACGTCGCCGGGTCGCAGGAGACGACCTGCGGGCGTTCCTGCGCGGGCTCGATGGCCGCGACGTGTCCGACCCACGCTCGCCGTTGGAGATCCTCCGCGAGCTCAGGGGCCCGCTTGACGCCGAACCGCGGCGGTGAGCCGACCCGTGCGCCCGCTCATCGTGCTCGATGCATCGGTCGGCGTGAAGTGGTTCAAGGCCGAGGCCGGTCACGAAGACGCTCGAGCGCTTCTCGATGCGCTCGCCGCCGGCGAGATCGATGTGGCCGTACCGGCGGTCTTCCCGCACGAGGTGCTCGATGTCGCCAGGCGGCTCTACGGAGCGGACGACGCGCGCGCCCTGTGGGAACGGCTCGATGCCGCCGGCATCGTAGTGGCCGGCGTGGATGGCGCCCTGCTCGCCGCCACCATCGATGTGGCGGCGTCTCTCGGCTGCACGCTCTATGACGCGGCGGCGCCGGCTCTTGCCGCCCGGCTCGGGTGCCCGCTCGTCTCGGCGGACGCTCGCGCGCATCGTCGCATCCAGGGAGTGCGGCTGATCGGCTGACCGAGCCGACCGCCTGTCGGAAACGTCCCGCATCCTAACGGCTGCCACCCCATCATGTCGGGCCCCGGTGCTACTATGGGTACACCATCTTGCGTCCCGAGCCGCCGAAGGGGGGAGTCCCGAACGATGCCTGAAGACCGCGTGCGGACCCCCGAGGTAGAAGCGCTGCTCACCGCGTTCGGCGTGCTCGAAACGGACGACGAGCGCTATGCGTTCCTCCAGGACGTGGCCACGATCCGGGAGATCAAGGACATGGCGCAGCGCCTTGCCGTGGCCCGCATGCTGAGCGCCGGAGCGCACTACACCGACATCCAGCACGCCACGGGTGCGTCGTCCACCACGGTCAGCCGCGTGAGCCGCAGCCTCAACTACGGTGCCGAGGGGTACCGCACGGTCATCGACCGCGTGGACGCGTCGGATGATGCCGAGGGTGGCGACGCCTGACGATGTCCGGGTTCGTCCACCTGCACACGCACTCCGAGTACTCCCTGCTGGACGGGGCGGCACCGGTGACGGGACTCGTGCGCCGCGCCGTGGAACTCGGCATGCCCGCGCTCGCGCTCACCGATCACGGCTACATGTACGGCGCGGTCGACTTCCATCGGGAGGCCACTAAAGCCGGTATTAAGCCGATCATCGGTTGCGAGGTCTACTTCACGCCCGAGCGGCAGCTCACCGGCGGCAAGCCCGCCCTCTACCACCTGCTGCTGCTCGCCAAGGACGCCGCGGGGTACCGCAACCTCATGGCGCTCGTCTCAGACGCCGCCACCGCCGGCTTCTACTACAAGCCGCAGGTGGACCTTGCGCTGCTCGAGCGGTATGCCGCGGGTCTCATCGGCACCTCGGCCTGTATGAGCGGCATCCTCAGTAAGTCGATCGAGCGCGGCGACCCCGAGGAGGCGCGTCGGTGGGCCGAGACCTACGCGGGCATCTTCGCGCCGGGCGACTTCTACGTCGAGCTGCAGGAGCAGGGGCTCGCCGGCGACAACGGGATCACCCAGCGCCAGATCAACCGTGAGCTCGCGTCGATCGCGGCCGATCTCGGGCTGGCCACGATCGCCACCAACGACATCCACTACCTGTCGCGCGACGACGCCATCACGCAGGACCTGCTCCTGTGCATCGGAACCGGGTCCAAGGTCGATGATGTGGGCAGGATGAAGTTCTCCTGCGACGAGTTCTTCATGAAGTCGGCCGACGAGATGGCCGCCGTGATGGCCGAGTACCCCGAGGCGCTCGCCGGCACGCTCGAGGTCGCCGAGAAGTGCGACGTGGCCTTCGAGTCGGGCCGCATCATCCTGCCCACGTTCGCCGTGCCCGAGGGGCAGACCGAGGAGTCGCTCCTGCGCGAGCGCACGCTCAAGGGGATGGTGCGGCGGTTCGGTGACCCGGTGCCCGCCGACGCGCTCGAGCGCATGGAGTCCGAGCTTTCGGTCATCAACGCGCAGGGCTTCGCCGCGTACTTCCTCATCGTCTCCGACTTCACCCAGTGGGCGAAGGACAACGGCATCGGTGTCGGGCCGGGTCGTGGCTCGGCGGCCGGCTCGATCGTGTCCTACGCGCTTGGCATCACCAACCTCGACCCACTCGCCAACGGCCTGCTCTTCGAGCGGTTCCTCTCCACCGAGCGCACCGAGATGCCCGACATCGACATGGACTTCGACGACGAGCGGCGCGGCGAGGTCATCGACTACGTGCGCCGTGTCTACGGCGAGGAGAAGGTCGCCCAGATCATCACCTTCGGCACGCTCAAGGCGCGGCAGGCCATCAAGGACGCCGGCCGCGTGCTCGGCTACCCGTACGGCATCCCCGATCGGATCAGCAAGATGATCCCGTCGATGCCGCTCGACATCACGGTCGATGAGGCGCTGCGCGGCAACGACGATCCCAAGCGCAAGGTCGCGCCGAGTCCGGAGCTGGTGGCTGACTACGAGGCGAACCCGGACACCAAGCGCATCATCGATGCCGCGATGGGCCTCAACGGCATCAAGCGCAACGAGGGCGTGCACGCCGCCGGGGTCGTGATCTGCCCCACACCGCTCTGCGAGCATCTGCCCATCAAGCGGGACACCAAGGGCGGCGCGATCATCACGCAGTACGACGGCCCGACGGTGGCCGAGCTGGGGCTCCTCAAGATGGACTTCCTCGGCCTGCGCACGCTCACGGTCATCGCCAAGGCGGTGGCGGCGATCCGCGCCAACCACGGCGTCGAGATCGATGTGGACGCACTCCTGATGGACGACGCCAAGACGTGGGCACTCCTGCAACGAGCGGACACCGACGGCGTGTTCCAGGTGGAGTCCCCGGGCATGAAGCGGGTTCTCCAGAAGCTCAAGCCCACTACGTATGCCGATCTCGTAGCGGTGGTCGCGCTGTTCCGGCCGGGTCCGATGGACTCGATCGACGATTTCGTGGCGCGCAAGCACGGTCGCGCAGCAGTCACCTACTACGACGACCGGCTGCGCTACATCCTGGAAGAGACCTACGGCGCCATCGTCTACCAGGAGCAGGTCATGCGCATCTCCATGGAGATGGCTGGCTTCACGGCGGCCAAGGCCGACAAGCTCCGCAAGGGCATGGGCAAGAAGATCCAGGAGGTCGTCGACGCGCTGCATCCCGAGTTCATAGCCGGTGCGGTCGCGCGCGGGTACGACCGCTCGGTGGCGCAGAAGGTATGGGACGACATCGCCGAGTTCGCCAAGTATGCTTTCAACAAGAGCCATGCGGCCGCGTACGGGATGCTCGCCTACCAGACCGCATACCTGAAGGCGCACTATCCGCTCGAGTTCATGGCGGCCACACTCACGAGCTACACCGGCAAGACCGACACCATCGTGAAGTACGTGGCGGCCTGTAACACCGCGGGCATGAAGGTGCTGCCACCGGACGTGAACTCCTCGGGTCGCGACTTCACCGCCACGGATGACGCCATCACCTTCGGCCTCGCGGGCATCCGCGGTGTGGGCGAGGGTGTGGTGGACGCGATCGTCGCCGAGCGTGAGGCGGGCGGTCCCTTCACCTCGCTCCAGGACTTCTGCGGCCGCGTGGACATGCACCAGCTCAACAAGAAGACGCTCGAAGCGCTCATCAAGGGCGGCGCCTTCGACTCGACGGGCTACACGCGCAAGCACCTCTTCGGCATGATGGACGCCGCCGTCGATGCGGCTGCGAAGCGCCAGCGCGACGCGGACCGCGGACAGACCTCCATGTTCGACCTCTTCGGCGCCGAGGAGCACGGACTCGAGGACGACGTGCCGCCTCCTGACCATGACGAGTGGGAGAAGGGCATCAAGCTCGCGTTCGAGAAGGAGATGCTCGGCATCTACGTGTCCGACCACCCGTTGAGCGACATCGCGCCGCTCATCGAGAGTGCCCGGACGATGTCGCTCGGCGGCACGGCCGAGTTCCGTGACGGGCAGTCGGGCTGGTTTGCCGGCATCGTCTCCAACGTGGACCGGCGCGCCACGAAGGCGGGCAAGATGATGGCGAGCTTCACGCTCGAGGACCTGGAGGGCGCGATCGAGGCGGTCGTGTTCCCGCAGGCCTTCGAGCGCTACCGCGACGTGGTGACGGTGGACAGCGTCGTGCGCGTGCGCGCGAAGGTCGAGCGCGCCGACCGCGAAAGCAAACTTATCGTCCAGGAGATGCAGCCGCTCGGCGAAGACGGGCGCTTCGAGCGACCACCCGGCACGCTTGTGGTGCGCGCTCCCCTCGACGTGCTCGGTAACGGCGGTGGCGTGCGGTTCAAGGAGATCCTCGCGCGGTACCCCGGCAAGGACGCCGTGAAGATCCAGCTCATCAACGGGGGCGGGGAGAAGCAGCTCGAGATGGGGGACGCGTACAAGGTCGATAGCTCGGCCGCCGGCCTGCACGCCGAGCTCAAGGAGCTCCTGGGCGACGGTTCGGTCCGCGAAATGTGAGGAGGGGCGGCCGGTCGGTGTGCCGTCGCACGGCCGACGGACCCGGCCGCCGAGGTTCGCTTCCACGGGTTGACGCGCTGCGCCGGGCATGTGATACTGCGGTACTGTAGCACTCTACCGCGCTAAAGTATCGGGAGGTGACCGTACCGTGCAGCCCATGACGCCCCGAGGATTCCGGGACGTTCTCTACGCCCAGGCCCGCGAGCGTGAGGCGGTCGCCTCGGCGATGAGCGCGGCCTTCGCTTCGTGGGGCTACGAGCCCGTGGAGACGCCGGTCGTCGAGCAGTACCGCACCCTCGAGGCGGGCGTGGGCGGAGACCTCGAGCGCACCGCCTTCCGGCTGTTCGACCTCGACGGGTCGCTCCTCGCGCTACGCCCCGAGATGACCGTCCCGATCGCGCGTGTGGTGGCCTCACGTCTGGACGACTCGGCCGGTCCCGAGCGCATCCGCTACGTGGCCGATGTCTTCCGCGAGCACGAATCGCTTCGGGGGCAGTCCCGCCAGTTCCGCCAGGTGGGGATCGAGCTCGTCGGCGCCGCGGGCGCTGCTGCGGATGCCGAGGTCGTGCTGTTGCTCGTGCGGGCCCTGCAGGCCGCGGGCCTCACGTCGTTCACCGTCGGCATGGGCACCGCCGAGGTGCTCCGGGGCATCCTCGACCGCGCGGGCGGCCCCGCCGAGTGGCGTGATGCGGTCGTGGCCGCCGCCCAGGGCCGCAACCTCGTGGAGATCGACCGGCTGGCCGCGCGCAGCGACCTGCCCCTCGAGATCGCCGAGGCGCTCCGGGCCGTGCCGCGCATCCGCGGAGGAGCCGAGGCGCTCGAGCAGGTGGCGCAGTACGCGGCGTCGTGCGGGGTTGCCGACGCGCTCGCATCCTTCGCCGAGACGTGGCGCGTGCTCGACGGCCTCGGCCTGGCGCCGCACCTCCTGCTCGACTTCGGCATCATGCGCTCGTTCGGTTACTACACGGGCCTGCAGCTCGAGGCGTACGGGCCGGGGCTCGGCCTGCCGCTCGCTGGCGGCGGCCGCTACGACGGTCTCCTTTCGGCGTTCGGACGGTCTCGTCCGGCGGCCGGGTTCGCGCTCGGCCTCGAGCGCGTGATGATCGCGTGCGCCGAGCAGGGCCGCACGCCGGTGCTCGAGCCGCTCGATGCGGTGGTCGGTGGTGGTGACGCCGTGGCGGTCTTCGCGGCTGCCGAGCGCCTCGCCGATGCAGGATGGCGCGTGCGGGTGTCGCCGGGGCGTGAGGGGGCCACTCTGGCCGCCGAGGCCGGGGCCGTTGGCGTTGGCGCGCTCGTGGCGGACGGTGGCGACATCGTGCGGCTCGATGTCGCAGGCGAGCGCCTCGGCCTGCTGGATGATGACGCACCGGCGCCGCCCCGCCCCGGGCTTCCTGCCGACACGCCCGAAACGGGTGAGCCGCGATGATGGCGCGACGCGGGCCCGGCGAGCGTCGGCTCCGGATGGCGCTCCCCAAGGGAGCGCTCTACCCCGACTCGGTGGCGCTGCTTGCCGCAGCGGGGCTCGACGTGACCGGCCTGGCTGACCCGGGCCGCCAACTCACGGTGTGTGCCGGCGACATCGAGTACATCATTGGCAAGCCGGCCGATATCCCGGTCTACGTGGCGTACGGCGCGGTGGATGTGGCCATCGCGGGGGCCGACGTGCTCATCGAGGCCGCGCTCGACGTGGTCGAGATGGCCGACCTCCACTTCGGGGCGTGCCGCTTCGTGGTCGCCGAGCCCGAGGGCGCCGAGCGCGATGTGGCCGAGCTCTATCGCCACCTCGGCGTCATCAGGGTGGCCACCAAGTATCCGCGCATCACCGAGTCGTACTACGCCGGTCGCGGCGTGCAGGTGGAACTCGTCAAGCTTTCGGGAAACATCGAACTTGCGCCCCTCATCGGGCTGGCGGACCAGGTCGTGGACATCACCGCGACGGGCACGACGCTCCGTGAGAACCGCCTTCGGATCGTCGACGACGTGCTCGCGTCCACCGCGCGCTTCGTCGCCAACCCGGTGAGCTTGAGAACTGACAGCGATCGCGTGACGCGGCTTGCGGCGGCACTCGCCGACGCGGCCGATGCACGCGAGAAGGAGTGAGCGCGATGATGCGACGAATCGACCTGGCCCGTGGTAGGCGCCTGGCCCCCTCGGACGTGCCGCGCACCGGCGGCATTGACGCCGAGGTGCTCGGGGTGGCCCAGCGTATCATCGACGACGTGCGGGCGCGGGGCGACGAGGCGCTGATCGCGCTCACCGCGCAGTTCGACGGCGCCACGCTCGATGATCTGCGCGTGAGCGACGAGGAGATCGAGCTCGCGGTCGCCGCGGTGGGAGATGGGTTTCGCGAGGCGATCGCGTCGGCGGCGTACTCGATCGCGGCGTTCCACGAGCGGCAGGTACCGGAGTCGTGGTTCACGGCCGAGGAGGGCGGCGTCTTCCTCGGGCAGAAGGTCACGCCGCTCGAACGCGTGGGCATCTACGTGCCCGGCGGGCGTGCCTGCTATCCGTCCTCGGTGCTCATGAACGCCATCCCGGCGATCGTGGCTGGTGTGGGGGAGATCGCGATGGTGGTGCCGCCGGATGCCGACGGGCGGGTCAACCCGTATACGCTCGCCGCGGCGGCCGAGGTGGGCCTCACCGAGATCTACAAGGTTGGTGGCGCCCAGGCGGTCGCTGCGCTCGCGTACGGCACAGCCACCATCCCGCGCGTGGACAAGATCACCGGGCCGGGGAACGCATATGTCACCGCCGCCAAGAAGCTCGTGATGGGGGACGTGGGGATCGACATGCTCGCCGGCCCCTCCGAGGTGCTGATCCTGGCCGACGAGACCGCCGAGCCCGCGTTCGTGGCCATCGATCTCATGGCGCAGGCCGAGCACGACCCCCGCGCGGCGACATACCTCGTGACTACCGACGCGTCACTGCCGGGCGAGGTTGAGATCGCGCTCCGCGAGCTTCTCATCACCTCGCCGCGCGCCGAGGTGATCGAGCGGTCGCTCACCGACAACGGCGTCGTCGTGGTCTGCCCCGACGTGGACGTGGCGCTCGACGCCGCCAATCTCATCGCGCCCGAGCACCTCGAGGTGATGATGGCCGAGCCGCTCGAGCTTCTCGGAGCCATCCGGAACGCCGGGGCGATCTTCCTCGGTCCCTGGACGCCGGAGAGCGTCGGCGACTACGTGGCCGGACCCAACCACGTGCTTCCCACCGGGGGGACGGCGCGCTTCTCGAGTCCGCTCTCGGTGGACGACTTCGTCAAGAAGTCGTCGGTCTTAAGCTACTCGCTCGAGGCGCTCGAGGTCGACGGCGGCACGGTCATGACCATCGCCGAGGCCGAGGGGCTCGACGCGCACGCGCGCGCGGTGGCTCTTCGGCTGGCACTCGCACTCGGGATGGAGGATGAGCTGTCGTGAAGGGACTGCGTGCTCCACGGCCCGACCTCGAGTACCTCGTGCCGTACGACGCGAAGGACGTGCGGGCCGACATCGTGCTCTCCGCGAACGAGAACCCGCACAATCTGCCCGGCGAGCTGCTCGACAAGCTCGCCGACCGGGTACGCCACCAGATCGATTTCAATCGTTATCCTGATCCGCTCTCCACGCGGCTTCGCGCGATGATCGCCGAGGCCAATGGCCTCGAGCCCGACAACGTGCTCGTGGGAAACGGGGGAGACGAGATCATCCTCGACATCGTGCTCGCGTGGGGAGGGCCCGACCGAACGCTTCTCGACCTGCCGCCCACCTTCGCGATGTACGGACTCGACGCGCGCATGACAGGGACGACGGTTCTCGAGGTGCCGCGGCTCGCCGATTTCGCTATCGACGAGGCAGCGCTCCTCAGTGCCATCGCCGAGCACAACCCGGACATCGTGGTGATCGCTAACCCGAACAATCCCACCGGGACGATGGCGCCCGAGACGCTGCTCATCGAGGTGTTGAACGCCACCGACGCCATCGTGCTCATCGACGAGGCGTACTTCGAGTTCAGCCGCCAGACGATGCGCCCGCATATGAGCCGCCACCGCAATCTCGCGATCTTGCGTACCTTCTCGAAGGCGTTCTCGCTGGCGGGGCTGCGCGCAGGCTACCTGCTCGCCAACGCTGAGGTCACGCGCGAGCTCACCAAGGTGCGCCAGCCGTACTCGGTCAACCGGTTCACGCAGCTTGCCGCCGCGCTCACGTTCCGCGAGCGCGTGGTCTTCGAATCCGGGGTGCGGGAGACGATGCGTAACCGCGACATGCTCCTGCACGGGCTCTCGACCATGCCCGGCGTCGAGGTCTTCCCCTCGGAGGCGAATTTCGTGCTCTTCCGGGTGGAGCAGGCCGCCGCGGTCTGGCGCGACCTGCTGCACGACCACTCGATCCTCATCCGCGATGTGTCGCGCACGCCGGGTCTTGAGAACTGCCTGCGTGTGACGGTGGGCACCGAGCACGAGACCGCGCGGTTCATGGCCGCGATGGACGACATCATGGCGCGCAAGCGCGCCTCGGCGCACTTCGGCATGAATCCGGCGGACATGTCGGCAGTCGATGAAGGTGAGTGACATGCCACGAAACGCTACGGTCGCGCGCGCCACATCGGAGACCGACGTCACCGTGACCCTCGGACTGGACGGCGACGGCGCGGTGAGCGTCGCCACCGGCGTGCCGTTCTTCGATCACATGCTCGATGCCTTCGGGCGCCACGGGCTCTTCACGCTCACGGTCGCGGCCGAGGGTGACCTCGAGGTGGACGCGCACCACACCGTGGAAGATGTGGGCATCTGCCTGGGGCAGGCGCTCACCGAGGCACTCGGCGACAAGCGGGGCATCAGACGCTTCGGCTCGGCGATCGTGCCGATGGACGAGGCGCTCGTGCTCGCGAGTGTGGACATCTCGGGCCGCGGGCAGCTGCACTATGCCGTCGACGTGCCGATCGAACTCATCGGCACGTTCGACACGACGCTCGCCAAGGAGTTCATGGTGGCGCTCGCCACCAACGGCGGCGTGACGGTGCACGTGCGCCGGCTCGCCGGCGAGAACGCGCACCACATCATCGAGGCGGCGTTCAAGGCGCTCGCCCGCGCGCTTGCCGAGGCGGTCGCGCTCGACCCGCGCGTGAGCGGCGTGCCGTCCACCAAGGGGTTGCTGTGACGATCGCCATCATCGACTACGGCATGGGCAACCTGCGGAGCGTCGAGAAGGGCTTCGAGCACGCCGGAGTGGCCGATATCGCCGTGACCGGTGACGCCGCCGTGGTCGCCGCTGCCGACGGCATCGTGCTTCCCGGTGTGGGCGCGTTTCGCGATGCTTCTGCGCACCTGCGCGAGAGCGGTCTGCGCGACGTGCTGCTCGAGCGCGTTGCGGCGGGAGTGCCGTTCCTCGGCATCTGCCTCGGCATGCAGCTGCTCGCCGATGTGGGGCTTGAGGACGGGGAGTGGGAGGGCCTCGGCATCGTGCCGGGCGTGTGCGAGCGCCTGGAGGCCGGCGTCAAGATCCCGCATATAGGCTGGAACACGGTGGCGTACTGGACCGAGAGCCGACTGTTCGCGGGCGTGCCCGAGGACACGGCGTTCTACTTCGTGCACTCGTATCACCTCAGGCCGTCGGACGGTTCGTGGGTGATCGGCAGCACGCACTACGGCGTCGACTTTGCCGCCGCCGTCGGGCGCGGGCGGGTCTTCGCCGTGCAGTTCCACCCCGAGAAGTCCTCGGCGGCGGGCCTGCGCATCCTGGCGAACTTCGGCGACATCGTGAAAGAGGGCATCTCGCAATGATCATCTTCCCGGCGATCGACATCCTCGACGGTAAGGCTGTCCGGCTGCGGCAGGGGCGTCTCGACGCCGTCACGGTCTACAACCCCGACCCGGTGGATCAGGCGCGCCGCTGGATCGATCAGGGTGCCGAGTGGATCCACGTCGTCGACCTCGACGGCGCGGTGGTCGGCGAGCCGAAGAACATCGGCATCGTGCACAACATCGCGGCACTCGGCGTGCCGGTGCAGACCGGCGGTGGGATCCGGAGGATGCAGACGATCGACCGGATGTTCGAGGCAGGCGTGAGGCGTGTCGTGCTCGGCACGGCGCTCGTGCGCGAGCCCGAGCTCGTGGCCGATGCGTGCGAGCGGTATGCGGGCATCGTGGCCGGCGTCGACGCCCGCGACGGCAAGGTGGCGATCGATGGATGGCGCGAGGGCACCGATCACGGCGTCCTCGAGCTCGTCCGCGACCTCGAGCTGCTCGGCGTGCGCCGCCTCGCCTACACCGACATCAGCAAGGACGGCATGCAGGCCGGCATCAACTACGGCGCCTACCGTGCGCTCGTCTCGCAGGTGGACATCCCGATCATCGCGTCGGGGGGCGTCTCCGCACTCGACGACATCCGCGACCTCACCTCGCTCGGCGAGCAGCTCGAGGGCGTGATCGTGGGCCGCGCGCTCTACGAGAACACGCTTGCGCTGCCCGACGCCATCCGCGTGGGTCGCGGCGAGGAGCTCTGAGCCGACGGTGCTGATGAAGCGCGTCATCCCGTGTCTCGACGTCCACGAGGGTCGCGTGGTCAAGGGCGTCAACTTCGTGAACCTGCGCGATGCCGGCGATCCCGTGGAGCTGGCCGCCATCTACGACCGCGAGGGTGCCGACGAGGTGGTCTTCCTCGACATCACGGCTACACACGAGGAGCGCGCCTCGATGCTCGAGGTCGCCGCGCGCACCGCCGAGGAGGTCTTCATCCCGTACACCGTGGGTGGCGGCATGCGCACCTCGGCCGACATCCGCGCGATGCTTGCGGCCGGTGCCGACAAGACGTCCGTGAACTCGGCGGCGGTGTCGAATCCCGCGCTCATCACCGAGACGTCCCGCAGGTTCGGATCGCAGTGCATCGTCATCGCCATCGACGCCCGGCGCGTGCCCGGCTCGAGTCCCTCGCGCTGGGAGGTGTTCGTCGCCGGGGGTCGGACCAACACCGGCATGGACGCGGTGGCCTGGGCCGTGGAAGCCGAGCGCCTCGGCGCGGGCGAGGTGCTGCTCACGAGCATGGACCGCGACGGCACCAAGGACGGTTTCGACCTCCCGCTGACGCGGGCGGTGACCCGGTCGGTCAACATCCCCGTGATCGCGAGCGGCGGCGCCGGCGAGCTCGAGCACTTCGCCGAGGCGGTCATCGAGGCCGATGCCGATGCCGTGCTCGCGGCAAGCGTCTTCCACTTCGGTGAGTTCAGCATCCGCGCGGTCAAGGAGAACATGACCGCGCACGGTGTACCGGTCCGGCTGTAAGGAGCGAGACGTGCGGCGGATGCGCAAGGAGAAGCACCGGATGCCTCCCGAGGAGTGCGAGGCGTTCCTCGCGCGCGCCGAGGTGCTCAGGCTCGGGCTGGTGGACGAGGACGGTCCGTACGTGGTGCCGGTGAACTTCGGCTACGAAGGCGGGCGCCTCTACGTCCACGGGCCGGCGGAGGGCAGGCGCCTGGACGCGATCATCGGCAATCCACGCGTGTGTTTCGAAGCTGACGAGTGCGAGATCGTGCGGGCGGTGCGCTCGTGCGGCTTCACCGCGCGGTTCCGCAGCGTGATCGGGTACGGCTCGGCGCGGGTACTTACAGAGGACGGGGCGCGGCGACACGGCCTGGACGTGCTGATGCGCCACTACGGCGGCACCGGTGCCGACTACGACGAGCGCGTGCTCGCTCAGACGAGCGTGGTCGAGATCGAGATCGAGTCGATGGACGGCAAGCGGCACCTCGTTGACGGGTGAGGAGTTGGACGACGTGTTGAAGGATCGGTCGGACGGACCCGGCGCAGCGGACACGGCGGCCCCTGCGGTCGGCACGGCAGCAGGCGACGCGACGCCCGTTCCCGGGCGTCACACGCTGCGTGGTGTCGTGGTCGGCCTCATCGCGCCGGTGCTTACGGCCGTGATCGCCGTGCTCGGCTTCCGCGAGCAGTTCATCGTCGGCGGCGGCGCCATCAAGTTCGGCGCCATGATGTTTCTGTGGGTGGCCATCGTCATCGGGGTGGCTGGAGCCGTGGTGGTCGCACGACGTTCGCTCGCAGGCGTCATCGTCGGCCTCGTGTCCGTGGTGCTCGTTCAGGCGGTCTTCGTGCTCTCTCAGGCCACCGGCACGTCGATCGCGGTCGAGGAGATCACCAGGACCTGGTTCGTGTCGCTGATCATGGCTGCGTTTCCGTGGGCGATCGGCATGGCCTTCGGCTGGACGGTGACGCACCGGCGGCCGGTGATCCACGACGGCGTTCCGAGGCCGCTCAGGTAGCCCCGCACCGACACCCGCCGCGCCCGCGTCTGTTTCACGCGCGCGGACGCCGGACGCTACACTGTCTGGAAACGACACCCGGAGGTCCACGCATGACCGAGCACGACGCGCGCGCCCTGTCCGCCCTGCTCACGTACGACGAGCAGGGTCTCATTCCCGCGGTCATCCAGCAGTACGATACGGGTGAGGTGCTCATGGTGGCCTACATGAACGCCGAGTCGGTCGAGCGCACGATCGAGACCGGATACACCTGGTTCTGGAGCCGCTCGCGCCAGAAGTACTGGCAGAAAGGCGAGAGCTCGGGCAACGTGCAGCACGTCCGCGAGATCCGCTACGACTGCGACGAGGATACGCTCCTCGTGCTCGTCGACCAGGTGGGCGCCGGTGCGTGCCACACCGGCGAGCGCACATGCTTCTACCGCACGCTCGGCGAGGCCGACCCGGCTGCTGTGCCGCCGTCACTCGGCACGGTGCTCGAGGGGCTCGGAGCCGTGCTCGAGCAGCGCAAGCGCGATCTGCCCGAGGGAAGCTACACCGCCGCGCTACTCTCCGGCCCACAGGACAAGCTGCTCAAGAAGATCGCCGAGGAGGCCGGGGAGGTCATCATCGCCGCGCGGGACCGGGACACCGGCCAGCTCACGTACGAGGCCGCGGACCTGCTCTACCACCTGCTCGTCGTCCTCACCCGCGAGGGCGTGACGCTCTCCGACCTCGCCGCCGAGCTCGAAAGCCGCAGGGGCTAGGGACACCGGTGACCCGTCGCCCCTCACCGACACTCGCCAACGCCGTTGCCCCGGGCGTGCGGGTTGAGCGGATCGAGCCCCTGCAGCGTCGCATCGAGCGGAACCGTCTGCGCTTCGCGGGGTTCATGACGCTGTTCACGGTGAGTGTGGCATCGTCGTTCGCCGTGCTCGCGACCCTCGTGTTCCTCGTCGTCGGCTACCTGGCCTTGCGCGACACGGAGCTCTTCTGGCGCTCGTCCGGTCCCGAACTCGGTCGCCTCATCGCGCTCGTCGCAGCGGGCTCCTTCGGCGTGGGCTTCGCACTGGCCTGGGTCTGGGCGCTCGTGCAACTCGGGCGTTCGGAGACGGTCCTGGTGCAACGGCTCGGGGCGCGCATGCCGGCGGGCGGCACGCTGCTTCCAACCAAGAGCGCGCTCAGGGACATCGCCATCGCGGCCGGCCTTGCCAAACCACCGCGTCTCTACGTCATCGACACGCCCAAGGTGAACGCGTTCGTCCTCGGCCGATCGCCCGACCGTGCCCGGATCGGCGTCACCCGGGGCATGCTCGAGAAGGTCGGCATCGACGAGCAGCGTGCGGTGTTCGCCAATCTGGTGGCGCGTATCCTGTCGCGCGACACGCTCTGGGCCACCGCCGTCTCGGCGATCATGGGTCCGATCTGGGCGATGCGCGACCACGACCTGCGCTACGAGCCGGCGCGTCATGCGGCCGAGTCGGGCACGAGCGAGCAGGGCACGCCCACCGAGGACGATTGGCGTGGGGCCGTGCTCGTCATCTACGGCCTGCTCGTCATCGTCACGGAGGTCTTCGCGCACTTCCATCAGGAGGCCGCGTGGCGCGCGAACGAGAAGGCCGATGCCGAGGGGATGATGCTGCTCAAGGACCCGCGGTCGATGCTTCGGGCCATCGAGCAGGTACTCGAGCGCGACAACCACGTGCCGAGCGCCGGAGACGCGTACTCGCAGCTCTTCTACTGCTGGGCCGGATTCGGCTTCGCTCCCGAGGACGACCCGGAGATGCGGCGGGTGGCGCGCCTGCGCGAGACGCTCGGAGCCGAGGGCGTGCCGTACGTCCCCCGGCCGAACGTGCCCGGCTGGCCTGCCGCGCCCCCACCGCCCCGGATCGAACTCGCCGAGGAGGTGCTGTCCGACGATGCGCGCTAGAGCCGCTCTCGGCGTGCTCGTCTGGTGCCTGGCGCTTGCCGCCCCTGCACTCGGCGTCACCTCGTCGCTCGACCGCGCGACCGAGTCGGTCGTTGCCATCACCTCCGGGGCCGAGCGCGTCGGCACAGGCATCGTGATCGCCGAGGACCGGGTCCTCACCGCGGCGCACGTCATCGACGCGGTGGCGGGCACGCCCGCCAACCTGGTGGCCGCCGACACGATCGTGTCCTTCGAGGTCCTCGCGATCGACCGCACCCGCGATCTCGCGCTCCTCGCCGCCAACCTGCCCGAGGGCGTGCTGCCGATCATCTGGGGAGACAGCGGCACCCTCACACGCGGGCAGGACGTGCTCGCCATCGGCTTCCCGATCGGTTTCCGGTCGGTGAGCCTCAGCAAAGGTGTGATCTCTTCGCCGCTCCAGGTCTACCAGGGCGCGAGCTACGTGCAGACCGACGCGGCGATCAACCCCGGCAACTCGGGCGGGCCGCTCGTGGATCCGCAGGGCCGGCTCGTGGGCGTGAATGTGGCCAAGATCGCGCAGATCGACGTCGATGCGGTGGGCTTCGCCGTCCCCACCGGCGACGTGCTGTCGTTCCTCGCCGCCGAGGCGCCCGACATCCGCATCCTCGTGGACGAGTCGGGCGGGGAGCCGGCCGAGGCAGAGCCGATGAGGCCCGGCACCGCGGCGGGTGGAAGCATCCCGCTGGTAGCAGTGGTCGTTCTCGCGATCGTGGCCGGTGCGGTGGCGCTCGTCCTGTGGCACCGCTTCGGCGCGCGAGGAGACACTCCAGGCGAAGCGAGTGGTACGAAGGGGCGTGCGGTGCAGCGCGCCGTCTTCAGGGTGAGCGGCCCGGGCCGCGACGACGAGCTCGACCTGCGATTGCCGTCGGTCGCCGGAAGTGCGCCCAACGCCGACATCCCCGTGCGCGGCGAGGGGACGACGGCGTATCAGGTCAGGTTCTCAGACGTGCCCGGCGGTGTGTCCGCACTCGACCTGACCGACGCGCGGGGGATGTACTGTGGTGATGAATGCGTCAAGCGCGCGTTCCTGTCGCCGGGCATGAGCATTCGCCTCGGTGCGACGATGATTGTGTTCGTGCGCTCCTACGAGGCGTGATGAGGGGCGTGGATACTGGTCCCGGACGGGACGGGGAGGGACGTGGCGTGCGCACCCGGCTCCTGGTGATCGCCATCGTGATGGTCGTGGCGGCTGCCGCCGGCTGCGCGACGACGCCCGAGTCCGAGTCCCCGCCGGCTGTGGTCACGCGGCCCGAGCTGCCCTCGGTCCTGCCGACCGTGACGATCACGCTTCCCGAGCCCGCGGGCCCCAACCCGTACACCGACGGCATCAAGGTCGGCACGTTCCTCGGCGACGAGACGCGGCGGTTCCACGGACTTGGCCCGGTGCCCGAGACCCTCGAGGTCATCTGGAGGACGCACATCGGCAGCGGCACCACGGGAGGGACCGCCTCCTCGGCGGGCATGATCACCTGGTCGGGGACCGGCTGGACCGGGCAGCCCGCGCTCGTGCGCGACGGCGGCAAGCTCTACCTCATCGTGGGCGGCTTCGACCACAACCTCGTCAAGATCGATGCGGCCACGGGCGAGGAGCTCTGGTCCTACGAGTTCGACGACGTGATCAAGGGCAGCCCGACGGTCTTCCGCATGCCGGACACGGGGAAGCTCGCGGTCGTGTGCGGCTCGAGGCGCGGGTTCCCGCGCAGTATGGGTGACCCGTCGATCGCGCCGGTGAGGTGCGTGGACTTCGAGACCGGCGAGGAGCTCTGGCGGCTCACAGCCCCGCGCAGTCGCAGTTACAGCCGCGACGCCGACTCAAGCCCCATCCTCGTGGGCGACACGCTTTACGTGGCGATCGAGACGGGTCACGTCTACGCGGTGGACCCGACGCAGACCGAGGAGCACGATGGCCACCGCTGGCCGGTCATCAAGGCCGAGCAGCTGCTCCTCGGCGACTCGCGCGCGTCGTCGCATGGCGGCAACCTCGTGCTCGAGAGTTCGCCCTCGGTGATCGGGGACGTGCTCTACCTCGCGTCGGGCGCGGGGCACGTCTACGGCCTCAAGCTCGAGACTCTCGAGGTCGTGTGGGACTACTGGATCGGCTCGGACCTCGACGGCTCGCCCGTCACCACCGAGGACGGCTACATCCTGCAGGCCGTGGAGAAGCAGTACATCTCGGCCAACGGTGGGGTGCTCAAGCTCGACCCGCGCAAGGAGCCCGACGACGCGCTCGTGTGGTACTTCCCGACGGCCAACCGCGGCCTTGCCGACTGGCAGGGCGGTGTCATCGGGTCGGTCACGGTGAACGACGAGTACGGCAGCGGCCTCGCGCGCCCGGCGCTTGCGGCCTTCACCGCCATCGACGGCAACCTCTACGTGGTCTCGCAGGACGAGACCGACGGCACCGCAACGAGCCCGCAGGGCACGGCCGGCGTACCCAAGCCGAAGCTCGTGTACCAGACGGCCGTCGGCGGGGGCATCTCCACACCGATCATGGTGGATGACTACATCATCCAGGCGGGGTACGGTGCCGCCGTGAACGTGTTCAAGATCGACTACGAGGCCGGGGGCGGGGTCCCGCTCACAGACCGCTCGGGCAAGGGGTGGACCGTCAGCGTCAGCAAGGTCGCGAGCTTCGCCGGAGCGGGCAGCTACGAGTCCACGCCGATCGTCTGGCAAGGCCGTATCTACGTCGGTTCTCGCGACGGGTTCTTCTACTGCCTCGGCGACCCGGCTTACGAGCAGCCGACGATGCCGAGCGCGCCGTAGCGGACCCGCCGGGCGTGCTCGCGCGCAGGCCGTGGCGGTGTACACTTGAGCGTCGTTGGCGCCGTGTACAGAAGGAGACCCATGAAGGCGTATCTTCACCGCACAGTCCCCGTGTTGGCGATCGTGCTCGCGCTCGCGGCATCCGCTGCGCTCACCGCCTGTGCCGCGCCCGTGACCGAGGACGACACGTCCCCCGTCGGCGAGAGTGGCGCCACGCCCAAGGCTGTGGTCATCGGCACGCTCGCCACGCAGGACTCGCTTCCGCTGTGGGTGGCCGAGGACGCGGGATACTTCACCGCACAGGGCATCCCCTCGGTCGAGATCGTGACGTTCCAGAGCGCGCAGGAGTGCCAGGCCGCGCTTGTGGCGGGCTCGGTCGACGCGCTCATGAGCGACCTCATCGTGGCCGCGAAGCTGCACGCTGCCGGAACAGAGGTCGTCGTGCCGACGGTCATGCTCGGCGCTGACGTGGCCGAAGGCAGGTTCGCGATCGTCGCGGCGCCGGGATCGGGCATCACATCGATGAGCGGCCTCAGCGGTGTGCCGGTCGGCACCGCCGCCGGAACGATCACCGAGTACGTTCTCGACGCGCTCATGGCTGAGGCAGGTGTCGCGCCGAGCGATGTCGTGAAGGAAGAGGTTCCGAAGATGCCGGTGCGCTTCCAGCTGCTCATGGAGGGCACGCTCAAGGCGGCGTCACTGCCCGAGCCGTTCGTCTCGCTGGCGCTCGGAGGCGGTGCGACGGTCGTCGAGGGCGGGGACGACACCCTCGGAGCCGAGAACATCTCTCAGAGCGTTCTGGTGGTCAGTCGCGAGTTCGTCAGCGGGGACGCCGGCGCGGCTACGCTCGAGGCGCTCCTGGGTGCATGGGACCAGGCGGTGGCCGACATCAATGCCGCACCTGATGACTATCGTGCGGCTCTCGTCGAGCACGCCAACCTGCCGGAGGCGCTCGCCGAGAGCTATGCGGTCAGCACGTATCCGAGCGCGACGCCGCCCGAGGCCTCGCAGGTCCAGGCGGTCCTTGACTGGATGAGCGAACGCGGGTATCTGACGTCCCCGGTCACCCCGGCCGACGTGCTGCCGGGCCGGTAGCGTCCGAACCTGATGGGCTTCCTCAGTTTCCGCGACGTCACTCTCGAATACCGCGGCACCGGCCGCACCCTGCGCGCCTTGGACTCCTTCGATCTCGAGGTGGGACCCGGCGAACCCGTTGTGGTGATCGGGCCGAGCGGCTGCGGCAAGTCGACGATGCTGTTGCTTGCGGCCGGCCTTCTCCAGTCAACGTGCGGCACCGTGTCGGTCGATGGCGACAGACTCAGCGGGCCGAGGCGCACAACCGCACTCATCCTCCAGGAACACGGCCTGCTCCCCTGGAAGACCGCCGAGGCCAACGCCGCGCTCGGCCTTCGCATCCGCGGCGCGGCGCGTCGTGAGGCCGTTGACCGCGCCCGGGAGGCGCTTGCGCTCGTGGGTCTTGCCGCGTTCGCCGATGCGTATCCCGGTCAGCTCTCGGGCGGGATGCGCCAGCGGGTCGGACTCGCACGGGCCGTTGCGCTCGAGGCCGATCTGCTCCTCATGGACGAGCCGCTTTCCGCGCTCGATGCGCTGCGCCGTGAGGACCTGCAGAACGTTCTGCTCGACCTGTGGAAACGGCAAGGTCACGCGCAGGTGCTGGTGACCCATTCGATCGAGGAGGCGGTGTTCCTCGGTCGCCGCATCGTGGTGATGTCTCCGTCGCCCGGCCGCGTTCACGCGATCGTGGACAATCCGGGCATGGGGAGTGCGGGCTACCGTCAGGAGCCCGCGTTCCACGAACAATGTGCGGCTGTGCGGGCGATCCTTGCCGAGGAGGGCGCCTTCGACGCGCGGATCGACGGGGCCGGGAACGGAACCGGCACCAGAGGGTCCGTGGAGGTGGCGTGCTCATGATTGGGCCACGGCGCAGGGTCCTCGGCTACCTGCTGGCGGCAGCGGTGCTGCTCGGCGGGTGGCAGGTACTCGCACTCTCGGTGACCTCTGGCGTGCTCCCCACCCCGTCGTCGGCTTTCGTGGCGTTCTTCCGGCTCGCTCCGGACCTCGTGCCCCACGCGCTTGTCTCGCTGTGGCGCGTGCTTGCCTCCATCGCGATCGGCACACTCGTAGCGGTACCGCTCGGGCTCGCAATCGGACGCTCGGCGACGGCCGATGCGCTCCTCGCGCCGCTGTTGTTCCTGACCTATCCTGTGCCGAAAGTGGTCTTCTTGCCGGTGCTGCTCGTGCTCTTCGGCCTCGGCGACGCCTCCAAGATCGTCCTCATCACGCTGATCGTCTTCTTCCAGGTGCTGCTCACGGCGCGCGATGCTGCCCGGACGGTGCCCGAGGGGGCGATCGTGTCGGTTCGCTCTCTGGGCGCCACGAAGCTCGATATCGCCCGTCATGTGATCGTTCCGGCGACGCTGCCCGACGTGTTCACTGCGCTGAGGATCGGGCTGGGCACGGCGATCGCGGTACTCTTCGTGGCCGAATCGATCGCCGGAACCGATGGCCTGGGATGGTTCATCATGGATTCGTGGGGACGCATAGACCACCCACGGATGTTCGCGGGGATCATCGCCATGGGGCTTGTAGGGGTCGCGCTGTACGAAGCGCTTGAGGCTCTGGAGCGATGGGCAACCCGGTGGCGGCGGGCCGCCGGCTAGGCGAGGGCCAGCCCGATCGCGAACAGCAGACTGAACGCCAAGCCGGTCTGTCCGGTGGCGGCGAGCGCCTGATTGAGCGGCGCCCCTTCGAGCGCGAGTACCGAGCGCACGGTCCGGTATGCGAGCGGTGCTGAGAGCAACGCGACAGCTGCCGCGACCGGCACAACACCGAGGACGATCGCACCGATAAGGATCATGTACGCGGACGCGATGCACGCGACGTACTCGGCACGCGTCGCACGGGCTCCGATGCGTACCGCGATGGTCCGCTTGCCCACGGCTCTGTCTTGCTCGATGTCACGCAGGTTGTTCACGACGAGCACACCGGTGATGATGAGCCCGATGGGGACGGACATGAGCCACGCCGCCGCGTTCGTCGTCCCCGTCTGCACCCAGTACGTCCCGACGACTGCCGTCGGCCCGAAGAAGATGAAGACGAAGAGCTCGCCAAGGCCGTGGTAGCCAAGCGGATACGGCCCCCCGGTGTACGCGACAGCCGCGATCATCGCTGCGATGCCGATGAGGAGCACGAGCGGGCCGCGCACCCAGGCGAGGTACAGGCCGAGGGCGAACGCGAGCGCGAGCACGATCACGAGACCCGTCTTCACCTGCGCGGGTGTGAGGAGTCCTGAGCTGGTGACGCGGGTGGGTCCGAGGCGGTCGGCGGTGTCGGCGCCACGCTCGTCATCGTAGACATCGTTTGCGAGGTTGCTCGCAATCTGGAGCAGCAGGGCGATGGCGAGCGCCGCGAGAGCGGGACCGAGCGACGCCCGCCCGTGATACCAGGCGAGCGCAGTCCCGATGATGACCGTGGAAGCCGCCGCCGGCAGCGTTCGGGGCCGGATCGCCAGCAACCACACGCCGAGTGGCGCGCGGGCAGCACGTTCGCCGGTAGTCGAGGCTGGCTGGTCCATAGTGCTCCGTCCGTGAGCGGGTGGAACACCGTCGATGATACCGCGGCTGCGCCGTACCACGCCCCGCATCGTGTCATCAGAATCGGCATCACGGCCTCGGGTGACTCGAGCCCGGTGCCGTGCGCCGCGTGATGAGTGGAGCCCGGGGTCTCCCGCCGTGTGCCGGGGCGTGGTGCTTGCACTGTCGCCGCCCGGGCTGCTAGAGTGCACGGCAACCACATACGCGCCTGTGACGGGGAGTAGTACTCCGGTCGCGAAAGCCAAGAGAGTCGGGGCTGGTGGAAACCCGACGTGAGCGACCGGCAGGAATGGACCCTCGAGGCTTCGGGGCAACGGCTACGGCCTACTAGTTCCGGCGGATGCCCACCGATAGCGGGGACCGGGTGTGAAGGGTGCGTGTGACCCGAGCACCGTCAGGACGAGTGGCCGGAGGCGCGAGCCGTCGGCAACAAGGGTGGTACCGCGGGAGCGAAGCTCTCGTCCCTTAGAGGACGAGGGCTTTTTGTGTTCTTGCGGACCGGAAGGTGAGACTGGCGTGATACTGCCGGGCAAAGAGGAGTTCGTACGGCTCGCCGCGGACCACGATGTGGTCCCGGTCGCGCGCGAGGTGTACGCGGACCTCGCGACACCGATCTCGGCGTTCATGGCGCTTGCCGAGGGGGCCGAGCACGCATTCCTGCTCGAGAGCGTGGTGGGCGGCGAACGGCTCGGTCGCTACAGCTTCCTCGGCGTGGGGGACCGCGAGGTCATCACCGCCCGCGCCGGCGAGATCGTGGTTGAGAACGGCGGTGTCCACGGCGTACGTGCCGACGATCCGCTCACGGTTGTGGCCGAGCGGCTGGCGGCGGGGCGCGTGGCGCGCGTAGCGGGGCTACCGCTGTTCGTGGGCGGCGCGGTCGGCTTCGTGGGCTACGAGGCGACCACCGGTTTCGAGCGCGTCCCGCGACACGGCACCGACGAGCTCGACGTGCCGGACATGGTTTTCATGATGGCCGACGTCGTGGTGGCCTTCGACCACGCGCGTCGCGTGCTCCAGGTGATCGCGCCGGTGCGGCCAGGCGGCGCCCCGGAACTGGCGTACGATGCGGCGCTCAGGCGCATCGATGGCTACCTGCGACGCATCGACCAGGGCCCGCGCGGTGCCGAGCTCGGCGCGGTGGGCGTCACGCGCGAGGTGCCGCTCAAGGAGCACAGCACGCGCGAGGAGTATATGGCGGCCGTCGAGGCCGGAAAGGAGCACATCGCGGCCGGCGACATCTTCCAGGTCGTCCTGTCGCAGCGCTTCAGCGCCCCGTACGAGGGCGACGGACTCGATCTGTACCGCGTGCTTCGCGCCGTGAACCCCAGCCCGTACATGTTCTACGTGCGCACGGGCGACGTGACGCTCGTGGGCTCCTCGCCCGAGCCGCTCGTACGCGTGGAGGGCGACCAGGTGCTCACGCGCCCGCTCGCCGGCACGCGGCCGCGGGGCGCCGATGCCGTCGAAGACGGCCGTCTGCGCGCGCACCTGCTCGCGGATGAGAAGGAACGCGCCGAGCACGTCATGCTCGTGGATCTCGGCCGCAACGACCTCGGGCGCGTGAGCGCGCCGGGCACAGTCACCGTCGACGAGCTCATGGAGGTCGAGTACTACTCCCATGTGATGCACATCGTGAGCAACGTGACGGGCACGCTGGCCGAAGGCAAGGACGCGTTCGACGCGCTTCGCGCCACGTTCCCGGCTGGCACCGTGAGCGGCGCGCCGAAGGTTCGCGCGATGGAGATCATCGCCGAGCTCGAACCGGCAGCACGCGGACCGTACGCTGGGACGGTCGGCTACTTCGGCCTCGATGGCGCGATGGACATGTGCATCACGATCCGCACGATCGTGCTCGCCGGCGGGCACGCCTACCTGCAGAGCGGCGCGGGCATCGTCGCCGACTCAGATCCCGCGCGCGAGTACGACGAGTGCCTCCACAAGGCACGGGCCCTGCATCATGCGCTGGAACTTGCGGCTGGCATGCATGAGGAGGACGCGGACCCCTCCCGCCTGGCCGATCAGGAGACCACGGCCTCTGTCCTCGGAGGCTCCCGCCTCCCGGCGGAAGCCTCCTGCGAAAGGATCGGCCTTAGGTCTCCCGATCGGCCGTCGGGGGAGGTGCCCCGATGATCCTCGTCATCGACAACTACGACTCGTTCACGTACAACCTCGTGCAGCTTCTGGCGGCACTCGGCGCGGAAGTGAAGGTGGAGCGCAACGACGCGCTGTCCGCCGCCGACGCGCTCGCACTCGGACCCGCCGGCATCGTCATCTCGCCCGGTCCTGGCACGCCGTCCGACGCGGGCATCTCGGCCGATGTCGTCCGTGCTGCCGGCGATGTGGGAGTACCGGTGCTGGGCGTCTGCCTCGGCCACCAGGTGATCGCCGAGGTCTTCGGCGGGCACGTCTGTCGCGCTCCGAAGCCGGTGCACGGCAAGACCGACGAGATCGCGCACGACGGCAGCGGGCTGTTCGCCGGCATCCCGAGCCCGTTCACCGCCACCCGCTATCACTCGCTGTGCGTTGAGGCCGACAGCATCGCCGAGCCGCTCGTGGTGCAGGCGCGCACGGCAGACGGCGTCATCCAGGGCGTGCGCCACCGTGACCTGCCGGTCTTCGGCGTGCAGTTCCATCCCGAGAGCGTGCTCACGCCCGAGGGCACGAAGCTGCTCGCGAACTTCCTCGACGTCTGTGGCGAGGTGTCGCTCGAACGCACTGCCGACGAGGCGCCGGCCGCAATCGCCGCCGCGGGCGGTAGTGCCCGTTCGTCGGCGCGCCTTGCCGAGGTGACCACCATCGGAGGCGCCATCGCGCGCGTCAGCGGCGGCGACTCGCTCGATGAGGCCGAAGCGGAGCGCGTGATGGGCATCGTCATGGACGGCGAGGCCACACCCGCACAGATCTCGGCTCTCGTTGTGGGGATGCGCATGAAGGGGGAGACCGTCGACGAGATCGTCGGCTTCGCGCGCGCGATGCGGGATCGCGCCACCCCGGTGCGTCCCACCGTGCAGAACTACATCGACACCTGCGGCACGGGTGGCGACGGCCTCCACACCTTCAACGTGTCGACAACCACGGCATTCGTCGTGGCAGGCGCGGGCGTGCCGGTGGCCAAGCATGGCAACCGCGCGGTGAGCAGCTCGGCGGGAAGCGCCGACGTGCTCGAGGCGCTCGGCGTGGATATCTCGCTCGACGCGGCTGGCATGGCGCGCTGCATCGACGAGTGCGGCGTCGGCTTCCTCTTCGCACAGTCGCTCCACGCCTCGATGCGCCATGCGGGCGGTCCGCGCCGGGAGATCGGCATCCGCACGGTCTTCAACATCTTGGGGCCGCTCACCAATCCCGCTGGCGCCAAGCGGCAGCTTCTCGGCGTCTACGACGCGCGCCTCGCACCGGTGATGGCCGAGGTGGCCGGGCGCCTCGGCACCGAGCGCGTGCTCGTGGTGAACGGCCATCCGGGCATGGACGAGGTCTCGGCGAGCGGGTCCACCACCGTGGCCGAGTACGATGCCGCGGCCGGTGGGGTACGCACGTACACGGTGACGCCCGAGGAGGTGGGCATCGCGCGTTCGACGATCGCCGACATCGCGGGCGGCGACGCTGCGGCCAACGCCGCGCTCGTGCGCGGCGTGCTCGAGGGGGAGCACGGGCCCAGGCGCGACGTCGTGCTCATGAACGCGGCGGCAGCGCTGCTTGCTGCAGGAGAGGTAGCCGATCTCGCGGCCGGTGTGGCACTGGCGCGCGAGTCGATCGATTCGGGCAGGGCGCTGGAGGTACTCGATCGCCTGACGGCGATCAGCAGACGACTCGGAGGTGCGGTGTGAACTTCCTGGACACCGTGGTGGAGTGTCGAAAAGCCCGGCTCAAAGCCGAGTTCGGGTCACTCACGCAGGATCAGCTCGAGGGGCGACTACGTCCCGAACGCTCGCACCGGCCGTTCGAGGACGTGGAGATCGTGCGCGCCCTCGAAGACATCTGCGTGATCGCTGAGGTGAAGAAGGCCTCACCGAGCGCCGGTGCTATAGCGCCGGACTGCGTGGCGGCCGAGCAGGCGTTCCGCTACCGGCGTGGTGGGGCGTGCGGGATCTCGGTGCTCACCGAGCCCGAGTACTTCGGGGGGTCGTTCGCGGACCTCGAAGCGGTTGCCGCGGTGACCGAACTGCCGCTTCTGTGCAAGGACTTTGTCGTCGACCCCATCCAGCTCTACATCGCGCAGGCGAGCGGTGCCGACGGCGTGCTGCTCATGGCGAGCGTGCTCGGAGCAGAGCTGGGACGCTACATCGAACTCGCCCGCTCGATCGGCCTCGGCCCGCTTATTGAGGTGATCGATCTTGATGAGCTGGACATGGCGTGCGGACTCGGCGCACGCGCGGTTGCGGTGAACGCCCGCGACCTCCGCACGCTCGAAGTGGACACGGCGCACCAGATGCTCGTTCTCGAAGAGGCGTCCGAATGCGGCGTGGTGGTCGTGGCCGCAAGCGGGATCCGGACGCGGGTGGATGTCGAGGCCGCCGCGGCGGCCGGCGCGGATGCGGTACTTGTCGGCGAGACGCTCATGCGCTCGCCGACTCCTGAAGACGTACTGGCAGACCTGACCGGCGTGAGGAAAGGAGCACGGCAATGAGCGACAAGACAAGGTTCGGGCTGGACGAGACCAGGATCCCGGAGGCCTGGTACAACATCATCCCCGATCTGAAGAACCCGCCGGCGCCACCGAAGGTGGTCACGCCCGACGGCACCGAGCTATCGCAGGAGCAGATCGGCGAGGTCATGGCCAAGTTGTTCCCGGTGGAGTGCCTGAAGCAGGAGATGTCGCCCGATCGTTGGATCGACATCCCCGGCGCGGTCATCGACGTGTACAAGACCTACCGGCCCTCACCACTGCTGCGCGCACGGCAGCTTGAGCGTGTGCTCGGCCTGCCTGCTGGCGTGAAGATCTTCTTCAAGTACGAGGGTGTGAGTGCGGCTGGCAGCCACAAGCCCAATACCGCGATTCCACAGGCGTACTACAACAAGCAGGAGGGCATCACCAAGATCTCCACCGAGACGGGCGCCGGTCAGTGGGGGAGCGCGCTCTGCATTGCCGGCGCTCTGTTCGGTATCGACGTCGAGGTCTTCATGGTGAAGGTGAGCTACGAGCAGAAGCCGTACCGCCGCATCCTCATGGAGACGTACGGTGGCACGGTGCACGCCTCGCCGACCAACCTCACCGACGCTGGCCGGCACGTGCTCGCGATGGATCCGGACTCCACCGGATCGCTCGGTATCGCGATCTCGGAGGCCGCCGAGGTGGCTATCAAGGACCCGGGTACGCACTACTCGCTCGGTAGTGTGCTCAACCACGTGTGCCTGCATCAGACCATCGTGGGCCAGGAAGCCATCGAGCAGATGGCGCTTGCCGAGGAAGAGCCTGACGTAGTCATCGGCTGCGTGGGCGGCGGCAGCAACTTCGCCGGCATCGCGTTTCCGTACTACCACCGCAAGCTTGAGGGCAAGAGCGCCGCACGCCTGCTCGCGGTGGAGCCCAAGGCCTGCCCGACGCTCACCGCGGGCGAGTACCGCTACGACCTCGGCGACGAGGCGGGCATGACGCCGCAGATGCTCATGTATACCCTCGGCCACGACTTCGTGCCCGCCGGCATCCACGCGGGTGGGCTGCGGTACCATGGCGATTCGCCGCTCCTGTCTCAACTCGTGCACGAGGGCGAGATCGAGGCGATCGCGGTGGATCAGATCGCGTGCTTCGATGCGGCAGTCATGTTCGCACGTGCCGAGGGGATTCTGCCAGCGCCGGAGAGCAGCCACGCGATCCTCGCCGCCATCAACGAGGCCAAGGCCGCGCATGCTGCGGGGGAGGACAAGGTAATCCTGTTCAACCTCTCCGGTCACGGTCACTTCGACCTTGCCGCGTACCAGGCCTACAATGCCGGCGAACTCGTGGACTTCGACTTTGCCGCCGGTACTACGCTTTCGGAGTAGCAGTGCAGCGCACACGCATCAAGATATGCGGCCTCACGAGACCGGAAGACGCCGCCGTGGCGGTGGCGGCCGGCGCCGATGCACTCGGCGTCGTGCTCGCCCCGTCCCGGCGGCAGGTGACGCTCAAGGAAGCGGCCGCTGTGTTCGCGGACGTACCGCCGTTCGTGGCGCGCATCGGCGTGTTCGTCGATGCGCGGGCCGACGACATCTGGGAGGCGGTGGCGCGGCTCGGCCTCACCGCGGTGCAGTACCACGGCACCGAGGCGCCGGAGACCTGCGAGGTCGCTCCCGTGCCGGTCATGAAGGCATTCAGGGTGGGCCCCGGATTCGACACCTCGGCTGCAGACGGCTACCGCGGCGTCGTCTCCGCGCTGCTGCTCGACACACTCGTTCCCGGCGAGCAGGGAGGCACCGGCGTCACGTTCGACTGGGAGGATGTAGGAAGCCGTATCCCGAAGTGGGCGCCGGTGATCCTCGCGGGCGGTCTCACGCCGGATAACATTCGTGACGGCATCCGCGCGCTCAAGCCGTACGCCGTCGACGTGTCCTCGGGTGTCGAGTCTGCGCCCGGCATCAAGGATCACGCGCTCATACGCTCGTTCTGCGCGGCAGTCCGCGCTGCCGACGGAGAGGTGGAAGGCTCGTGAGACGCGTTCTCGCCATGGTGCTCACGCTCCTGCTCGTGCTCGCGTTGTCGGCATGCGCCGGGGAGACTGCGGTGCCGGATGAGGGTTCGACGGTCCCTTCGGTTGAGACTGCGGTGACACCCGTGGACACAACGCCCTCCACTGGCGACGGGTCGCGGCAGGTGCTCGTGCTCGGCCGTTCGGTGATGACGGACTGGGTGGCGCACTGGGGCGGGGATGCGTCGCGACCCGCCACGTGGGAGGGCTTCATGATCGCGTTTCGGGAAATCGAGGGCCCGCCGGGGATCGCCGACAGCGCCGCGGCAGCGATCGCCGAGGCCCCGGCCGGTTCGACCGTGCTCTTCAAGTTCTGCTTCGTCGACTTCAACGGTGGCGACTTTGCCGGTGAGCTCGACACGTATCTCGAGTACTGTACGCGCGTGGCCGACGCAGCCGAGGCCGCAGGCATCCGGCTGATCCTCGGCACGGCACTACCCAAGGTGGCAGGGGAGACCACGCCGGAGCTGGTGGCCGAGCACCGCGAGTTCGGTCGGCGGGAGGAGGCGCTCGCTGCCGAGCGCCGTGCCGCGGGGCAGGATGTCGCCGTCCTGGACCTCAAGGCGGTACTGGCCGATGATGACGGCGCGCTCGTGCGGCGCTACGCGGTTTCTGCCGATGACTCGCACTTGAGCGACGCCGCGTACGACGCGCTTGACGAGGCGCTCCTGCCTCTGTTGTCCGAAGCCCGCTGACCGGGAGGTACCGATGTCCGAACCGCTCCTGCCCTCGGCCGAGCTCGCGTACTCGGCACCGGACGCCGCCGGCTTCTACGGGCCGTACGGTGGCACGTTCGTGCCCGAGACCGTGGTGCCGGCGCTTGCCGAGCTCGCCTCGGCGTACGAAGCCGCCGCAGCCGACCCCGCCTTCACTGAGGAGTATGCGTATCTGCTCCGCGATTATGTTGGTCGCCCATCGCCGCTCTACCGCGCCGATCGGCTTGCTCACGCTGTCGGCCTCGGGCAGGTGTGGCTCAAGCGCGAGGACCTCAACCACACCGGCGCGCACAAGGTCAACAACACGATCGGTCAGTGCCTGCTCGCCAGGCGCATGGGCAGGAAGCGCGTGATCGCGGAGACCGGTGCCGGGCAGCATGGCGTGGCGACAGCGACCACCGCCGCGCTCATGGGCCTGGAGTGCGCGGTGTTCATGGGCACCGAGGACATCCGCAGGCAAGCGCTCAATGTGTACAAGATGCGCCTGCTGGGTGCCGACGTCATACCGGTGGCCGACGGTACCGGGACGCTTGCCGACGCGGTCACCGCCGCGCTCCGCCACTGGGTGGAGCGCGTCGAGGACACGTTCTACGTCATCGGCTCGGTGGTAGGACCGCATCCGTATCCGGCGATGGTGCGCGACTTCCAGGCCGTCATCGGCAGGGAGACCATCGCGCAGCTGGCCGAGAAGGAGGTCGGGCGCGTTGACGCGGTCGTTGCGTGCATCGGTGGCGGCAGCAACGCCATCGGCATGTTCTACCCGTTCCTGCACGACGTGCCCGCAGCCGGGCGTCCGATGCTCATCGGGGCGGAGGCCGCGGGGCTCGGCCTGGAGAGTGGCAAACACGGCGCGGCGCTCACCAAAGGCGCGCCCGGTGTGATGCACGGCTTCTACTCGTACCTGCTCCAGGACGAGGCGGGCAATCCGCTCGAGGCGTACTCGATCTCGGCCGGGCTCGACTACCCGGGCGTGGGGCCGGAACACAGCCACCTCAAGGACGAGGGTCTCGTGCGCTACGAAGGCGTGACCGATGCCGAGGCGCTCACGGCCTTTGCGCTGCTCACGCGTACCGAGGGCATCATCCCCGCCATCGAGAGTAGCCACGCACTCGCGCTGTTGCCGCGCCTGGCCAGCGAGCTCGGGCCGGATGGCGTGGTCGTGGTCAACGTATCCGGCCGCGGCGACAAGGACATGGACATCGTGCGCGAGGCGGGCCTCGGTGGGTAACGGGGCGTCGCTCGAGGACCCCGCGGCGTCCGGCGCATCTCGCCTCACCGCGGCCTTCCCGCCCGGCCGAGCAGCGCTCATCACGTACCTGATGGCGGGATACCCCGATCGCGCCACCTCGCTGGAGGCGCTCCGTGCCGCCGCACAGGCTGGCGCAGACATCATCGAGCTTGGCGTGCCGTACGGCGACCCGCTCGCCGACGGTCCGGTGATCGCGGAGGCGGCGAAAGCCGCGCGTGAACAGGAGGGCAGCTTCGGCCTCGCCGAGGCCATCGCGCTGGCCGGGGAGTTCATCGCCACGGCCGCGGAAGGGCCCGTCCCGCCCGTCGTGCTCATGACCTACCTCAACCCGCTCATGCGCTTCGGTCTCCCGCGCGCCGTCGACGCGATGCGCGCGGCGGGTATCGCCGGCGTCATCGTCCCGGACATGCCTCCGGAGGCCGCTCGGCCGTGGCTCGCGGCGTCGGGCGAGATCGACACCGTTTTCCTCGCGGCCCCCACATCGACCGACGAGCGCCTTGCCGTGGTGGCCGGTGCGTCGTCCGGCTTCGTCTACTGCGTCAGCACCACGGGGGTGACGGGGGAGCGGGCGAGCATGGCCGAAGGAATCGGCGGGCTCGTCGCCCGGGTGCGTGAACACACTGCCTTGCCGGTCGCGGTCGGCTTCGGGGTGAGCGGTCCCGCGCAGGCTGCCGAGATCGCGCGCGTCGCCGACGGCGTGATCGTCGGAAGCGCCGTCGTGAAGCGCCAGGCGGATCCGGCCGAGGTCAGCGCATTCGTCCGTCAGTTGCGGGCTGTCCTCGGCCCTTTCTGACCGCTCGTCGCCCCATAGCGCCCTCTTGTCGTCCTCGCGTTGTTGATGGCCGTGCAGAGGAGTAGCGTGAATCAGGGTTATCCGCACGGGTATCGATGTCCTTGCCGTAGCGTGCGTCGTCGAACCTCTCGCAGCTGACCGTGCGGTCCTGCTCGCCAGGTGGGTGGCGAGTATCGGCTGGCGCGTCTGGCGCCATGCGTCCGTGCGAGAGGGGAAGAGCATGCACAGGCATCGTTCCGCACGCAGGGTGTTCGCCATCTTCATCGCCGCAGCGCTGCTCGCGTCGATGGCGGGGATCGTGCCCGCCGGCGCTGCGCCGCAAGACCGCGGAGGGCCACCCAAGCTGCCCTCCAGGGTGACGTCGGGCTCCATCGACGTCACCGGCGCGAAGCTGGATGCGCGACTCGCCGAGCTCGTCTCCGAGGCAGGGCGTGAGGGCACGGCCGCCGAGGCGGTCGTCGAGGTCGCCGTGCTGGCGGCCAAGGACGCCAAGAAGCCGGCCGAGATGATCCGGCCGCTCAAGATGACGCTTCGCGGGGATCCTGCGAACGACCTGTGGGTAGGCACGGCGAAGGTCGGGAAGCTGCTCAAGCTGGCCTCGGCCAAAGACGTGGTGTTCGTCTTCGAGAACGGCCGGCGTGAGCCGCCGAAGATCCCGGACAGCGGTGGCGGTGGCGCGGACCTCAGCGACTTCGAGAAGAAGGCCGCCGTGGCCAAGGTGCGGGCCCGTGTGGATGCGGCGCTCGACGCAGGCGCCGCTGAGCTCTTCCGCGAGCAGCTCGATGACGAAGGTTCTCTCGCCGAAGCCACAGACGACCCGATCGACTACGACGGTGGGGCGGCAACCGGCTGGTTCGACGTGACCGCGGTGGGGCATGACTCGGAGGGAGCCTGGGACCAGGGCTACCGCGGCGCGGGCGTGAAGGTGGCCGTCGCCGACGACAGCTGCGATTTCGCGCACCCGGACCTCATGGGCACCCACGCGGTAATCGACGACCCCACGTCGCCGTACGACGGCTGGCCGCAGGCGTTCGACCCGTTCTCACTGCTGCTGTACACGTACGACGCGTTCTACGGTCAGTCGTATGTGGCTGGCGGCGACACGTGGTTCTCGGATACCTCGGACACGGTGAGCGGCCTCGCGACCACGTACGGCAGCGAGGAGATCACCACCACGGGGACGAGCCTGTCGGGCGACTACCACATCGGCTACCTGTGGGACGAGAACTACTACTGGTACGGATTCGGCGAGTTCCCCCTCGTGCTCGTGGCTGACGAGAACACCGCTGGGGTCTACGACACCGTGTACGTGGACCTCGATGCGGATCGGGACTTCACGTACGACAAGCCGTGCACGAAGGACGACCCGGTCTCCTTCGCGGACCTGTGGGATTACGACTACACTCCCGGCCCCGACGGCTTCGCCGACATCTCAGGCGGAATGATCTACTGGATTGCCGACGGCACGAACCAGCCGCCGGGGGCCGAGTTCCTCTTCGGGGATGGGTTCCCGACGACCCCGGGCTCGGGCGAACTGGTGTGCTTCATGGGCGCGCTGAACGTTGACGAGGACCATGGCACGCTCTGCTCCTCGAACGTCGTGGGCCAGGGCATGACCGATGCCCCCTCGATCTGGGGCGACTACCCGCCGTTCAAGACGCCTGAACCCAGCACTGGCAACGGCATCGTGCAGGGCGCGGCCCCCGAGGCCGGACTCGTAGCGATCGCCGACATCTACTGGGACCACTTCGCATCGACACTGGCGGCGTACGACTACGCCGCGTTCGGCCTGGACGACGAGCCGCACACCGGCGATGACGTGCAGATCGTGTCGAACAGCTACGGTGAGTCCGATGAGGATGCCGACGGCTGGGACTACCGCTCGCGGTACGTCACCTACCTGAATCTGTACTGGAACAACGAAGTCTCGTACCTGTTCTCCACCGGTAACGGCGCGCCCGGATACGGCACGACCGCACCTCCGGGTCCCGCGACGGGTATCGCGGTCGGTGCATCCACCCAGATGGGAGCTTGCGGGGGATGGGACTCTATCTACGATGCCGACCAGGTCACGGCAGGGGACGTCATCCCCTGGTCGAACCGCGGGCCGAACGCATCGGGTGGCCTGTCGCCGGACATCGTGGCCGACGGCGCGTACTCCTCGGGCGCGGTTCCCACGAACATGTACTGGTACGAGGGCTCGAGCTCATGGGACATCTGGGGCGGGACGAGCCGCAGCGCGCCTGTGGCCGCGGGCAACCTAGCCCTCATCTTCCAGGCGTACAAGGACCGGACGGGGTCCTGGCCCAACAACGATATGGCCAAGGACCTGATCATGAACGGCGCGCGTGACCTGAACTACGACACCCTCGTCCAGGGTGCCGGTTCGGTGAATGCGAACCGCTCGGTGAGCATCGCGGCCGGCAACGGTGGCGTGCTGGTCTCGCCGAGTTCGTGGAACCCCGGCGACTACCTCGGCGAGAGCTACCCGTCGTTCGCCCGAGTGGTGCACCCGGGTGAGTCGTACGATGGTTCGATACGGCTTGAGAACACGGGCACAGGCTCGGCCTCGATGACCGTGTCGGACGCCTGGTACGTGAACACCGGTTCGGAGTCCTACGGCATCACCCTGGACGCTGCGGACCTCGACCTGTACGACTTCAACCGTCCCGACTACCTGTCGGACCTCACCAGCGTCATCCCCGACGGTACCGATCTCGTGGTGATCCGCACAACGCAGGACATCGAGGACTTCGCACCGACGGGTGACTTTGACACGGGCGGAACGACGCACAACGCTACTCGCGTGCTCGTGTACGACTGGAAGGACCAGGACGCGAGCAGCACGCTGTGGACCGACGGTGACGCGGATGGTTTCGTCGACGGGGGCGAGATCGACGCCGGGGAGTACATGAGGTTCACCTATCACAACAACTTCGCCAACACGCATGAGGTGCGCGTGCAGACGCCGAAGGAGCGCATGCACGATGGTGTGTATCTGGGCGTGCAGTGGGCTACACGTGCCGATGGCGCGACAACGACCGATCTCGATGTCGAGGTCACCTTCTGGAACCGCACCGATTGCAGCTGGCTGGAGTTCGACGGGGGTACGGTGATAGACCCCGGAGAAGCGACCGCCCGCCCGGTCACGCTGAACGTGCCCGCGGACGCGCCGGTCGGCATCTACGAGGCGCAGCTCAGGCTCGATGACGGTACGGACGTGACCGTGATCCCGGTGGTCATCAACGTTGCCGCGGACACCTACGCGTTCGATTTCGGTGACACGACCATGGTGCCGAACGCACTCATGAGCAACCGCGAAGTGTACGGCACCCAGGACTGGAGATGGCGCGCCGAGTCCGGCGACTGGCGGTTCTTCTGGACCGACGGGTCGGCCGCCGATGCGCTTCCGCCGGGCGCTGCGTGGCTGGTCCGCACCATCTGGGAGGATCGCGGCGCACCCACAGGCCTGGACACCGATATCGACACGCTGCTGTACGGGCCTGAGATGGACATCTTCTCCGACTACTTCCCGAATGAGTTCGGTCCATACGGCATGGGCCTGAAGGGCGGCTCGGCCAATACCAACATCGGCGCGGGGATCTGGACGTTCCAGACGAACAGCGGCACCACCGAAGAGTGGGTCGCCGGGTCCCTGGAGGCCGGCCTGAACCAGGTCATGGTCCACAACGTGCTCTACGACGGCAAAGCGGTTGGTCAGAGGTTCTCGGGAGAGACGGGTGTCATCTCGGTCGACCCCGGGCGTCTTGACATCGTGAGCGCGGCTGACTCAGCAACCGAGTTGCTCGACTTCACCACGTACGATCTTGATCTCACCGGCGCCGCGGTTCAGGCCTACGGCCTGTCCAAGCGCATCTTCGAGACTGACACCATCAGCACGGATGAGGACTGGTACTACTTCATGGACCTCACCGACGCCGCGTATCTGGACGTGCAGACCGCGTGTCCGGGCCAGGACATCGACCTCTACCTGTACTGGTGGAATGGCAGCGACTACGAGATGGTGGGTGCGTCCGAGACCTCGGGCGACGAAGAGGTCGTCCGCCTCACGATGCCTCCGGACGGCGAGTACGTGATCGACGTCTACGGGTACAGCGTTTCAGGCACGCAGGAGTTCGACGTAGCCATCTCCGCGCCGATGGGCGACGACCTGCTCATCAGCGGTGTGCCGGCAGGCGGCATCAGTGCCGGTACCGGCTTCACGCTCGATGTCGACTGGACGAAGGCCCGCGGCACGCTTGAGGAGCGCGAGGGCGAGTACGAGGGCATCATCTTCATCGGTCCAACAGAGGCACCGGGTGCGGTGCAGGTGCCGGTCACGCTCCGCTACCCGTTCGAGATCGAGTCGTCCACACCCGCGTACAACGCGCTCGGCATTGCGCTGGACACAGATGTGAGCGTCACGTTCAGTAAGCGAGTCGATCCGACGACCCTCGATGACACCACGTTCTTCCTCATGAAGGGCATGGACGTCATCCCTGGCGATATCGACTACGACGACCTGTCCGCGACGGCGGTCTTCACGCCGGACGATGCGCTTCTGCCAGGTGTCAACTACGAGATGGTGATCGACGGGGTTTGGTCGGCTGACGGCGACGTGCTGAACGCCGACATCCCGTTCAGGACCGAGGCCGTCCTCGATGCCAGCCGCATCGCCGGTGAAGACCGCATCCTGACGGCGCTCGAGGTCTCGCAGGCAGGTTTCGCCGATGACAGCGTGGAAACCGTCGTCATCGCGACGGCCTACAACTGGCCGGACGCGCTCGGCGGCGCCGCGCTCGCCGGCGCCGTGAAGGGTCCGATCCTGCTGACGTCGCCGACGGCGCTGCCCGCAGTCGTCATCACCGAGATTCGTCGGCTGGGCGCAAGCGAGGCGATCATCCTGGGCGGCACGACAGCGGTCAACACCGCGGTCGAGAACGCGCTCAAGACCGAGCTGGGTTCGGACGATGTCGACCGCATCGGCGGCGCCAACCGCTACGAGACGGCGCGCAATATAGCGGCGCGTGTGGTCGACGAACTCGGTCCCGGATACGACGGGACGGCGTTCCTCGCCACCGGCGCCAACTTCCCCGACGCGCTCGGCGCCTCTCCGCTCGCCGCGGCCAACGGCTGGCCGATCTACCTGGCCAATCCGCTGACCGGCGCCGATGCGGCACTCATCGGTGCCATGCAGTCCGATGGAGTCGATGACGTGCTGATCCTCGGTGGCACCTCGGCCATACCCGCCACGGTCGCGGCCGATGTGGCGGCCGGCGTACCGTGCAAGACCACGCGCCTTGAGGGCGCCACCCGGTACGAGACCGCCGTAGACGTGGCCACGTACGGCGTCTCCGGCGCGGGTCTTTCGTGGGACAAGCTCGCCATCGCGACCGGGACGAACTTCCCTGACGCGCTCGCGGGCGGTGTGCTGCAGGGCAAGAACGGCTCGGTGATGCTGCTCACGACGCCGACCGCGCTGCACGACTCGGTGCGCACGGTCCTGGAAGCGAACAAGCTCACAATCGAGACCGTGTACTTCCTCGGCGGAAGTAATGCGGTGAGTGACATCGTCTTCGATGCGGTGGTCGACATCCTCGAGTAGGCTTCAGCCTGCGCGAGCATGCGGAGGGGCGCCCTCATCGGGCGCCCCTTCCTGCATCTGCGCCGCGATGCGGATGTCAGTCGGCCCCGAGCCACGCCTTCCAGGTGGCGAGGTTCGGGTTTGCGGCCGCACCCGGCCCGGTGATATCGAGCTCGGTCGCTACCCGCTCGGCGATGCCGAAGACGGTGGCGAATGCGAGGTAGCGCCCCCAGAGCTCCACGGCCACCGGTGGCTCGTCCTCGAGCGTGCCGAAGTCCTCCAGGTAGCGCCTGAAGGCGGCGTGCGCAGCGGCTGCCGCTCGGCCGGCCTCGGTGAGCCGACGTCCCTCGAGCAGCCCGGCCGCCCGCGCAGCTCCGAGGACGCGCTCTTCCCACGCCTGCAGTCCACGTGCGAATCGGCGCGGCCGATGGTGCGCGGCGGCCTGGATGTCCGCCAGAGTCAGGGCGGACGGTCCGCCGAGCGCGTCTGCAAGAAATGCGATCAGCGCGTGGTCGAGCGGATCGAGTGCGGCCCACCGCTCGGGCACGACGCGGAGTTCGGTCACCGTGATCTGCGACGCGCCGGCTATCGTGGTGACCTGCCGCACGCTCTCGCGTGTCTCGAGAGCGCCGTCGGCCACGAGCGCAAGAAGCGAGCCCATGACCTCGGCGGAGGTGACGCGCCCCGTGCGTTCGAGACACCCGACGATCGCCGGATGCAACGCAGGCGGCTCGCGGATGTAGCGGGGAGCGCTGTCGGCCATCAGTCGTCCCGTTCGGTGTGCTGCTTCACCGCAACGGCGTGCATGACGTTGCGCTCGATCACGCTCCAGTCGGCGCGGGCGTGCACCCGCTGCAGCACCTCCCAGACCTCCGGTAGCCACGCCTCGGTGAGGTAGCCCAGCCACTCGGCGTTCCAGACGTTGCCGTGCGCCGCGTAGCCTCCTCGCGTGAGGATGCCCGCCTCGACGAACTCGGCGCACACGCTGTCGAGGAAGTCGATGAACGGTGCCTGGGCGCGGGGCAGCAGCCGCATCCCGATGTCGACAAGGCTCGCATCGGTCCAGCCGGTGGCCTCGAGGAAGCGGCCCGACAGCCCCGGCGCACCCGAGTAGACCGCCCTCACCATGAGCACCGGTAGCGTACTGAAACCAACCTTCTGCTCGGCCTGCCACACCTGTGCGTAGCCGCTCGTCTGTGCCCAGTCGAGTGTGACGCCGAAGACGTCCTTGGCGAAGAGCCGCTGGTCGGCCTTGGTCCCCTGCGGTGTGGGGTAGCCGAACATGATCCCCGCCGGTTGGTACACCCTCCCCGAACACAGGTAGAGCTTCGCCCCCGCTGAGAACTCGATCCCGTTCGGCGTCTCGATGCTCATGACCTCCCCCTTCGGCCGACAGGGTGATTGTACCCCCGGCGGGCGCCGTCGCCGGTGCGTCCGGTGCGCTAGACTGACAGCGGACGGCGAGGGGAGACACGCACCCGATGCGCATCGCGCTTGCACAGGTGAACGTCACCGTGGGGGACATCGAGGGGAACCTCGAGCGGTGCCTCGACGCGGTTGCGCGCGCTGCCGATGCGGGTGCCGAGCTCGTCTTGCTGCCGGAACTCGCGCTGACCGGCTATCCGCCCGAGGATCTGCTCGCCAAACCGCACTTCATCGCCGCTGCGGTTCGCGCGCTCGAGGCGTTCGCCGAGCGGGCGACGGTGCCGGCGCTCGTAGGTCTTGTGCGTGCGACTGACGCGGGTCTGCACAACGCCGCGGCGCTCGTGGCCGGCGGCCGCGTGGCCTGCATCTACCACAAGCGCGAGCTGCCCAACTACGGTGTCTTCGACGAGGAGCGCTACTTCGAGCCGGGCGAGGCCGACGAGATCGTACGCATCGGAGATGCGCGTGCGGCACTCACCGTCTGCGAGGACGTGTGGATCCCGGCCACGGTCCAGCGCGTAGCATCGCAGGGTGCACAGATGGTGCTCAACATCTCGGCGTCGCCCTTCCACGCGGGCAAGGGGCCGGAGCGCGAGGCGATGCTTCAGGCACGCGCGCGCGACAACGGCGTCTGGATGGCGTACTGCAACCTGGTCGGCGGCCAGGACGAGCTGGTCTTCGACGGCCGCTCGGCCCTGATCGCCCCTGACGGCACCGTGGTCGCCCGCGGGGCGTCCTTTGCCGAGGACGTGGTGATCGCCGATATTGACTTCGAAACAGACCAAGGCAGCGGCATCGTGTCGCCGATGGCCGGGGGTGACGAGGAGATCTACCGCGCACTCGAGACCGGACTTGGCGACTACGTGCGCAAGAACGGGTTCACCGACGTGGTGCTCGGCCTCTCGGGCGGCATCGACTCGGCGCTCGTTGCCACGCTCGCTGCCGACGCGCTCGGTCCCGAGCGCGTCCACGGCGTCCTGATGCCGGGGCCGTACTCGAGCGAGGGCAGTATCACCGATGCGCAGGCGCTCGCAGACGCGCTCGGCGTTCAGACGATCGAGCTTCCCATCGGCGCGGCGTACGAGGCGCTGGTGGGCACACTCGGGCCGGTCTTCGCAGGCCACGAACCCGACGTCACCGAAGAGAACCTGCAGGCGCGGGTGAGGGGAGCGCTCCTCATGGCGCTCTCCAACAAGTTCGGCTGGCTCGTGCTCGCCACGGGAAACAAGAGCGAGCTTTCCGTGGGCTACTCCACGCTCTACGGCGACATGGCGGGCGGCTTCTCGCCGATCAAGGACGTTTTCAAGAACTGCGTGTACTCGCTCGCGCGCTGGCGGAACACGCGCGGCGCGGTCATTCCCGAGGCGAGCATCACCAAGCCCCCCTCGGCCGAGCTCCGGCCACACCAGACCGACCAGGACTCGCTGCCTCACTACGACGTGCTCGACGGCATCCTGGGCGGCTACATCGAGCTCGACCGTTCGGCGGAGGATCTCATGCGGGCTGGATTCGACGCGGCGACCGTGGCGCGGGTCGTCCGCATGGTCGACCGTGCCGAGTACAAGCGGCGTCAGGCGGCGCCGGGCACCCGCGTGACGCCGAAGGCGTTCGGGCGAGATCGACGGATGCCCATCACGAACCGGTTCGGCGGCTGACCGTGACCGGCCTGCGCCTCGCGTGGATCGCAGCTGATGATGCCCGCATGCAGGACGTCCATGCGCTCAGACACGAGGTGCTCTTTGCGCCGTTCGGGCTTCCCCGGGACGACTCGTGGGATGATGCCGGCGCCGACCGCCTACACCTGGTGGCCATGCACGATGCGGGAGATGGCACCGAGCCGGTCGACGAGGCCGTTGCCGTGATCGTGGGCTACCTGTCGCTGCTGCTCGAGGCCGAGAGCATGGGGCACGTGCGCCAGGTGAGCGTGCGCAAGGACCGCCAGGGGGCCGGCATCGGCCGGGCGCTCATGGCCGAAGCGGAGGCGGAGGCGCGGCGCCGCGGACTTGCCGTGGTATGGCTCCACGCGCGGGTCACGGCCGAAGCCTTCTATCACCGCCTGGGCTACGTCACCACGAGTGAGGGGACGTTTCCGTCAGGCCGCACCGGAATGCCGCACGTGCGCATGGAGAAGCGGCTTACCGTCGGGTGACCGAACGCAGGGGTAGCCTGACGGTGATAGCGTCGGCGCGATGAGTGGCATATCCTATCTGTCGGGCCGCGCGTCTCGCACGCAGCTGCTGATTTCCCGCGCGCCCGGGGGACCAGTCACATCCGATCCACGAGGAGGAGCCCATGCTGAGCATCACCCGTGACCAGGTACGCGTACCGGCTGACGTGCCCGCCGAGGCGCGCGAGACCTACATCGACAACGTCATGGCCGCGACCCACGGTACCGGCAGACTCATGCTGTTCGCTGCCGACCAGAAGATTGAGCACTTGAACGACGACTTCTACGGTGAGGGGATCGCGATCGAGGACGCCGATCCCGAGCACCTGTTCCGTATCGGCAGCCAGGGTATCTGCGGTGTCCTCGCAGGTCAGCGCGGGCTCATCGCGCAGTATGCGACCGATTACCCCGACATCAACTACCTCGTGAAGATGAACTCCAAGACGCACATGGTTAAGACCTCGGCCAAGGACCCGGCGAAGCACCAGGACGACCCGATGAGCTCGCAGCTCTACGACATCCAGACGGCGCTCGATCTGCGCGACAACGGCGTGAAGGTCGTCGGGCTCGGCTACACGATCTACGCCGGTAGCGAGTACGAGTCGAACATGCTGCAGGAGGCCGGTCAGCTGATCGCCGACGCGCACTCGGTGGGCATGCTCGTGGTGCTCTGGATCTACCCGCGCGGACGCGCCGTGCTCGACGAGAAGGATCCACACCTGATCGCCGGTGCTGCGGGCCTCGCCGTCAGCCTGGGCGCGGACTTCGTGAAGGTGAATCCACCCAAGGGGACCGACGAGAAGAGCTCGGCCGAGATGCTCAAGGAGGCGTCACTCGCCGCCGGACGCACCGGCCTCGTGTGCGCCGGTGGTTCCACGGTCGACCCGCACACGTTCCTCACGCAGCTCTGGGAGCAGATCCACGTGGGCGGCGCGATTGGCAACGCCACGGGTCGCAACATCCACCAGCGCGCACTCGACGAGGCGGTCCGCCTGACAAAGGCGATCTCGGCCATCACACTCGCGGATGCGCCTGCCGAGGAGGCGCTCGCGATCTTCATGGGCGAGAAGGACTTCTCGATCTAGCGGCGGCAGTATCGCGCGCCTTTGGAAGCGCGGCATCGCCCCACCGGCGGTGCCGCGCTATCCTATACACCTGACAGGACGCGGAACACCGGAGCGACATGCCAATCAACGACTGGTTCAAGCAGCGGGAGACCCGCCGCTATACGGTGAGCACGCAGGGAGGTGGGGGAGACCTGCCCGACGGCGTGTGGCGCGCGTGCCCCGAGTGCCGCAAGACGCTCTACCAGGGTGAGGTCGCCAGGAGTCTCTCGGTGTGCCCTCACTGCGGGCATCATTTCGACCTCATCGCGCGCGATCGCATCGACGCGCTTGTTGACCCCGGCAGCTTCGAGGAGACCGAGGCGGCGCTCACCTCGCTCGACCCCCTCTGCTTCTCGGCGGCCAAGCCGTACACCGAGAGTCTCAGCAAGGCGCGAACGACATCCGGTCTCACCGAGGCGGCTGTCACTGGCCGGGCGACCCTGAATGGTCATCCGATCGTGATCGGCGCGCTCGACTTCAGGTTCGTGGGAGCCTCGATGGGCTCGGCGGTGGGAGAGAAGGTCACGCGAGCGTTCGAGCTCGCGATCGTCGAGGGGCGCGGCGTGGTGCTCGTGGTGGCCTCCGGCGGAGCGCGCATGCAGGAGGGCATGCTCTCGCTGATGCAGATGGCCAAGACCGCGGCGGCCGCCGAACGCCTCGCGCGCGAGCGTCTGCCGTACGTCTCCGTGCTCGTGAACCCGACCTATGGCGGCGTCACCGCGTCGTTCGCGGTGCTCGCCGACGTGATCTTCGCCGAGCCGGGGGCGCTCATCGGCTTCGCCGGACCGCGGCTCGTGGAGCAGACTATCAGGCGCTCGCTTCCCAAGGACTTCCAGAGCGCCGAGTCGCTCGTGGACCACGGCATGGTGGACGACGTGGTGGTGCGCGGGCACCTGCGCGAACGTGTCGGCATGACGCTCGGCTATCTCATGCCTGATGACGACTCCCGGCGGTCCGCGGCAAAGGGCGTGTCGTAGATGGCGCGCTACATCATGGAGTTCGAACGTCCGCTTGCCGAGCTCGAGGAGAAGCTCGGAGAGCTGAGGGCGCTCGATGTTGCCGCGTTGCCCGAACTCGCTACCGAGATCGCCGACCTCGAGCGCGAGGTCGAGCGGCTCCGCGAGTCGCTCTACAGCGAGCTCTCCCCGTGGGAGCGCGTGCAGGTGAGCCGGCATCCCGAGCGTCCCAAGACGGACGACTACGTGAGCGCGCTGTTCACCGACGTCGTCGAGCTGCGCGGGGACCGCGCGTACGGTGATGACGAGGCGATCTTCGCCGCTCTCGCCACCCTCGACAGCCGGCGCGTTGTGGTAATCGGGCATCGGAAGGGCCGCAACACCAAGGAGAACGTGGCCCGCAACTTCGGCAGCCCGCACCCCGAGGGTTTCCGCAAGGCCCGGCGGGCGATGTTGCTCGCCGCCAAGTTCGGTCTGCCGCTCGTAACGTTGCTCGACACCGCCGGGGCCTATCCGGGTCTCGAGGACGAGGAGCGGGGCCAGGCGTGGGCTATCGCCGAGTGTCTCGCCACCCTCTCGGACCTGCCCGTGCCGGTCGTGGTGGTCGGCATCGGGGAGGGCGGCAGCGGAGGCGCGCTCGCCATCGGCTTTGGCGACCGTCTCATCATGCTCGAGAACGCGTACTACTCGGTGATCAGTCCCGAGATGTGTGCGGTGATCCTCTACAAGGACGCAGCGCGTGCCGCCGAGAGCGCATCGGCACTCGCGCTCACCGCCAACGACCTCATGCGTCTCGGCATCGCCGACGAGGTCGTGCCCGAGTCGCCGGGTGGGGCGCACCGCGACCCCGTGATGGTGATGGCGCTCGTGGGTGAGCGGATCGCGGCGGCGCTTGACGCGCTTGCCGCCGAGGAGCCATCCGTGCTGCAACAGAAGCGTTACGACCGTCTGCGTGCTGTGGGTGTCTTCGATGAGGGTAACGGGTAGGACCTCAACGCGGGACCAGCACGACAGACCGAACCGATACGACGGGGAGTGATCGTGTGACCAACACATCGGGCATCAAGCGCGTGGGGATGCTGTTCAGTGGCGGGCCTGCGCCGGCGGCCAACGCGGTGATCTCGGCAGCCGCGCTGTCGTTCCTGAACTGCGGCATCGAGGTCATCGGCTTCTACGACGGCTACGAGGGCCTCGAGAGCTACTCGGCTGACAGTCCACTGCAGGAGGGCCACAACTACATACGCTTGACGCGCGACCACGTGTCGGCTATCCGTAACCGCAAGGACATCATCCTCAGGACCTCGCGCGCCAACCCGGGCAAGCCTGTCGGTTCGATGGACGAACTCGCCGACGAACGGCGCAACGCCAAACTGCGCGCCGTGTACGAGGCGTTCGATGCCTACGAGATCGACGCCCTCGTCTCGATCGGCGGAGACGACACGCTCAAGACCGCCAACTACCTCAAGGAGCTGCAGAACGTCGTCGGGGGCTTGAGGCCCATCCGCATCGTCCACCTGCCCAAGACCATCGACAACGACTACTACGGCATCGACTGGACCTTCGGCTTCTTCTCGGCGGCGCACTTCGCCGCGGCCGAGATCCGAAACCTCGGCGCCGACGCCCGCTCGACCCAGGTGTGGTACGTGCTCGAGATGATGGGGCGGAAGGCGGGTTGGCTCACGTATGCGTCAGGCATCGCGGGCGAGGCCACGCGGATGCTCTCAGTGGAGGACTTCGGCGACACCTTCGATGCCCGCGCCGAGGCCGAGAAGCTCGTCGATCTCATGCTGAGGCGGGAGGCCGACGGGCGGAGCTACGGCATCGTGTGCATCGCCGAGGGTCTGGCCGACCACCTGCCCGAAGACCAGCGCCCCGACACACAGGACGAGCACGGCAACATCAAGCTCGGCGACGCCCAGGTCGCTCGCATTCTGGCAAACCAGATGGAGCGCATCTACCACGAACGCACCGGCATCAAGATCAAGGTGCGCAGCAAGCAGATCGGCTACGAGGCTCGCTGCGCCGAGCCGAGCGCGTTCGACGTGCTGCTCGGGACGCAGCTGGGAGTGGGCGCGTACCGGGCGCTCGTGGAGAAGGGTCTCACCGGAGTCATGGTCAGTGTGGAGGATCAGCTCTCACTCAAGTACGTGCCGTTCGGCATGCTGATTGATCCGGAGACCATGAAGACCAGGGTGCGCTTCATCGACCGCGACAGCGACTTCTACCGCCTTGCGCGCGCCCTCGAGTACCAGGGCATGCTCTCGAGCGACGAGCGGGGGGAGTAGCGCGGTGATCGATCGCGAGACGATCCGCGTCTTCCGCGATATCGGGCGCGACATCTACCTCGGCGGGCTCACCACGAGTCACGGCGGGAACATGAGCATCCGCGATGGAGACCAGCTCATCATCACCCGCCGGGGCTCGATGCTCGGCCGCCTCGGCGACGACGACCTCGTCGAGACCGGCATGGAGCCGTGCGCCACCGACGAGCGCTGCAGCCGCGAGATCGTCGTGCATCGCGCCATCTACTCGGCCACGGACGCACGCGCCATCGTGCACGCGCACCCGCCGCACACCGTGGCGCGGAGCTTCACGCACGACGTCATCGTGCCGGTCGACTCCGAGGGACTCTACGTGCTCGGCGAGGTCCCGGTCGTGGAAGCCGCCACGACGATTGCATCGGAGGAGGCCGCGGCCGTGCTCGCCGAGGCGCTCGCCGGTGCCCCGGTCGCGATGCTGCGCACGCACGGTCCGTTCGCGATGGGCGCCACGCTTGAGGAGGCGTTCATGCATGTGAGCGTGCTTGAGGCGAGCGTGGTCATCCTGGATCTGCTCGGCAGGTAGCGGTCGGGCGCGGCCGCGTGTGAGGCCGCGGTGCCTGAGCTCAGCGCCACATCGCACGCACGCCGTCGCGAATCCCCGCGGTGGTCGCCACGACTGGTGCGCTCTCCTCGGCCGGCGTCGCATCCGGGCGCGCCTGGCTCTCAGCAAACAGCGTCCGCAAACGGTCGGGGATGAAGCGCGTGCGCTGCGCGTAGCCGTAGGCATCGGAACGTCCGCGGCCGACGGCGTAGTACCTGAGCGGGTGGATCACGTAGAGCGCGTTTCGCGCGCGCGTGCAGGCCACGTAGAAGAGACGCCGCTCCTCCTCGATCTCCTCCACGCTGCCAGTGGCCATGTCCGAGGGGATGTTGCCGTCGGCTGCGTGGATGACGTAGACGACGTCGAATTCGAGGCCCTTTGCCGAGTGCATCGTCGAGAGGATGAGGTAGTCCTCGTCCAGGAGCGGCGGCCCCGCGAAGTCGCCCGTCCACTGCGGTGCGTCGAGCGTGAGTTCGGTGAGGAAGCGGGTTCGGTCGGGATAGCGCGAGCCCAGGAGCTCCATCTGCTCGAGGTCGGCAAGGCGCGCGGGCGCGTTGTCGTAGCGCTCGGCTATGAGCGGGCCGATGAACGTGCGCGTGGCGTGGATCTGCGCCGCGACGTCGCGCGTGGGTGCACTCGCGAGCGTGCGCATGAGTGTGACGAAGCCCGGCCAGAGCTCTCGGGTGGCCTCGGGCACCGAGGCGCCCACCCAGATCTCGAAGTCGCCGCCCGACTCGGCGAGGCCGGCCGCAAGCGTGGCGGCGGTCCTGGGCCCAACGCCCGGCAGCAGTTGCAGCACGCGTAGCGCAGCAACCATATCCCGCGGGTTCTCCGCGAGGCGCAGGTAGGCGACGAGGTCCTTGACGTGCGCCGATTCGACGAACTTGAGGCCGCCGAACTTCACGAACGGGATGTTGCGGCGCTGCAGCTCGAGTTCGAGGGCCGCCGAGTGGTGCGCGGCGCGGAACAAGACGGCCTGCCGCTTGAGGTCCGTGCCCTCCTCGCGGTGACCGAGTATCCGATCCACGACGTACTCGGTCTGCTCGTGCTCGTCCCGACAGGTCACGAGCACCGGGCATGCGCCGCCTTCGCGCGCGGTCCAGAGGTCCTTCTCGTAGCGCTCGGCAGCCTCGGCGATCACCGAGTTGGTGGCGGCGAGGATCGGCGCCGTGCTGCGGTAGTTCTGCTCGAGCCGGAGCACGGTGGCGTCCGTGAAGCGCTGCGGGAACTCGAGGATGTTGCGGACGGTCGCCGCGCGGAACCCGTAGATCGCTTGCGCGTCGTCACCAACAGCCGTCACACCGGAGCCGTCCGGACGGAGCAGCGCCACGATGTCGGCCTGAAGCGCGTTGGTGTCCTGGTACTCGTCAACCAGCACCGCATCGAATCGGCCGCGGACGATCTCGCCGAGAGCCGGGTCGGCGAGCATCCCTCGCCAGAAGAGCAGGAGGTCGTCGTAGTCGAGGACGTGGTTGGCCTCCTTGACGTCCACGTAGGCGTCGAAGAGCCGCCGCAGGTCGTCGGCATCGTCCCGGCACCAGGGGAAGCGCGTGGCAATGACGTGGTCGAGCTCCTCGGCCGCGTTCACGCACCGCGAGTAGATGTCGAGGCACGTGCCCTTCTGCGGGAAGCGGCGTCGCTTCTCGCCGAGGTCGAGCGAGGTGCGCGCCGCGTGCATGAGGTCTTCCGAGTCGCTGCGGTCCAGGATCGTGAAGCCCGGCGGCAGCCCGATCGACTCGCCGTGAATGCGGAGCAGGCGCGTGGCGACCGCGTGAAACGTTCCGCCCCACACGCGTGCGCCGGCATCCTGCGAGCGCAGGATGCCCTCCACGCGGCGCAGCATCTCCTCGGCTGCGCGGCGGGTGAAGGTGAGGAGCAGGATGCGCTCGGGACGGGTGCCCGATGCGATGAGGTAGGCCACGCGGTGGGCGAGGGTTGCGGTCTTGCCGGTGCCCGCTCCGGCGACGATGAGGAGCGGGCCACCGCCGTGCGACGCGGCAGTCCGCTGCTCCGGGTTGAGGCGCGAGAGGAGCGCGTTGGGGGAGTCCGGTGGCACCGGAGTGCTGGCTGGCGTGGAGTCGGGCTGCATGGGAGGCCTCCGTGTCTGAGGGTGACACCTCGACCTCTGATGCTAGCAGGATTCTGCGCCGAATGCGAACATACGTTCGCTACGACCGTGCGTGCGGTGCCGGTGCCCGGGCTCAGGTCCGCTCGGCATAGGCGCGAACCTCGGCGATGTAGGCGGCCTTTGTTCCGGCATCGAGGAACGATGCGGCGAACGACGCCTGCGCAAGGGTCAGGAGGTCGCTGCGCGTGAGGCCGAGTGCCTCGGCGGCCGCCACGTAGTTCTCGGTGAGGTACCCGCCGAAGTAGGCGGGATCGTCAGAGTTCAGCGTGACCACGATGCCGGCTTGCATGAGGCTCTTGAGCGGGTGGGAGGCCAAGTCGGACACGGCACACAGGCGCACGTTGGAGAGCGGGCAGACAGTGAGCGGCACGCGCTCTCTGGCGAGGCGGGCGGTGAGCTCTGAGTCCTCGAGGCATCGGATGCCGTGATCGATCCGCTCGGCGCCGAGTGCGTCGAGCGCGCCGGTGATGTAGGCGGGCGGCCCCTCTTCGCCCGCGTGAGCCACCACGTGATAGCCGCGGCGACGTGCTTCGGCGAACACCTCGGCGAACTTCTCGGGCGGGTTGCCGATTTCCGCCGAGTCGAGTCCCACACCGGCGATGCGCTCGCCGTAGGTGCGCGCTTCCTCGAGCGCGATCGCGGCGCTCTCGGCCGAGAGGTCGCGCAGGAACGACATGATCAGCCGCGAGGTGATGCCGAACTCGCGCCCGGCGTCCGAGAGGGCGCGCAGAATGCCATCGGCAACCACCGTGAAGGGGACGCCGCGCGATGTGTGAGTCTGGGGGTCGAAGAACGGCTCGACGTGGCGGATGTTCTCGGCACCCGCCCGTTCGAGATACGCCCACGTGAGGTCGTAGAAGTCCTGTTCCGTGACGAGCACCGCACAGCCCGCGTAGTAGAGGTCGAGGAACGACTGCAGGTCGGTGAAGTCATAGGCCGCGCGCGCAGCCTCGACGTTCGCGTAGGGGAGAGCGACGCCGTTGCGCGCGGCGAGCCGGAACATGAGGTCCGGCTCGAGGGTGCCTTCGAGGTGCAGGTGAAGCTCGGCTTTGGGCAGGCCGAGCGCGAACGCGCGCAGGTCGTCGGTCATGGGGCTCCTGTCGATGCACGAACAGAACTGCACTGATTATCTCACCGGTCAGCCACGGCCGGAAGGAATGTGCAGTGCCCCTGCTGCCGTGCAGGCAACGGGTCCGAGCGACGACCAGGTGCCCAACGTCGCGTGCTGATCGCGGTGCACCCGGAACGTCACGGTGCGTTGATGAGCATCAGGCTGTTGTCGAGGATGGCGCCGGTGCCCGTGGTGATCGCGGCAGGACCCCCGAAGATCATGCAGGGCACGAAGCCGCTCGAGAACACGTCATGGTAGTCGGTCACCCAGTCGGTGTCACCAGGCGGCAGCCAGCCGTCGTGTTCTGCGGTGATGTAGCCGTACGGTGTGTCTTTGGCGTTCAGCAGCAGCGGGTAACCGGCATGTCCCGCCGCGATCCCGCCGGGCAGCGCGTCGGCGAAAGTCTCTCCTGAGGCGATGCCGATCGCGCGAGGCCACAGACGGCTCGCCAGTGCCGGATATGCCGCTGAGGTGCCCACCCAGCCGTCGTTGACCGTACCGGGCCCGGTGAGGTCAGAGGCCCATGATGCGAGCTTCTTAGCGGTCTCGTACCGGTTGTCGCCCGCTATGCGGAGCACGTGCTCGGCACCGAACCGATCCTTGAGCTGCTCTTCGACGGTCGCAGAGATCACGCTCGTCCCTCCGACTATCACCACGTCGGTCGTGCCGAGGTGGTACATGATCTCGTCCGTGTCGGCGGCGAGTGTGTCGGTGCCCGTGAGAAGCACCGGTACGTTCCTGCCCGCCCCCATGGAGGATGCGGCGAGCGCGTCGGGATAGTTGTACGCGTATGCGATGAACGCCATCCGCGAGACGGTCTCACCGTAACCGGCATCATCGGCAATCGCCTGGATCGCGATCTCGCACGCCGTGTGGATACGGTCGTCGCCTTCGACGCGGTACACCGCCACTGATGGATCGAGGCTCGCCAACTGGTTGCGCACCAGCGGACTGACGGCGAGCTCGCCACCGACGACGTAGACGCGGTTGACGCCGAGTCGCAGGATCTCGGCGCCCACGCCGACTGAGAGCGATGCCGGATGGGTGAGCAGAAGCGGACCGTCGGAGATGCCGCACAGAAGGGAGCCCGCCAGCGCATCGGGATAGTTGTAGGCGTTGGCCACCACGACCGCGCGGTTCACCGAGCCGGGGCCTCCTGCGGCAGACTGGAACATCCCCCGGCTTATCTGAATGGCGGTCTGTATGCGGTCGGCCCCGTACAGACGTCCGAGCACGCCCCTCTTCACGATTAGCGTGTACGGTCCCGCATCCGAGGTGTACACGCTGCCGTTCGCCTTCGGCCTGACGCGTGCATAGTAGGTCCCGGCTGCGGTGGGCCTGAAGACAAGCGCGGAATCAAGCGCGTCCTCACCCCACGGGTCCTGGTCGTTCGCGAGGGCGGCATCCGGATCGACATTGGTCAGCAGATGAGCGTTGGGCTGATATGGAACGAGCCCGGGACCGTAAATCTCGATGACCGTGTCGAGGTTGTGCGTGGCGCTCTGGGTGCGGAACAGGTACGAGGTCTTGTCGATGGCAACATCAGCGGATGTGACCGTGAACTTCACCCAGTCCTGGTCGCCCGTGGTGCCGTCGACGATATGGAACGTGTGGTATTCGGTGTACTCGACGCCGTAGTCACCGATCATGGGTGTGATATCGCGTGCGTCGGCCCTGATGCTGTCACCGGGAACCGCTGCATCGTAGATGTCCATCGGGTAGGTGGTGCCCTGTGAGCCGACGCCCTGTGCGCCAGCGAATGTCGGAAGTAGGGCGACACACAGTGCTGCGCACAGCACGATCACGATTCCGGCTCTGACCTGTCGCATGTGGTTCCCCCCTTGCACTGGCGGCGCGCGGGTCGCCGCATCCGCCCTTCAGGAAGGTGATGCCCACCTGACGCTCGGCTAATCACACCACGCCGCGGACGTGGAGGAGTCGTGGGATCTTCTGTGCCAGGGAGCGGCTGGTGCCCGGGGCGGGAATCGAACCCGCACGACCTTTCGGCCAGAGGTTTTTGAGACCTCCGCGTCTGCCAATTCCGCCACCCGGGCTAGGGGTCGCGCGTGCGGAGCGGATTATAGCACCGGCGGCGTCATCTTGGCGGCCCTGGCCGACGGCGCTAGAGCAAGAAGTCGACGGTGCTCAGCGCGTCGAGGCTACTGATGACCGACCACAGGTTCAGCAGGGTGAAAACGGCCACGAGCAGCAGCAGCGCCGCACTCACGCCGAGGCGGACGCCAACGCGCTGGAGCGCTTCAGGCATGCGGTCGGCCAGTTGCTCGGGCAGGTCGGACGTCTTGCCGATGGCACCCGACTCGCGCATGCCGAGGATGGTGAGCAGCACGCTCGATGTCGCACACACGACGGTGAACACGATCCAGATGACGTTGATGGCGCGCGCCATGTCGGTGTTGCGGACGATCATCGAGCCGAGGAACACGCTCCCGACGATGTAGACGAGGGGGAGCAGCGTGGAGAGCTGCGTGTAATCGATGAGCTTCTGACTGTGTGAGAGAACGGCGGTAGCGCGGTCACTCGGCGCGAGTCGGGTCGAGGTCGATGTCTGACGCGCTCGCGAGAGGCCGGTGCTGACGCGGAGCGCGGACGCCACGAACGTGAAGCTGGCGACCAGGTAGACGCCGGCGAACACGATGTACGCATAGATATACGTCTCAGACGTGCCGAACGACATGCGAACCCTCCGGTAGGCCCCTCCCGCCGACAATCATACCCGATGTGTAGCACCCCGGGGTCACGTCAACGTAACACCATGATACCGACCTGGGCGATGATGAACCAGCCTTATCAACAGCGGACGTCCCCCTGCCTCCCTCACGTCTATAATCGGATGATGGACACTGTCGCTACAGCGCTCGAACCCCTCGACCCGGCGGCCATGACGCACGTGGGCAATGTGGCTGCGAACCTGCAACTCGTGGCCGACCTCGGCTACGGTGACGTCGCACTGCTGGCTCCGCTCGATGACGGCATGCTCGTGGTCGTGGCGGACGCCCGGCCCACCACGGCTGCGGCGGCGGTGGCGGTGAGCCGGGTGGGGCAGCCGATCCCCTACGAGGAGGAGCCCGAGGCGTACGACGCGCTCTCCGAGGGCACGCTCGTCTGCGGCGCCCGGCAGCGCACGAGGCGCGGCATCGCCTTCAGTTCCACCGCGTACCCGGTCGGTCCGTCCGACTCGCCGTACGCGGTGGTGGTGCGGCACCTCGGCCAGAGCGTCGCCGAGGCGCCCGGCAAGATGGAAGTCACGTTCATGCGGCTCGCGGGGCGCGTGCTCGAGCGCCTGCGGTCTGGCCCGGTCACCACGCTGGATGCCGAGGACCCGTACGCCACCACCCGCACCGCGGGTGACGGAGTCTTCGAGGTGTCACCCGACGGCACGATCGTCTATGCGAGTCCCAATGCGGTGAATATCATGCGCACGGCCGGCATGGAGGGCACGCCCATCGGTGGACCGGCATCGGCTCTCCCGGGTGGCGTGACCGCTGTCTCGCCGGTTCTCGGCACCGATGCCGGACGCAGTGCCACGGTTGAGGTGGCCGGACGCGTGCTCGCGTACCGCACGATCGGCCTCGCCGAGGGTGCGCTCGTGCTCGTTGAGGACGTGACGGACGTCCGGCGTCGCGAGCAGGAGCTGCGCGTCAAGGAGGCCACGATCCGCGAGGTGCACCACCGGGTCAAGAACAACCTGCAGACGATCGCGTCGCTTCTGCGTATCCAGGCACGTCGCGCGTCGAGCGACGAGGCGGCGCGCGCGCTCGCCGAGGCGGTTGAGCGCGTGTCGTCGATGGCGGTCGTCCACGAGATGCTTGCCGAGGCGGCCGACGAGTCGGTGGACCTGGCGGTCGCAGTGCGCACCGTGGTCGACATGGTGCGCCGCGGACTTGCGGGTGCCGACAGCGATGTCGCGGTCACCATCGATGGCTCGACAGGACTCGTGCCTGCGCCCGTGGCTACCTCGCTCGCGCTCGTTGTGGCCGAACTCGCTCACAACGCCATCGAGCATGGCATCGGCGATGGCCAGTCGGGCTCAGTTCGTGTGTCAATGCGCAGGACGCGGACGCACGTGGTCCTCGAGGTCCGCGATGACGGCCGCGGGCTGCCCGAGGGCTTCTCGGCCGAGGCGTCGGCCAACCTCGGCCTGGCCATCGTGAGGACCGTGGTAGAGGACGACCTGCGCGGGACGCTGGCGTTCGGCGGTACGCGCGGCACCATCGTGACGGTCCGTGTGCCCGTGAGCGGCAAGGAGGGCTGAGCCCGTGCGCGTGCTGATAGCCGAGGACGAAGCGCTCATCCGGATGGACCTGCGCGAGATGCTGGTCGAAGAGGGACACGAGGTTGTGGGCGAAGCGCGTGACGGCGCCGAGGCGATCGCACTGGCACGCGAACTGGCCCCGGACGTGATCTTCATGGACGTGAAGATGCCGGGCACCGACGGGCTCGCCGCCGCGCGCACCATCGGCGAAGAGCGCCTGGCGCCCGTGGTCATGGTGACCGCGTTCTCGCAGCAGAGCTACGTCAACGAGGCGGCCGACGCCGGTGCGATGGCATACCTCGTCAAGCCCTTCACCAAGCGCGACATCGTTCCGGCCATGACGGTCGCGGTCTCCCGGTTCGCTGAGTCGCGCGCGCTCGAGTCCGAGGTGGACGATCTGACCGAGCGCCTCGAGACGCGCAAGGCGCTCGACCGTGCGAAGGGCGTGCTCATGACCAAGGGGCTCACCGAGCCCGAGGCGTTCCGGCGCCTGCAGAAGCTGGCTATGGACCGCCGCAAGTCGCTGCGTGAGGTCGCCGAGGCGGTTGTGCTCGCCGCCGAGGCCGAGGGGTAGGAGGGGCACGTTTCTCAACGGCCGCTCGGACCGGCCGGGTGGCAAGCGGATTCGGTCAGCGGCTGCCACTGCGGCGTTCACGCTCGTGTTTCCTCGGCGTTACCGGTGCTCTTCACATGCGGCACGGGGCCTGCTAGACTACGCGCACCGGCTCAAGGGCGAGTCGGCAACAGAAGAGACGAGCAATGGCGCTCACACGGACCAAGGGGTCCGGGTGGGCGTTTTCGTTTCTCCGCACCAGGAAGGGCGGCATACTATGCGGGAGTTCGCGGTCTTCTGGGGATGCACCATCCCCGCGAGGTTCCCCATGATCGAGAAGGCGACGCGCCTGGTCTTCGAGGACCTTGGCGCCACCATCCACGAGCTGCCGGGGCACACGTGCTGTCCCGAGGGCACGCTCGTCAAGGCCAACGACGAGGACGCGTTCTACACCGCCTCGGCGCGCAACCTCGCCATCATCGAGGGCGCGTCGCTCGACGTCGTGACCCCGTGTAACGGCTGCTACTCCACGTTCAAGGAGTCCTCGAGCCACCTGAAGTCCGACTGGCGCAAGCGTGAGGCCATCAACGCGCGGCTCGAGAGCGAGGACCTGAACTACAGCGGGGAGGCGGCGATCGTCCACTTCGCCGAGTGGCTGGCCGATCATGTGGGCGCCGGGACGCTTGCATCCAAGGTGACCGAGCCGCTCTGGGGCATGCGTCTGGCGGTGCACTACGGTTGTCATCTCCTGCGGCCGCAGCCGGCGGTGCGCTGGGACGACCCGCTCAACCCCACCAAGGTCGAGGAACTCGTGGCCGCCCTCGGCGCGAAGGTTGTGGACTACCCGTCCAAGATGCAGTGCTGCGGCGGCGCGCTCGACCGCGTGGGCGAGCGCGAGGCCTCCCTTGCATTCGCGCGGCGCAAGCTGGGCGACCTCATGCGCGAGGAGGTCGATGCGCTCGTGGTCGTGTGCCCCTCGTGCTTCCAGCAGTTCGACCTGAACCAGGCCGCGCTGCAGCGCGCCAACGAGAACGTGAACGTGCCCGTGCTGTACCTCTCCGAGCTCGTCGCGCTCGCGATGGGCCACGAGCCCGAGGAGATCGGGCTCGACATGCACCGCGTCGGCGTGGAGCCGTTCCTGGAGAAGTGGGTTTCCCGCAGAGCCGACAAGGCACGGCTCGCCGAGCACTTCGACGTGTCGCTGCTCGCCAAGTGCTACTCGTGCCAGGCGTGCAAGGACGACTGTCCCGTCTGCAAGATCGATCCGGCCTACCAGCCCACCGAGATGATCGGCGCCCTGCTGCGGGGCGACATCGACGCCGTCCTTGCCGATCCGCAGCTGTGGAAGTGTCTCGAGTGCTACACGTGCCAGGAGATGTGTCACAGCCGGATCGGTATGGCCGACACGTTCCGGAAGCTCAAAGAGCTTGCGATGGAGTCCGGCCAGGGTCCCGAGTCTGTCTCCGCCGCTTACGCCGAGTTCCTCAAGACCGGCTCGCTCGGCAAGCCGAGGGAGTCCGCGCGCAAAAAGCTCGGCATGGGACCGCTTCCCCAGGGCGGCGGCGATGCGGTCGCGCGCCTGATCACCACGAGTGAGGAGTGAGCACGATGCCCTACGACCTCGAACGCCACGACACGTTCGCGCCGGAGCGGTACCGCGACGAGTCGCCCTTCAAGATCCACGGTGGCTGCGGGCTGGCGGGGATCTGTGACGAGAGCGGCACCCTCATGAGCGGCGAGGTGGCGATCCAGGCCATGGCCGTCCAGCGCGACCGTGGCAACGGTCTGGGCGGCGGGTTCGCCGGCTACGGCATCTACCCCGAGTTCGCCGACCTCTTCGCGTTCCACATGATGTACCACGACCTGCGCGCCAAGGATGAGGCGGAGGCGCTCTTGGCCGAGCACTTCACGGTCGAGGTGGCCGAGCCGATGCCGGTCCGTCCCGTGAAGGGGATCGTCGACGCCCCGCTGCTGTGGCGGTACTTCCTCACGCCGCACACGCACGTGCTCGAGGAGCGGGAGCTATCTGCCGAGGACTACGTCGTCCAGCTGGTCATGAGCATCAACAGCCGCGTTGACGGTGCCTTCGTGGCCTCCTCGGGCAAGAACATGGGCGCGTTCAAGGGCGTCGGTTTCCCGGAGGAGATCGGCCACTACTTCCGCCTCGAGGAGTACGCCGGGCACACGTGGGTGGCGCACAACCGGTTCCCCACCAACACGCCCGGCTGGTGGGGCGGCGCGCATCCCTTCACCCTGCTCGACTGGTCGATCGTGCACAACGGCGAGATCTCGAGCTACGGCATCAACGCTCGCTACCTCGAACAGTTCGGCTACACGTGCTCGCTCGGCACGGACACCGAGGTGGCGGCCTACCTCTTCGACCTGCTGCTGCGCCGCCACAAGCTGCCGATCGAGCTCGCGTGCAAGGCGCTCGCCGCGCCGCTGTGGTCGGAGATCGACCGCATGCCGGCCGAGGAGGCCGAGCTCATGCGCTCGCTCCGCGCCGTCTACGGCCCGGGTATGCTCAACGGTCCGTTCGCGATCGTGCTCGGCTTCAACGGCGGCATGGTGGCACTGAACGACCGGATCAAGCTGCGGCCGCTCGTTGCCGCACGCTCGGGTACCACGCTCATGGTCGCCTCGGAGGAGGCGGCGATCCGCGCCGTGATGCCTACGCCCGATCACGTGTGGTCGCCAAAGGCGGGAGAGCCCGTCATCGCGCGGGTGGCGGGGATGGAGTGGCCGATCCATGGCGAGCTGCACCTCGGCCCCGCCGAGATCTCGTGCGCGGTGACCGGTACCGAGCACACCTGCGACCCGGTGGAGGTGGCGGTCTAGCATGCAACAGACCTTCGTACAGCCCGAGTTTCGGGTGAAGATCGACTACGACAAGTGCCACAAGTGCGGGCGCTGCGTGCAGCAGTGCGGCTGGGGCGTCTACGACTTCGCCGAGCGGCCGATCCCGCACGACGAGAAGTGCCGCGCATGCCACCGGTGCGTGACGTACTGCCCCGCACACTGCATCACCATCGAGAAGAACACGCTCGCGTTCCGCGAGAACGACAACTGGTCCACGAACCTGATCAAGGGCGTGTGGAAGCAGGCGGACACAGGCGGCGTGCTCCTCACGTCGATGGGCAACCCGCGGCCGTATGAGCGCATCTTCGACCACCTCGTGCTCGACGCGTGCCAGGTGACCAACCCGTCCATCGACCCGCTCCGCGAGCCGATGGAGCTGCGCACCTACCTCGGCCGCAAGCCCGATGCCGTGAAAGTCGCCTCGGACGGCAACGGCGGGTTCCGCCTTGCCGAGGGCGGCGGCATGACCAACAACGTGCCGCTTGAGGTGCCGATCATCTTCTCGCCGATGAGCTACGGGTCGGTGTCGCTCAACGTGCACCGGTCGCTCGCGATGGCTGCCGAGCGCCTGGGCATCCTCATGAACACCGGTGAGGGTGGGCTTCACGCCGACCTCTACCCGTACCAGGACCACGTCATCGTTCAGGTGGCCTCGGGCCGCTTCGGCGTGAGCCCCGAGTACCTGCAGCGCGGCGCGGCGATCGAGATAAAGATCGGGCAGGGCGCTAAGCCGGGCATCGGCGGGCACCTGCCGGGCGAGAAGATCGATCGCGAAGTGTCCTCAACGCGCATGATCCCGCAGGGGACCGACGCGATCAGCCCTGCGCCGCACCACGACATCTACTCGATCGAGGACCTGCGGCAGCTCATCTACGCCATCAAAGAGGCGAGCGGGTACAAGCCGGTGGGCGTGAAGATCGCCGCCGTGCACAACGTCGCGGCCATCGCGAGCGGCATCGTTCGCGCGGGTGCCGACTACGTCTACCTCGACGGTTTCCGCGGTGGCACCGGCGCGGCGCCCGCGGTCATCCGCGACCACATCGGGATCCCGGTGGAGGTGGCGATCGCCGCGGTCGACCAGCGTCTGCGTGACGAGGGCATCCGCAATCAGGCGTCGATCGTTGCGGCGGGCTCCATCCGCTCCTCGGCTGATGCGGCCAAGGCCATCGCACTCGGCGCGGACGTGGTGGCCATCGGCACCGCAGCGCTCCTCGCGCTCGGCTGCCACCTGTGCCAGAGCTGCCACACGGGCTCGTGCTCGTGGGGCATCACCACGCAGAAGCCCGAGCTCACGCGCCGCATCGACCCCGAGTGGGGTGCCGAGCGGCTCACCAATCTCGTGCATGCATGGAGCCACGAGCTGCAGGAGATCTTGGGCGCGCTCGGCGTGAACGCGGTCGAGAGCCTGCGGGGCAGCCGGGAGCGGCTGCGCTCCATCGGACTGGACGAGCAGACGTGCCGCGTACTCGGCGTCAAGCCGGTGGGCATGTGAGAGGGGAGTGCGGACGATGAAGGCAGCAACCACCCGCCCGCCTGCGGGCGTGATCGAGGGGTACCGTCACGAGGCGCCCGCCATCAAGCGTGACGGTGACTCGGTTGAGATCGACGCGCTCGGCGTGTACTACCAGCAGCTCAACGACGCCATCCGCGACCAGATCGCCACAGGCGCGCGCACGATCCGGATCGTGAACATGAACGGCCAGCGCTACCTGGGTGCCGGTCTGCGCGCCACGGGCGTGCGGATCGGGGTCGAGGGGTGCGCCGGCAACGACGCCGCGATGTTCATGGACGGGCCCGAGGTGGAGATCTTCGGTAACGCGCAGGACGGCGTGGGCAACACGATGAGCTCGGGGCGCGTGGTGGTGCACGGCGACGCCGGCGACGTACTCGGCTACGGCATGCGCGGCGGCCGGGTGCTCGTGAAAGGCGACGTCGGCTACCGCGTCGGTATCCACATGAAGGCGTACGAGAAGCACGTGCCAGAGGTGGTCTGCGGCGGGAAGGCGCGCGACTTCTTCGGCGAGTACATGGCCGGCGGCATCCTCGTGCTGCTCGGCGTCAGCACGCAGTTTCCCGAGCAGCCGCTCGTGGGTGGCTTCACCGGCGCGGGTATGCACGGAGGCGTCATCTACCTGCGCGGGAGCGTCGAGCCGTGGCAGTGTGGCGCCGAGGTGGGCATCACCGAGGCGACCGACGCCGACCTTGCGATCCTGCGGCCACTCGTGGAGGACTACGCCTCCGCGTTCGGGGCCGATGCCGGGGAGATCATGGCCGGACCGTTCCTGAAGCTCGCGCCGCGCAGTCACCGGCCCTACGGGAAGCTCTATGCGTCCATCTAGCGGTTCCTCATGTCGAGCGGGACGGCTGGCCGAGACGCCGGTCGTCCCACTCGGCTACCGTTCGACCGTGCGATTCCGGGCCGCGCGTCACCTAGCCGGCGGCCCCGTACCGCGCACGGAACTCGTCTTCGAGCATGTCGAAGCACACGTGGTCGCGGAAGCGGCCGCGCATGAAGACGACGTCACGTTCGCGCCCCACCTCGGTGAAGCCGAGCGAGGCGTAGAGGTGCACCGCGCGCTCGTTCTCCGCGTTGGCCTTGATGCTCAGGCGATGGAGCCCGAGCGCGTCGAACGCGAATCGCATCAGCGTCACCAGCGCATCGCGCCCGTAGCCGCGGTTCTGGTCGGCGAGCGAGCCGATGACGATGCCCACCTCGGCCCAGCAGTGCAGCCGGTCGACCGTGTCCAGACCGCAGATGCCGATGAGGCGGCCGTCGTCGGCCACATGGATCTCGAAGCGGTAGGCGGTACCCGCGTTCCACGCCGTCTCACTCGCCTGGAAGAAGGCGAGCTCCTGCTCGTGCGAGACCGGCAGCTGGCCGGAGAGCAGCCACTCGTTCACGGCCGGGTCGTTGATCCAGCCGCGCGCGGTCTCCGCGTGAGCGGTATCGAGCCGGGTCAGGAACGTCGTCGTGCCGGTGAGCATGTTGATTCCCTCCGTCGGGCGCCTATCCGGCATGGTCGCACAGCCCTGCGTCCTTCGGAAGCTTCTCGCGTCGCTCGTATGTTGGAAACACGGCCGAAACACGGCCACCGTACCGTGATTTCCGGCAGGTAACAGACCCAGGAGGAATGCCATGACAGCAGCCAAGGACAAGGACTACGTACTGCGCACCGTGGAGGAGCGGGGAGTCCGCTTCGTGCGCTTCTGGTTCACCGACGTGCTCGGGTTCCTGAAGTCGTTCGCGGTGACCGACACAGAGCTTGAGGGCGCCTTCGAGGAGGGCATGGGCTTCGACGGCTCCTCGATCGACGGCTTCACGCGCATCCAGGAGTCGGACATGGTCGCGTTCCCCGACCCGGGGACCTTCCAGACGCTACCCTGGCGCAGCAACGGCGAGACCGGCGGCACCGGCCGGATGTTCTGCGACGTCATGAATCCGGACGGCACACCCTTCGAGGGTGACCCCCGCTACGCGCTCAAGCGCATGCTCGCCAAGGCCGCCGACATGGGCTACACGATGTACGTGGGTCCGGAGCTCGAGTTCTTCTACTTCGCAAACAGCGAGGGAACCGACGTGCTCGACAAGGGCGGCTACTTCGACCTCACGCCGCTCGACGTGGCGAGCGATCTTCGCCGCGAGACGGTGCTCACCCTCGAGAAGCTCGGCATCCCGGTGGAGTACTCGCACCACGAGGTGGCGCCGTCGCAGCACGAGATCGACCTGCGCTATGCCGACGCGCTCACCATGGCCGACAACGTCATGACCTACCGTCTCACGGTCAAGGAGGTCGCGTACAAGAACGGCGTGTACGCCACCTTCATGCCCAAGCCGATCCAGGGCGAGAACGGCTCGGGCATGCACGTCCACCAGTCGCTCTTCAGCGCCGAGGGCAATGCGATGTTCGACGCGAACGACCCGGAGGGTTACAACCTCTCGCCGGTCGGCAAGAGCTACATCGCCGGTCTTCTGAAGTACGCGCCCGAGTTCTGCGCGGTCACGAACCAGTTCGTGAACTCGTACAAGCGTCTGGTTCCGGGCTACGAGGCGCCCGTCTACATCACGTGGGCTCGCCGTAATCGCTCCGCCATGGTCCGCGTGCCGATGTACAAGCCGGGCAAGGAAGTGGCCACCCGCGTGGAGCTGCGCTCGCCCGACCCCTCGGCCAACCCGTACCTGGCATTCGCGGTCATGCTCGGCGCCGGCCTCAAGGGCATCGAAGAGGGCCTGGAGCTCATTCCGGAGGCCACGAACAACATCTTCCACATGACCGAGGCCGAGCTGGCCGACGCAGGCATCAAGACGCTCCCCAAGGATCTCGGCGAGGCGATCGTGCTCTTCGAGCAGTCCGAGCTCATGAAGGAGGTCCTCGGCGACCACATCCACCGCTTCTTTGTGGAGAACAAGAAGAAGGAGTGGAGCGAGTACGTGAGCTACGTCTCGCCGTGGGAGCAGGACAAGTACCTCTCGATCCTCTAGTTCGAGAAGTTGCCGTCGGGTGCCGGCCCGACGGAGCGCGGCAATGGCGCCGGGCGACCCTGTGTCGCCCGGCGCCCTGTTTACAGCCCGTCGTGCGGAGGCAACAATCGTGACCATGAAGCGAGTGATCATCGCAGCGGACGACATCCACGTGCGGGCCTGGATGGCCGAGGCCGTCGGTCTGCTGGACGTGGAGCGCGAGCAGGTCTCCTTCGCCGATCTGGGTACCCGTCTGCTGACGGACCCCGGTGACCTTGTAGTGGTCGACGGCGGCAGGTCGCCGGAGGACGTCTTCGCGCTTGCGGAGCGAGCGGTGGGCGCGGGCGCCGACGTGCGACTGCTCGTGGTCGTCGAGCCCGAGACGCTTGAGCGGCTCCGCGTACCGGTGCGCTTCCCGGCAGACTTCGTGGTGCGCGGTGCGTCCGGTGTCGAGGTTGTGGCTCGAGCGCGCTCTCTCATGTGGCCGGGGGAAGAAGTAGCCGCCGACGAGCTCATCCGCATCGACGACCTCACGCTCAACCTCGCCACGTACCAGGCGCAGGTGGGCGGTGCGCCGGTTGAGTTCACCTACCTCGAGTACGCGCTCTTCTCTTTTCTCGTGACGCATCCCAACCGCGTCTACAGCCGCGAGGTGCTCCTCAAGCGTGTGTGGGGCACCGACTACTTCGGGGGCGCGCGCACCGTGGACGTCCACGTGCGACGCGTGCGCTCCAAACTCGGTCCCGAGGTGTCACGACGCCTCGAGACCGTCCGGAACGTCGGGTATCTCTGGCGGCGCTGAGCGGCTTCTCTGACGCCGCGAGATGCCAGGGAAGAAGCGCCCTCCTGGCCGGACTGCTGCCGTTCGTCTCTCGGGCATGACCGCATGGCGCTGAGCGCTTCACCTGCGGTTCCCGTGTGTCATGCTATGGAGTGTCGAACAATCGACATGTCCCGTTCGTCCGTGTGCGCCGACTGGGGCCGGCGCACGAAAGGGGGAGGTTCCATGCGCAAACGCGTTCTCGCTCTGGTGCTCGCTGCGGTCCTGGCAGTTGGACTCGTGCCGATGGCGGCTACCGCCGCACCGATGTACGAGACCGGGGTCGAGTTCCCGGTCGTGCTAGCACCCAACGGTCAGATCCAGCCCGATATCGACTTCCCGTGGATCGTGTGGAAGGACAATCGGGACTGCGTGGATAACGATGAGGAGTCCGATATCTACGCCTACAACTTCGTCAGCGGCGAAGAGGTCCAGGTCTCGAGCCACGCCGGTCCCGAGTCCAACCCGAGCATCTCGGGAGACTGGGTCGTCTACTCGCACAGCCCGGTCGACGAGGGCGACTGCGTGATCTACGCCTACGACCTTGCCACCGGCGAGGAGAGGCTGCTCTCGCAGGACGTCGGTTCGAGCGAGGGCAACCCTGCGATTGAGGGCAACACCGTCGTCTGCAACAGGCGGGGTAACGACGACATCTGGATGTACGACCTCTCGACGGAGACCAGCGCGCCGATTACCGCGGATTCCGGGTATCAGTATTCCCCTGAGATCGGCGACGGCTGGGTTGTGTACAGGGATGGGGTCTCCGCAGGCTGGTCTTACTACAACATCATGGCCTACAACCTCGAGTCGGGAGAGACGACGCTGGTGGCCGAGGGCGAGTACAGCTCCGGCGTCACGCACGTCACCTACGACGGCCCCTCCACTGACGACGGTAAGGTCGTCTATGAGGAGTACGTCTACGACTGGAGCCAGAGCTACTACTCCATCAAGATGTACGATCTCGCCACCAAGACCGAGACCACGCTTTCGACGGTCGACGACGACCGCGGGCGCTACCACCCCGTCATCAACGACGGTCTGGTGACCTGGCACGATCGCCGCGTCGGCGTCTACGAGGTCTACGGCTACGATCTCGCAGCTGAGGAGGAGTCCGTGATCGTCCCGGCGGTCTGGGACGAGGAGGCTGGTGACGGCGGCGAGTGGGTCTCCTACGCCGGTCGCACAACCACGGCCGACGGCATCGTCGCATGGCACGACCACCGCGACGAGGGCTTTGGCGACGAGGACTGGGAAGACCTCTACGCCATGTTCCTGACGAGCCACGAGGCACCTCTCGCGGGCACGACCCGTTACACGACTGCGGTGGAGGTGTCGCAGGCCAACTATCCTGACGGCGCGGACACCGTGGTCATCGCCACGGGCATGAACTTCCCGGACGCGCTTGCGGGCGCATCGCTTGCCGGCCTGCACAACGCGCCCGTCCTGCTCGTTGGCGCCGACGTTCCGGTGGAAGTCGCTGACGAGATCGAGCGCCTCGGTGCGAGCAACGCGATTGTACTCGGCCGCGAGGCTGCGGTTCCCTTCGATGTTTCGGACGAGCTCGAGGGCATGGGCCTCGAGGTTACCCGCCTCGGCGGCATAGACCGTTTTGAGACCGCCAGGCTCATCGCTGAAGAGGCCATCGCGATGATGGGCGATGGCTGGGACGGCACCGCGTTCCTGGCCACCGGCTTCAACTGGCCCGATGCGCTTTCGGCGGGTCCGTTGTCCGCAGCGACGGGCTGGCCTATCTTCCTCGGTGGGCCCGCAGGTAACGATGTCACCGAGTACACCGCCGCTGCTATGGACGATCTGGGTGTGACCGAGGTCTACATCCTCGGCGGGCCGTCGGTCATCTCGCTCGGCGCCACGTCGGACATGGCGGTGCAGGACCTCTACGGTGAGGACCGGTATGAGACCGCAGTTGCCATCGCCGAATTCGGCGTAAGCGAGCTCGGACTCTCGATGGGTTCGCTCGCCATCGCTACCGGCGAGAAGTACCCGGATGCGCTCACGGCTGGCCCCGGACAGGGTACCTCCGGCGGCTCGCTGCTGATCACGCCGGCAACGGCTACCTCGCCATCGATCATGGACGCGATCGACGCGAACGCCGGCTCGATCGCGCTTGTGAAGTTCATCGGTGGCCTCGAGGCCATCAATCAGAGTGTCCGTGACGCGATCATGGCGCTGCTCTAAGCGGTCTTGGCACCACAGAGTCGCAGTAAGTGAAAGGCCCCGCGCCCCAGCGGGGCCTTTCACATGGCATGAGGCTGTCGAGTGTCGCTGCGCCTGCGAATAGCGCGCTCAATGTCAGGCGTACCGCGCCCGGGCCGTTCGCTGGTTGGCAGTCACGCAGCAGGCCAGGTCTTCTCCACCGTGCCGAGGAACCGATAGCTGGCTCCCGCCTCGGCCACACACTCCCCCGGGATGCCACGTGCGGCCATGAACGCGCACATCTGCTCGGGCGTCATGAACGCGCCCGGCTCGCCGACGAGGCGCTCGGCGAGGCAGACCAGCCGCATGCCGAGCGGCCGTGGATCGAGGTCGAGCACGAGTACCGCGCCTCCCGGGCGCACCACCCGGGCGAACTCGCGCGCGGCGGCATCCTGGTCGCGGAAGTGGTGGAAGGCGTCGGTCACCACGATGGCGTCGATCGCCGAGTCGTCGAGCGGGATGGCCTCGGCGGTGCCCGCGAGGGCGTTCACCCGCTCGCCCGTCGGCACGTGGTGCAGCATCTCCGCGGTCGGGTCGAGGACGGTCACGCGCGCGTCGAGGGCGTCGGCCAGGAGCGCCGCGAGCTGTCCCGACCCGCCACCGACGTCGAGCACGTGGCCGTCGGGCTGAACCGCGGCCTGCAGCCACTGCGCGATGAGACCAGCGTCCTCAGCGGTGAAGCGGTCGCCGTAGCGCCTGACGAGCGGTGCTGCCCAGTTGAAGAATCCCACGTTACCGCCTGCTTCCCGGTCGCCGTTGTGCCTGGTTGCGCTCGATACTGTCGCGGCGCTTGTCGCCCATGAAGCTTCTGGCCATGCCGAGGTTGGCCACGGGGTCCAGGGACTGGTCGCCGCTCTTGGGGCGCCCCCGGTTCAAGACGCCCCCGAGCAGTGCCAGGCCGACGACGAGTGCGAGCGGTCCGAGGCAGATCCAGTCCACCGAGGCTCCGTTCGGGGTCGGGTACAATCCGATGTACCGGTTCATTCCCTTAACCGCGCGCGGCAGGAAGGTCGTTTCGCATGTCCGAGCGCACCATCGCCGTCATCGACGGCAACAGTCTGCTGCACCGCGCCTTCCACGGCCTACCACCGACGATGACCGCTCCCGACGGTCGCCCCACCAACGCGGTCTTCGGCTTCACCACGATGCTCCTGAAGCTCGTGACCGACTTGGGCCCAGACGGCGTCGTGGTGGCGTTCGACCGCGGCAAGCCCGCGTTCCGCATCGAGGCTCTCGCGCAGTACAAGGTGCAGCGGCCGCCCACGGACCCCGACCTCAAGGTGCAGTTCCCGATGGTCAAGGAGCTGCTGGGCGCGCTCGGCGTGCCGATCGTGGAGATCGAGGGGTGGGAGGGCGACGACATCTTGGGCACGCTCGCCGAGCGAGCCTCGGCCGAGGGCATGCGCGTGCTGCTGGTCACCGGTGACAAGGACGCGCTCCAGCTCGTGAGCGACCGTGTGAGCGTTGTGAGCACCAAGAAGGGCATCACCGACATCGTCGTCTACGATCGCGACGCGGTCATCGAGCGTTACGGCGTGGCGCCGGAGCAGGTCGCGGACTTCCTCGGCCTCAAGGGTGACAGCTCGGACAACATTCCTGGCGTACCGGGCGTGGGGGAGAAGACCGCAGCGAAGCTCCTACAGGAGTTCGGGACCCTCGACGCGGTGCTCGAACATGCCGCCGAGGTGAAGGGCAAGCTGGGCGAGAACCTGCGCGAGCATACCGAGGCCGCCCGGGCGAGCCGGCTCGTGGCCACCATCCGGCGCGACGTGCCGCTCGAGGTCGACCTCGACGCGATCGAGTGGGGTATCTGGGACGATGCGGAGGCGCTCGGTGCCCTCTCGGCGCTCTCGTTCACGTCGCTCGTTCCGCGGCTGCGGGCGATGCGCGGCTCGGTTGCGGCCCCCGGCGTGGTCCCCGAGACCGCCGCCGTCGAGACCGCATGGCGGAGAGTAGAGGCACGCGACGCCGAGGCGTGGGTGGACGCACTCGTGACCGACGCACCGGTGGCCCGCGTGGGAGTCGCGCTCGGTGCGGGCGACGAGACGTGTCTCTTCCCCGAGGAGAGGGTGCTCGCGCTCGCATCCGCCGGTACCGTGGCGTTTCTGCGCGGTTCCGCAGCCGAGGGGGCCTGGGGCCGCGTGCTGGGCTCGTGCCGCGTGAGCGCCGGTGACATCAAGGCGCTCATCGCGGGCTTCTGTCCGCCGGGAAGCGTGGGAGGCGAGCAGCACCAGTCTGCTGCCGATGCGGCGGATGCGGCCGAGCCCGCCCGCCTGTTCGACTGCGGGATCGCGGGATATCTGCTCGCCTCGAACAAGTCGGACTACGGACTCGCTGTGCTTGCCGCCGAGCACCTCGGGCGCAGTCTCGAACCGGGCGACCCGGCAGAAGATGCCCGCGCTGCCGCAGAACTTGCGCCGGTGCTCGACGATGCGCTCGGGCAATGGGGCGCCACACCCTGCTTCGAGACGATCGAGATGCCGCTCGTGCCGGTACTCGTGCGGATGGAGCGCGTGGGCGTGGGCATCGACCGCGACGTGCTCGTCGCGCTCTCGGTTGAGACTCACGCGCAGATCGAGGCGCTCGTCGGCGAGATTCACGAGCTCGCGGGCTGCGAGTTCACCATCGACTCGCCCAAGCAGCTCGGCGAGGTGCTCTTCGATAAGCTCGGCCTGCCCGCGGGCAAGCGCACCAAGACGGGCTTCTCCACCGACGCAAGCGTGCTCGCCGATCTGGCCCCGCTGCACCCGATCGCGGGCAAGATCGTGGCCTACCGGGAGCTTACGAAGCTCACGTCGACCTACATCGACGCGCTTCCGCGCCTCGTTGGCGAAGACGGACGGCTGCACACGACGTTCAACCAGACGGTGGCGGCCACCGGGCGCCTCTCGAGCAGCAGCCCCAACCTCCAGAACATCCCGGTACGCACGGAGCTCGGCCGCCGGATCCGTGCGGCGTTCGTGCCGGCGCGCGCGGGCGACCTCATCGTCGGCGCAGACTACTCCCAGATAGAGCTTCGCATCCTCGCGCACCTCTCGGAGGATCCGGGGCTTGTCGAGGCGTTCACGTCCGGGGCCGACTTCCACGCCGCCACCGCAGCGCGCGTCTTCGGCGTGGAGCCGGACGCAGTGGACCCCGAGATGCGCCGCAAGGCCAAGGCTGTCAACTTCGGCATCGTGTACGGGATCTCGTCGCACGGACTCTCGGAGTCACTCGGCGTGGGGTATGCCGAGGCACAGGCCACGATCGACCGCTACTTCGCCGCATACCCGCGCGTTCGCGCATATCTCGACGAGACGATCGCTGAGGCGCACAAGACGGGCTACGCCGGGACGCTCTACGGGCGCAGGCGTCCGATCCCCGAGCTCAAGAGCAGCAACTGGAACCTGCGCTCATTCGGCGAGCGCACGGCGATGAACCACCCGATGCAGGGCACGGCCGCCGACCTCATGAAGCTCGCGATGATCGAGGTGGACTGCCGCCTGCGTGCCGAGAACCTGTCGAGCCGGATGGTGCTCCAGGTCCACGACGAACTCGTCTTCGAAGCGCCGGCGGACGAGCTCCCGGTGCTCACAGACCTCGCGCGCGAGGCGATGTCCGGTGTGGCGGAACTGCGCGTGCCGCTCGAGGTGAGCGTGGGATCGGGCACGGACTGGGCGAGCGCGAAGTAGCTCCGAGGGCGGCATGCGGGGTGCGCTGAGTGTCGGTCGCCCCGGCGTTCACGGGGCGCTGGTCTGCCTGCGGTCGCCTCACGGAGGCCTTTCTGGTACTATCTGTGGGCTGCGCGCGGCCGCGCGCGGTAGGAATGTAGGCCCCCGAGAGACATGTACGGACAGCAGTCGACCGAGACGATGTACGTGGCATTCGGGGCCCCGGGAACGAAGGAAGGGGCCACCACAGTGGTAGAAGAGAACGGCTACGTGATCCAGGACGATCACGAGTACACCGACGAAGAGATGCATGCACTGATCGACGGCACCATCACCGACTTCGACGATGGTGATCTGGTGACCGGGACGGTAGTCCAGGTCGAGCGCGACGAGGTTCTGCTCGACATCGGCTACAAGTCCGAAGGCGTCATCCCGGCCCGCGAGCTCTCGATCCGCAAGGACGCCAATCCGGCGGACATCGTCCAGCTGGGCGATGAGATCGAGGCGCTGGTCCTCCAGAAGGAGGACAAGGATGGCCGACTCATCCTCTCCAAGAAGCGTGCCGCGTACGAGCGCGCCTGGAACGATATCGAGAAGAAGTTCGAGAGCGGCGAGAACGTCACCGGTGAGGTCATCGAGGTCGTCAAGGGCGGACTCATCCTGGACATCGGCCTGCGCGGCTTCCTGCCTGCCTCGCTCGTGGACCTTCGCCGCGTGAAGGACCTCCACATGTTCCTCGGCGACCGTCTCGAGGCGCGGGTCATCGAGATGGACCGCAACCGCAACAACGTCGTGCTCTCCCGCCGCGTGGTACTCGAAGAGGACCGCAAGCAGGAGCGCCAGGACATCCTGAACAAGCTCGTGAAGGGCATGATCCTCCCCGGCACCGTCTCCTCGATCGTGGACTTCGGCGCGTTCGTGGACCTCGGCGGCATCGACGGACTCGTGCACATCTCCGAGCTCAGCTGGAGCCACGTCAACCACCCGTCCGAGGTCGTCGCCGTCGGCGACAAGGTCGAGGTCCAAGTGCTCGACGTGGACATGACGCGCGAGCGCATCTCGCTCGGTCTCAAGCAGACTCAGGACGACCCGTGGAAGCAGCTCGTGAAGGACTTCCAGGTGGGCGTGATCGCCGACGGTACCGTGACGAAGATCGTGCCGTTCGGCGCGTTCGTGGAGATCGGCAACAACGTCGAGGGTCTCGTGCACATCTCCGAGATGGCGCGTGGGCACGTTGAGAAGCCCGAGGACGTCGTCGCGGTGGGCGACCAGATCAAGGTCAAGATCATGGACGTGGACCTCGAGCGTCGCCGGATCTCGCTTTCGATCCGCGCGGCCAACGAGGAACTCGGTCTGCCGGATGCCGTCCCCGCCGATGATGAGGACGAGGACGAGTCCGACGAGGCCGTCGACGCCGTTGAGGCTGACGAGGCTGACGAGGTAGCCGAGATCGACGAGCCCGTCGAGGAAGCCGCCGAAGAGCCCGCCGCTGAGGTCGTCGAGGAAGTCGCAGAGGTTGCGGACGAGCCGGTTGAAGATGCCGCTGAGGCCGAGGCCGTTGAGGCCGACGAGGAACCGGCCGAGATCGCCGAGGTTGTCGAAGAGCCCGTTGAGGAAGCCGCTGAGGCTGCGGACGAGCCTGTCGAGGAAGCCGCTGAGGCTGCGGACGAGCCTGTCGAGGAAGCCGCTGACACCGACGACGAGCCTGCCGACGAGGACAGCGAGTCTGACGAGGCCTAAGGCCGACACCGCAAGAGATTCCAACCGGGGCCGGGGCCGTCGCGAGAGCGCGGACCGGCCCCGACTCATCAGGAGGTCGTGATGTACGTTCTGGCTCTGACCGGCGGGCTGGGTGCGGGCAAGTCGGTGGCCGCGTCGGTGTTCGGCGCTCGGGGCGCCGTCGTCATCGACACCGACGACGTGGCCAAGACGCTGCTCGACGAGGTCCCGTCGGTGCGTGAACGGGTCGTCGCGGCGTTCGGCGACTCGGTCACGCTCCCGGACGGCCGCATCGACCGCGCCGCACTCGCGGATGCCGCGTTCGCCACACCCGAGGCGTCGGCCACCCTCGCTGGAATCGTCCACCCCGCGGTGCTCGCGGCTGTGGCCGGGGCACTCGATGCCCTCGCGCTCCAGGAGGTGCCGCCCGCGGTCGTCGTCCTGGTCATCCCGCTGCTTGCCGAATCGCCTCTGTTCCTCGAGCTTGTCGACGCGGTTCTCGCGATCTCGGCGATCGAAGAGGCGCGGATCGAGCGCGTGGTGTCCCGCGGCATGGGCCGCGAGGATGCCGAGCGCCGTATCGCGCTCCAGGCGGGCGACGCCGAACGCCGCGAGATCGCCGACTACGTGATCGAGAACGACGCCGACAGGGAATCCTTCGAGCGCGACCTCGGCGAGTTCTGGGATACCGAGATCGCCACGAGAGAGTAGGGGCGGGGCCATGCGCCGACTCGAGGTCGTCTCCGAATACGAACCGGCTGGAGATCAGCCGACCGCGATCGCGGGTCTTGCCGCCGGCATCGGCGTGGGTCTGGCCGATCAGACGCTCCTCGGCGTGACCGGCTCCGGCAAGACCTTCACGATGGCCAAGCTCGTGGAGGCGGTCCAGAAGCCCACGCTCATCCTCGCCCCCAACAAGACGCTCGCCGCGCAGTTGGCGAGCGAGATCCGGGACGTCATGCCGCACAACGCGGTGATGTACTTCGTCTCCTACTACGACTACTACCAGCCCGAGGCGTACGTCCCCACCACCGACACGTTCATCGAGAAGGACGCGTCGATCAACGCCGAGGTCGAGAAGCTGCGTCATGCGGCGACAGCCGCGCTGCTCTCGCGCAAGGACGTCGTGGTGGTCGCGAGCGTGAGCTGCATCTACGGCATCGGATCGCCCGAGGACTACGCCGGCATGGCAGTCTTCCTCGCCGAGGCGGCGCCCTACGACCGCGACAAGCTCATCTACGACCTCATCGACATCAACTACGACCGCAACGACTACGAGCTCAGCCGCGGCACCTTCCGCGTGCGTGGTGACGTCCTGGACGTCTTCCCGCCGTACGCCGACCAGCCACTGCGCGTCGAGTTCTTCGGCGATGAAGTGGAGTCGATCACCGAGGTCGATCACGTCACTGGTGAGGTGCTCAATCGCTACTCGGCCATCCCAGTGTGGCCAGCCACGCACTACGTCACGCCCAAGGAGAAGCTCACCGCCGCGGTCGGTGCGATACGGGACGAGCTCCACGAGCGGTTGGTGCAACTGAACGCCGACGGCAAGCTCCTGGAGGCTCAGCGCCTTGAGATGCGCACCAACTACGACCTCGAGCTCCTGGAGGAGATGGGCTTCTGCAGCGGCATCGAGAACTACTCGCGACACCTGGACGGCCGCAAGCCGGGCGAGCCGCCGCACACGCTCATCGACTACTTCGGCAACGACTTTCTCTGCATCATCGACGAGAGTCACGTCACCATCCCACAGCTCCACGGCATGTACGAGGGTGACCGCTCGCGCAAGCTCACGCTCGTGGAGCACGGGTTCCGCCTGCCGAGCGCGCTCGACAACCGACCGCTCAAGTTCGACGAGTTCAGGCAGCGCGTGCCGCGGACCGTGTTCGTCTCGGCGACGCCCGGCGACTACGAGCTGCGCGTGAGCGAGCGTGTGGTGGAGCAGATCATCCGCCCCACGGGCCTCGTGGACCCGGCGATCGAGGTACGCCCCACAACGGGTCAGATTGACGACCTCATGGCCGAGGTGCGCGCGCGGGCCGAGCGCGACGAGCGCACGCTGGTCACGACGCTCACCAAGAAGATGGCCGAGGACCTCGCCGACTACCTCTTCGAGCACGGCATCAAGGTGCGCTACATGCACAGTGACATCGCCACACTCGAGCGGGTGGAGATTCTGCGCGACCTGCGCGCCGGCGTGATCGACTGCCTCGTGGGCATCAACCTGCTCCGCGAGGGTCTCGACCTGCCCGAGGTCTCACTCGTGGCGATCCTCGACGCCGACAAGGAAGGGTTCCTACGCAACCATCGCTCGCTCATCCAGACGATCGGCCGCGCGGCACGAAACGTCTCGGGCGAGGTCATCCTCTATGCCGACAAGGTCACCGACTCGATGCGTACCGCCATCGATGAGACCGACCGGCGCCGGACGAAGCAGATCGCGTTCAACGCCGAGCACGGCATCGAGCCGCAGACCATCCGCAAGGCGATCCACGACATCGCACAGTACGTGCGCGAGACCGGAGTGGGACTCGAGCCGAGCGTCGATGTCGCCACCGAACTCGGCAAGCTACCCCGCGAGGAGCTTGCGCGCATCATCGCGGCGATGGAGGAGGACATGCACTCCGCCGCCGAGGCACTCGACTTCGAGAGCGCGGCGCGGTTGCGGGACCAGGTGGTGAAGATCAAGGCCGAGACCGAGTCGACCACCGCCGATGAGGTGCTCGCGCGGCTCAAGCACGGTGCCCGCAAGGGCTCCGCGCACGGCGTGCGCAAGCGCAAGCGGTAGGGTCGTTGTTCGTCGGCGCGGGCGTAGGCCGCGCTCCGCAGTCTGCTACGGCTCGTAGTACGGGTCGCGCGGCTGCTCTTCGATGATCGTCGCGTAGTCGCCCTCGACCGTGAACCAGTAGTAGCGGTTGAGCAGCTGGTCAGCGTCGTCGTACATGTAGATGCGGTCGTAGAACTCGCCGAAGCTGACCACCTGCTTGCTCATGCCCGGGCCGTAGAAGCCCGGTGCGGGCGCATCGGGCCAGGTGTACATCCACACCTTGACCTCGGTCGGATCGATCCGATACGAGGTGATCGCCGCTCCGGTCTGGTTCGCATACCAGTAGTCGGGGGAGTAGAACTCCTCGTCGCCGTTGCTCGTCAACCACGCGAGCGCGGCATCGCCCGTAAGGAACTCCGCGGTGTCGATGTCCACCCACAGCTCTGCCCACGCACCACCGCTCTCGTCTCTGATGCCTTTGATCTGGCCGAACGTTCGGGGCGTCGTCGTGGGTGCGGGCGTCGGTGCTGGTTCGGGAGCTGGTTCGGGTTCGGGTTCTGGAGCAGCTTCCTCCTCGACAGGCTCCTCGTCCTCCTCGGCTGGCACGGTGGGCTCACTCGATGCCGTGCGCTCCGCGGTTGCAGCCGGCTCCTCGGCGACGATCTCCGCATCCTCCGTGCTGCCTCGGCCGATGAGGAACGCACCGAGGATCAGAGCGATCACCACGATGGCGAGACCGCCGATGGCGAGATACTGCTGGTTACGGCTCAGGTCACCCCAACGCATCTGCAGCGTCCTCCTATGGCAGATACTGCTGCTCGAGCCCCACGACGGTGCCGTTCGCCACGTCCACCCAGTAGAAGTTGGCGGTGTAGTAGTCGGCAGTTGCGCCCGTCACCCCCGCGAGCCATGCAGAGAGTGTCAGCATGGTGCCCGAAGGGTCGGACAAGCCGTCAGGGTTGTAGACCACAGGGACGCTGATGCCAGGCTTGATGGGGAACTCCCGCAGGCGCGGATTCTCGTTCACGATGAAGTAGTCGTTCGGGGGAGGTGACTCCTCACCGGCCGCGGTTGCGGCGGCGGCTGCTTCGTCCCCGGTGAGGAACTGGATGTAGTCGAGGGTCACGTAGTCGACGCTGCTCACCGTCCGCACGCCCACCACGATCGCAGGCACGCGCTCGGTGGGTCCGGCGCTCGGGGCGGCTTCATCATCGGTCGGCTCTGCGGGCTCTTCGGGGTCCTCACCGTTCTCGGCCGGAGGTTCTTCGGCATCCTCAGGCTCGTCGGGCTCGACAGCCTCCTCGGCCTCCGCAATCTCCGCCAGTCGTTGCTCGGCGGTGGCAAGGCGGTCCTCGAGGTCGCCGATCTCGCCGTCGCGGACGAGCCAGGCAACGCCGGCCCCCGCAAGGAGCGCGATCAGCACCGCCACGATCATGATGACGTACCCGGTCTTGGACATGGTCTGGTCGGCCACTGTGGACTCCTCCCGTGACGCGTCGCTGCTAGTATGTTCCCAGATGGGCGTCATCGGAAGTTACTGACGGTGCCGCGCGCGGCGTGCGCCGGGTGCTTCCCGCTACGACCCGGTACGCCTTCAGTCGGTCGCATGCGAACGGGAAGGAGCTCAGTTGTCCCACTCGCGTTCGCACACCTTCGACCTTCCCGCCCTGCTTCCCGGCGACTACTACTGTGGCGGGTGTGCCGAGCGTGTGTGCGGCGCGGTCGTCGAGATAGATGGCGTCGTGTCCGCGTCGTGCGATCTCGAGGAGGGCGTGCTCGCTATCGAGTACCTGCCGCGCACGGTCGGCCTCGGCGATCTTGAGGCGCGCGTGCGGCGGCTGGCGCTCGAGGAGACCGACAGCGTCGGGCACGCCGCGTACCGCCTGACAGGGCTCGATTGACCCGACTGCGCGCGGACCGTGACCAAGTCCGTGAACCAGATTCCCGGCGTACTCTTCGCGGATGTGAACTTCGCGAGCGGACTCATGGTGCTCGAGTACGACACCACCGTGGACCCGCGGGCGCAGGCCGTTGGCGTCGTCACCGGCGCAGGGCACCTCGTTGAGGCCGTGCAGGGTGACGACCGGCCTACCGCCGAGCCGGCATGGATCGTCAGGCATCGTGCCGAGGTGAGCGTCGCCGCGTCCGGCGCGCTCATCGTCGTCGGCTGGCTCCTCGGTCTTGCGGACGCCACAACGGCCGCGGCGGTGTCCTACGGTGCGGCGATCCTCGCGGGAGGCACGCTCGTCTGGCGCAGAGCGGCGGCATCGCTCATGGCGCGCACGCTCGACATGAACGTGCTCATGACCATCGCGGTGAGCGGGGCGGCGGCCCTCGGCGAGTGGGGCGAAGGGGCCACGGTCGTCTTCCTCTTCGCGCTGGGCGGGCTGCTCGAGGCCCGTTCGCTCGCGCGCACCCGGCGTTCCATCCGCGACCTCATGGCGCTTGCGCCGGAGCAGGCACGGATCCGTCGCGGCGGCACCGAGATCATGGTTCCGCCTACCGAGGTGATACCCGGTGAGACGATGCTCGTGCGACCGGGCGAACGCGTGCCTCTCGACGGCGTGATCGTTAACGGTGCGTCGGCGTTCGATGAATCTCCGGTCACGGGCGAGTCCGTGCCGCGCGACCGCACCGCGGGCGACCCGGTGTTCGCCGGCTCGCTCAACACCACGGGTCTCGTGGAGGTCCGCGTGACGGCGTTGGCGAGCGAGACCGTGCTCGCGCGCATCGTGCACCTCGTCGAGGTCGCGCAGGCGTCGCGCGCGCCCGTGCAGCGCTTCGTCGACCGCTTCAGCCGCGTGTACACGCCGGTCGTCATTGCTGTGGCGGCGCTGCTCGCATTCGGCGTGCCTGCACTCGGCCAGGCGAGCGGTCTGTGGCCGGGGTTCGAGTCGTGGCAGGAGTGGGTGTATCGGGCGCTCGTGCTCCTTGTGGTGTCCTGCCCGTGCGCGCTCGTGGTTTCAACACCGGTGGCAATCGTGTCGGCCATCGCGCGCGCCTCGCGAGACGGGGTGCTCGTCAAGGGCGGCGCTTTCCTGGAACGGGCGGCCTCGGTTCACGCCGTGCTCTTCGACAAGACGGGGACGCTCACCGAGGGACGACCGGTGCTTGCCGAGACTGTGACGCTCGCCGCAGGCTCTGCGGACGAAGCGCTTGCGCTCGCGGCCGCGCTGGAGACGCACTCCAACCACCCGCTCGCCCGGGCAGTGGTCGCTGCCGCCGAGGCCCGTTGGGACGCCGGCGGGGGGGAGGCAGCGGACACCCGCGGAGCGTTCGGCATGCCGCAGGCTGAGAGCATCCGCGAGGTCGCCGGCCAGGGGGTCAGCGGCACCATCGGCGGCGCGGAGTACGCCGTAGGCAGTCCGGCGATGGCGCGCGACCGCATGGCGCTCGGCGACGCTGCCGAGGAGGCTGTCGGCAATCTGGAGGACCGTGGCCTGAGCGTGCTCGTGCTCATGATGGACGCCGATCCGGACAGGCGTGCGATCGCGCTCCTCGGCATCGCTGATGCGGTGCGTCCGGATGCCGCAGCGGCAGTGAGCGCGCTTCGCGCTGCGGGTGTCGAGCACACGGTGATGCTCACCGGCGACAACCCGCGCGTGGCGGCGCGCGTCGCGGCCGAAACCGGCGTGACCGACTTCCGCGCCCGCCTGCTGCCGGAGGACAAGACGACGGCCGTGCACGAGCTTCGGGAGCGGTACGAGACGGTGGCGATGGTCGGCGACGGCGTGAACGACGCCCCTGCGCTCGCCGCGGCCGATATCGGCATTGCGATGGGGGCCGCGGGAAGCGATACCGCGATCGAGGTGGCCGACGTGGCGCTCATGCGCGACGACCTCTCGGCGCTCGCGGATTTCCTGGATCTCGGGCGGCACACCATGCGGATCATCCGGCAGAACGTGGCGATGTCGCTCGTGATCAAGGCCGCGGTGCTGGTGCTCGCGGTTTCGGGGAACGCTACGTTGTGGATGGCGGTGTTCGCCGACACGGGGGTGGCGCTCATCGTGATCTTCAACGGGCTGCGGCTGCTACGTGCACGCTGAGACGGGAGGGTCGTTGTGACCGATGACGTGATGCGGTTCTTCGCTGCGTGGATGCTCACGCACGAGGTGGCTGACGAGGGGCTCAAGGCGGCTGTGGCGCGCGGGGCTGACGAGGGGCCCGAGGGCATGACCGGCGGCCCCGACGCCTTCGTGGACGGCCTCGCCGCGATGGTCGCCGAGGAGAAGGAGCGCCTCAAGCGCGATCTGGAGGCCCGCGCACGCGGCGAGGACGTCGCCATCGAGCAGCCGCGCGATGCCGCCCTGGAGGAGGTCCGTTTCGAGGTGGCCGAGCTCCGTGGGCGGCTCGACTCCATCGAGTCGATGCTCGCGACCGTGCTCCGCAAGCTCGAGGGCTAGGGTCCGGCCGTGGCATCACGCCGGCTCGTCATCGCGGCGGTCGTGACGCGGCATCTCGCCGGGGCACTGCCGTCGGCAGGTTTCGGGCTCGCACCGGCGGCTCGGCGTCGCGCGGCATGGGCCCGGGCGCTGCGCCGCGCCTTCGAGGAACTCGGCCCCGCGTTCGTCAAACTCGGCCAGCTGATCTCGGTGAGGCCCGACGAGTTCTCCGATGAGCTTGTTGCCGAGATGCGTTCGCTTCAGGACGCGGTCCCGCCGCTGGCGCCGGGCGTGGTGCGCGCGGTCATCGAGCGTGAGTTCGCGGCGGTGCCCGAGGATCTGTGGGCGACCTTCGACGACGAGCCGCTCGCCTCGGCCTCCATCGCGCAGGTGCACCATGCCACACTCGCCGCCCCGTACCGTCCGGTGTTGGGCGAGGAGCTTCCCGCCGGCGCCGAACTGGCGGTCAAGGTCGTCCGTCCGGGCGCCGCCGCGTCGATAGCCTCCGACATCGCCGTGGCGCGCGGCTTCGCGTCCTGGGTGGGGCGCACGCGGTTCGCCCGCCGATTCGACCCGGTGGCGCTGCTCGATGAGTTCGCGGTCACGCTCGAACGCGAGCTCGACTTGCGTGTGGAGGGCCGCTTTGCCGATCGATTCCTCTTCGACTTCCGCGATGACCCCCGGGTCGTTGCGCCCCGCACGGTGTGGCCGCTCACCACGTCCCAGGTGCTCACGATGGAGTTCATGCACGGCTGGCGTTTGAGCGAGCTTGACGAGGCGCGCGCCAGCGGCGTTGACACCTTCGGCCTGGCTGTACACGGCGCAACCGCGTTCATGCGGCAGGTGTTCGTCTACGGTCGGTACCACGCCGACCTGCATCCGGCCAACCTGTTCGTCACACCGGACAACACCATCGCGTACCTCGACTTCGGCATCGTGGGGTACCTCACGCCCGAGGAGCGCATGAACATAACGCAGGTAATGGCGGCGCTCGTGTACCGCGATCCGGAGCGGGCGCTGCGCTACTCGGAGCAGCTCGGCGTGCACGTGCCGCCCGAGCATCTCGACGCCGTTCGGGCGGGTCTCGGCACACTGCTCGATGGCACCACGCGGCCGGACGGCACGCGGGACTTCGCGCACTTCGGCCTCGGCTTCCTGCGGTTACTCGGCGAGCACGGCGTCCAGATCCCGTCGGGGTACGGGCTGCTCATCAAGTCGCTCGCCACGGTGGAGGGTGTGGCGCGGGCGCTCTACCCTGAGATCGACATCGTGGCGACGGCGCAGCCGTTCACCACGCGCATCCTGGGGCAGGCGATGGGGGATCCCGCGCGCCTGCGGGAGCGGATGCCTGCGGCCCTGCGGGCGGCGCTCAGGGTGATGACCGAGTAGGCGTCGGCGGCCCCGGCGGCGGGCGCCATGTGATGCGCGGGGGTCGCCCGCGGTGCGGGTGACGAACGAGGCGCCGCGGTCACGCGCGAGCGTGCTCCCGAACTACTCGCCGGGAGCGACACCAGCCTCGTTCTGCGATCCCGCCCGGTACCCCTCGAGATCCTGCGCGACGTAGCTGAAGCCGGCGTTGCGCACGGCCGCGGCCAGCTGATCGCGCAGTGCGAACGCGCGCTCCATCTCGGTCGCGTCGACCTCGATGCGGGCCACGTCACCGTGCGTGCGCACGCGCACCTGGCGCAGGCCGAGCGCGCGGCAGGCGGCCTCGGCACGGGCGACACGCTCGAGTCCCTGCTCCGTGATCGGCGTCCCGTAGGGGAAGCGCGTGGCCAGGCAGGCGCCCTGCGGCTTGTCCCAGGTGGGTAGGCCGAGCTGCTGGGAGAGGTGGCGGATCTCGTCCTTGTGGAGGCCAACTTCGAGGAGCGGGCTCACGACGTTGTACTCGGCGGCGGCCCGTCGGCCCGGCCGCTGGTCGGACACGTCGTCAGCGTTGGTGCCGTCGAGTACCCACGGGATCCCGCGCGTGCGTGCGAGCGTGCGCAGCAGGCCGAACATCTCGGCCTTGCAGTGGTAGCAGCGGTCGGTGGTGTTGGCGTGGAAGCGGGGATCGGCAAGCTCGTAGGTCTCGGCCTCCTCGAGGTGTAGACCCAGCGTGCGTGCGGTGGCGCGTGCCTCGTCGATCTCGGCCGAGGGGTGCACGTCGGAGACCGCGAGAACGGCCAGGCAGTGGTCGCCAAGCACGGCGTGGGCGGTGAAGACCAACAACGTGGAGTCCACGCCGCCCGAGTAGGCGACCAGGACGTTGCCGAGGTTCGTCAGGCGGTTTCGCAGGTCGTCGTACTTGCGGGCGATTGCGCTCACTCGGGTCCCTCCCCATCGGATATCCCGTTATCCTACATGAGTGAGTCCTCCTGCAAGGGGAATAGCCTCTGAAGGACCCGAGACAAGGGAGCAGACCCATGAGCGATGAGTCCCAGGCCAGCATCGAGCACGTCGGCGAGGAAGTGCGCGTCGTCTCGCCACCGCCGGAGTTCGCGGGACGGGCGGCCGTGCCCGACCGCGAAACCTACGAGCGGGCGTACCGCCGCTCGATAGAGGATCCGGAGGGGTTCTGGGGTGATGCCGCACGCGAGGAGCTCGAGTGGATGACCCCGTTTTCCACCGTGCGCTCGGGAGGCTTCGACAAGCTCGACTTCCGCTGGTTCGAGGATGGCGAGCTCAACGTGGCCGCCAACTGCCTCGACCGGCATCTCGACACCTGGCGGCGCAACAAGGCGGCGCTCATCTGGGAGGGTGACGACGGCTCCTCGCGAACGTACACGTACCAGCAGCTCCATCACATCGTCAGCCGGTTTGCCAACGTGCTCAAGAAGAAGGGCATCGTGGCGGGTGACCGGGTGGCGATCTATCTTCCGATGATTCCCGAGCTGCCCATGGCGATGCTCGCATGCGCACGCATCGGTGCGATCCACTCGGTCATCTTCGGCGGCTTCTCGGCAAGCGCGCTCCGTGAGCGCATCCAGGACTGCGGTGCCAAGCTCCTCATCACCGCCGACGAGGGCATCCGGGGCGGTCGCAAGGTGGCGCTCAAGGTGGCGGCCGACGAGGCGCTCTTCGAGTGCCCGAGCATTGAGGCGTGCATCGTGGTGAAGCGCGGCAGCGGTGACGTGGACATGGAGCCGGGGCGCGACACATGGTGGCACCAGGAGGTCTCCGCTCCCGAGGTGCGCAAGCCCTGCCCGCCCGAGGCGATGTCGGCCGAGGATCCGCTCTTCATCCTGTACACGTCGGGTTCCACCGGCAAGCCGAAGGGTGTGTTGCACACCACTGCGGGATACCTGCTCTACACCCTCATGAGCTTCAAGTCGGTGCTCGACTACCGTGACGAGGACGTGTTCTGGTGCACCGCCGACATCGGTTGGGTCACCGGGCACAGCTACATCGTCTACGGCCCGCTCGCGGCCGGTGCTACGACGCTCATGTTCGAGGGCGTCCCCACGTATCCTGACCCGGCGCGCTTCTGGGCCGTGGTGGAGAAGTACCGCGTCAACATCTTCTACACCGCACCGACGGCCATCCGCGCGCTCATGCGACACGGCTCGGGCTGGCCGGCCCGCTACGACCTCTCGTCGATCCGGCTGCTCGGCACGGTGGGCGAGCCCATCAACCCCGAGGTGTGGGAGTGGTACCACCAGACCATCGGTCGCAGCGCGGTGCCGATCGTGGACACGTACTGGCAGACCGAGACCGGCGGCTTCCTCATCACGCCGTTCCCCGGCGCGACCCCGCTCAAGCCGGGCTCGGCCTCGTGGCCGTTCTACGGCGTCGTGGCCGAGGTCGTGACCGAGGATGGCAGCCGCGCCGAACCGGGCGACGGTGGCTACCTCACGGTCAAGGAACCGTGGCCGGGCATGATGCGCGGCACGTGGGGCGACCCCGACCACGCACGTATGCGCGAGGTGTACTTCGAGCGGTTCCCCGGGCGCTACTTCACCGGGGACGGCGCACGCGTGGACGCCGACGGCGATTTCTGGCTGCTCGGCCGCGTGGACGACGTCATCAACGTGAGCGGTCACCGAATGGGCACCGCCGAGATCGAAAGCGCGCTCGTGAGCCACGATGCGGTCTCCGAGGCGGCGGTCGTGGGCTTCCCGCACCAGGTCAAGGGCGAGGGCATCCACGCCTACGTGGTGCTCCGCGACGGTGCGATCGCCTCCGACGACCTGGCAACGATCCTCTCGGGGCACGTGCGAAAGCTCATCGGTCCGATCGCCAAGCCCGACCGCATCCAGTTCGCGCGGGACCTGCCCAAGACGCGGAGTGGCAAGATCATGCGCCGCATCCTGCGCAAGATCGCGGCGGGCGAGCGCGAGATGGAAGCGTTTGGCGACCTGTCCACGCTTGCCGATCCGAAGGTCGTGAAAGACCTGATCAGCGGTCTGTAGCGGGTACGGCCAACAGCGTACCGAGCGCACGCAGGATCGGCTCGGCCTCAGGCGGAGCGCCTTCGTCGTCGGTGACCTCGAAGGTGTCTCGCGCCACGCCGCTCTCGGTCGTGATCACGGCGCGCCGGATGTCGAGGCCCGCCCGCTCGAGTGCGAAGGCGAGGTCGTGCAGCAGGCCCACGCGATCGGCTGCGCGGACGTGCACGCTCGTGCTGAAGACGCCGCGGGGGCCGACGCGCACCTCGGGTGGCGGTGTGCCGTTCCGGCGCGGTGCATAGTGGCGGCGTCGCTCGGCCAGGCGCGCCTCGAGGTCGAGTCGGCCTGATAGCGCATCGCCGAGTCGCGTCTCGAACGCCGTCCACGTATCCGCGCTGATGTCCGCGCGTGTGGCCGATGCCACCGTGAACGTGTCGAGCGCCACGCCCGCCTGCTCGGTGAAGGCCTCAGCCGAGAGGACGTCGAGGCCGGAGAGTGCAAGCACACCGGCGATCGTGGCGAAGAGCCCCGCGCGGTCGCGGGTGACCACGTCAAGCAACCACGTGCCAGCGGCAGGGCCGCGCTGCGCCTCGAAGGCGAACTCGCCGATGCGGCCCGGGCCACCGAGTGACTGCACGAGGCTCGCATCGCGGAGTACCTCGGCGGCTGTGCGCCGGGCGAGGTAGCGCAGGGGAGCGTGCTCGAGGAACGCGAGCACGGTGCGCGAGGCGCCCACCGACGACGCGCGTCTGCGCGCCTCCACGCGGGTGGACTCGGCCGCAGCGACGATTCCCGCGCCGTCCACCTCGGGGGAGAGCGCGGCCTCCATCTTGGCCGCGAGGTCGCCTGTGAGCGCCGCGCGCCAGGGCGTCCACACGTCGGGGCCGGTGGCCTGCATGTCGGCGGCGGTGAGCAGGAAGAGCGGCTGCACGAGGCGTGCGTCGCCCAATCGCACGGCGGCCGTGAGGACGACGTCCTCGTCCGAGAGATCGGCGTGTGAGGCCACCTCGGAGAGCAGCAGGTGCTCGCGCACGAGGACACCGGCGGCTTCGGCAGCCTCGGGCTCGAGCCCGGCGCGCAGTGCGATGGCATGCGCCTCGGCTTCCCCGCGCTCGGCATGCCCTGCACCGGCCTGCCGCTTGCCGAGGTCGTGGGCGAGCGCGGCCACCACGAGCGCGTCGGCGAGCGGGGCGTCATGCGGGAGCTGCGCTGCGCCGGAACCGGCGTGACCGGTCGGCTCCGGGTGCGGGCGTGCGAGCAGGGTGAGCGCGGCCAGGCAGTGCGCGCCCACAGTGAGCCGGTGGGAGAGGCCGGGCCGCCTGAGCGTCATCAGCTCGCTGAAGTCCGGTGCGAGCGGGTCGAGCTGCCCGCGCCAGGTGGCGCGCTCGAGGTCCGGGAGTGCCGCGGGACCGGTGAGGGCTGCCGCCGTGAGGTCGCCGAGCGTGAGCGGCACCAGGCGTCCCTCGGCGCGGGTATCCTCGAGCCGCTCCCGGACTGCCACCAGCGTCTCGGCTACCACGGCGAGCGCGCGCTGCGTGGCATCGGCATCGATGCCGGCGTCGGTGGCGTCCTCGGTGGCGAGTAGATTGCGTCCGCGGCCGGCACGCGCGTGGAGCGCCCAGCGGGCCGCGGTGATCGCGTCCTGTGCCTCGCCGAGCGTATCGAGCTCGGCCGCGTCGAGCAGTCCCACGGTGAGGAGCTCGAACGCGTCACCCGCTGGCGCCCCGCTCGCGAGCGCCGCGTGCCACACGAGTTCGTCGATATCGCGCTGCCCGCCGGCACCCTCCTTGAGGTCGGGCTCGAGCAGGTAGGGCGACCCGGGCCGGTCACGCCGCAGGATCTCGCGCCGGGCGTGGGCGGCGTCCCTGCCGAGGCGCCGGAACGACTCGGCCACCGCACGCTCGGCCAGGTGCCGGTCGCCGCAGACGAACCGCGCCGTGAGGAACGACGTGAGGTTGGCCACGTCCTCCCCGAGAGCGCGCACGTGGCCCTTGAGCGGCCGCACCTGGTGACCCACGGTGAGCCCCGCGTCCCAGAGCGGGTAGAGGAGCGCGCGCACGAGCGGGTCGAGCTCCCGGCTGCCGCCGGAGGAGATCACGAGCAGGTCGATGTCCGAGTGGGGGAGCAGCCTGCGCGCGCCGTACCCGCCGAGCGCGAAGATCGCGACGGGCACGGAGAGCGCAGGCAGGGCCGCCCCGGCGAGTGCCGAGACGACCCTGTCCGTCAGGTCCGCGAGGCCGCGGGCCGCGTGCGTTCCGGGCATGGCCGTGGCGACGAGTTCGTCACGCTCGGCGAGGTACCCCGTCAGCGGGCCGGCTGTCACGGATCCGGGGCCCCTTACAGGGCGTCCGGACCGCGCTCGCCTGTGCGGATGCGCACGGCGCCCTCGCAGTCGTACGTGAACACCTTGCCGTCACCGATCTTGCCCGATGCGGCCGCCTCGATGATGGCGTCCTCGACCTTGGGGGCGAGCTCGTCGTCCACCACGATCTCGATCTTCATCTTGGGCACGAAATCCACGGTGTACTCGGCGCCGCGGTAGATCTCGGTGTGGCCTTTCTGGCGCCCGAATCCCTTGACCTCGTAGGCGGTGAGTCCCGCCACGCCGACCGCATGGAGCGCTTCCTTCACGTCGTCGAGCTTGTGCGGCTTGATGATCGCTTCGATCTTCTTCACGGATGGTCCTCCTCTCGGGTGCTTAGGCCACGGTCTCAGTCTGGACGAAATCAGGATACGCGCGGTTGCCGTGCTCGCCGATGTCGAGGCCTTCGAGCTCCTCTTCTTCGCTCACGCGCACGCCGAGGGTCGCCTTGATGGCGAGCCAGACCACGAGCGACACGCCGAACACCGCAGCGGCCACCGCGACCACGCCGGTCGCCTGGGCGCCGAGGAGGCCGAAACCGCCGCCGAAGAACAGGCCGTCGCCGGTGGTCCCGGGAGCGATCGCGTCCTGCGCGAAGAGGCCGACGGCCAGCGTTCCGAAGATGCCGCCCATGCCGTGCACCGCGAGTGCACCCACTGGGTCGTCGATCTTGACGCGGTCGAGGAGCAGCACGCCGCCCACGACGATCGCGCCGGCGATGCCGCCGATGATGAGCGAGCTACCCACGCTCACGAAGGCGCAGCCAGCGGTGATGCCCACGAGGCCGCCGAGGGCGCCGTTGATGGTCATGCCGATGTCCGGCTTGCCGAGCACGACCCACGCGAGCGCCGTTGCTGCCAGTGCGCCCGCCGCGGCCGCCATGTTGGTGGTCACGACGATGTGCGAGATGGCGCCGGGGTCGGCTGCCATGGTGCTGCCCGGGTTGAACCCGAACCAGCCCAGCCACAGGATGAGCGCGCCGGTCATGGCCGATGTCATGTTGTGGCCGGGGATCGCGCGCGCCTTGCCGTCCTTGCCGAACTTGCCGATGCGGGGTCCGAGCACCAGCACGCCGGCGAGTGCGGCCCACGCGCCCACCGAGTGGACCACGGTCGAGCCGGCGAAGTCCCAGAAGCCGAGCCCGGCGAGCCAGCCGCCGCCCCAGATCCAGTGGCCGACGACCGGGTAGACGAGTGCCACGAGCACGAACGAGAACACCATGAACGAGCCGTACTTGATGCGCTCGGCCACAGCACCCGAGACGATTGTGGCGGCGGTGCCGGCGAAGACGAGCTGGAAGAAGAACTTGGCCAGCAGCGGCACGCCTGTCCAGCTGAGCGCCGAGTAGACGCCGGTGTAGGCGTCACCCACGGCCGGGCTGTTGTCGGCCCCGCCCAGCATGAAGAGACCCTGCGTCCCGAAGAACGGGTTGCCGTCGCCGTACATGAGCCCCCACCCGATGATGAGGAACGCCACGCTCGATACGGCGAAGACGATGAAGTTCTTGGAGATGATGTTGACGGTGTTCTTCGCACGCGCAAAACCGGACTCGACCAGGCCGAATCCCAGGTTCATGAAGAACACGAGCATGCCCGCCACCAGCACCCACACGGTGTCGAGCGCGATCTTCCAGTCCATGCGGTCCCTTCCTTCCTGCAGCTCCTGTCGGTCTGTCCGCACCTCCGCCCACCCCGCCGGCGTGGGGTCCGCTTCGTGCCTCGGGCGGCGTGCGTCTGTGGTTGAAGCCTGGGGGACACATGTTTCGGGCGCGTAACGCCGAGGTGAACGTCACGCGGCGGGTGGGCGGCGGGTGCGTCACGTCGGCCAGCCGCGTACAATAGGGGTTTGCAGCCGAACACCCCTCACTCCGCACGCGAAAGGTCACTTCCGAATGTCTCTCGACCGCATCTCCATCCGTGGCGCCCGCGAGCACAACCTCAAGAACATCGATCTCGAGATCCCGCGCGACCAGCTCGTAGTGATCACCGGGCTCTCCGGCTCGGGCAAGAGCTCGCTCGCCTTCGACACCATCTACGCCGAGGGGCAGCGCCGGTACGTCGAGTCGCTCTCGGCGTATGCGCGGCAGTTCCTCGGGCAGATGGACAAGCCCGACGTGGACCACATCGAGGGCCTGTCTCCTGCGGTGGCCATCGACCAGAAGACGACGAGCAAGAACCCGCGCTCCACGGTGGGAACCGTCACCGAGATCTACGACTACCTGCGCCTGCTCTTCGCCCGCGTGGGCATCCCGCACTGCCCGATCTGCGGTCGCAGGATCGAACGCCAGACGCCCGAGCAGATCGTGGACGCCATCCTCGAGCTTGCCGAGGGCACCAAGTTCCAGGTGCTCGCGCCGGTGGTGAAGGGGCGCAAGGGAGAGTACGGGAAGCTGTTCGGCGACCTCAAGGCCGAGGGCTTCACGCGCGTGCGCGTGGACGGCGAGGTGCGGATGCTCGAGGACGAGATCGTGCTTGACAAGAAGTACAAGCACTCGATCGACGTGGTGCTCGACCGTCTCGTGATGAAGGAGACCATCCGCACGCGTCTGGCGGAGAGCGTGGAGATGGCGCTTCGGCTCGCGGGTGGCACCGTGGTGGTGGCGGTCGCCGACGGCGAGGAGCACGAGTACTCGCAGGCGCTCGCCTGCCCGGAGCACGGTTTCTCGATGGACGAGCTCGCCCCGCGCGACTTCTCGTTCAACTCGCCGTACGGGGCGTGTCCCGATTGTCTCGGTATCGGGAGCCGGCTCGAGCCCGACCCGGATCTCATCGTGCCCGACCCCACGCTCACCATCGCCGAGGGTGCCATCAAGCCGTACTCGGGCAACCTCAACTACTACCCGCAGCTCGTGGAGGCGGCGGCCAAGCACATCGGCATCGGCATCGATACGCCCTGGGAGGACCTGCCGGAAGAGGCCCGGCATAAGCTGCTCCACGGGTTTGGCGCCGAGAAGATCCGGCTCGACTACATCACCCGCGACGGTCGCGAGACGTACTGGTTCACCACATACGAGGGGGCACTCTCGAGCGTGATGCGCCGCCACGACGAGACCGAAAGCGACACCAGCAAGGAGAAACTCGAGGAGTACATGGCCGTGATCCCGTGCGCCACGTGTGGCGGGCGGCGCCTCAAGCCTGAGATCCTCGCGGTCACCTTCGGCGGGAAGAACATCTACGACGTCACACAGCTTGCCGCCAAGGACTCGCTCGCGTTCTTCGATGCCGTCGAGCTCACCGAGCGCGAGGAGGCCATCGCGCGGCGCATCATCAAGGAGATCGTCGAGCGGCTGCGCTTCCTCGTGGACGTGGGGCTGGACTATCTCACGCTCGAGCGCGCCACCGCCACGCTCTCCGGCGGCGAGGCACAGCGCATCCGCCTGGCTACGCAGATCGGGAGCGGCCTGGTGGGCGTGCTCTACATCCTCGACGAGCCGTCGATCGGCCTGCACCAGCGCGACAACGCGCGGCTCATCGCGGCGCTCGAGCGCCTGCGCGACCTCGGCAACACGGTGATCGTGGTGGAGCACGACGAGGAGACCATCCGCTCCGCCGACTTCGTGGTGGACATGGGACCCGGTGCGGGCGAGCACGGCGGCGAACTGGTGTGCGTGGGCACGCCCGAGACTCTGCTCGCGTGTCCCGACTCCCTCACCGGAAAGTACATGTCGGGCGAGGTCTCCATCGCGAAGCCCGAGACGCGCCGCATCGCCGAGCGTGGGCACCTCACCATCGCGGGCGCGCGGCAGAACAACCTGCAATCGATCGACGTGGCCATCCCGTTCGGCACGCTCACGGTGGTGACCGGCGTCTCCGGCTCGGGCAAGAGCTCGCTTGTGGCCGACACGCTCGCGCCCGCGCTCTCGAACGCCGTCTTCCGCACGCACCACCGCACCGGCAAGCACGACCGCATCACCGGTCTCGCCGAGATCGACAAGGTCATCATCATCGACCAGGGCCCCATCGGCCGAACGCCGAGGAGCAACCCGGCCACCTACACGGGCGTGTGGGACGACATCCGCAGTCTGCTCGCGTCCACCAACGAGGCCAAGGCGCGCGGCTACGCGCCCGGCCGGTTCAGCTTCAACGTGCGCGGCGGCCGGTGCGAGGCGTGCAAGGGCGACGGGCAGATCAAGATCGAGATGCACTTCCTGCCCGACGTGTACGTGCCGTGCGAGGTGTGCAAGGGCGCGCGCTACAACCGCGAGACGCTGCAGGTCACCTACAAAGGCAAGAACGTGGCCGACATCCTCGACATGTCAGTGGAAGAGGCGCTCTCCTTCTTCGAGAACATCCCGCCGATCCGCCGCAAGTTCCAGACGCTTTACGACGTGGGGCTCGGCTACGTGCGGCTCGGCCAGCCCGCTACCACGCTCTCGGGCGGCGAAGCGCAGCGCGTGAAGCTTGCCTCCGAGTTGCAGAAGCGCTCCACGGGGCGCACGTTCTACATCCTCGACGAGCCCACCACGGGCCTCCACTTCGACGACGTGCGGCAGCTCCTCAACGTGCTCCAGCGGCTCGTGGAGGGCGGCAACACGGTGCTCGTGATCGAGCACAACCTCGACGTGATCAAGAGCGCGGACTGGATCATCGACCTCGGTCCCGAGGGCGGTGACCGCGGCGGCGACATCGTGGTGGCGGGCACGCCCGAGGAGGTCGCCGCGCACTCCACGTCGCATACCGGGCGGTTCCTCAAGCCGGTGCTCGAAGGCCTCGGCGCGAGCGTGGCGCCCGAGAACGGGTAGTCTACGAGGCATGACCACGTCTGCCGACAACGACGGGGGAGGCCGCGCCGACGCCGGCGCCCACCGCGCGCCCGACATCGCCGCCCAGCTCGGCCACGTGCCCGACGGGCCGGGCGTGTACCTGTGGAAGCGCGGCGACGAGGTGCTCTACGTGGGCAAGGCCAAGAGCCTGCGCAAGCGCATGCGTCAGTACACGGGTGGGCACGACGAGCGCGACCGCATCCCGCTGATGATGGCGCGGGTGGACTCGTTCGACTACGTGACCACCGGCACCGAGGCCGAGAGCCTGATACTCGAGGCGAACTTCATCAAGGAGCTCCGGCCGCCGTACAACGTGGACTTCAAGGACGACAAGAGCTTCCCGTTCATCGCGCTCACGCTCGCCGACCCGTTCCCGGCCATCAAGTACACGCGCGAGAAGCACCGGCCGGGCACGCGGTACTTCGGCCCGTACACCGATGCCAGGGCCGCTCGCGAGACGATGGAGGTGGCGCGCCGGGTGTATCCGGTGTGTCGCGCCACGTGTGCCGAGTGGAGGCGCCTCACCACGCGCGGCGGCGCGCCGACCGGCACGGCGTGCTTCGACTACCACGTGGGCAAGGGGCCGGGCCCGTGCGTGGGTGCGATCACGGCCGAGGTGTACCGCGAGCGCGTCGAGAAGATCGCGGCGTTCCTCGAGGGCAGGCAGCGCGAGGTGGCGTGCGAGCTGGAGCGCGCCATGCGCGAGGCGGCGGCCGAGCTGGACTACGAGCGCGCCGCGCGGCTGCGCAACTCGCTCGACGCGGTGCGCGCCTCGCTCGAACGCCAGCGCGTGGTGTCCGACCGACCGCTCGAGCTGGACGTGGTGGGCATCGAGCGCGAGGAGACGATCGCGGGCGTGCACATTCTGCTCGTGCGCGAGGGTCGCATCGTGGGCGCCAATGAGTTCGTGCTCGACAAGGGGCTCGACGTGCCCGAGGCCGAACTCGTGGAGGGCTTCCTGCTTCGCTACTACGGCACAGCGTCGCACGTGCCGCGCGAGGTGGTGCTGCCGGCGCTGCCCGAGTCTGCCGAGGCGGCCGAGGAGTGGCTCACCGGCCTGCGCGGCACCCGCGTGCGGCTCGTGGTGCCGCAGCGCGGCGAGAAGCGCGCGCTCGCCGAGCTTGCCGCCACCAACGCGCGCCACTCGCTTGCGCGGTACAAGCACCGCACCCGCTACGACGAGGAGCGTCTCAACCGCGCGCTCCTGGAACTCGAGAGCGCGCTTGCGCTGCCCGCGCCGCCGCTCCGGATCGAGTGCTACGACATCTCCACCCTGCACGGACGCAACTCGGTGGGCTCGATGGTGGTATTCACCGGCGGACGGGCTGACCGCTCGGCGTACCGGCGCTTCAGGGTGAGGCTCCCCGCCGAGGAGGCCAACGACGTGGCGATGATGGCCGAGGTGCTCAAGCGCAGGTTCGCCCGCGCGGAGGACACGCGGTTCGCCTCGCGGCCCGATCTCGTGATCGTGGACGGCGGCAAGCCCCAGATCTCGGCGGCGATGGCGGCGCTTGCGGCGATCGATGTGGATGTGCCGCTGGCCGCGCTCGCCAAGCGCGAGGAGGAGCTGTGGCTCCCGGGCTGGGACGAGCCGGTGGCGCTGCCGAGCGGCTCACCGTCGCTCTACCTCGTGAAGCGCGTGCGCGACGAGGCGCACCGGTTTGCCATCGAGTACCACCGGGAGCTCCGCGGGCGGGCGATGAGCGCATCGGCGCTCGACGATGTGCCCGGCGTGGGCCCCAAGCGCAAGAAGGCGCTTCTCAAGGCGTTCGGGAGCGTGAAGAAGCTGCGGGCGGCCGGCGTTGATGAGATCGCGGCGGTGCCGGGTGTGGGACGCGCGGCTGCCGAGGCGGTGGCGGAGGCGCTGGGGGAGTAAGACGGGAGCGGGGTTACACAGTCTGTCATGCGCGTGGCGTGCTGACCGACTGCTGAGGGGGTGCACACGATGGAGATCTCGAGGGGCCAAGCGGTAGCTGCGTGTGACGCAGTCAGGCAGGCGCACGCACGCAGGTTCTGGAGCGCTGCGCACTGGCAGTGCTGGGGGTGCATGCGGTTTGGTGGTGAGCCGGAGAAGCGCTGCATGCGCTCGGAGACCGGCTGGGACGCATGCCCCCAGGTGAACCGGTGGCTGGAGCTGTCGGGGCGCGCAGACGCTTCGTGAGCATGACGGTGCGGGGGTGTAGGCTGTTACGCAGAAGTGAGTAAGACGCGGAACGCGTGGATTGCGGACCGTAGAATGTGGGGTTGGGCCGACCTCGTGGTTGCCGACTCGCAGCCCGACTGACGCGATTGGAGCTACGCATGCCAGGGAGACCAAACAGAATGACCACGGCGATTCTGGCGATCACCGTGCTCTCGTTCTTCACTCTAGGCTGTGACGCCGTTTCCGGTATCTCGATTTTCGGCGAACCTATTGGCGGAGACATCAACGACGAGCTGCCCCAACAGGTGAACACAGACCTCGATGACCGGCCGCCAGTTGAAGCCAAGCCTCGCGATTCCCGACTTGCTGAAGGCGAGATCTACCGAGTCAAGCTGACATTCGGCGATGCGATGAGTGATGGCGGCTGGTATTCGGTGGAGATCGAGAACCCTCGCAACAAGTGGAGGGACGTCGTGCGCTGGGACTGCCTCGATATCACCGAGTTCGAAGAGGACTATCGGTACTACGAGTTTTCCTTCTTCGCTAGCAACTTCAATACTCAGGACCCGGCTCTGATGGACGGCTACTACACCCTGCGGATCGACAACGGGTTCGGATACGGACATAGTACGACTCTGGAATGGAGAGACGGTCAGTTCATCGACGGCGGCTATGCCGAGTACTCAGAACCGTAGTCTCGGCGATCCCACAATCGACGCCCCGGATGGGAGCGGCCCAACCCGCGCTTCCACCAGACAAACCTCGACAAGGAAGCTAAGCTTGCTCCGAGGCCGCAGGCGGCCTCGGTTTGCAGGTGAAGCGCAAACACGTTCGGCGGAGTAGCTGCCATTCTGGCTAGTCGGGGAGCGCACTCAAGATCGGCGACATGCTCCGTTTGTACCCTCGAAGGGCATCGCGGCCGACCGTGGTCAGGCGATACGCGGTTCTCGGTCT
>Ga0209164_1000402_pt1 | contig 108829 bp, 89 predicted proteins | sample MTBNYHSulfiMetaG_FD_187458 | JGI IMG/M metagenome (GOLD analysis project Ga0209164, IMG submission 187458) | Enrichment culture microbial communities from rom New York Harbor, USA that are MTBE-degrading - MTBE-NYH (New York Harbor Sulfidogenic)... | ecosystem: Environmental > Aquatic > Marine...
GAGGAGATCACGCTCAAGAAACTGGCACAACCCCTCAGGGTCGCGCTGACGGGCAAGACGGCAAGCCCCGGGATTTTTGAGGTCATGGAAATACTGGGGAAGGAAACAGTGATCAAAAGGATCAGAAAGGCCATCGCCCATATTCAGAAGAAAGGGGAGTGAGTAGTATCGCGACACGCCCTCTCTCATTGCTGGATCCACAGCCAAACCAGAACCTGCTAATTTCTGGCCCCCCGCCGTTTGAAAATGAAGAGTGTCACAATGGCGGCCATGAGGATCAACAGGGTGACGAGCTGGGTGATCGTCATGCCGCCTTCAAACACCATCCCCCGGTCATCCCCCCTGAAACGCTCCACAAAGAGGCGGGCCGTGCTGTGCAGCACCAGGAGCCAAAGAAAGACCTGTCCGTCGAATGTCTTTTTTCGGTGAAGCAGCAGCAGGACAAAAAAGATGATGAAATTGCCGACAGAAGAATAGAGCTGCGTCGGATGGAGGGGGATGTTCAAGGGTGCCAGGGAATGGGGGTCTGCGAACACCACCCCCCATTTGGACCCTGTAGGTTTTCCGTAGCAGCACCCGGCCATGAAGCACCCGATCCGGCCGATGCCCTGGCCGACAGCCATTGCGGGCGCCCATATATCAGCCATTTTCCAGAATGAAAACTGATGTCTTCTCGTATACCAGGTGACGGCCAAAACCACGCAGACAATTCCCCCTGAAAAGACGAGCCCTCCCTGCCACATCTTTAAGGCATCCATAGGCTGTCTCATATAATAAGAGATATTCATGAGGACATACATGAGCCTGGAGCCGACGATGGCGGCTACGATCATCAGAAAACCGATATCCATGGTCTGCTGGGGCGTTATCCCCTCGGCCTTTCCAATCTTGATGGTTACCATGAGGCTCACCAGAAAGCCGGTGGCCACAAAAAGACCGTATGTATGAAGGGTAAACGGGCCTATGGAAAAAAGATCTGGAAACATGATCTACCTTGGCTATTGGCTTGCGCGACTGTCTTTAGGGCGTCTCATCCGTCGGTGACGGCCGGAAAATAAGGCTGACGGCCACCCAGAACGTGCCCACGGTGATGGCCGCGTCCGCCACATTGAATGCGGGCCAGTGATAAGACCCCCAGAAAACATCGAGAAAATCCACGACCTCTCGAAACCGAACCCGATCGATCAGGTTGCCGATGGCCCCGCCCAGGATCAGTGAAAGTCCCGGCGTCATCCGCGCATCGTCTTCCTTGAGTCGGAAAAACCAGAAGAGCAACAGCCCGATGGCCATGAAACTGGCCCCCACGAGGAACCAGAAGGCCGCATCCGCATGGGATCTGCTCATAAGCCCGAACGCCATGCCCCGGTTTCTGACGTGGACCAGATTGAAAAATCCCTGTATCAAAGGTATTGACTCGTGGACCCTCAGGGCGGCGGTTATCATTGCCTTTGATATCTGGTCCAGGATGACAACACCCAGGGCGGGACCGAGCATCAAGGCATAATTTTTTCTAAAACGTTTCGGCATCGCTTGCAGATCGTGGGGTGATGACTGTCCTCCCCGATAGAAGGATCGTGGACCCAGCACCGTTCGCACTTAGGGTCGGTTGAAGGAGACACCTCCACCTTCAATCCGGGGACCATCTCACTCTCATGCCCCCCATCCATCTGGTCGATGTCTGCCATGGAGACTGATGAAACAATAAATATAAACTTTAGCTGATCGATGTAACCATCCAGCAACTCATTCAATTGCTTGGAAACACCTAATCGCACAGATGCATCCAGAGAGTGTCCGATCCTCTTTTCTTTCCGTGCGATTTCCAAAATCCTGCTAACCTCTTTTCGAACGGCGATGATCTGTTCCCACGCCTTTTCCAATTCCGGATCTCTGTATGCATCGATTACCGGACGGAAACAATCGGCATGGACACTCCGGGCACGGTCTTTCACGTCCATATATTGCCATATTTCATCGGCCGTAAAAGAGAGGACAGGGGCCATCAATCGTATCAGGACCTCCAGGATTTCATTCATGGCAGACTGGGCCGAACGTCTTGCCGGGGACGTCTTTGGCGATGTGTACAGCCGGTCTTTGATGATGTCCAGATAAAAGGATGAGAGATCCAGTACGCAGAAGTTGTGAAGATTGTGATAAACCAGATGAAAATTGAAATCCTGATATGCTTTCAGGACCCGTTGACTCAATCCCTGCAACCGGCTGAGGGCCCAGCGGTCCAGTTCTTCCATCTGATGATAGGGAACCGGGTCGGTCTCCCGGTCAAAATCGTTTAAATTACCTAAAAGGTAGCGGCAGGTATTCCGGATTCGGCGGTAGGCCTCTGTCAACCGCTGAAGGATTTCTTCTGAAAGGCGGATATTGTCCCGGTAATCTTCTCCGGCCACCCAGAGCCTTAGAATTTCCGCGCCATAGTGCTTGATCAACTCCTCGGGCGAGATGACATTCCCGGCCGATTTATGCATGGCCTTTCCCGCCCCGTCCACCACAAAACCATGTGTCAGGACATTTCGGTAGGGGGCCTCGTTGCGGGTCCCGACCGAGCAAAGAAGGGAACTGTGAAACCACCCCCGGTGTTGGTCGCTTCCTTCAAGGTAGAGATCTGCGGGGCTGTCCAGATAGCTCCGGTTTTCCATGACCGCTGCATAACTGACGCCTGAGTCGAACCAGACGTCCAGAATGTCGGTCTCTTTACTGAACCGGTCGGATCCGCATTTGGGGCAGGTTGTGCCCGACGGCATCAGCTCCTGTTCCGACTTCATGAACCATATATCCGCCCCGAATTTTTCAACCATGGCGGACACATGGTCAATGATCTCCTGCGATACAACCGGTTCGCCGCATGCCTTGCAGAAGAGGACGGTGATCGGGACGCCCCATGCCCTCTGGCGGGAAACACACCAGTCGGGCCGGTTGGCAATCATTTTGTAGATCCGATCCTCGCCCCACGAAGGGATCCAGGAGACCTTCCGGATGGCATCCAGGGCATTTTTTCTGAGATTGTTTTTCTCCATGGAAATAAACCATTGTTCGGTCGATCGGAAGATGACAGGTTTCTTGCACCGCCAGCAATGGGGGTACTCGTGGGAGATCCCCTGCTCCTTGAGGAGTGCACCCACTTCTCTGAGCTTATCATTGACCGCCCGGTTTGCCTCAAACACCTCCATGCCGGCGAAGTATTCGACGTCCGGGGTAAAGCGGCCTGCATCATCCACAGGCGAATAGGCCTCCAAGTTATACTGAAGTCCGGTCTCATAGTCTTCCCGCCCATGTCCGGGGGCGGTGTGAACGCACCCGGTTCCTGCCTCCAATGTCACATAAGGCGCCAGGACAATCACGGAACGCCGGTCATACAAAGGGTGTCTTGCCTCAAGGCCTTCCAGATCAGCGGCCTTATACAGATTAATTACCTCGTAAGAATCGATACCGAACGTGTTCATGCAAACGTCCACAAGCCCTTCCGCCAAAACCAGGACCTCGTTTTTTTCCGTTTCAACGGCGCCGTATTTCAGATCCGGGTGAAGGGCGACGGCCAGGTTGGCAGGGAGGGTCCAGGGCGTCGTTGTCCAGATCACGATGGAAACCCGTTTTCCCTTCAGCTTCGGGTCCAAACGATCCAGTCCGGATGCCATCGGGAATTTGACAAAAATGGAAGGGGAGCGATGTTCGGCATACTCCACCTCCGCCTCAGCCAGGGCCGTCTTGCACGAGATGCACCAGTATATGGGTTTCTTGCTCCTCACCAGACTCCCGTTCAGAGCAAATTTGCCGAACTCTCTGACGATGGTGGCCTCATAGGGATAATTCATGGTCAGATAGGGGTTGTCCCATTCACCCAGAACCCCCAGGCGCTTGAATTCATTTCGTTGGATATCGATAAATCTCTCAGCGTATTGGCGGCAGAACCTCCGAATTTCCACCTGGGACATTTCCAGCTTCCTGGGCCCGAGTTCACCATCGACCCGGTGCTCAATCGGAAGGCCGTGGCAATCCCAGCCCGGGACATAGGGCGCATCAAACCCGGCCATCTGCTTGGATTTGACGATGATATCCTTCAGCACCTTGTTAAATGCGGTCCCCATATGGATATTGCCATTGGCATAAGGGGGGCCGTCGTGCAGCATATAGCGTTTCCGACCGGTTGAAGACTCTCGGATAATCCTGTAAAGATCCATACGCTCCCATTTTTCGAGTATCTCCGGTTCCCGCTTCACCAGGTTGGCCTTCATCGGGAATGGGGTATTGGGCAGATTGAGAGTTTGTTTGTAGTCCATGAAATGTGCCTCCGGAAATTGGGATAATTTATTAATCTATCAGATGTCGATTTTTAAGTCAATTTCAACCTTGCTTCTTTGAAAAATAACCTCCCAGGGAATCGCCTTCTATTGCAAAGCCTTTGCATGGGATATTCAGGAGCGGCCTTTCTTTGAACTCCCCCTAAATGGAAGTGAACTCCGGGTTATTGGGAATAGCGAGTTCACCCTGTACGGAATTTGCGTAAAAATTTGGAAGAGGAACTGCAATAGTCCCCTTTTTCAATAAAAAAGGGGTCAAGCCATATTAGCTAACCCCTTGATTTTGATTATGGGGTGGATGAAGGGGCTCGAACCCTCGACAACTGGGGCCACAACCCAGTGCTCTGCCAGCTGAGCTACATCCACCATTAAGCATATAAATATAACAGGTGCTCTCCTTCTTTGCAAGCTTAATTTTTCGGGGCGAGCCATTACCTCTGATTCCGGGTCTCAGCCCAATCCGTGAGGGTGGGCGAAGGGTCTTGAGCTTTGTCCACAGGAAGGACCCTGCGCAGACGGAGCGTTGCAGGCATTACGAAACATTTGACGCTCCGACAAAAGTCCCCTATATTGAAGTCACTGAGGGAAACCCCTTCGATCCTTTTCGATTCAAACCGGGCATCCTATGGAGGCCTCAAGGAGCGTAGCGCGTCATGACAACAGACAAGCAGGCATTATTCAGACAGATACCTGGCGTAGACCAGTTGCTGATCCATCCGGCCGTCGAAAGCGCAATGGCATCCCATCCAAAGCCACTCGTACTGAAGGCCATCCATCAGGTCCTTGACCTGCTGAGGTCGGATATCAGGAATGGAAAGGTCAAAGGGGGAGCTACTCAATTGGATCTTGATTCGGTCTCATCGCAGGTGGTGGAAACGCTGGGGGTCATATCCCGGCCAAGTCTCCGAAGCGTCATAAATGCCACTGGAGTGGTGGTCCATACCAACCTGGGCCGGTCGATCCTCCCCGAAAAGGCGATCGAGAGATTTCGTTCCATCGCCGGGGGGTACAGCAATCTCGAATATGATCTGGGCCAGGGAAGGCGCGGAAGCCGCTATGTCCATGTGGAGGGAATCCTCAGGGAACTGACCGGGGCCGAGGCCGCCATGGTTGTCAACAACAATGCGGGGGCCGTACTCATCGCCCTCGAGACCATGGCCCGAGGCCGCGAGGTGGTGGTGTCTCGTGGCCAGTTGGTCGAAATAGGAGGCTCTTTCCGCATACCGGACGTCATGCGCAAAAGCGGCGCCCGTATGGTGGAGGTGGGGACCACCAACAAGACCCACCTCAAGGATTACGAAGAAGTCATCGGCCCTGATACGGCCCTCCTGCTCAAGGTCCATACCAGCAATTTTCAAGTGGTGGGGTTTACCTCGGACGTACCCCTCCCGGAACTCGTTCAACTGGGAGATCGGCATGGGGTCCCTGTCATGGAGGATCTGGGGAGCGGGTGTCTGGTTGATTTCTCCACATACGGTCTGATCAAGGAACCCACTGTTCAGGAGGCACTGTCACAGGGGGTCGGTCTGGTCACCTTCAGCGGCGATAAACTGCTGGGAGGTCCCCAGGCAGGTATTATCCTGGGCCAGAGGAACCTGGTGGAAGGGATCCGAAAGAATCCACTGAACCGGGCGCTTCGAATCGATAAATTAACGCTTTTGGCCCTTGAAGAGACACTCAGACTCTACAGGGACCCTCAGACGGTTACCGAAAACATACCGACCCTCCAGATGATATGTCAGGGCTATGATTCCCTTGCCGCAAAGGCCGAACGTCTGTACGCCTTGGTCAAATCCTTTGGAAGCGATCGTTTCTCCATAGAGCTGATGGACGGGGCCTCAAAAGTGGGCGGGGGCGCCCTCCCCCTTCAGGAATTAAAGAGCCGGCTCCTCTGCCTGATCCCGGGGGTACTCTCTTCACATCAGATGGAGGTCCGGCTCAGGTCATATGACCCCCCTGTGATTACGCGGCTTGAGAGAGACAGGGTGATGCTCGACGTCAGGACCATCCAGGAAGGCGAGTTCGAGGTGGTTGCCCGGGCCATCCGGGATCTCGGTGCTGCACGCTCGCCGGAAAATGGGGCTTAATATGGAACGGATCATTCAAGAAATCGTGAAACGCTGCATTGAAACCAACGAAGCATTTATCCGTGAGAATGTATCGGCCATTATTGACGTCGCCGAAAAAATCGCCTCAGCCTTCTTGAGGGACCGTAAGCTGCTGATCTGCGGCAATGGGGGAAGTGCGGCCGATGCACAACACATGGCAGCGGAATTCGTTAACCGGTTTCAACTTGAACGACCCCCGCTCCCCGCACTGGCTTTGACAACGGACACCTCCGTGATTACCAGTATCGGCAATGATTATTCATTTGAAGAGGTCTTTTCAAAACAGGTAAAGGCCATCGGCGCCAAAGGGGATGTCCTGTTGGCCATCAGCACCAGCGGAAAATCGAAAAACGTTGTCTTGGCAGTCGAGGCAGCCAAAAAGCAGCGAATATATACCGTGGGACTGCTGGGACAGGATGGGGGAAAGCTGGCGGAAATGGTGGACACGGCCCTCATTGCGGGAAGCTATGTGACTGCCCGTATTCAGGAGGCCCATCTCCTGGCGGAGCACATCGTCTGTCATCTGGTGGATTACATCCTTTTTCAAAAAGACCTGGAGGGCGATTGAAACGCAGTGAAATCTTGCGAGAAAGCCCAGACTAAAGCCTCAACGGAACATGAAATGAGCGACCGAAAACCGATATCCTTGGATGGCGTAACATCCTATCCATTGGAAGAGAGGCGAAGCAAGGTCAGCGTCGATGCTTTTGGTCGACCCTGGATTGCCGGGGATTCCATGACCCAGTGGTTGGCCTCGTTACCGGGTATCCTGGCAGCGACCGATCTTATGGAAATCCGAAAATGGATCATCCGGGCCGTCGCCTCAAAGAAACCTGTGATTCTTGCCATGGGCGCCCATGCCATCAAAGTGGGGCTTAATCCCATCATTATTGATCTGTTGGAGCGTCGGGTTATCACCGGCCTGGCCATGAACGGGGCCTGCATCATTCACGATGCCGAAGTGGCCATGATCGGAAAGACATCGGAGGATGTGGCCGCGGAAATCGGAAGCGGCGCCTTCGGCATGGTTGAAGAGACTGGAAGATTTCTTAATGCCGCGATCGCAGATGGGGCCCGGCATAACCGTGGACTCGGAGAGTCTGTAGGGGCCATGCTGATCCGGGAGGATTTCCCCTACAACCGCCAGAGCCTTCTCGCAAGGGCCTGCACCCTTGATGTTCCGGTTACCGTACATGTGGCCATCGGAACCGACATCATTCATTTTCATCCGAGTGCGGATGGGGCCGCCATCGGAAAGACCTCCCATCGCGATTTCCGGATATTCGCCCGGCTCGTTTCAGAATTGGAGGAGGGCGTATTCATCAATCTCGGGTCTGCAGTGATTCTGCCCGAGGTCTTTCTAAAGGCCCTGACCCTGGTTCGGAATCTGGGCCATGCGGTCAGGGATGTCACCACCGTCAATATGGACTTCATTCGACAATACCGGCCCATGACCAACGTGGTTCATCGACCCACCCTCGAGGGCGGAAGAGGGTACAGCCTGGTGGGACATCACGAGATCATGTTTCCCCTGCTGGCGGCCGCGGTCATCGAGGGTCTGGACAATTCAGAGGAGAAAGGAAACAACTAATGCCTATTTATGAATATAAATGCGCCAACTGCAAAGAATCGTTTGAAACCCTGGTTTTCAGAAGCGATGAAGCGGTGAGTTGTCCTCACTGCAAGGGAACGAATGTCAACCGTCTCATGTCGGCATGCGGCTTCAAGAGCGGTGGCAGTTTTACGCCCGCGTCCGGCCCTTCAGGCGGCTGTTCCGGCTGCTCCAGCACCAACTGCAGCAGTTGCCATTGAGAGCGGTTGAACGTTGAACTTTGAACCATTCACCGGAGGAGTCCTCTTGTTTCGCATCGGCTTCGGATATGATGTGCACCGCCTTGTCGAGGGTCGTCCTCTCATATTGGGGGGAGTGGAAATACCTCATTCAGTGGGCCTGGATGGCCATTCGGATGCGGATGTCCTGACCCATGCGGTGATCGATGCCATAATTGGTGCGCTGGGGGCCGGAGATATCGGACAGCGTTTTCCGGACACCGACCCTGCCTACAAGGGGATTTCCAGTCTGCTGCTCCTCAAGACGGCGACTGATCTGATGCACGAACAGGGTTTTCAATTGAACAATCTGGATGCCACCATCGTGGCCCAGGAACCCAAACTCGCGCCGCATCTTAAAACCATGCAGGAGAATTTCGCCGAGACCCTGGGGGCCCCCATCCGCCGGATCAATATCAAGGCGACTACCAGTGAACGCCTCGGTTTTTGCGGCGAAGGCGAAGGCATGGAGGCATTTGCAGTCGTCAGTCTTACCGGGAACCAGATGACCGCGAGTCAACCAGAGCGAGATATATCTGTTGTCATATAATGGAAAAGCCAACCATCCATTTCCGTCATTTGGGTCCGTTGGGTCACTCGGTCGGTTTTTTCAACATAAAAGGAGTGGGTGAATGACCCTTAAGTTGTACAACACGGCAACCCGAACCAAAGAGGACTTCATTCCGCTCGAAGAGGGGAAGGTCGGCATCTATGTGTGCGGGGTGACGGTGTATGATCTCTGCCATATCGGTCATGCGCGGTCGACCATCGTGTTCGACGTTCTGGTGAGGTATCTTCGAGCAAGGGGGTATGGTGTGACCTATGTGCGCAACTTCACGGATGTGGATGACAAGATCATCGAACGGGCGCGGCTTACCGGGAAAGAAACCAGCGCCCTGGCCCAGGAATTTATCGATGCCTTTTATGAGGATATGGGAAGGTTGGGGGTCATGAAGGCCGACGTGGAACCGCGGGCAACGGAACATATCCAAGGCATGATCGACATGATCTCCACCCTGCTGGATCGGGGGTATGCCTATGCCGAGGGCACGGATGTCTATTTTTCCGTGGAGTCCTATACAGGCTACGGCCAGCTCTCGGGTAGGAAATTAGAGGATATGAAGGCAGGGTGCCGCATTGCCGTGGATGAACGTAAAAGGCACCCCATGGACTTCGTCCTCTGGAAGGCCGCCAAACCGGGAGAGCCCCAGTGGGAAAGTCCCTGGGGACCCGGAAGGCCGGGTTGGCATCTGGAGTGCTCGGTCATGAGCAATCGCTACTTGGGCCCCACCTTCGACATACACGGGGGCGGCAGAGATCTCCTCTTTCCTCACCACGAGAATGAACGGGCCCAGTCTGTGTGCGCCAACGGCGGGGGATTTGCACGTTACTGGGTCCACAACGGCTTTGTGACCGTCGAATCTGAAAAGATGTCCAAATCGTTGGGCAATTTCTTGACCATTCGGGATGCGCTCAAGGAATATCATCCGGAAGTGCTCAGGCTGTTTCTCCTTTCGAAACACTACAGGGGACCCCTGGATTTTTCCAGGAGCGATGTTTTGGGTCTTCAGGGAGGGCTCGTTCGAATTTACCGGACCCTCCAGCGGCTGGAAGAACTGACCGGTCTCCCCTCTGCCCGCCCTGACGCGCCGTCTTCCCCTGCCCTGTTCATGGAGCGCTTTATGGAGATGATGGACGATGACCTCAATACGGGCGGGGCTCTCGGGCTCATCTTCGAGAAGGTCAGGGAGATGAACCGGGTCATGGACGCATCAGACGGCGCCATGGATGACAATATCCGACTTGCCCTTGAAAATGATCGGATGCAGATCCTGAATGTTGGCCGCATCCTCGGCCTGTTTCAGGAAAGACCGGCCGACTTCTTTGCCCGATTGACGGACGCCTCTCCCCGAATCGATCCCCAGGAAATCGAGGCCCTCATTGAGAAACGGGCCGCGGCCAGGACACAGAAGGACTGGGCCGCTTCCGATGCCGTCCGCGACCGTCTCAAGGAGATGGGGGTTGTTCTTGAAGACGGACCCAAGGGGACAACCTGGAGACTCGATGTTTGAGATCGAAACCGATCTCGCGCCCTGCGGCGATCAGCCCCAGGCCATCCGGGCGTTGACAGGGGGCGTTCGAGAGGGACTGCGGCACCAGGTTCTCCTCGGCGTTACCGGGTCGGGGAAGACCTTTACCATGGCCCATGTGATTGCAGCGTCGCGGAAGCCGGCCCTGATTATCGCGCCCAACAAGACCCTGGCAGGCCAGCTCTACAGCGAACTGAAACGCCTCTTCCCCCGCAACGCCGTAGAATATTTTGTCAGCTATTACGACTACTACCAGCCAGAGGCCTACATCCCCCAGACCGATACCTACATCCAGAAGGATTCCCACATTAACGAGCAGATCGACAAGATGCGCCACGCGGCCACCCGGTCCCTCTTGGACCAGGACGATGTCATCATCGTGGCGAGCGTCTCGTGCATCTATGGCCTTGGCTCGCCCGAGGCCTATTACGACATGCTCCTCTACCTCGAGACCGACGGAATCATGTCCCGGGAGGATGCGGTTCGAAAGCTCGTGGACATCCACTATGAGCGGGGCGACATGGATTTTTACAGGGGCCGGTTCCGCGCCAGGGGGGACGTCCTGGACATCTATCCGGTCCATGAAGAGGATCGGGCTGTCAGGATCAACTTCTTCGGAGACGTAGTGGAGTCGATTCAGGAGATCGATCCCTTGACCGGCAAAACCCTGAATCACCTGACGCGTGTCGCGATTTATCCTGCCACCCACTATGTCACCACTGTGGAGATCCGGGAACGGGCCATCCGGGAGATCAAAAAGGAACTCACTGAACAGGTGGCCCATTTCCGGGACCAGGACATGTTCTTGGAGGCCCAGCGGATCGAGGAGCGGACCCGGTTCGACCTGGAGATGATGGCCGAGATCGGATACTGTCACGGGATAGAGAACTACTCCCGGCACCTGACCGGGAGGGGTCCGGGCGATCCCCCCCCTACCCTTCTCGACTATTTTCCCAAAGATTTTCTCCTGTTCATCGACGAAAGCCACATCACGGTTCCTCAGCTCATCGGGATGTACCGGGGGGACCGGTCCAGGAAGGAGACGCTGGTCCGCTATGGGTTCCGGCTCCCCTCAGCCCTGGACAACCGGCCCCTCAGGTTCGAGGAATTCGAGGAAAGGGTCCATCAGGTCGTCTATGTCTCAGCCACCCCCGGACCTTATGAACTCCAGCAGAGCGAGCTGACCGTGGAGCAGATCATTCGGCCTACCGGGCTCATCGATCCGGAGATCGAGGTCAGGCCCGCTGCCAACCAGGTGGACGATCTCCTGGGCCGAATCCGGGAGACCGTGGACAAGGGCGAACGGGTCCTGGTGACCACCCTCACCAAACGGATGGCCGAAGACCTCACCGAGTACTATGCCGAACTCAATGTCAAGGTTCAATACATGCACTCAGACATCAAGACCATCGAGCGGATGGAGATCATCCGGGACCTTCGGCTGGGGGTCTTTGACGTGCTGGTGGGCATCAACCTGTTGCGAGAGGGCCTCGACCTCCCCGAGGTATCCCTCGTGGCTATTCTGGATGCGGACAAGGAGGGGTTTCTCAGGTCTGAACGATCTTTGATACAGACCTGCGGCCGGGCCGCGCGGAATATCAACGGCACGGTCCTTCTGTATGCTGACCAGGTCACCGGTTCCATGGAGCGGGCCATGTCGGAGAGCAGCCGTCGCCGCGAGATTCAACTGGAATACAACCGGGTGAACCATATCACCCCGGCATCCATTCAAAAGAACATCGACGACATCCTGCGGTCTCCTTACGAGGCCGACTATGTCACCGTTCCGACCCTGGCAGAAGAGGAAGCTGCCTACATGACGCAGGAATCTCTGGACAGGAGGATCGAAGATCTCAAGGAAAAGATGTTTGATGCCGCCTCGAAGCTGGAATTCGAAGAAGCGGCCCGGTACAGAGACCGGATCACCGCCATCGAACAGAGAGGGATGGAGGTGCTGGGCGGATGAATTCACGAAAATCCGAAATCCGAAATCCGAAATCCGAAATTCCTTCCCTGGTTCCCGGTTTTCACGCGGTGAGGGAGATATTGATTCGGGAGGGCCGTTCCGTCCGGGAAATCTGGATCGCCTCCGGAAAAAAGCCGGGCAGGGCCGAGGAGATCCTCCGAATGGCCAAAGAACGAAATATCCCCGTCGCTTTCAAGGACCCGGCAGAGTTTTCCCGGCGCTTTCCGGGCGTAGCCCATCAGGGGATCGTCGCCGTGGCGCAAACATTTGCTTATGCTGATCTGGAGCAGATCATGGCGGCGGCGCTTCAGAGCGGGGGCTACGGGCTCATCCTGGTGGCCGACCACATTACGGATCAGGGGAACCTGGGCTCCCTCATCCGGACCGCGGCCTTCTTCGGTTCCCACGGCATTATCATCCCGGAGGACCGTTCGGCCCGGGTAGACCCGGCCTTGCTCAAGCGCTCGGCAGGAGCCTATGCCCATGTACCGGTCGCCAGGGTGGTCAACATCGGCCGGACCCTGGACCTCCTGGCCAAAAAAGGCTTCTGGATTATCGGCACATCCGGCGATGCATCCACGTCCATCTACGGATTCGACTGGAAGCGCCATGCGGCCCTGGTTCTGGGAAACGAGCAGAAGGGCCTCAGCAGACCCTCCCTGAAATCGTGCCACGAGATCGTCAGTATCCCGTCTCATGGCGTCATGGAATCCCTCAACGTATCCGTGGCTGCCGGCGCCGTCCTTTCCGAAATTATCCGCCAGAGGACCTCCTGAGGTGCAATAGTTGAAGTTTTAGATGACCGTTTACTGAGCTGCTAATCCTCCATATCTGCGATCTCCCCGGCCGGGAGGCCCAGTTCTCCTGCCCTGAGGACCCGCCGGAGGAGTTTCCCGCTACGCGTCTTGGGGAGCCTTTCCAGAAAGGAGAGTTCCTTCACGATGATGTCTGAAGAGAGACTCGCCTTTACAAAGGCCTTGATCTCGTGATTCAGACGGATAGACGGGGTGAACCCCTTGTGAATGGTGATAAAGGCCTTCAGATAAGACACGCCCTCATCCGGTTCCGAGCCCTTTGAAATGACCGCGGCCTCTGACACCGCCGGGTGCATGCAGAGGATCTGCTCGATCTCGTAGGGCCCGATGACCTTGTGTCCGCCGGCCTTGATGAGGTCGTCGTTGCGGCCCTGGTGAAAATAGTACCCCTCGTCGTCCATGATGGCAATGTCGCCGGTCAGAAACCACTCCTTCTCATTGAAATAGGCCCGGTACCGGTCTTCATCCAGCCAGAGGCCGACCATCATAGCGGGCCATCCCGACCTAATCGCCAGTTCGCCAAGGCTCAAGGGGGGCATGGGCTCGCCGTCCTCGTCCAGGATAGCGACCTCTACCCCGGGGACCGGTCTCCCCATGGCGCCGGGCTTGATGTCCATGGAAGGGAAATTGGCCAGGCAGATCATCCCGGTTTCCGTCATCCAGTAGGTATCGTGGGGCGATCGGCCCAGGTGCTGCTTCACCCAGTAAAAGATATCCGGCACCAGGGGGGCGCCCACCGTGGCCATGTGCCGCAGATGGGACAAGTCGTAGCGGCTGGCCAGGTTTCCCCCGGCCTCTTTCAGCCTGGTCAGGGTCCGGGGCGTGGTATACCAGACCGAAACACTGTGCTTTTCAAGGGTCCAGTACCAGTTGGCGGCCTCAAAGGGGTCGCCCTGGACAAGGGCAGTGGCCCCGCACAGCCAGGGGGCCAGAACGCCGTACACGATTCCCGTCACCCAGGCCGGGTCCGCATCCACCCACAGGACCGTATCTTCCCTCAGGTCGAGGACCTCTCTGGCCGTGCTCAGTATCCCCACCATATCGTCATGGGCGTGTACGACCCCCTTGGGCGGGCCGGTGGAGCCCGATGTATAGCTCAGGTAGAGGGGTGAACGGGGCCGCAGCCAGATGTTGCAAAACTCGGTGGGCATCTGTTGAGGGATGCCGCCCACCAGGATCTCATTGGCTAACAGGTTCGGGAGAGGGCCTTCGGTCAAAAAAATGAACTCCGTGTTGTCCTGAATATCCGTTGGAAGCATCTCGACCAGGTCAGGATGGGTCAGTATCCCCCTGGGGACTGCGTCGGAGATGCGGACGCTGACTTCATCAAAGGTGGAGGTGGCATAGACCGGACAGAAGAGGGCGCCGATCCGTGCGCAGGCCAGGAGCGCAAAGTATATCTCCGGACAGGGGGGGAGAAAGACAAACAACCGGTCCCCAGTTTCGAACCCAAACCGGACCAGGAGGTTTGCCCATTGTGCTGACTTCTCTTTCAGCTGGAGATAGGTAAATATGGCAACCGTGTCTCCCTTTTCAAAGATGAGGGCCTTACGCTCTTTTCGCTCCGGATCCATGGCCCAGCGGTCCACGGCCTCATGGGCGATGTTGATCCTGCCGGTGGTGTGCCAGGTAAACTGTTCTTCGATATCCGACCAGTTGAAGCTCCGATACCGCTCGTTATAGTCACCGAGATTTGCCTCAGGGTTCTCTGCGGGCACCCGGGCCTTGATCATAAATGGTCTCCTTTTTCTCAGAATCTACCAGACGCCATACCCCTGATGGATGCCCATAGCCTTGGCGATCAAATCGACTGTCTGTTGGCTTTCCATGCTCGCCGCCTTTGCCACAGGGCCGGGGCTCACCAGGGCATGTACGACCTCTCTGACCGAAGCGGCCAGGGCCCTCGGGTTGTAGCCGCCTTCAAGGACAAAGAGGATCGGCGGATCGCCGATCTCCGCCCGCCATCCCATGAGAAGACGGGTCAGGCTGCCGAATGCCCCTTCGCTCAGCCGTGACCGGCCGATAGGGTCCTCTTCATGGGCGTCGAAACCCGCAGCCGCCAGGATCAACTGGGGCTGATAGGCCCTCATCATAGGGCCCACCGTCGCCTGGTAGAGATGCACGAATTCCCCATCCGTCAGTTCCCTGGGTAACGGGATATTGATTGTATAGCCCTCTCCCTCTCCTTCTCCCACATCCTCCCAGTCACCGGTGTAGGGATAGAGCATCGGGTCGTGGGTAGAGAAATAGAGGACCTCTTTTTCCCTGTGAAACAGATCGTTGATCCCGTTGCCGTGGTGAATATCGAAATCAACGATGAGGATGCGGCCCAGTCCATATTGCTTAATGGCATATCGGGCCGTGATCCCGATGTTGTTGAATACGCAGAACCCCCCGGCACGATCCTTGAGGGCATGGTGCCCCGGCGGCCGGATCAGGCAGAAGCAGGCGTCCGCTGATTGCCCCATCAGCGCGTCCAAGGCCTTTACACAGCCGCCGACCGCCAGCCAGCTCGCCAGATAGGTCTCACCACTCACAGGCGTGTCCGGGGCAAGGCTCGTGGATCGATAATCGGCCGTCTTCAGGACCCGCTTGACATAAGACGGGCTATGAACCGACTCCAGATGCTCGAGCGTCGCCGGTTGCGGCTCAATAGGAACCAGGTCCCCGCTGAAATCGGCATCCAACATCCGGTAAACGGCCTTGAGCCGGTTCGGGTGCTCCGGATGGGTGTGGCCCGGCTTGTGGAGCAGGTATCTCTCGTCCCGGACAATGCCGATCCGGTTTGTGCGCTGAAGGCCCATGTGGTTGCTCGTTCCCGGTTGCTGGTTACTCGTTGCTGGCAGGGGGCTCACCCTCTGACCCTTTTAACTTCCCACCTTCTTCTTTCGGCCTCTGGTTGCTCTTTACGGGTTGCCGGGTGTTGTTCATGGCTATGAAGCTGTTCCAATTTCATCCTTCCGCGCTCCCCGATCCGCGTTCCGCGTTCACCAAGAGGGTCCATTCCCCGGACTGTTCAATCAACCATCATCCATCGTCAATCATCAATCCCCCGCCTTCCCCGCTATCAGGTCCTGGATCACTGCGGGATCGGCAATGGTGGAGGTATCTCCCAATTGGTCGATCTTTCCGGCGGCGATCTTCTGGAGGATCCGCCTCATGATCTTGCCGCTCCGGGTCTTGGGGAGACCGTCGGCCCACTGGATCACATCCGGGCTGGCGATCGGTCCGATCTCGGCCCGGACCAGTCTGATCAGCTCCTTTTTCAGATCATCGGACTTCTGAACGGCTGTATTCAGGGTCACAAAGGCATAGATCCCCTGCCCTTTTACCGGATGGGGATAGCCCACCACCGCAGCCTCGGCCACCTTTTTGTGGAGGACCAGGGCGGATTCGATCTCGGCAGTCCCCAGGCGGTGGCCGGAGACATTGATGACATCATCGATCCTTCCAATGATCCAGAAATAACCGTCCGCATCCCTTTTGGCGCCGTCGCCGGAAAAATACATGCCTGGAACCTGGCTGAAATAGGTTTCGATAAAACGGTCATGATCGCCGTAAACGGTGCGCGCCATCCCCGGCCATGGCTTCCGGATGCAGAGCACCCCTTCCTGGTCGGGATAGCGTGCCTCCTCCCCGGTATCGTCAAGGATGACCGGGTCTACGCCAAAAAAGGGGAATGCGCATGACCCTGGCTTGATGGGCGAAACAGCCGGAAGGGGCGTCAGCATGTGGCCGCCTGTCTCTGTTTGCCACCAGGTGTCCATGATCGGACACCAGTCCCGCCCCACGTAGTGGTAATACCACCGCCATGCCTCCGGGTTGATCGGCTCGCCCACCGAACCTAAAATCTTTAGGGAGGAGATGTCGTGCGCTTCGACATAGCCGGACCCTTCCTTGGCCAGTGCGCGAATCACGGTCGGGGCCGTGTAGAATTTACTGACCTTGTACCGTTCCACAATCTCCCAGTATCGCCCGTAGTCCGGGTAGGAGGGAACCCCTTCGAACAAGACGCTGGTGAGCCCGTTGGCCAGGGGGCCGTAGACGCCGTAGGTATGCCCGGTGACCCACCCGATATCCGCAGTGCACCAGAACACCTCGTCATCCTTGAGGTCGAACACCACGCGGGTGGTCATGGCCGCATACAGGAGATAGCCTCCCTGGGTATGCACCACGCCCTTGGGTTTCCCTGTGCTGCCGCTCGTGTAGAGGATAAAGAGGGGGTCTTCCGCGTCCATGGATTCGGGGGCCACATAGTCAGGCAGTGACGGATCCGACATGGCCTCATGCCACCAGATCTCGCGCCGGGGATCCAGATTGACGCCCAGACCCGCACGGTCCACCACGATCATGGTTTCCACGTTGGGACAATCCTTCAACGCGTCGTCCACGGCATTTTTGAGGGGAATGGCCTTCCCCGCACGGAAGCTCCCGTCCACCGTCACCACCAGCCTTGCGCCGCAGTCATTGATTCGGTTCGCCAGGGCCTCTGCGCTGAATCCCCCAAATACCACGCTGTGAACAGCGCCGATCCGCGCGCAGGCCAGCATGGTCACCGGGAGTTCAATGATTACGGGCATGTAGATGATCACACGGTCGCCCTTTCGGACCCCCCTTGCCTTCAGGACCGCGGCCATTCGGTTAACCTGTTCGTAGAGGGCTCGATAGGTGATCGACTTGGTATCTGAGGGAGTGTCGCCCTCCCAGCAATAGGCGGTCTTTTCCCCGATCGTCTCCAGGTGCCGGTCCAGACAGTTGGCGCACACATTGAGTCTTCCACCACTGAACCATGCGATCCTTCCCTCTTCAAAGTCGTAATCGAGCACCGACTTCCATTTCTTCTCCCACGAAAGATACTGCTCGGCCTGTTTCGCCCAGAAGGTCTCCGGGGATTCAATGGACTCACTGTGGAGACTGTCGTATTCCTCCCGATTCTTGATGTAGGCCACCTTCTGAAAATGGTCCAGATGGGCATCGTACCATTTGGGTGTCTCTGTCATGGATTCACTCCCCCTTTCTCAGATAAAACTTGATACGCGATAGTTGATGCTGGTTGCTGGATACTCGATACGGGTTGCTTACTTATTTCACGACGTGGCGTGACTGGACATTCATTCGGTTTAGCCCTCAAATGGTGCATACCATTTTCCTCTCGCAGTCATCCTGCCCGCAGGTCTGGAAAGCACATTTTTTATAGAGGTGAATGGCCCTGAAATTATAGATTTCTACGGTCAGCCAGATGGATGTGAGGCCCAGCTCTCCGGCCCGCTTAAGGGCCAGGTCGGTCAGCGCCCTCCCCACCCCCCGGTTCCGATGGGCCCGGTCCACAAAAATCAGAAATTCCCCGTCTTTCTTTTGATAGTCCGGCAAAAGGGAGACATGCCCGATGACCCGGCCCTCCCTCCATGCCAGGAAGTTTTCCCCTTCCTTCAGCAGCTTCTGAACCCATTGTCTGCATGCCTCGGGGTCCTGAGGGGGAAGTCCCTGGGAGGCGGGTTTGGGAGAAAAGACCGCATACATCTCCAAGAGATGGAATAGATCCTTTCCGGAGCAGGTCCGGATCTCAAGGGGATCATCCTTCTTGTCCTTCAGATAGATGGAGGTACATGATCCCATGGCGCATACAGTGTGAAGTGTGGACTTTGGAGTTAGAAGTTTACGTCGGAGTTTTCACATTTTTCACTTTAGCCATTCCAAACTCCCAACTTCGAATTTGGAAGACCCGTAATCCCGCATCCTGCGGAATCTGCGCTTCGCTCCGACCAGCATTCATTTTCAAAACCCTCACGTGCTGCACGGCTCAGGCGCTCTAAGCCGGTCGAACCGCGCCTTGAGGGTCAGGACCTCCCCATCGCAGGTGGTTTCGATCCTGTATGGCAGTTTGTAAAAGAGACCGATCATGAATCTGTTGCTGGGCGTGGTGTAGGCCACCATTCCGCTGATGCCATGCTCCATGGCCGTTCGAACCAGTTTTTTCTGCAAGATTGTGGAGATCCCCTTTCCCTGCCACTCCTTGTCCACGCTGTAGGCGACCTCTGCCATATTGCTGGCCGGATCGAGGAAATAACACCCCACTGCGATGACCTTTTCAAATCCGGGGCTGCCGATCACGGCTACGATCGACATGTTATGAATATAGTCGACCTGGAACACCTCGGCCACGTCTTCACTGACGAAAGCGGTCTTTGGAAGAAAAAACCGTTTCACCACATCCCGGCGATCCAGGCCGTAGAAGTGCTCCTGAATCATCCTCTCATCGGTCAGCCTTGCGGGCCGGAAGAAGGTCGGCAGGCCGTCAATGATGCGGGTTTCTTCAATCTTGAGCGGATACACGCTCCGGATGCTCTCGACCAGGGTTCGCTCCTGGCCCAACAGGCCCATCTCCTTGGCCTTGTAGAACAGCTCATCCCGGAAGTCGGGATGGGCAATGCTGATCATGGCAATGGCCCGCTCCTGAAGGCTCTTGCCGAAGAGATTCACCACCCCGTACTCCGTGACCACATACTGCACATCGCCCCTGGGCACTACAACAGGGATGTTTTCCAAAAGCGGAACAATCCGGGTGCTCTTGCCGTCCAATGTCGTTGAGGGAAGCATCAGGATATTCTTTCCGCCCACGCTCTGGCTGGCCCCTCTGACAAAGTCCATGATCCCGATCACCCCTGAAAAATGGTTATAAGGGAGGGCATCGGCCGCTACCTGACCGGTCAGGTCGATTGCCATGGCCACGTTCAGGGCCACCATCTTGTTATGGCGGGCGATGATCATGGGGTCGTTCACGTAATCGGAAGGGTGAAACTCGATGCCGGGGTTGTCATGGAGGAACTCATAGAGATTGGCGGACCCGATGGCGCCGCTGGCCACCAGTTTCCCGTCATTGAACCCTTTTTTCCGGTTGGTGATCACCCCCCGCGAAAAGAGATTCATGATGCCGTCGCTGAGAAACTGGGTATGGACCCCCAGGTCGTTTTTGTCGGAAAGCCCCAGGAACAGGGCTTCCGGTGTGGTGCCGAGGCTGATCTGGAGGGTCGAGCCGTCTTCAATGAGCCGGGCCGCATATCGGGCAATCTGCTTGGCCGATTCAAATTCAGGGGGTTTTCCGATGGTCAGGAGTTCCTCTTCCTGTTCCACGATCCAGTCCACCTCATCCACATGAATGAAACTACGGCCCATGACCCGTGGCATGCGGGGATTCACCTGGGCGATCACCATGTCCGCGGACTGGGCCGCCGCAATCGACACATCCACGCTGACGCCCAGGCTCATCCAGCCGAAATCGTCCGGCTCCGACACCTGGATTAGCGCGACATGGATGGGGAGTTGCCGGCTTTTGAACAGACGGGGAATGGCCGACAGGTTAATGGGGGTAATAAACCGCTTGTTTCTGGACAGGGCCTTGGGTTTGGCGGAGCCGAGATAGAATGACCGTATGTTGAAGCTCTGGGTTGCGGTCCTGTCTGCAATGTCGGTCAGCGGAGTGGTTTCCAGGCTCAGGATGCGGACGATCTCCAGGTCTGTAAAGTTCTCGAACTGGGCCGCCAACTCCCTGACCAGGGCCTGGGGTTCGCCGCAGGAAGAGCCGATGAAGACCCTCTGGCCCCGTTTGATCCGCCGAATGGCCCTGGATGCGACCTGCCGTTTGCTCACATACGCGTCCGGCCAGTAACCCTGGTCCATTTTCCGCTTATAGCTCATCCGAGACGCCTCCGTATCCTTCTCTGATCCCAGGTGCGCCGGCAAGAGCATCTGATATTTTACTGCTCATGAAGAAAGTATACGGGGAATCTCGGGGTTGTGTCAATAAAGGATGTCAAAGGGGAAGAGGCTCCTCCCTCTCTTTTTCCCGCCCATCGTCAAATGGCAATTTCTTCCGAACCGAATACGCGATCGATATCCAGGAGGATCTTGACGCCCCCTTCCATCTTGGCCATACCGAGGATGTATTCCGTATTTAGCCGGGCGCCAAAGGTGGGCGTCGCCTCGATATCCTCCTTCTTGATGTTCAGAACTTCGGACACCGAATCCACCACGATGCCGATCATGATCATCCCGTTATCTCCCCGGATTTCTACCACGATGATACAGGTGCGCTCCGTGTAATCAATCTCCTCCATCCCGAACCTTCCCCTCAAATCCACCACCGGAATCACCTTACCCCGAAGGTTTATGACCCCTTTCACATAATCGGGTGTCTGAGGCACGGAAGTAATCGGCATCATCCCGATAATCTCCTTGATCTTCAGGATACTGATGCCATACTCCTCTTTGGCCAGCGTGAAGGTCAGATACTTTCCCTCCTTTTCCGCCATGGCCTTTACCGCCTGATCCATTGTTTGTGCAAGTTCCGACATTTCTCTTTCACATCCTTTCTCTGTTCATGGTCTTTGATTCCAATCTCCAAAACCCATCAATGGAGAAATGACTGCTCCTTTTCCTAACAACGAGCCTGTTGCAGACGACGTCACCCGAACGAACCCCGCAGGAAAATCCAATCCTGAGATGTCGAAAGCAGGAATTATGCCAAAATAACACGGACGAAATTATTTCCTTTGTTTCATACAGTTACGGCATTGACACACCGTCATTTTGAAATGACATGCCATCGCACGTGCCGGGGCATAAATCTTTGTCAACTTATTGACATCTAATAGGCCCTATTACGGTTCACGGGTCTCAGGCTTTAGGATTGATACAACAGAGGGAAATGAAGATTACTCCGGTTCTTTGTATGGGCGTCGCTGATGGTTCAGAAGAATCGTATCTGATCGCGGAGGGAGAAATGTTTCGGGGACTTTTGGGTGTGACTGGCGGAAGCCCGCCGTGCTTTCAGGTGTATCCCCGGGGGGAAGCCGCTGCCGGAAGCAGTCTTGAACGAGGAAGGAGATAGTGATCCTCGGGCAGATAAGGCGCCGAAAGAACCCGACCGAGAGCCCTGGAACCGAAAAATACACTGAAAGAGCCTGTGATCACTTACAAAAAATCAGGGAATGCCGTCCTATTCGATTGGGAAGTCTACACTCGTTGCTCGGTGCTGGTTACTCGTTACTGGTCGGAGCGAAGCGTAGATCCCCCGGGATCGCTGGTCGGGGTCTCACCCTCTCAACTTCTTACCTTCTTCTCCCAACTGCTGATTACTCATTTCCCTTCATTGCTTATAATGCCTGCTGCTTACTCCCTGCTGCCTACTCGTTTTTTCCGACCTCTGGTCACATCATCCATCGAACAGGCAATCATAAAGGTCCTGGACCGACCCCACTCCCGATACCTTCATACTTTTGGTGGATTTCAGCCCCTCAAGGCTGGTTTTGGGAAGGATGGCGTGTAAAAATCCTAATTTCACAGCCTCGTTGAGTCTTAACTCGGGCTGACTCACCCCCCGGACCTCACCGGCAAGCCCCACCTCGCCGAAGACGACCAGATCGCGGCTGATAGGCCGGTTTAGAAAGCTCGACATCATGGCCGATACGATCCCCAGGTCCGCGGCCGGCTCGTCCACCTTCAGACCCCCGGCCACATTGACGAAGATATCCTGGTCCCCCAGTTCCATGCCCAGTCTTTTCCCCAGTACGGCCACGAGGAGGGAAATCCGGTTGTGATCCACGCCGACGGCCGTTCGCCGGGGCATGCCGAGGGGGCTGGGGCCTACCAGGGCCTGGATCTCCACCAGGAGGGGGCGGGTCCCTTCCATGCACGAAATCACCGCTGATCCCGGAACGTCCTCGGGCCTTTCTTGAAGGAAGATCCTGGAAGGGTTTCCCACCGCATCGAGTCCCGAATCCGTCATCTCGAACACGCCGATCTCGTTGGTGGAGCCGAACCGGTTCTTGACGGCCCGCAGAATTCGGAACAGGTGCCCCCGGTCCCCTTCGAAATAGAGGACCGTGTCCACCAAGTGTTCCAAAACCTTGGGTCCGGCAATGGCCCCGTCCTTGGTCACATGGCCCACCAAAAAGACCGGAATCCCCGTTCCCTTGGCATAGGCCATCAACCGGGAGGCCACTTCTCTGACCTGCCCCACGCTTCCCGGGGCCGAGGCCATATCCTCCGTGTACATGGTCTGGATCGAGTCCACGGCCACGATATCCGGCTTCAAGGGGCCCAGATGTTCCAGAAAATCCTCGATGCAGGTCCCGGTCATGACAAACAGGTCCTTGGAATGGATGCCGAGTCGCTCGGACCTCAGTTTGATCTGCTGGGCCGATTCCTCCCCTGAAAGGTACAAGGCCCGCAACTTCTGTCGGGCCAGACGATCCATCACCTGAAGGATAATGGTCGATTTTCCGATCCCGGGGTCCCCCCCGATCAGGATCAACGAGCCAGGGACCACGCCGCCCCCGAGGGTCCGGTCGAATTCGGAGAGACCGGTCTTCAGCCGCATCTCAGGGGCCAGGGAAATGGCCTCCAGACGCTCTGCCTGCCCCATTGCAGATCCGGCCGCCCGTCGCGTTTCCTTCCCGGGCGGTTTTCGGATCTCCTCCACCATACTGCTCCACTGGCCGCAGTCAGGACATCGGCCCATCCATTTGATGGCCTCGTACCCGCAGTTCTGGCAGACAAAGCAGGTCTTTTCCTTTTTACGCATGATACAGCACCCGCCTCACTCCCACCGGCCATCCTCCCTGCGCCTCAGGTCCGTGTAGCCCACGGTCCCCCGATCCGTGATAAACGAACTCAGAAGCCAGTTCACCAGGCTGATGATCAGGCCGCCCCATACGGCCGACCAGAAGCCATGCACCTCAAACCCGGAGATGACGCCCGACGCCATTTTCAAGAGGACCGCATTGATGACAAAGGTAAAAAGACCCAGGGTCAGGATATTGATGGGGAGGGTCAGGATGAGGAGGATCGGTCGGAAAAAGACGTTCAGGACGCCCAGAATAGCGGCCGCGAAAAATGCGCTGAAAAATCCGCTCACCTGTATGCCCGTGATGAGATAAGAGGCAATCGTAATTGCGGCAGTCAAGATCAACCATCTTACCAGTAGTCCCATGAATTTTTCTCCTGATTTCAATAAGGGGTGTTGAGCGATTTCCTAAGGCGGAAACGATTTAAACGCCTTCCTTAATCACCTTGAACATGTTCGCATTGTATGCGTAACCATTTGGGATGTCAAACAGTCCACTGAAATCGCCTCTATGGGATGGATTCAATTGCACAGATCTGGTATAAGATGGATCAGAATTTAGGGATTAAGGAATGGAGGGATTAAGGAATGGATACATTGATCGCAAAAGGGGCCGGGATGATCGGCGCGGCCCAAAAGATCCTGGTATTTACCGGGGCCGGGCTCAGCACGGAATCGGGGATACCGGATTTCAGAAGCCCCGGGGGCATATGGGAGAAATATGACCCCGCCGACTTCTACTTTCAGAAATTCATTTCCGATGAACAGGCAAGGGAAAAGTACTGGCAGATGAGCACCGAGTTTTACGACGTCATACGGGACGCAGCGCCCAACCGGGCCCACCTCGCCATCAGGACCCTGGAAGACCGGGGGAAACTATTAGCCATCGTGACCCAGAATATCGACCATCTCCACCACAAGGCGGGCAACTCGCCGGAGAAGATCATCGAACTCCACGGCACGGTGATCTCGGTCTCGTGCCTGTCCTGCAAAAAGAGATATGACAGGGATGAGATCGAGGCCCGCTTGCGTTCAGGGGTCAAGGTCCCCTACTGCGATGACTGCCACGGCATACTCAAACCCGATACCATCTCGTTCGGCCAGGCCATGCCCGTGGAGGAGATGGAACAATCGATCCGGTATGCGGCTCAGTGCGACCTCTGCGTGGTCCTGGGCTCTTCGCTGGTGGTCTATCCCGCAGCCTCCGTGCCCCTGCATGCGGTCCAAAGCGGCGCCCGGCTGATGATCGTCAACCGGGACCCCACCCCCCAGGATGCGGAGGCCGATCTCGTTGTCAATATGTCGGTATCCGAGGCCCTCGATGGAATGTTGAATATTCTTTTTTCTTGAAACCATAACGTATTCGGGTTATTTTTTGACTCCGCGGTCTCTGAGTACTCTGTGAGAGAAAATTTTGAAGGAGGTCTTTCATGTTGCGAATCGGGTTTGTTGGATGGCGGGGCATGGTGGGATCGGTCCTCATGGGCCGGATGAACGAGGAGCAGGACTTCAAGGGCTTTGAACCGGTCTTTTTTACCACCTCCAATGTGGGCGGAAAAGGTCCGGATGTGGGTCTCGACATGCCGCCCTTGAGAGACGCCTATGATATCGACCTCCTCTCCTCGCTGGACATCATCGTCACCTGCCAGGGGGGCGACTACACCAAAGACGTTTATCCCAGGCTCAAAGCGACCGGCTGGGATGGCTACTGGATCGATTCGGCCTCGGCCCTTCGGCTGGCCGACGATGCCATTATTGTCCTCGATCCGGTGAACAGGTCTGTCATCGATGCCGGGCTCTTGGCCGGCATCCGGACCTATGTGGGCGGCAACTGCACGGTCAGTCTCATGCTGATGGGGCTCTCGGGCCTCTTTTCAGAAGGCCTGATTGAATGGATATCGGCCATGACCTATCAGGCCGCGTCGGGCGCAGGGGCCAAGAATATGAAAGAACTCATCGCCCAGATGCTTGTTCTCGGCAACGCCTCAAAGGTCCTGCTGGACGATCCGGCATCTTCGGCCATTGACATCGACCGGATCGTAACCGAGCAGATGCGGGGAGCCGCCTTTCCAACGGACAACTTCCTGGCCCCCCTGGCCGGGAGCCTCATCCCCTGGATCGACTCGCCCATGGAATCGGGCCAGACCCGGGAGGAATGGAAAGGCCAGGTTGAGACAAACAAAATCTTGGGGACAAAGAACCCGATTCCGGTGGACGGCCTCTGTGTGCGCGTGGGGGCCATGCGGTGCCACAGCCAGGGTCTTACCATCAAACTGACCCAGGACGTCCCCTTAAACGAGGTTGCGGAGATCATCCAAAAAGGGAACCCATGGGCGGCCCTGGTTCCCAATGACAAGGTATCCACCTTGAAACACCTGACCCCCGCCGCGGTCAACGGGACCCTGACCGTCCCGGTGGGGAGACTTAGAAAGATGCTCCTGGGACCCGAATATGTGGCAGCCTTTACCGTGGGCGACCAGCTTCTGTGGGGGGCTGCCGAACCGATACGGAGAATCCTCAACATCGTCATTGAACACCTGTCGTAGCTGCTCAGCCGACAGGATCCTGATCCAGAAAAGGGAATGTGTTGACAAACCGAACCCCGTGACTAAAATAAGAACTCCATACAGCCATGGGGAAGTGGAAAGCTCACTGGTGGGGCTCCCGGACTTCAAATCCGGTGTACCGGGCTAAAACCTCGGTAGGTGGGTTCGATTCCCATGCACTTCCGCCATAATGATTCCAGAATGTTAGGGCACTTCGTTAAAGCGGAGTGCCCTTTTTTGTGTTAAGACAACAACATCATAAACTGTCAAATCGTACTGCACCGTCTCAAGAATCAGATGTCACTCAACAGGATCTGCGTGCAAATCCGGATAGTGTATCACGGATAATGCGCAACTTCCGTATCCGGAGGGAAAAGATGCTTGGCGCTGTTGCCGGAGATATCATCGGGTCGGCCTATGAAAGGTTCCCGATCAAGACAAAAGACTTCCCCCTGTTCAGCCCTTCAAGCACCTTTACGGACGACTCGGTCCTCACAGCAGCCATTGCAGAGGCGATCCTGACCGGCCGTTCCTACCGGAGGTGTCTTCAAGACATCGGCAGGCGGTATCCTCACGCGGGATACGGGGGGACGTTCATCCGCTGGCTTCTCTCCGACAATCCCCGTCCCTACAACAGTTGGGGGAACGGGTCTGCCATGCGGGTCAGCCCGGTGGGCTTTGCCTTCAGCGATGAAGCAACCGTATTACGTGAGGCGGAAAAGACCGCCGCGGTTACCCACAACCATTCGGAGGGAATCAAGGGCGCACAGGCCACGGCCCTCGCCATATGGATGGCTCGAACCGGTCATTTAAAAGACGACATTCGAAAGCGGATCAGCACTGATTTTTCGTACGATCTAAACCGGAGCCCGGCAGGCATCCGGCCAACCTACACCTTTGACATATCCTGTCAGGGCACCATCCCCGAGGCGATCATCTGCTTTCTTGATTCCACCTCCTACGAAGACGCGGTTCGAAATGCCGTTTCCCTGGGCGGCGACAGCGACACCCTTGCCTGCATTACCGGGGGCATTGCCGAGGCCTTCTATGGACCGATCCCGGAACCGATTCAAGCAACGGTTCGACACATCCTTCCTCCCGATCTCCTGGAAATCACGGACAGGTTCTACTCAAAATTCATGCATCACGAACGATACGCCGACCAACACCTCTCCACCGCATCCTTGCACGATTTCCCTTGACCTCCCTATTATTTTCAATAAAGATTCCTACCATCGACGCTTGGTTGCCGTTCATACGTTAAGCCGATGATAGAGAAAACAGAGGTAAGTGTATTCCAGTCCGTTTTTGGCCTTTCTTTTGTCGTTTGGTAACCGTTCACGGGTTCAAAGGTTCAGGGGTTCAGGGTTGCATTTCCGCCCCCCGGATTCCACATTACAGGGGAATTGTCTTACGAAAACGACCCATTCTCACCGCTGTCCCCGAAAACCGGTCGCCCATTGTAACGTATTTAGCAAAGACAGCCTTCTTCGGCAGGTCTTCGGGTCCTCAATTCAACCTTTGTGCCCAACCTTGAATCCCGCTACAGCGGGAAACCCGGAACCTGAGAACCCTTACGTCGTTTGCTTCATCTCATTATCCGTCGGGCATATGTATCAGACGACACTGTATTGCAAATCTGAAAAGAAGAATATCGCATGGTAAAATGCGACCAGATGCCCAGATACCATGATTTAAGGAACCCGGGAATGAAGAACAAGATAAATAGGCATGACTATCTATCGCACACCGGATTTATTCTGATAGGAATTGGACTCGGCGCGGTTTTCTGGGTGTTGGAATCCGCGGTTCATGTGCTCGTTTTCCATGATATGGGCTTTTTTGAACAGGTGTTCAGACCAGAACCCCATGAAGCCTGGATGCGCTTGACGATTGTGGCCATGTTTGTCGGTTTTGGAATTTATTCCCAGTGGATTGTCAATGCCCGGTGGCGTGCTGAAAGGGCGGCCGTACGCGCCAATACGGAACTCGCCCAGATATTTGACACGGCGGCCGATGCCATGCGAGTCGTAGACAGGGAGTTTAATATGCTTCGTGTGAATGAGACCTTTGCAAAGTTGTCGGGCATGGGAAAAGAAGAAGCGATCGGGAGGAAATGCCATGAGGTTTTTTGGGGACCCCTGTGTCACACCCGGGACTGCCCATTGATCCGTATTCTCGGTGACCTGGACCCTGTGGAATATGACTCGGAAAAGGTACGAAGAGACGGCGTTAGAATTCCCTGTATCGTCTCAGCGACACCCTTTCGAGGCCCCGACGGAGAACTCATCGGCATCGTCGAAGACTTTAAGGACATTTCAGAACGAAAAGAATCCGAGCAGGAACTCATGCGGTCTCACGAACGGTTGCGCGACCTGACATCGCACCTCCAGGTTGTCAGAGAAGATGAGAGGGCTCTCGTCGCCCGCGAGATACATGACGAGTTGGGCCAGGCATTGACAGCCCTGAAAATGGACGTACACTGGTTGCGGCGCCGGCTGCCTGAGAAAGAACAATCGCTGATTGACAAGACCCACCGCATGTCAACGCTTATCGACAGAACCGTTCAATCGGTGAGGAGGATCTGTTCGGAATTGAGGCCGGGATTGCTCGATGACTTCGGCCTTTTGGCAGCCATAGAGTGGGAAGCGGAGGAATTCTCAAAACGGACGGACATCGAATGTCAAATCCTGGCAGATCCTGAAGACGTGATTTTGCCCCAAGGGATTTCTACGGCGATTTTTCGAGTATTTCAGGAAACGCTGACCAATATTGCTCGCCACGCAAACGCGACAAAGGTTGAAATCATCCTCAAAAGACAACCCGACAGTGTTGAAATGCGTGTCAGCGATAATGGGAAAGGGGTTACTGAAAAGCAAATCCTGGACCCCAGATCATTCGGCATTACAGGGATGCGGGAAAGGGTTCATTATCTCGGCGGCAACTTGCGCATCAGCGGGAACCGAAATGGGACCACTGTGAATGTGGCCATCCCCATACACGAGGAAGGAAGCATTGATGATAAAGATACTTGTGGCGGATGACCACGCCATCGTCCGTGAAGGCCTCAAACAAATTGTGGCGGATACTTCGGATATCGTCGTTGCCGGGGAAGCGGTGGATGGGCAAGAAGTCCTCGATCAGGTGCGAAAAGAAGACTGGGATCTGATTCTGTTGGATATTTCCATGCCCGGCAGGAGCGGCATCGACACCCTTAAGGACTTGAAGATCGAAAAGCCCAAACTGCCCGTCCTTGTGCTCAGCATGTACCCTGAAGAGCAGTACGCCATTCGTGCGTTGAAAGCGGGGGCAGCCGGATACTTAACAAAAGAAAGCGCCCCCGAAGAGTTGATTGAGGCCATACGAAAGGTGTCGCGGGGGGGCAAATACATCAGCGCATCGCTTGCTGAGAGCCTCGCATCGCATGTAGGGGCGAGTGCCGAGAAGCCGCCCCAGGAAACCCTTTCAGATCGCGAATACCAGGTTATGCTCATGATTGCTTCGGGAAAAACCGTATCAGAAATCGCAAACGAGTTGTCGCTCAGCGTTAAAACCATCAGCACCAACCGTGTCCGCGCCCTGAGAAAAATGGGAATGAAAACCAATGCTGAACTTACCTATTACGCCATTAGACAGGGCCTGGTGGGGTAGGTCCCTGTCCCTCCCTCTTCTTCCCTTCACCTCTGGTTCTCCGTAAAAAGGTGTTTAATCCTGTCCATTGTCGAACCATGGCCGCGGTCAAGGCGTCGGACCGACTCTCATACTTGCTGGCTTGTAGGACAAAACCCTACAGAAAAAAGGGACGACGGCTGATTTACATTGTTTCTCAAGAGGGATAGAATCGGTGCAGAAAACTTGGAGAAGGTTACTCAGCGGCTTTTCAAATAACCTGTAACGATTTGAAAGGAGAAGAAAATGATCCCTAAGAAAATAAAAAACCTCTGTTTGCCACTGGTGTGTTGTCTGGCCCTTGCCCTGGTTCTGTTCCAGATGCCTTCCCAATGCCATGCCTTCGACATTGAGATTGATGTTTCTCCAAATGTCCTCAACATTCAGAGTAACAGCACTATTGTCACTGTTCATACGGACATTGCCTATAGTCTGGTGGTTGGAGCGTCTGTATTTCTCAACGGTGTTGCAATCGATTGGTGGAAATCTGATGATCGGGGCAACTTTGTTGCCAAATTCGTGTCAGATGAAATAAAAACATTGAACGGACTGATCATAGGCGACTATAATACACTAACATTGACTGGGTTCACTACTGTTCCAGAGGCATTTATAGGAACGCAGGATATCATGGTGATCGATGTCCAACCTTCAGGGACAGGCGGTAAATGATAGAGAAAAAAATCGTCTCTATCAAGGCTTGAGACGCACCTGACTGTTCCGAACGCCCTTTGACCTTCAAAAATGGGGGAACCTGTTCATCCAGTTCCCCCATTTCTTATTATCCGATGACTGCGAATTCATAAGCCCCCGCTCATCCTCACGCGCACAGAACACTCGCGGATTTGCTCACCCGGCTCCCCGCCAGGGTGTTCTGGATACTCTCCCGATTATCAAAGGCTTGCCGTGACCAACCCCCTTATGATATTCTCACCTGTATGCCGACAGGAGCGCCATCTTCTTTTGCCATGCGTACACACGTATTAATCGTGGGGCCTTCCTACAGGGGGCTGGCGTTTAATCAGAGGGAACAGGTCAGGGAAAATCTCAGGGTCCGGCTGGAGGAACAGGGCATCCGGTTTGTTGAATACTGCTGGGTCTGGGACGAACAGGACCGGTGCCTCCTCCTGGTGGGCACCTATGAAGACCCGGAGCAGGCAACGTATTGGATGGAGGCCCTCCGGTCCATGGGATTCGACCTCTGCCTGCGAACGCATCTCCCCGGAGACACGACTGAAACTGACCCGAAGCATGGCCATGCAGACAGAGATAGTGAATAGACCCTAACGCGGATAACCGCATCCAATCCCGCCAGGCGGGACTCGCGCAAAGACGATGGTAAAGATCATAATCTTGGCCACCACCTCCATGACCCTGAAGGAGGGGAATATCAGCGGGATCACGGCCAGGGGGCTGGATCCGCTGCCGAACGGCGACCCCAGCGTGGACGCGGCGGGTCGGGGCCGTTTCGGGCTTCAGTTGATTACCCCGCCCCGTCATCAGTTTCTCAACTCCACCTTCAATGAAATTGACGACCTCCGCCATCAGGCCGGCCCACCCATCCTGATGATCCATCCGGATGTCGCAAAAGACCGCGGAATCGAGGAGAATGTGCAGGTGCGGGTGTTCAACGATCGGGGCGAGGTCTTACTATTCGCGCGGATAACCGATCGGACAGGGCCCGGCGTTACCGTGGGGGAGGGGATCTACTGGTCCCGGTTCATGCCTGGGAAGCACGGGATTAATCATCTGACCAGTCTGGCCCTTACCGACATGGGCCAAAGCCGCGCCTTTCACAGTAATCTCGTTGGAGTGACGCCCCTTCACCCGGGTGACCGATGAATGGAAAACAAACACCCGGCCCAAGGCACCACCTTTGAAAAGACAAGTGATACTGTGTGATAGTGGGAAACTTAAACAGTCTAATGGTGCCAAGGGGAACGCCCATGCAAAATTGCGCAACCAATTTCCCTTGACTTCCCCTCTGTTTTCACTATGATCTCCAAAATCAATTTCGAAGAGAACATTCTGCCAATGCAGAAACGAGTCGGGCATTGATATGTGACGATATAATGATTGAAAAATGCCTTCAATAGATGCGTTTACAATGGCAAGAACTATGCAACCAACCCACCAAAAATTAGAGCAGAGCATTAGGGAGTTAAAGAGAAAAGCCGTTGAGTTCAACCGGCCAGAGGGAGCAATATGGGAAGGCGAGGAAAAATACCATACCTTTTTCGACGAATCGAGAGATGCGATGTATATTACCAGTAGAGAGGGTAAATTCCTTGATGTTAATCGAACCTTGGTAGAGCTTTTCGGCTACTCCAGAGAAGAGATGATAAACGGCCTCGATGTCCGGAAGATATATGTTTATCCTGCCGACAGGGATAAGTTTCAGCAGGAAATAGAAAAAAAAGGATCCGTCAGAGATTTTGAGGTGAAGTTCTGTAAAAAGAATGGCACGCAGATGGACTGTTTGATGACCGGTACGATATTGAACTCCAATGAGGGAAACCTATTGGGATATCAGGGCATCATTCGGGACGTCAGCGAGTGGAAGCGTATTGAGAGACTTCGCGATGACGTTCACCGCATGGTGCGTCACGACCTCAAGTCTCCTTTAATAGGCGTCGTGGGGCTTGCAGGGTTGCTGCTCAAAGGAGATAACCTCACCGACAAACAGCGTAAAACGGTAGACATGATCCAGGAACTGGGTGAAAGGATGCTCGCATCTATCGACCGAACACGCGAGTTCTTCCAAATGGAAGAAGGCCACTATATGCTAACGCCCCAGGATGTGAATCTTTTTAGCATATTCCGAAGAATAGAAGAGGCACTTGGACCTCTGGCCTTAAAGAGAAGAACAGATATTGTGTTCACCTTGTTTGGTGAGCATACCGATCTGGAAGCTGAATACGTGATTTTGGGTGAGGAGGCCTTGCTTGAAATCATGTTTGCCAATCTTATTAAGAACGCCATCGAAGCCTCGCCTGAAGGAGGCATTATTAACATCTCCATTGCCACTGCGGAGAGGGCAGAACAAACCTTTCATCTTATCGACATCCACAACATGGGTGTTGTGCCCATGGACATACGCGAGAATTTCTTTGAACCCTATACGACCAGCGGGAAGGAAGGTGGCACTGGACTAGGAACCCACAACGCTTTGCTCGTAGCCCGGACCCACAAAGGCGACATCAGTTTTACAACTTCCGAAGAGGAGGGTACCCACTTAAAAGTTCTTCTGCCCGAGATCCTTGCCTCAGACCAGAATACGCTTTCAAGTTATGTGTAAGAATCATTGACTCCTGTTGAATGGGGAGGGGGCCATTATAGGATATCCCAATAGGCCAATATCCTGCAGCGGGATTTTTCTTGACCCTCCAAGACCGTTTCTCTTATACTCCCCTCCAGAAAAACGACTTCATCTAAACGGAGGAAGTTCTATGCAGGGGTGGATAAGCCTCCTTCTTGTGCTGCTGGCCTTGTCGGCCTGCCAGACCCCAACGGTCACAGGCCCTGTACGAACCGAGGTATCGATTTCCCGGGGAAGTACCCCCCGGATCACGGACGTGTTGGGCCCCCAGTCCCAACAGGCGCAGGGGGAAATCCGTCTGCTTGTGGTCCCTGTCCGTTTTCCGGACGCAACCCCCCGACTTTCATTGCGTCAAATCGAGGCAAAGGCCGTGACCCGCCTTAATGATTATGTCAAGGCGCAATCTTACGGCCTTGCCTGGATCAAGGCCCATCTGGCAGGTTGGGTATCCCTTCCCGATTCCATCGCACAGTATCGAGTCAGCTCAAGCAATTTCAAGGTGGACCGAAATCGGGTGAGGAAGCTCATCGAGGACACCATGACCGGTCTTGAGACGGATGTGGATTTCTCCGCTTACCAGCACATGCTCATTGTTCCTGGGGTCTTTACCCAGTCGGATAAGGGGTACGGCATGGTTTGCTACTGTGCCAATCCTGGGATGCTCACGGGCGTACGGAGGAACCCGGGCTATGTGACCCTCCGCTCAAAGGGCGGAAAAGAGTTTTCAGGGGGGGTCTTTGTGGGAACAGAGAATGCCCACATTGGCATGTTCGCCCATGACTTCTTACATGCCCTGGGAGGGGTATACAGGAACCAGCGCCTCGTCCCCTGACTCTACAGTTTCGAGCGTCAGGCTGACGCATCGGCAAGGATGAAATGGAAAGACTGTACGACCTACATGGGCCCATGGGATGTCATGTCCTCGCACCTCATCAAGAGGGATGAGCCTCCCCCCGGCCTTTCTTCCTTTACCAGAATCCGTTTGGGTTGGATATCCGAGAACCAGGTTGTTCTCATCAAACCCGGTGAAGAGAAACGGGTTGTCTTGTCGCCCTTGGCCGAGGGAGGGACCACCCTGGTGGTGAAGATCCCTCTCAAGGGAAATACGTATTTGCTCGTGGAGAATCGCCAACCCATTGGCTATGATCGCGTGATGCCCGACTCCGGTATCCTGGTTCTCAAGGTCGACCCTGACGCTATGGAAGGGGCAGGGACGGTCCGGATCATGGACGCAGACCCTGATTCGCACCATTTCGCCCACGCAACTTTCAGGCCCGACAAGGCCCAGAGATCGCGATTTCTGGACAAGGAAAACCAGATCGCGATTGTCCCCCTGGCCCTCCATGATCATAACATGGAGATTCTGGTTACTACCCCGGAAAAGGCGCCCTGAAGGCCATCGAGAAAGTCGGGTTAGCGTGGCTGCAAAATGTGACGGCGAAAACCTGGTAAGCCCCAAGCAGTCTGACGCGAATGCTCTCAAAACATCTCGTTTCGGAAAAGGCGCCGCTCTACCGATCACACGGACAAGACCCTCGATGTTTTTGCCGCTTACTTGAATCCAGCTTTACGCAGGGCGTCCATCCGGCGTTCCAGGTGGGCCGCATCCTTATATCTGTAAGTGCCGAACTTGCTGACCCGGTCCAGGGAAAATCCGGGGTCCAGCCTGCGCACCTCTTCTGCGTGGTTCCGTGCCTTTTCCTCCTGACCCAGTTCCCCATAGACCTCTGCCAGAAACAGGTGCGCACCGTTCAGTGGAAATTCACCTTCCCTGGCACGGCCAAGGAGTTGCTCGTAAGTGGCCAGGGCGTCATCATAACGCCCCGTCATACGATAGGCGGCGCCCAGCCACATCAGATAGTAGGCGGGGTAATAGGGGTGCAGCCGCATGGCCCGCTTGACCAGCGAGATGGCCTCGTCGAATCGGCCCACCGCGTTCAGGGTGGCCGCCAGAAGCACATGGGCTTGTGCATTGGTCGGTCCTAAGGCAAGCGCCTTCTGGCCTTCCGTAATGGCCTGTTCGTACCGATGTTGCCGGGAAAAGATATTCCCTAACAGGGCGTGGACATCGGCATCGGAATCATCCATGGCTACGGCCTTCTGGGCGATCTGAACCGCCTGCTTGAACGACTCGGAAGGAGTTGGGCTGTATCTGGATGCGACAAGGTGGGTCCAGGCGAGTCTCACCCAGGCCCAGACATAACCTGGGTCCAGTTCCACGGCCCGCTGGAAAAGCTCCATGGCCTTGGCGTTGTTTTCTTTGGAAGTGCGCTCGAATAGCTTCAGCCCCCTGACCGCACAATTCCAGGCCTCCAGATTACTGGTCGATTGGCGGCTTACCCTGGCCTGTTCCCCTTCCGTGAGCTTCACCTGGAGTTCGACGATAATCTGATGGGTGATCTCATCCTGCAGGGCAAAGAGGTTTTTCATATCCCGATCATATTTTTCCGACCAGAGGTGGTGTCCGGTGGCGGCATCGATGAGTTGGGCCGTAATCCTGACCCGGTTGCCGATCGTCTGGGCGCTTCCTCCCAATACATAGCGAACGCCCAGGTCTTCTGCGACCTGTTGAACCTTTACGGGTTTTCCCTTGTACGTGAATGAGGAGTTTCGGGCGATGACGACCATTTCAGAAATCTTGGACAGGGCTGAAATGATGTTTTCGGAGATGCCGTCGGCAATGTAATCCTGGGCCGGGTCTCCGCTCAGGTTGTCAAAGGGGAGCACTGCAATGGATGGCTTTTCAGACGCAGGAAAACCAATGTCTTTCACAGAGGCCGGTTCCCTGGGAGGAGGACGGAAGTAAACGTGCCAGATCGCGGCCGCCATCACCGCCAGAATGAGGATAATGCCCGCGGCCAGCATCGCCTTACGACTCCGCACCGGCGCTGCCCTTCCCTTTTCAACCCCCTTGGCCACCGTGACCCTTGGCTCCATCAATACCCGATAGGCCCCCACCGGCCTGGCGATGTTTTTAACGGTCTGATCCCCTAAAAACTCATACCCCAGAGGCAGCTTGGTTTCAATATGATCAAAGGCTGTTTTGGAGATACAGATCCCTCCTGTGTCTGCAAGGGCCTCCAGCCGGGCCGCAATATTGACGCCATCCCCGTAAATTCGTCCTTCTTCCTCAATCACATCTCCCAGGTTGATGCCGATACGAAACGCCATCCTACGGTTTTCAGGCAGCTCTGCGTTGCGGGTCTGGAATTCCTTTTGAACGGCCACGGCGCACTGAACAGCATCCACCACGCTCCCAAACTCGGCCAGCAGGTTATCTCCGGGAGAATCCACGACCCGCCCCCGGTGCTGCCGGATCAGTTCACCCATGATCTTCCGGCAGGTGGTGATAGCCTCGACCGTCGCGGCCTCATCTTCCCCCATCATGCGGCTGTAACCGGCCACATCCGCGCTGAAGATCGCGCTGAGCTTTCGTTTAAATTCCTTTTCAGGCATGGAACCCATCCAATTTGAGTGTGAAAACAGAAAGAACCAACAAAGCAGAGTTTGGTGATATCAATGTCCAGGCAGTGTCAAACGCAAAAAGAGATTTCTACTTTTGCATGGTCTGTTTCTATTTTTAGCCATGGGGTCCGGTTTGTCAACTTCGGATTTCACTTGACAAGGAGGAGACATAGGCCGTTAATGGGATCGTATTGTTTCACTTCGAAATAACCTGTAAATAATCCAGCAAGATAACGCTGGCATTCGCGGGTTCAATACTGAATAGACAAAGGGAGAAGGCGGTATATGGAGGCCCTCCGGTCCATGGGATTCGACCTCTGCCTTCGAACGCATCTCCCCGGCGAGGATGCTGAAGATGACCGGACACATGACCCTGCAGACAGAGACCGCCAATAGATCTTGGATCCCCGAATATCACCCGACCAGAAATTCCAGGATCGCGCGATCCCGCATCCCGTTCTGATCAAACACAACGGAATAGTGATTGGTCCCCGGGATGTCCACATATCGGGCATGGGGGATCTCCCGGACCATCCTCTCCACCACGTCCCGCGGCAGCAGAAGGTCGTCTTCAGCCACCATCCCCTCTGTGGCGCGAAGGATCAGGACCGGGGAAAGAATCCTTTGATAAAACTGAGAGACATCCACTTTTCCCAGGTTTTCACGTTCTTCCTGGATGTGCGCAGGATCAATTCTGGATCGAACCCCGCCCTCCACTGCTTCAATCTCATATTGGTAATAAGTTTCCAGGGCCGGGGTCCACGATTTAAAAAACGGGGCGCTCTTCATGAGGTCGAGGTAGGCCCCGAAAGAAGGAAAGATCCGGCCGAGACGGTCCAGGGAGGGCTTGATCCCCACAAAGACTTTTGCCATCTGAATCTCCGATAGCTTTCCGCCCCCGTCCACCAGGATGATGCGATCCACCCGCTCCGGATGCTCGGCCCCAAAAACCACGGAGATAAACGCGCCCAGGGAGTGCCCCATGATAACCGCCTTTTCAAGTTGCAGATCATCCAAGAGCGCGAGTATGTCTTGACAGTGATGCGCAATGGAGTAGCCGGAGTCCGGGCTCTCCGAAAGCCCCCTTCCCCGCAGGTCCATGGCCACCACACGGTGAGCAGGACTCAGGCCGGATGCCATCACGTCCCAGCAGCGACAGTTGGCCGTAATGCCGTGAATGCAGAGTATGGGTTTCCCGTTGCCGTCCCATTGGGCCGTTTGAATCTTCACGCCGTGGCCCGCAGAGGTTGCCATTATCGGTTCAGTCATCGGTTTTCCTCCTGACGCGGCATAGCCGCAACCAAACATGTTTCACGCAACGTCGCCAAAGATTCTGCTTTTTTCGCCTCTGAAATTATTTAGTCCCAAATTATTTTGCCATAGATCATGTTGCACCAGTTCGATATCCCAGTAGTCCCTGAATGATCAACGCCCCTTCCGTGCCATGGCCCTCCGCCGGCGAATCATCTCCCGTGCGGTCCCCACAAAGCCTCTTGGAAAGAAGAAGACCACCAGGATGAACAGGATCCCGAAATAGAGGATCCATCGTTCAGCCAGCCTGTGAAGGATCACCATGTTGGGAAAGATCGCCTCGGCTGCGTTTTGCAGGTCCGGCAGCCAGGTCTCCGTGATCTTGATAAAAGCCGCGCCGATAATGGATCCATACAGGGTGCCGAGCCCGCCGATGATGACCATCAAGAGGATATTGAGCATGATCGGCGTGCTCAGGGTCGATCCGGGACTGACGTATCGCACCCACATTGCGAAAAGGATCCCTCCCAGGGATGCGATGCCGGATCCGAACACGATGGAAAAGACCTGGTAGCGAAAGGTCTTGTATCCCAGGGCCGTGGCCCGGGGCTCGTTGTCTCGAACCGCCTTGAGGACCCTGCCAACCGGGGATCGAATAAAACGGAGCATCAGGAGAAACAGGATCACCGAGACCACCAGGATAAAATAGTATGTCATGAGCCTGCCGTTGATCTCAATCCCTCCGATGGGGGGGCCGGACCAGCCCAGGTTGAAAATCCCGGGCAGTTTGAAGGAGACCCCGTCTTCAGCCCGGGTCAGATCATACCACTGGACGGCAAGGATATCGGTGAATTCCGCCAGGGCCAGGGTCATCATGGCGAAGAAGATGGCCTTCACCCTGAGGGAAAAAAAGGCGATGACGAGGGCCAGGGCGATGCTCAGGGCCAGGGCAACCCCAGCGGCCGCGAGGAGATGATACCAGCAGGGTTCGGATGCGTGGTAGATCACCAGGGCCAGGGAGTAGGCGCCGATGCCGAAGAACATGGAATGCCCCAGGGAAAGGAGGCCGGTATAACCGAGAATCAGGTCATAGGATGCCACAACGATGGTAAAGATCATAATCTTGGCCACCACGTCCATGACCCTGAAGGAGGGGAATATCAGCGGAATCACGGCCAGGCCGGCCAGGGCGGCGATCTGTATGAGAAACCCGGGCCTGGAATATCGGGTTCGCTGCTCGTAAAATCTCTCTTGTTGAACCGGAGTGAAATCGGTCACTGTCTCCCCCTTTGTCTACTTTCGGCCCAAAAGCCCGTTGGGCCGGATGAGCAGGATCACCGCCATAATCATGATGTTTACGCCGAGGGCCAGTTTTGGCACCAAGAACGCCACATAGTTAAAGGCCAGGCCCACCATCAGGGCCCCTAAAAAACTCCCCGCGACCGACCCCATGCCGCCGATGATGACCACGATCAGGGCGAAGATCAGGGTCTCGTCCCCCATGCCGGGATAGAGCTGCTCCTTGAACATGGCAAACATCACCCCGCCCATGGCGGCCAGGCCCGCGCCTGCGGCGAATACCCCGGTGAAGATGCGCTGGATATTGTACCCCATTACCTGAACGATCTCTCGATTTTCCACGCCGGCCCGAACAATGATCCCGAGCTTGGTCCTTTGAAGCACCAGTTGGACGACCAGAAAGACGGCCGCGCCCACCACGATGGCCACCCCCCGGAATTTGTTCACCACGATGTCGAACAGGTCCCACGAGTCCTTAAAGGCCGCCGGCACCAGGATCACCTCATCGTTGGGTCCCCAGAATACCTTGATGATCTCGGTCATGACCAGGGCCGCGCCCATGGTAATGAGAATCTGCTTGAGATGATTGCCGTAGGTCCTTCGAATAATCACCTTCTCCAGGATAATCCCCAGCAGCGCGCCCACCACCAGGGCCGTCAGCAGGACCAGGATTAGACTCCCCATGCTCTGGCCAAGGGAGGCCATCTCCACCCAGCCCAGGGTATCGAGATAGTTCAGGAGAGAGAACCCTGCATAGGCCCCCCAGACAAAAAAGGCCCCATGGGCCAGGTTCAGCACGTCCATTAGGCCGAAGATCAGCGTCAGACCCGAGGCCGTCAAGAAAAGGAGCGCCCCCATGGTCACGCCTGCGATAGTCAGGGTCATATAGGTGATGAAATCGATCCACAGGAGGGGAATGAGCCAGATCCCAACCGAAAAGACCCAGGTCCCCCACTTTTTGGCATCAAAGCCAGCACTGCCTGCTGAAACCGCCAACCTTGCATCCGTCGCCATCTGATTTCTCCCTAAAGCGGGACGTGCCCGCAATCCAGTGTCGTCTCCCGGCTCGAAGCTCGAAGCTGAAAGGCGAAAGCCGGTTGAATGATCCTTTGAGCTTTCTGCCTTGAACCTAACCGATTCCCAGGTATTTCCGCTTCAATTCATGATCGTTCACCAGGTCCTCCATGAGGCCCCGGTGGGCAACGTGTCCATCGTCCAGGATATAGTAATCCTGTCCCACCTGACTGGCCAGATAGAAGTTCTGTTCCACCAATACCACCGTGGTCGTATCCTGGATCCGGTTGAGCGATCTTCCGAGTTGCTCCACCACCACCGGCGCCAGACCCTTGGACGGCTCATCGATCAGAACCATGCGATGCTCCAGCACAAGGGCCAGGGCGATGGCAAGCATCTGTTTCTGGCCGCCGGAGAGGACCCCGGCCTTGGAGTGGAGAAACCGCTTGAGATCCGGGAACAACTGAAAAATCGACTCCATCCGTCGCCGACCCGCTTCACTCTCCTTGAACATGGCGAGGCGGAGGTTTTCCTCCACGGTCAGGGTATAGAGCACGGCACGGTCTTCGGGCACGAATCCGATGCCGAGCCGCGCAATATCAAAGGGTTTGAGGCCTTGTATGGACTGTCCATCCAGCACAATGCTCCCCGATCTGGCAGGATACAGCCCCATGATGGTCCGCAGGGTGGTGGACTTGCCCGCGCCGTTTCGTCCCACGAACACGGTCGCCCTTCCTGCATTCACGTCAAGGGATACCCCTTGCAGGATATGATGCCGGCCGATGTAGGTGTGGACATCCTTTAGAGAGAGTATCGGTTCAGCCATGCTTGAGCCCCCCGCCCAGATAGGCCTCCTGCACCTCCTGGTTTTGGGCGACAGCGTCCGGAGGGCCGTCGCACAAAAGAGAGCCGTCTTTAAGAACGGCGATGGTGTCGGAAACGGTCATGATCATGTCGAACTTGTGCTCCACCAGAAGAATCGTCCGGTCCCGGGCCGCCTTGATCTCCTGGATGATCTCCAGAATGGCCGGGACCTCCTCCAGGCTCATGCCGGCCGTGGGCTCATCCAGGAGGAGCACCTCCGGGTTGAGGGCCAGAAGGATGGCGATCTCCAGTTTGCGCTGCTCCCCATGGGTCAGACTTTCGGCCGCGTCGGCCCACCGATCCCCCAGAAGGACCTGCTGCAACAGCGCGTAAGCCCGGTCTTCCAGATCGCTGTAGGTCCGGTAGTGGCGCCAGAACACCAGCCCCAGATCGGCCTTGGACTGGAGGGCCAGGCGCACGTTTTCCAGTACGTTCAGGGAGTGGAAGATGTTGGTCAGCTGAAACGATCGGCCCATCCCCAGGATCGTCCGGTCTGCCGGACCGAGACGGGTGATGTCCTCCCCTTTAAACAGGATCTTTCCGCTGGTGGGTCTGTACTGCCCGCTGATGAGATTGAACAGCGTCGTCTTTCCCGCCCCGTTGGGCCCGATGAGGGACTTGAGGCAGAACGGCTCCACCTGGAGGTTGACCCTGTTGACGGCGACATTCCCCCCAAAACGGATGGTCAGGTCCCTGGTTTCGATAATCGGTGAATGGTCCATTCCGGTCCCCCGTGTCTGGATACTGGGTTCTGGATACTTGATACTGGATTCTCGTTACTGGTTAGTGGATACCCCTTCTTGGTTTCTATCTTGCTTTGAGGCTTGAGCTTTCACCTTGTTACTTGTTACTCGTTACTCGATGCTCGTTCTTGGCGTTTGTTGGGTTTATTGGGTTTCTTGAGTTGTAATTCGGTATTCCCATTTCATCGACTCACACGGAGACACAAAGACACAGAGAAAAACAAACATAATTCATTTTAAGGCCCTAAAATAAAACCCCTTTGTGGCTTTGTGTGAGTCCCGCCTGGCGGGATTGGTTGCGGGCATCCGTGTTAGGCACTTCCCACCCAAAGCCTCCCTCGGTTCGGGAGGCGCCGGGTGGGGCGTTGCCGGCCTACTTCTTGTTGCGGATCGGAATGTCCATATCTTTCCAGGTCAGCTCCCCCATCAGTTCGGGGATGGCCCATTTGACGTTGGGATCCACCTTGATCTTGAAGGCGAACATGGATTGGAGGGCCTGGTGGTCCTCGGGCCGGAAGACCATTTCGCCCTTGGGCGTCTGGAAGTGCATCCCTTCCATGGCGGCGATCAATTTTTCGGTATCGGTACATCCGGCCTTTTCAAGGCCCGAGACCACGGCCATGGCCGCTGCAAAACCGCCGCAGGTGAAGAAGTCGGGCGGAGCATTGAAGCGCTTCATGTGTTCCTTCACAAACCAGTCATTCATTTCGTTTTTGGGGATCTCATAATAATAGTAGATGGCCCCTTTCATCCCCACCAGGGGTTTGTAAAGTGCCAGGGCGGCCAGGATATTTCCGCCGGTGCTGATCTTGATGCCGTATTTTTCATCCAGTTTCATCTCGGCGATCTTGAAGGGGTTCCCCTTCCCTGCCCAGATAATGAAGATATACTTGTCGCCTTTCTGGTCTTTCATGGCCTGGATAATGCGCTGCACCGGAGCGGTAAAATCATTGGTATTGATGGGCGCATATTCCTCATGAACCACCTTTGCGCCCTTGGCCTCGGCAGCCTCCTTATAGGCCTTGACGCCGTCCCGGCCAAAGGCGTAATCCTGGGCCAGGGTGGCGATGATCACCCCGGGTTTGGCGATGGCCACCGCGTTGGAGATGGCATCCTGGGATGAGTTGCGGCCGGTGCGGAAGATGTAGCGGTTCCAGTCCTCTCCCGTGATGGAATCGGCCACGGCCGGCTCAACGATCAAGACCTTCTTGAACTCCTCGGCCACCGGGAGCATGGCCTTGGCCACTGCGGACGACACCCCCCCGACGGCCAGATCGACCTGGTCATCCTTAAAGGCCTCGGTAAGCATCTGTTTGCCCACATCGGGTTTTCCCTGGGTGTCCTTTGTGATGACTTGAATGGGCCTGTCCAGGACCTTCATGGTCCCTTTGGTGGCATATTCAAGGCCCATCTGAAAACCGGTGGTGGACTGTTTGGCGTAAACCTCGAGAGGCCCGGTCACGCTCACCACCTGGGCAATCTTGATCGGGTCCGCCGCCGTTGCGCCTGCACTCAAACCGCCCAGAACCAAACCAACCGCCAACAAAACCCCTGCCGCTTTTCTCGCATCCATTGTTCTCCTCCTTTGCCTTAAGAAATAAAGTTGATGTTGCCCTCGGGAATTGCCCTTTGGTCTGTCAGCAGCACAGGCTGTGGGGTCCCCGCATTACCCAAGCGTGTCCCTGAGCTGGGTCTTCAGGACCTTGCCCGCCCCGTTGCGGGGAAGGACCTCCGTAAAGACCACGCCTTTGGGAATCTTGTACTTTGCAAGCCTTCCATTGAGGTGAACCATGATCTCCCCTTGCGCTTCAGGGGTCTTGAGGGATTGGGATGGGTGACCGTCTCCTTCATGGGATCCTCATGGGTGAATCATCTGTCACTTTTTATAGAGGTGTTTCGCGGAATCTGCAACAACAATCTTCTTCAACCCCTGTTTCGACTTCCCAGGGAAACGATTGACTTCTGAGATTTAGTTCTTTACTGGACCACCTCAATTGACTATTTTATAAAAGAAAGGGGGGTGATCCCATGAAGACAATGGCCATAAGTGAATTCAAAGCGCATGCGCTAAAGGTGCCATTCCAATAGGCTTGGCAGGGCAATGAGGGATTTATTCCTCCCCGCCCCTGACAGGCGTCTTTTAGGCCTGTCGGGAGGAAAGACCGTCATCGTAATCATCCGTAGTACAGAAAGGCTGGAGGTCGCAAATGTCCGCGCTATTCACACCCAAAAAGATCGGCCCCGTTGAGATCAAGAATCGATTTGTGCATTCGGCAACTTACGAATGCATGGCAGATAATGACGGCAATGTGACCGACCCATTGATCAAACGATACAGCAGGATCGCGAAGGGCGGCACGGGGTTGATAATACCCGGTTATTGCTACATCATCCCCAGTGGCCGTCCGGTCAAATACCAGACCGGCATACATACCGACGATATGATTGAAGGGCTTAAGGAACTGGTTGCCGCTGTTCATGCAGAAGGGGGCAAAATAGCCTTTCAATTGGTCCATTCAGGGAGACAAACCTCCAGGAATTCAATCGGCCAAAGGCCCCTGGCGCCTTCAAAGGGCCGATTGGACCCTATTTATATGGCCAGACCCAGGGAGATGACGGAAGGAGAAATCCAGGAAGTTATCACTGCGTTTGGTGCGGCTGCATTGCGTGCCAGGGAGGCGGGAGCGGATGGGGTTCAAATCCATGCCGCACACGGGTATCTCGTGAATCAGTTTCTTTCGCCCTTTTTCAACAAAAGGACGGATTCGTGGGGAAATTCGGATGAAAATCGCTTTCGCTTCCTTAAAGAGGTGATGTTGGAAGTGAAAAGGAACATTTCCGATGAAATGGCGATATTGGTCAAGCTGAACACCCAGGATTACACGCCCAAGAAAGGAATCACCCTTGAGTTGGCCCAAAAATACTCGGCCTGGCTGGCGGACCTGCCCATGGACGGGCTGGAGGTCAGTTGTGGCACATTAAGTTATTCCATGTTCAACATGATCCGGGGAGATGTTCCGACCGAAGAAATGATTCTCAATTTTCCCTGGTGGCGGAAGATATTGGGGAGAAGCATGCTGAGGCATCTGGAGGGAGAATTTGACCTGGAAGAAGGGTATAACTTGGAAGCGGCAAGACGCATTAAGCCGGTGATCGGAGAGATTCCCCTTTTATTGGTCGGCGGATTGCGCAAGGTGGCCCACATGGAGGCGGTGATCAATGACGGATTCGCGGATTTCATTTCAATGAGCCGGCCTTTCATACGAGAACCCAATATCGTAAACAGGATCAAACAAGGACAAACGGAGGCCGTTGCATGTACCTCGTGCAATAAATGTTTTGCCGCTGTGGCAAATTACATGCCTGTCCATTGCTACAATAAGGGGTTCCCTAAAAAAAAGACAACGTCGGCCCCCAGTAACGATTGATCAAAGGAATTTTTCTTGACTTACGCTTACTTTTCAATAAGATACTCAAAGGTCGAACCATCAACCAAGAACCTTGCGCCTAATGCCTTGCGCCTAACGCCTTGGAGTCACCCATCAGCCATGAGCCATATTCCCTTGAACTGTCCTCTCAAATACCCCCTACCCTGCTCCTGACAGGAGCCTTTTCGGACTGTTGGGAGGGAAATCGCCATCGGAAACCGACACCCGCATCGACTCGGTGTTGGTTTTCGAAAATGGATAATAGCTGGCTTAGGGATCTCATCATTTGGGAAAAGGTGTCACAAAGGGGAGAGGCATGGTTCAGGAAAATCGACTTTCACGTGACATTATGCAGTTTTCTGGTTAACCTCAGTAAGCTGAGTTATCCAGTTTTCAAGGATCAGGGCGAATTTTTGAGAGGAGGGATTATGGAATTACTCAAAGAAGCGACTATTGAGACTATCAAACGATTGCCCGATGGGTGTTCTCCGGAAGATATCATGTACCGGGTGAATCTCGTTGCGCAAATCCTTGAGGGGATTCGCGACGCAGATGCAGGCCGATGCATAACGACCGACGAGTTGCTTGACAGAGTGGATCAATGGGCAAAATAAGATGGACTGAAAAGGCAAGCAGCAATTTGGAGGATATTTTCGAATATATTTCAAAGGATTCCAAATGGTATGCCGCAAGATATGTGAGAGCGCTCATTGGCGCAACCAAAAGACTGGAAAGACTGCCTTTGTCAGGACGTGTGGTCCCCGAACTTGAAGATCCTGGACTCAGAGAGGTAATTTACGGAAATTACCGAATCGTGTATCGCGCATCAGGGATGGATCAAGATATCGAGATACTTACGGTGGTTCATGGTGCTCGCGATATGAATAGGGCATTTCGTGAGGGCTGGGAATTATGAAGATGCCGCCAATGGCCGGCCAAGAGACGGGATGGCAAATCTTCAACCGAATCGATCCCTATCAGCGTTCGAAAACAGATAAAGACTGGCCGAGGAAAGCCGGAGGAAGTATGGGCCAAGGGCAAGATTGTGGAGACCCGAAGTGTGCTTTGCTACTGGGCGGTAAGGGAGTTCGGAATGCCCATGCCCTTCGCTTTTCACAAAGACTGGGGATATCAATCCCATCGGTCAGCGATTCAGTCACCCGCGGCCAAAAGATTTCGGAGGCAAAGAACTGCTGTATGCTCGAAACCTAAAAACCTTACAGCGTCCCCATTTACCTTCCAAGGTCGCGCGGGAAAGTGCGCCCGTTCACCTGTCAGTCCGGAAGTTAGACAGTGATCGAATCTATTCACACCCATAAGGAGATTTTCTGCATTGGATATTCCACGGATTTTCAACATCACCGAAAGTGCTCACCGCATCCATAACCCGTTCACACCCGAAAAGCTCGCCATTCTCGGCGCGGCGCTGCGTCTGGAAACGGGGACCCGAGTGCTCGACCTCGGAAGCGGTTCGGGGGAGATGCTGTGCACCTGGGCACGCGATTACGGAGTCATCGGCACCGGCATCGACATGAGCCAGTTGTTCACCGAGCAAGCGAAGCTCCGCGCTGAAAAACTCGGCGTCGCCGATCAAGTCAAATTCATCCATGGCGATGCTGCCGGCTTCGTCTCTGACGAGAAGGCCGGTGTGGCAGCCTGTCTCGGTGCCACGTGGATCGGTGGGGGAGTCGCCGGCACCGTCGAGCTTCTGGCGCAGAGCCTCTGCCCCGGAGGGATCATCCTCATCGGCGAACCCTACTGGCGGCAGTTACCGCCGACGGAAGATGCTGCCAGGGGGTGTCTTGCCGGCTCAATCTCCGACTTTCCCCTGCTTCCGGAACTTCTCGCGTCTTTCGGCCAGCTCGGCTACGACGTCGTGGAAATGGTTTTGGCAGACCAGGACAGCTGGGACAGATACGAGGCGGCCAAGTGGCTCACCATGCGCCGATGGCTTGAAGCCAATCCCGACGACGAGATGGTCAAAGAGGTTCGTGCCGAACTGACCTCGGGACCCGCGCGCTACGCCACCTACACGCGTGAATACCTGGGCTGGGGCGTGTTCGCCCTGATGACGCGGTGATGAGGGGATTACCGGGAACATGATCCGCGAGAGCAAACCCATCCCGCCCCCAAAGTATCGGCCTTTCATCTATCAGGCGGCCGCTGCCTGAAAGCTGGTCAAGAAGCGCACAATCAGGTCTTAACAGGCTATCCTGATTTCCTGATTCCAAAAATAAGGGCTATGCCTATCGGCTCCGGTCGCTGCCATAGGCTGCAACAAGCGAAGATGTTTCCTCGACAGATGACCTGGCAAGACCTCATCCCAAGGCTGCTCGACTCCCGTTTTCCTGTCACCCCTCACCCCCAAGCTTCGGCGTGGTCCTTCAAGGCGCAACGTCCGCTGAGCAGAGAATTTCTCCATCCCACTGCCGGAGGCATGCGGATTGTCGTTTGTGGTTGTCTCTGCCACAAACGACAAAGATAGATTCCTTTGCGTCCTTTGCGACTTGGCGGTGAAGATCTCTATTTGACCAATTAAATGCGGGAGCGACGCGGCCTGACCGCTGAATGCGGACGCTTCGGCATTTCTCACCAATTCTTTCAATTTTTCCTTGACATACCCGCCAGTTGCACTATGATCCCCCACAATTACCCAATTAAGGTCTTTCCCCATGCATCATCGTGTTTTAAAGGAGTTGAATCAACAATCATCAATCGACAATCATAAATCCAGTGCGTCATTAACCTTAAGCCTTTGAGCTTTCAGCTTATGGATCATCTCCTCAAATACCCCATACACCGCTCCTGACAGGAGACTTTTCGGCCTGTTGGGAGCAACAACGCTATCTCCGATCCGCAACAGTCGATTTTCACAACCATACACACAGAACGATTTCAATCCCGGAATAGGCCGGTTCGCGGTGCCTGACGTCTAATGTCGGGATTTCAACATGGCAAAACACAACCGTCTGCCCAAATAACAGATTCCTCAATCCTCTGGTCCAGGCCCTCCGTGACCTCGGGGGATCGGGTAGCATCGATACGGATTCATGCAACGGTTTTACCTTATGGTTATTAAATATCAGAGACATTATGTGATAAAATGCGTGGTGTTCGTCGAAGTGGCCAACGGAGATCATGAGAAACAAGATACGGCAAACAAGAGTCAACAGCAGACCTGACCCCTTTTCATTTATGCTACAGTGGCAATATGGCACATCTTTTGCTTTTATAGCTAACATCGCATTTGAGGTGTTGAAGGGACCAAATCCGTCCCTTTAATAACTTGTTAGATGGAAGCCAGATTCAATCGCAAGCGGCTACTTTCGACCAATACGGACGCAATTAAGCAAACTTCCCACAGAATCCACTCAGAATTTTTAGCACTTGAATTTAACGCAGCCTCGAGAAGATTTAAGAAGCGATGATAGAGATTAACTTTACGAATATTCGCGCTTTTGACGGTAGCCAAAACTTCGGCTTTGAAGAACTCGTTTGCCAGTTAGCGCATTTGGAAAAACCGGCAAACGCTAAGAGGTTTGTAAGAAAAGAAGGCGCAGGCGGGGACGCCGGTGTCGAGTGCTACTGGATTCTGGATGATGACAGTGAAATTTGCTGGCAGGCCAAGTACTTCATGGGCGAGATGAATTCTTCACGCTGGAGTCAGCTTGATGAGTCCTTTGAAACAGCCCTGTCCAAGCATCCTAACATGAGCACTTATGTTGTTTGCTTGCCGCTCGATAAGACCGATAGCAGAAAAACCGGCAAAGGCGGCAAGAAGGTTACGTCAGTGGAGGATGAGTGGAAGTCACGCGTTGAGAAGTGGACTGCAACTGCCGGTGCGGCAGGACGAACGATAGCATTTGAATTTTGGGGCAAGCATGAATTTACGTCCATGCTCGTCATTGATGATCCCAGATACTCAGGGCGGCGTCTTTACTGGTTTAACGAGCCGGTCCTGCGCTCCGATGATCTTCGCCATCTGGCCCTTAAGAGTAGGGATACTCTGGGTGACCGGTTCACGCCGGAGTTTCATGTGGATTTACCGATTGCCCGGCAGTTTGACGGGCTTTGCGCAAATGATGGCTGGTGGTCAGAACTCTCCGCACAGAAAGCAGAACTTGAAGAAAAGTATGACCAGTTCATCCGGTTTGTCACTAGCGACAAGATTGAAGACGCCAGTGGAATTGATCTGAGCGGGCTGGAGAGCGCATATACTGCATTTATGGCGCTACTAACGGCTTGGCTGCAGAATCGACCTGCCAGATACGATCTGAACGTTCTGAAAGAGGCACTGCAAAATGTAGATCAACCGTTTCGTGACCTTCGCGAACTGATCGAAGGGAAGACGTTTAAGGAAGAGTCTGGCAGCAGAGACTTCCGTCACTATTCGGGAACCTTTTTCAGCCCTCTCAGAGAAATTGAAAGTTTTCTTCAATCCCGTAAAGCGCAAGCTTACGAAGTAGGGGCAGCGCTCCTCCACGGCGAAGCGGGAATTGGGAAATCACACCTTCTATGTGATCTGGCGCTTCACAGGGCGGATGAGACTCTGCCAACTATTTTTTTACTCGGAGCACAATACGGCGGCGGAAACCCCCTTGATTTTGTGAGGCAAAGTCTCGACTTACATCAATTTAGCAATAATCAGGTTTTAGGGGCAATCGATGCAGCCGGAGAGGCCGGAAACTGCCGGGCACTGATCGTAATTGATGCCATTAATGAAGGGCCGTGCCGCGATCAATGGCGAGACTTTATAAGAGGCTTTTTGTCCGATATTTTAAGGTTTGAAAATATATCGCTTCTGATTAGCTGCCGTTCAACCTATTGCCGGTATATGTTGCCGGATAGTGTCGATGAGAATTGTCTCGTTCAGATTCATCATAAGGGGTTTCAGGGGTTTGAGCACCGCGCCGCAGAGAAGTATCTCTCTGCGCAGGGGATTTCCAAGCCTAGTACACCTATTCTTGCGCCGGAATTTTCAAATCCGCTTTTTCTGAAAACCTGTTGTAAAGCTCTCAGAAGCTCCGGACAGAGGTCTTTCCCCAAGGGGCTAAGTGGACTAACACAGCTTTTCGAGTTCTACCTGGAAAGCGTTGAAAATACGATTGCAGTGAGAAAGCAGTACAACCCTGCGGAAAAAATCGTGCAGAACGTGTTGCTCGGATTTTCTTCGAGGCTTTATCCCGATCATCTCTCGGGAATTCCTATCGGTGATGCACGTAAGCTCATTAATGATTTTGATATCGCACCGCAAAAGGGCGGAGATGATCTTTTCAGTCTTCTTCTGCATGAAGGCGTCCTTGCCGAAGATATTTCCTACGAAGACGACAAGAACGGTCATCCCGTCATACGTTATACCTATGAACGGTTTAGTGACGTACTCGTGGCACGGCAGATACTCGGCGACCACGATAGCAGTACCGTCGCAACGATATTTTATGAAGATGAGCCTCTTGGCCAGATATTGAGAGATCGAGGCGTCTATCAGGTTGCCGGAATAGTTGAGGCCTTGTTCATCGCTATTGCCGAGAAGTTTAAGATCGAACTCATTGATTTGATACCCGGTGATGCGAAAGTCTCCCCTTGGCAAATCAGTGAACTATTTGAAAATACCGTTCTCTGGCGCTCACCGGATTCGTTTTCTGATAGAACGCTCGAAATCTTGAACACAAATGTTGGTAATACGGAATATTCGAGTCCGGCGTTAGATATTTTGCTTAAGCTTTCTACCGAACCCGACCATCCCTGGAATGCCCGGCTTCTTCATAGAAACCTGATAGACAAAGAGATTGCGGAGCGTGACCATTTCTGGTCTATCCGTATTGCGAGGGGAGATAGCTCAGAAGAGGATGGGCATGAATCGACTGAGCGGACACTCATTGAATGGGCCTGTTTCGGCAATATTTGTGATGCCGAAGATAAGCGAATTCGTCTATGCGCGGTTGTTTTGTTGTGGTTCCTGACAACATCGAACCGCAAGGTAAGAGACTGCGCCACCAAGTCGCTCGTGCGCCTTTTTGTTGAAAGGCCCCAGGTTATCGAAGGCCTGTTTTCAGAATTTTGTGATGTTAACGATCTATATCTTGTCGAGAGGCTATACGCCGCTATTTACGGCGCCGTATGCAATATCGAAGAGGATACAGTGATTACTGATATTGCAAAGCTTGTGTTCGACGAACTCTTCGCGGACGGGCAGCCTATCCCTCACATTCTTCTCAGGGATTATGCCAGGGGCGTACTCGAACGGGCGCTCTCGAAAGGTGTGTTGCCTGAGGGAATAGACCCTCGATCATTCAGGCCGCCATATAGTAGTGCCTGGCCCCTCGACAATCCAACTAAAGAAGAGATCGACGAACTCACAGCCGATGAGGATTATTCAGATATCAAGAGTTCACTGATGGGATTTCCAGGCGATTTCGGGAACTACACAATGAGCTGTGTGCATGATTGGTCTTCAACACCTATCGATCAAGATAAGATTCAAAATGGCTACGAGTTAAAGGTCCGGTTTGCCGAAGAGTTTCTCGATGGCGACCTTAAAGAAGAGTTTCTCGGATTTATCGGGCCGGAGAAACGAGAGCCTGTCGATATCAAAAAGTGGCTGGCTCAAATAAAAGGCGAAGGCGAGAACGAGCGGCCTTCTGATGAAGATATTCGAAGAAGAAGGGATGAACGCGAAGCGTTCTTGGACAGAATTAGAGAAAATCTCGATAGTCAAGGGCAGGAATATTTACGGTGGCTAACCGGCCTCGCTAATGATCGACCTGCGGCCTTTAGCCGCAAATGGGCGCAGCGCTGGGTATGCAAACGCGCCTATGAATTGGGATGGGATAGAGAACTGTTCTCATCGTTTGAACGTTCCTGTTCGCACGGCCGCGGTGAGGGTCCCCCTGCGAGTGCAATGGAGCGCGTCGGCAAGAAGTATCAATGGATAGGGTTTCATGAATTTCTTGCTCACTTATCAGACAATATGCACTGGATCGATCGCGGGTATAGTGATCTTGAAGATCGAGTTTATTATGGACCATGGCAACTCTACAGGCGTGACATTGATCCCACCAATTGGCTTCGAAAGAGTGGCGAGTACCGCACGTTCCACAATGAACAGACGACGTGGTGGCAGCCCTGCCGCTTTCCTGTCGATCAATATCAAGAGTTAGAGGACAAGAAAGCGTATCTATGGGATCAGGAAAACCTACCAGATTTTTCTCAACTTCTGATCGCGAGTAAATCTGCTAAAGATCAAAAATGGTATGTTTTACGGGGATTTTGGTCGCAGAAACAAGGAAAGTCGGAAGAAGATAGAAAGGCCCCGCGACTTGATTGCTGGTTCAGGATAAATTCCGTCATAGTAAGTGAGAGTGACTTCAATAAAGTAAAAAGGAAGACCTCCAAAGAAAGTTTGATTGACCCCCATACTGTCTCGATTCCCAAAGTTAGCGATGGATTTCTCGGTGAATATCCCTGGCATCCAATTTACGACCAACTATCCAATTGGCAGGACGTAGAATCTGACTTTCATAATCTTATTCCCGCAAAACACATCGTCCCTGTATCGGAATATTTCTGGGAGCGGGGAAATTTCGATCATTCCATAGATGAAACGTTGTCTATTTACCTACCGGCCAAGGAATTGGTTAATGAACTTGGAATGGAAAGGGTGCCAAATCAGTTCGGAAATTGGAGAGTGGGAGAGGATATTGTCTTCACTGACCCCAGCGTAGAAGAATATGGACCAAGCTACGCCTTGATGCAAACAGACGCACTGAACGAATGGATGACAAAGAATAATTTGAAGATTCTTTGGCTCATTGGAGGAGAAAAAGAACTTTTTGCTTCGGATTTGGGATCGAGCGAGTTCTTTGGCCGTTTGGTCTATAGCGGCGTCTATTGGCTGGAAAATGATCGTCCCGTTGGGAATTTGCATTTTCGTAAAGAGGAATAACGCATACGCCTGACAGCAGACCGCAGGGCTGCGTCACAATAGAGTTCCGGGGACATGATACTTAATTCCAACCAAAACATTCTGCGGACAAGCCGCAGATGTTTGCGTTATAATCCATGGAGGTGAATGAAATGCAAACATTAGAACCTCAAATATTTGGCGCATTGATAGGCGCCTCAGTCACTTTTATAGTGAGTATTGTAGTATTAATATTCACAAATATGGGACATGCTAAAAGACAAAAACTTCAGCACAAACACGAACATGAAACTGCTATGGCAACACTCTATAGAAATAAATTAGAGGATATTTACACGTCTTTTTTAAAATGGGAAAGAATGTTTGGCTCCATCTATGTCAGTCTAATTGGCTATGTGAAGGGTGAATTATCTGAAAAGGATGCATTTAGCATGTTTAAGAACCATGGGACATCAGGCAATATAGATAAGGTAGAAATGCTCATATCTTTATATTACCCAGAGTTAAAATACAAATACAAGAGCGTAATGGCCGCACGCGGAAGAATAGTAAAGTATTTTCCACCTAATCAATCTTTAATTGGAGATTATTCAGGCTATTGTACTACTCAACAATTTTTTGAAGAAAGTGCTGTTGAATTCAAAGAAGCATTAAAGGACCAAATAGCTAAATTATTATAACATCCGCATCTACAAGGACATGCTATTATATCGCCGAATCGGTCTTTAAAGGTTCACGATATTTTATTCTAATAAACAACTTTAAAGCTTTTCACCGCATGCCTAAAGCTGGGGGACGTCCATAAGAAACTAAATAAGTTGAGAGATATGCAATGAAGGGATCTACGCTTGAGTCATTCTACTTTGGTGTAAAGAATGATTATGTCCAGACCGCTGAGAATGGAATATCCGGATGCCTGGCATCATGTAATGAACAAGGTTCTTCTTTTTCTGGAAAGCGTCTGTAAAGCTGGGGGACGTCCATAAGAAACTAAATAATTTGAGAGGTATGCAATGAAGGGATCTACACTTGAGTCATTCTACTTTGGTGTAAAGAATGATTATGTCCAGACCGCTGAGAATGGAATATCCGGATGCCTGGCATCATGTAATGAACAAGGTTCTTCTTTTTCTGGAAAGCGTCTGTAGAATTTCACATTAAATGTTTCAAAACGAGGGGTTTCGCACCGAATTAGAAGACTGAGGAAGTTTCATTTTCACGTAAAATGGAAGCGCCCCAACTGCCCGTAATCCTAAGAATAAGTGCTAAAGCACAAGGGAATAAGATGTCCCTGGCAGTTTGTCAAGATTTCGGAGAAGCGCAATAATGACGACATCTTATTCCCTTGTGCTTGGTAATCAATATAATCAGGTTTTTTCTGATCAAATAATGTGGAATCCTACAGCGTCACAAGAAAGTGCTTGATGCCAAGAAGGTATCGCGGGATGCGGAAAGGATAAAGGAGGAGGTGTGCAAAAAATACGGGGTGCCAATGGACGAACTGCACAGATCAAGAAGGGGTATTTCAAAAGAGCCGAGGAATGGGGCGAATTGCCTGTTCGGGTCTCTGCGGGGAGGCAATTTGGAGGGGATCGGTAGGGATTTCAATATGTCCCCCGATTCAGTTCGCTCACCAGTGAACCTTTGGGACAATCCCATAAATAAGTAAATATCCTGTAAACTACATCGTTACTTATGTATTTATGTGGAATGGGGTCATGGAATGGGGTCATGGAATGGGGTCTGCTCTTGACTCATGTATAAACATGGGGAGAAATAGGGCGAGCACAATTTAAGTTTCATGAGGTTCTTGTCGCCGTAGAATGAACTAAAGCTGAGTCAAGAGCAGACCCCATAGATTCTTGCGACCGTGGGAATTGCCATCGCACAGGCCAATTTCCGTCGTAAGACCGGCCAGAAACTGGATCTGTCGATCTGGGTGAAATAAGGGCACGATCGGGTAGCCGGGGGTTTTTCTCCCCCAGCCCCCACACCACCCCTCATGCGGGTCCGCAAGGGGCGGTTCACAGAGATAATCCCGCAAACCGGGAGTAATGAATTTTCACCCACAGCTCTTTGACAGATAGAAGCCCTTGATCTTTGAGTCACGCCGTTGGCGTGATCATATCGGTCTGGGTGGCAAGGATTCGGGCAAGACGCCAGGGCCCTTCGGTGCATTGCGGCAACGCCCTTGCCTTCTGTTAATACGTTTGTTAAAATGTTCACCTTCTCTTTGGACGGGTATGGCAAATTTGAGGAGATTTTCTTTATTTTGAGTTTGCTGTCTGTGAACTTTCCCATAGGCGCTCCACCGGACCCTTCTGTCCAGGCTGGCTATGCGTGGTGTTTGCGCCAATAAAGAATTTAATAGGAACATCAGATGTTGATTAGAAAAAATGATGAATGCTTTGATGAAAACAATTCATAAGATTATTCATGGTGATTCAAGGAAAATGAATCTTGTTCCGAATGAATCCGTTCATTTGGTGGTCACTTCGCCCCCATACTGGCAGCTAAAAGACTATGGCACTGATACTCAAATAGGATACCATGACTCCTACGAAGGTTATATTAATAATCTGAATCTCGTTTGGAAGGAGTGTCATCGTGTCTTGCATCACGGATGCCGCCTTTGCATCAACATCGGAGATCAATTTGCACGCTCGGTCTATTATGGAAGGTACAAGGTTATTCCAATCAGAACAGAGATCATCAAGTTCTGTGAAACCATCGGCTTTGATTATATGGGTGGCATTATTTGGCAGAAGGTAACAACCACGAACACTACCGGCGGGGCAACTATCATGGGCAGTTTCCCATATCCTCGCAACGGCATAGTTAAGCTCGATTATGAGTTCATCTTATTATTTAAGAAACAAGGCATGGCACCCAAGCCCACACGGGAACAGAAAGAGCGTTCCGCGATATCGAAAGAGGACTGGAATGCGTATTTTTCCGGGCACTGGTATTTCGCCGGTGTAAAACAGGACGGACATATAGCGATGTTCCCAGAAGAGTTACCTGCTCGCCTCATCAAGATGTTCGCCTTTGTCGGTGACACCGTGCTTGACCCTTTCCTTGGAAGCGGAACAACATCGCTGGCTGCCAGAAATCTGGAGAGAAGCTCAATCGGTTATGAAATCAATCCGGATTTTATCCCTTCGATTCGGCTAAAACTCAATATGGGCCAAATGGATATTTCTGGGACAGAATACAGCTTTTTCGTAGATTCGATGACCATTGACAGTAAGGAAGAGATTAAGAAGCTACCCTACGTTTTCAAAGACCCTCATAAACTTGACAAGAAGATTGACCCAAAGCAACTTCTTTTCGGCTCCAGGATCGATCACAACAGCGCAGACCGGGAAGAGTATTTTTCAGTTAAAGAAGTGATCAGCCCTGAGCTTATCAGGCTAAGTAACGGATTACTGGTTCGTCTGATTGGCGTTCGGGGAAATACAGCGATGAATGGCCTAGCTGTCAGTTTTATAGCCGAAAAGACCAAAGGGCAAAAAGTCTTCCTCAAATACGATCTTCAAAAGCACGATAGCGAAAATCGATTGCTTTGCTATGTCTACTTGAAAAACAAGACATTTCTCAATGCACACCTGATCAAGGAAGGTTTGGCAGCAGTGGACCGGTCCCTTGAGTTTCGGTACAAAGACAAATTCATGAAACTGGAGGCACAGCGTGGCTAAGGAATGGATTCTAAACAGTGCGATGAACCGCTTTCAATTGAATTTCAAGAGAAACGTCGGTCCTACTTCGGAAAGCATCAGGCAGTGTGCGCCCAAGACATTGGATGAATGGCGAGATTATTACTTTAGGAACGTTCGGCCAAAAGAGCACATAGAAGAACTCGGCAAGAAACTATACGTCAAAATCACCGAGGTTATCAGCGCTGAGGTGGAAGCCGTGACCGAGCAAGACTGCATTGATTACATGTTGCAACTGGTCATAGACCGTACGTTTGATGGTTATATGACCGAGATCAAAACTGTCTATGGACAGTTGGAAAAAGAGCTTATGACAAAAATTGAACCAGCACCCGATGAATGGGACAGGCTCTTCAATGTGGACTTTTTCGTCAATATCCAGGGCAAGTATATAGGCATACAGATAAAACCCGTCAATCAGGGGATACAATTACCCCAAATCTTCAAGGAAAAAGACCTGCAAGCCAAGAGTCATGAAGCATTTACTAAGCAATACGGTGGAAAGGTTTTTTATGTTTTTTCATCTAAGGTCGGGGAACGAAAAGAAATACGCAACAAAGAAGTCATCCTCGAAATAAAGAAAGAAATTGAACATCTTAAACTGAGATGACCCGCTAATCGTATTTGCGCATGTGGGGTCCATGGGACTTCCATGAAATAATAGCGTCAGGTCAGGGGGACGCCCAAGCGACGATTCCTTTCGTCATCAGGGGTGGATATAGCATACTCGCCAATCGCGCATAGGCGCCTGCCTTTGCGTGACTGCACGCAGACAGGCCCCGGAGCGTTGCACCATGTTATGTGTCGTGGTATGGAACGTGGGAGAGAGCGGCTTCAGCCGCACAGCAGACAGGTGCAGTTAGCCGCCCTGGCCGGTTGGCTGGGGGTCGGGCCGCATCAAGTGTCTGATATCACTGCAATAGTGATTGATTTTGACGGTTAAAACAGGCCTATATCGAGTTTTTTGGGGCCAAAAGGGCCGTTTTTCTCCGAACGTTATGGCGAGAGCGAAGCCACATTTTATTCCGGGCTACATCTGTAAAGCTGGGGGACGTCCATAAGAAACTAAATAAGTTGAGAGATATGCAATAAAGGGATCTACGCTTGAGTCATTCTACTTTGGTGTAAAGAATGATTATGTCCTGCTTGAAGAGAATGGAATAGATAATCTCGGGTAGCGGTGTGGATGAAAGGGTAACGATATGGCTTTTGTACAAGAATCAACAGGATATGAAAAGGCGATCCTCTCGGAACTCCAAGGCGCATGGAGCCGCCTCAGAGACTCGGTGGTCGATGAGGCAGGCTTTGAAGGTTGGGATCGTGCCATCTTCCACATCGATGAAGCGATGAGTTGGGAGAGCGTTCGAAATCTGAGAGGCATGCCGCCTCTGCTCCTGGTCATCAGAAACATCTGTGTGCAGGGGAAGGCGTCGGAAGAAATCATGGAAAACATCCGAGAGGTTGACGAAATATTGAAGGAGGTCCTCTCTGAATTCATCAACTGAGGTGTTTGTACGCAACGTAGACTCTTCTGTCTCTGTTCTGAGGAACAGGCCTCTTGGACCAACTGAAATGTTCTGGGGTCACATCTTGATTTGTGAATTACGGCCTGGTGTCTTTTACAGAAGGCAACGAATGAACCCAGCGGGACGTTATGTTGCGAGTCTGATTATGTGCCCGCCGTTCGACTGGAAAAGAGATCAACGGATGATTCGCAGGAGAGGGTGAAACCACGCAGGACTGGATTGCGATGATTTGCGATGGCGGTCATGTGCGACGTCCTCTTTCAATGAGGAACTTATGAACGATTTTTTTCTGATACACGGCGGATCGCATGGCGCATGGTGCTGGGAAGGTGTTATCCGGGAACTGGATCGCCTCGGATGCAAAAGCCGAGCTCTCGATTTGCCTGGAGGGGGTAAAGACTCCACACCTCGTGCGGGTGTCACATTTGAATCATACGTTTCGGCAGTGAACGCTTTCATAGAAACGGAAGACCTTCTAAACTTCGTTCTTGTTGGCCATTCGCTTGCAGGGATCCTCCTTCCTAATATCGTCGCGGCAAACAGGGAGAGGATTCGTGGGGTTGTTTTCATCGCTGCTTTCGTCCTTGAGCAGGGAGAGCGAGCGATTGATCTAATTGCCCCAGCCCGGATTCCCGAATACTATCGAGTTGCAGAGGCATCCTCTGAGCATTCCATAATGCTTCCCTATCATACTGCACGCCAACGCTTTTTCAGTGATCTAAACGATACCGCAGCCCGTACGGCCTTCGCAAAGCTCACTCCTCAGCCGCTTGCTCCATACCTTGAACCTGTGCAGTATGGAGCCAGTTCCATCAGTTCCATCTCTCGCTATATCATCTGTCGAAATGATCAAAATCTCCCATTTGATTTGTGTCGCCGCTTTGCGGAAAAACTTGGTGGGACAATTGAAGAGATTGATGGTGGGCATGATGTTATGCTTTCGAAACCGGTAGAGCTATCAGCTCTTCTGGCAAAGGGAATGAAAGACATCGCCGAACAAGGCTAATACAGCCGACGCAACAAAACGCGCGGCTGATTAGCGGCGTTGGGCCGTCATCACCATAGGAGGGGGCATGCGGAATGGTTTCTTCTGGACAGGGTTCGTGCTGGGGGCGATAGCAATGGTCGGTGACTTCTTGGTTCCGGCACTTCTAGCGCAAAGGTACGCCGGGTACAGTCACTTGCGAGATACGATCAGCACCCTTGGGACGATCGAGAGCCCCGTGAGGGCGCTGACCTCCATGTGGCTCGCCGGGCTCGGGGTGTCCTTTCTGATTTTTGCTGCTGGCCAAGCAAGCCAGTTCCACTCCCTCACGTGGCGACATATACTGTATTTCGCTGGCATCGTGGGTTTCGGTATCGGGGCCGGCATCGTGGCTGGTCTTTTCCCTGAAGATCCCCTTGGGTCGGACGAAACGGTTTCTGGCAAGGTTCATGGCATTGGGGCAGGGCTTGGCTCAATCCTCCTGCTGCTAACGCCACTGTGGGCGCGAGATATGTCCGAACTCGCTCAGGTCAAGACCTGGAACACGCTGGGGCTCGCTGTCGCGGTTGTGGCGTTCATCCTCTTCTTGGCATCGGGCAGGGGTGGTTTAAGTTCTGTGGCCCTGACGGGGCTGTGGCAACGGTTATACCTCGCAACCGTATACGGTACTCAGATCATGAACGCCCTTACGATGAGGACGTTCGCGGCAGACGGAGTGTAGAGGTCAAACACGGCCCAACCTCGTTAATTCAGACGACGCAAAAAGCTGCGTGGCTGATTGGCCCGTTGACAATGATGAATGCGAGGATGATCCATGCGGGAGATTTGCAGGTTTTCTTCTCTGAGTATATCGGGAAAGGCCCTGTCTTTGAACCACTCCGAGATAAGGCGTTCTTCAAAAAGGCGACAATGAAGGGTGGGACTATCTCCTGGCTAAACGGCGCCGACATCGCTCCCGAGACATTATACGAAAAGATCTGCCAACAACCAGCTGCACTGGATCGGCAGGAAAAGACGCCTGCCGTTCAGTGAACGGTGCGTTATGCGAGCACAAGAAATGAAACTGGAGAAGATCAACCTCTCGGAAAAGTTTTCAAAGCTGCCTACCGGCGACTATGCAGTGGGCGTGATTGCGAAGATGAATGACTACGATTTCAAGATCGTAAAATTCAAGGGCGATTTCGTGTGGCACAGCCACCCGGAAACCGACGAGACGTTCATCATTATTGAAGGCACGCTCGTAATGAACTTTAGGGACCGAAAGGTGGCCGTACACGCTGGAGAGATGATTGTCATCCCGAAAGGCGTTGAACATAAGCCATCATCCGAGACCGGATACAAGGCTCTTCTCATTGAGCCTGAAGGAGTGCCGAATACGGGTGACGTTCAAAACGAAATCACAATCGCAACGTTTGAATGGGTATAGATCTGATCGCATAAACAACCGCGAGCAGGCGACCGCTTTCAGCGTCCGCTCCCACGTCGCTCCGGCTTTCAGCGGCGCCTGACCCGTGGCGTTGGGCCGCTGTTAGACGCTCATGATCCAGTCAATTCAGTAATGAGAATTGGGAAAACGATAACAAATATGATGCTTCTTGAGCAAATATTGCCGGCGTACGACGTGAACGAAATTCACTCGATCCAAGTTCGCGCATCACCTGAAGTCGTGTATCACGCCTTCAAGTCAGTTTGTGTGAGCGATTTGACAGTCTCCCGATTCTTGTTCTGGCTACGCCGACTGCCGGCTCTGCTCACGGCACCGGGACGGGCTGTGATCGCACAACAGCAGGCGGGTCAACCTTTTCTCCGAATACTCAGCCAGGCGGGCTTTGTGCAACTGGCTGAAGCGCCGAACGAGGAAATCGTCATTGGCTTGGTCGGCAAATTTTGGCAGCCAGTGCAAAACCAAGTGAAACTGGATGACGGCATGGCGTTTCTTCGCTTTGATGATCCAACATACGCGAAGGCAGCGATGAATTTCCACATCGCGCCCACGTCAGGTGCTGGCGTACGCGTGACTACCGAAACCCGCGTGCGCGTGCCAGACCTACCCAGTCGTCGGCTATTTCGGCTGTACTGGGTGCTGATCGGTTTCTTCAGTGGGTTGATCCGTGCTGAAATGCTGAAGCAGATTAAGCGCGCGGCAGAGGGCGAATAGAAGTCAGGGCACCGGGACGATCTTTAATAATACAATTGACATGATCCCTGTTTGAGATGCAAAGCAGGACACGCAGGAAGAAAGGGGGCTGCGCTTGACCCATATTCTGCGCTGGCGTAAAAAAGGATTATGTCCAGACCGCTGAGAATAGAATATTCGGATGCTTGGTACGATGTAGTGAACTGGGAAGACAGGAGGAAACTGTTTTCCGATTGTCCGGGAAGGATGGCCTTGCCGGATAGGGGCGGCCCGGACGCTTCGCCTTGAATTCCCCACCAAAATCCGGTATTCATATCATCATGACCATGGTATCCAAAATCATATCAGGCGGCCAGACGGGAGCCGACAGAGCGGCTCTCGACGCGGCCATTGACCTCGACATTCCTCACGGCGGATGGGTCCCCTTGGGGCGCAAGGCCGAAGATGATAAGGTGCCCGAGAAATATCAGGTCCAGGAGATGGAGACAGAGAGCTACTTGGAGCGCACCGAGCGGAACATCATTGATTCGGACGGCACCTTGATCCTGTCTCACGGTCAATTGACGGGCAACTCGGCATTGACCGAAAGACTGGCCAAGAAACACAGCCGACCGTGCCTTCACATCGCTTTAAATAATACCAATGCCTTCAAGGCGGCCCAGGACATCAATCGATGGATCCAGGAAAGCGGCATGAAGGTCCTCAACGTGGCTGGCCCAAGGGCCAGCGAGGACCCCGAGATTTATGATGACGCGTACAAGGTCCTGAAGACCGCTTACCACCTGTCATTTGTGGAAACCGGCATGCGCAGGATGGATCTGCCCAGGACGGTCGATGAGGCCGTGGACCGCATTATTTCGGAGCTGACCTTGAAAGACAAGGCCAGGATCGCCAGGATGGGGCCGGAAGAGGCAAGCGACTTGCCGATCAGTTTGGGGGACTATATTTGGAAGAGGCTTGGTCTGAGGGACGGCAATGATGAATTAATGGAATCCTGCCGTCGGGTCGCAGATGTGGATGACCTTCGGAAGGAAAGTGCAATAGACGTGATCACAGATGCGCTCTGGAATAGGCTGAGACAGACGCACAGCCTGAGACCGGTCAAATGACGTCTTGATTGCGCGTGGCCCTTGACGGACGCTTCCTGGTTCTCTTATTCCCCGGTTTTCCGTCTCAAAAAGCAAGAGAGTGGCATTCGCTTACAGGTAGCGCCTTCCACTTTCGGGGTTGCCCGTTGCTCCTTGTTTGTTGCCGGTTCGAGCCTGACGGAGATCCCGTCTGGTGAGGAATCGCCGTTACACGCCAACCAACATCAAGGATCAAGCGTCGAGTATCCAATATCAAAGGAGGCCCTATGCCGTTTGATGGTTTCTCTCTGGAAGGAAAGATCGCCCTGATAACCGGATCCGGTCGCGGGCTTGGGCTGGAGGCGGCCAAAGGGCTGGCTGCAGCAGGCGCCCGTGTACTCCTTAATGGTCGAACCACCGAGGGTCTGGCCGATGCCATGGCCGTGATCGCCTCGGCCGGGGGCGCCGTCGAGCCCCTCCCCTTTGATATTGGGGACGAGGCTTCGGTGGAGAGGGCATTCGGCGATATCCAAGCCCGTCACGGCCGTCTCGACATCCTTGTCAACAACGTTGGAATACGCGACCGGCGGGGGCTATTTGAGTTTGATATGAGCGCGGTGCGCCATCTGATGGAAGTGGACCTGATTGCACCGTTCAACCTGTGCCGGCAGGCTGCCGGACTCATGATGCCGCACGGCCAGGGCCGCATCGTCAACGTCACCTCTATCTCAGCCCTGATCTCCGGGGCCGGGGACGCCGTCTATACCGCAGCCAAGGGCGGACTATCCGCGCTCACCCGGGCCCTGGCAGCGGAACTTGGGCCATCGGGCATCACGGTCAATGCGGTGGCGCCCGGTGTTTTTGCCACGGAAACAAACGCAACCCTTATTTCGAATCCGGAGCTGGCCCCCTGGCTGGCCAAACGAACCGCCGTCGGCCGGTGGGGGGAGCCCCCCGAGATCGCCGGGGCAATCGTATTCCTGGCCTCCCCGGCTGCATCCTATGTGACGGGTCATGTGCTGGCTGTGGATGGGGGATATCTCGCCCATTTCTGAGGGGATGAAAGGGAGCTGCTCCCTGAATGAAAACCCCGTTCCGCCACTACTGCAAATTGAGGAATTGTGCCTGAGTCACGCCAAGGGCGTGATTCCGGGTCGACCACGAATTGGGACGGATCGATTCTCTGGACATGGACACCCTCTACTCAAGGTTTATCAATCTGATAGACACCCCTCATCCGCTGATTTACATCGGGCTTCTTCTCCTCTTGAGCTACATCGGCGGAAAGCTCGCAAACCGGCTGAACATACCCCGGGTAAGCGGGTATCTTGTAATGGGGATGGTGATGAGCCCGTCGGTGCTCGGGCTCTTCCACGAGAAACTGGTCAAAGAGGATCTCTCTCTGATCACGGATATCGCCCTGGCAATCATTGCCTTTTCCATCGGCGGTTCCCTGCACATAGCGCAGCTGAAGAGGCTGGGCAGGCAAATCGCCTGGATCAACCTGACTGAAGCTACCGGCGCTTTCTTTCTGACCACAACTATTCTGTCCCTGTTCTATTATCTCATTTACGGCGGGAACGGGAATTCGTCCCCTTACTGGAACGCCTATTTCCCCATGGCCCTCGTCATAGGCGGGATCTGTGCCGCAACCGCTCCGGCAGCTGTTCTGGCGATTGTCCATGAATACCAGGCCAAAGGCCCGCTCACCACCATCCTTTTGGGTGTACTCGCCCTGGATGACGCCATGGCCATCCTGTTTTACGGCTTCGCGAGCGTGGCTGCCCATAGCCTTATCCTTCAAGAAACCATTTCATTTCAAACCCTTTTGCTGATCCCGACCCTCTCGATTCTCCTGGCGGTTATTGCAGGCGGCGCAGTAGGAACGATTCTGGGCTGGCTGATTCGTTTTACCAAGAGGAAGGGTCCCCTCCTCGGAATCATCATCGGGGCGATCTTCCTGAGCAGCGGCCTTTCAAGCAGTATCCAGGCCCCAGCCCTCCTTGCCAACATGACGCTGGGATTTGTGATAACCAATTTCGTACACCATCACGAAGATCTGTTTTCAGTTGTGGAAAAGATAGAAGAACCGATTTTTGGCATGTTTTTTACACTCGCAGGGGCACATCTGGACCTGGGGATCATGAAGGCCGCCGGCTGGCTGGCCCTGTTGATTACACTGAGTCGCTTTGCCGGGAAGTTTCTGGGATGCCGGCTTGGGGCCCGGATTTCTCATGCGCCGCAGGCAGTGAGAAAATATCTGGGCATTTCACTCCTGCCAACGGCAGGTGTGACCGTGGGGCTTGTTCTGGAGGCCAAGAGCGTGTTTGGGGGTTCCCAGATCACGGAGCTTATGGTAAACGCAGTGCTGGGATCGGTCTTCATCAATGAACTTCTGACCCCGTTTTTTGTGCGGTTTTCACTCAGCAAGGCCGGCGAGACCGCTTCCAAATAGGCGATCGTTGATGAGAACGCCCGAATGCTTTTGAAAACGCATGGCCCTGTTTGTGAATAGGAAAGCCGCGATAGGGAGGGGCCATCATCTATGAAAGGCAAAGCAGATCGAATCTTATGAACAGGATCACAGATATTGGTAAAGTGGCGGACCTTATCCCGCTCCTTGAAGAGAGAGACCTGCCGCTGATCCGTGAGGAGGCGGATCTGAAAGAGGTTATCAGGGCCATGATCCGTTTCGATCGGAACCGCCTTCTGTATGTGGTCGATGGCGCCGGGAGACTCACGGGGGCCATTTCCATGGGGACCCTGGTACGACAGGTCTTTTCTTCAAGTTACGAACCTCAGATTCACTCTGGATCCATCATCAAAACCATTACTGCACAATCCGCAAAGGATATCATGCGGAGAAATCCTGTCGCTGCCACTGCGGAAGAAGACGCGGAGGCCGTTCTAAGAAAAATGATCAGGACCAATACAGAGGAAATTCCTGTTTTGAACGATGATGATCAGGTCATTGCCGACCTCAAGATGACGGATCTATTGCGATTTCTCATAAAATTTGAATAACAAGTCACATCCATCTTTAGGTTGGTCAGGCGCCGGGATGCTCTTTAATAATGCAATCGAGATGATGCCTGTTTGAGATGAAAAGCAGGACATGCAGGGAAAAACAAGATGAGATGCCCTTGGTGTTTTACGCCACGTAGCGGGTCGAGGGACGAAGGTGAGGATTCGTGGTTATCTGAAAGGAGCAAAGATGGAACTGCCGCAGATTGGTGAAATGATTACCACCGAAAGGGGACTTGCATTGTGCGGCCATTTCAACCTGGACTATCTGGTGGACCGTATCACCGCAAATCCGGAGCAATATGACCGCTGGAAATTTGATGGATGTTCCTGCCTGCCGGACGAGATCCTGGGGCTTTTCACCGGGTGCCGATGGGAGGATATCACCTACAAATGCTGTTTGCCCCACGACCTCTGTTATGCCTATGGCGATCCGGGAAACGATATTGAACGAAGGCGGGTGGATCTGAAATTTTACAGCGATCTGGCGACCAAGGCCGGCATGAAAAAGTTCCTGGCCTCTGCTTTTTTGGCAGGGGTGAGAATGGGCGGCCGGGAGGAATTCGGCCTTTCCTTTTCATGGGGCTTTGCACGGAAAAGATGAGATGACAATGGCCAGGTGTCCCCTACCGCCGTCCCATGGCCTTCCAAACCTTTTTGCGGTTTCAGCGTCCATCCCCAACGGCTCTCCGAAAACGGTCAATAGTGCCTGAGACAGTTTAACCCCCCATTTCTTCGGAGCTCGATCGTCTTTTCGATCCCATTCATCTTCACGCCTCCCTTGCTATTTTTGTTGATGTTGAAAATTATCCGCATATACGATATGAAAAGCGTGTCTATCGAGTCCAACGATTTGTTTCGATCACGGCAATCGAATCAATTGATGGCAAGAGGCGGAAAATGGAAATTCGGCGCCTCAGAGCGTTTAAGGCCTTGGTCACCCTGCTCAGACTCAACATATATGCCATATTGAACGATTTGCCGTTCTAACTGAAACGCTCTGAAATTGTCCTGGAATCTATCTCGTTCGGCATGCACAGGGGTCGGCCGAATCAAAAGAAGCGTCTGGTTTAAGGGGGTCCCGTGGGAATTCTCTTCACTCCTTTCACAATCGGCGGTCTCACCACAAAAAACCGGTTCGTGCGCTCGGCCACTTACGATGGCGGAGCGGACCCCGGCGGTTTCGTTTCGGAGTGGCAGATGGACCTTTACGCTGCCCTGGCCAGAGGGGAGGTCGGGCTGATTGTCAGCGGCATTTTCAATGTGGATTCGCCGGGAAAGATTTCCCCGTCGCAGAATTCAATCCACCGCGATCATTTCATGGAAGGCCTGGCAAGGCTGACCGACGCGGTTCACCAGCATGGTTCCAAAATCGCTGTTCAGCTCTTTCACGGCGGCAGGGAGGCCTTTCGCCGTCAAGAGGCCCTGGGCCAACCTGCATTAGGTCCCTCGGATCTGGAGCCGGGCCAGGACCCTTATTTTAAAGGCGGCGCTAAGGCCATGACGGACGAGGAGATCGAAGCCGTCATCGAGGCCTTTGGAAAGGCTGCGGCCCGGGCCAGAAAGGCCGGCGCCGACGCGGTGCAGATACATGGCGCTCACGCCTATCTCCTTGCCCAGTTTCTCTCACCCCAGGGCAACCAGAGAAGAGACAAATGGGGCGGTCCTCTTGCAAACCGCCTTCGCCTGCACAAACGGATCTATGAGTCGGTGCGCACGGCAGTGGGATCCAACTACCCGGTGATGATCAAGCTGGGGGTGGCGGACGGCTTTGTTGGCGGGCTTGAACTCGAGGAAGGCCTGCAAGCGGCGGTGGAACTGGCCGATATGGGCTGCGACGCCATTGAGGTCAGCCAGGGACTCAGAGGCCGTGACGACACACAGGCCGAATTCCGGCCGAAAATCGTCGAGAGGGAGCGTGAGGCCTACTTTCGTGAATGGTGCCGTCAAGTCAAGGCAAGGGTCAAGGCGCCGGTCATCATGGTGGGCGGGCTGCGCACTCGAGACCTGATGGAGGAGGTCTTGAACTCGGGCCACGCCGACCTCGTGGCCCTGTGCCGGCCGTTGATCCGGGAGCCGGACCTTGTCGCCTCCTGGTGCGCCGGCAAGGAACGTCGGGCCACCTGCGTTTCGTGTAACGGCTGTTTTGATCTGATCTTGACCGGGGCCAGATTAGCATGCGTCCTGGCTGAAAAGGACTGAGCCGGAAAACTCTGACCCGGCCCCGAGGACCCAGGCTTTTTACATTAAACGTTAGGAAAAACACAATGAAGCCATCTCAAAGAGAGTTGTTCAGGTGGGCCGATCAGATTCCAGGGGGCTTATGGACCGACCTGCGTCATCGTCCCCCGCAACAGGCGGCCGAGGCGGTAGGCGGGGAATGGAACGGGGAAACCTTCAAAGTGCCCCTGATCGGGGTCCATTATACCATTGATCCCATCAACCGCCGGATCACCAGGACGTACCAGACCGATCATCCGGTGGGCTACCAGGCTGGAGTGGTATTGCTCACCACCTTGGCCACTTCCAGCGGAGTGCCGCCCAGCGGCCGGATGGCCGTGCCGCAGGAACTTCCCGGCGGCCGGATGTTCTTCACGGGCGCCCATGCCGTTGCCGCCGGACCATTGGCCAGACATTTTGAAAAGGATTCGGATCAGTTGCTCGATCGCGCCCTTGGAATCGGCGGTGAAAAGATCGATGGGGCCGATATTGCCATTCTGCTGCCGGGGCTCCCCTATGTACCCTTATACGTTTTGTTCTGGCAAGGCGATCAGGAGTTTTCCGCCAGGGCGGTCATCGGAATTGATGACAGGGCACATTTTCACCTCGATTTGGCGGGCGTTTTTGCCTTGACCAACATACTTGTATACAGACTCTGCAAAAATGTCTGAAAGCAAAACGCCCTGGCAGGATACCCTACCCACGGCATCTTAAACCGGCGGGATGGTTTGTTTCCGGCCGGGAATGAGGGGTTTTAAAGACGGAATCCGGCTTGACACCCGGCCGGGATTCGCGTAACGTCTTTTAAAAGATATTGAGCGCTTTAGCCTGCGAGACACATTCATGGAGGTCAGCGGGCTGTTTGAAACGATTAAAGCCCGCATCACGGGAGAAGGAGAGCAGGGTCATGAAAGGGAGTAACAAGCGGTCGGGATATGTGAAGATGGTGGCAGTGGCTGTCCTCATTGCCTTCACCATGGCAGGGTGTGCCGGCAACGGAGGGTTTTCCAATGCGACAGATACCACCAAAGGCGCCCTTTTCGGCAGCGCCGGGGCCGCCGCCCTGGGCGCCATTATCTACCACGGCAACCCCTTGGCCGGCGCCCTCATCGGCGCTGCGAGCGGGGCCCTGGCCGGGGGCGTTGTGGGGCACTTTATGGATGAACGGAAAAAGAACCTGGAGCAGGCCCTGGCCCCCCAGATCAATGCAGGGCTGGTGTCTGTGCAGGTTCTCGCCGACCATGCCGTCCTGGTCACCACCACCAAGGAATCCGCATTTGCTCCGGGTTCCTCGGTGGTGAGCCAGGGGGTTATACCTACCCTCCAAACCATTGCAAAGGTGGTAAAGACCTATGGTAAGACCACCATTGCGGTGATCGGCCATCCGGATGCCAAGGGCACGATAGCCGAGCGGACGGCCCTGGCCAATCAACGGGCCGAGGCCATCCGGAACATGCTCCTGGGGATGAATGTCCCCCCGATCCTGGTCACCGCATCAGGGAACCCCAATAGCGACTATCTGGACGGCAGGGTTGAGATCATCGTCCATCCGTTGGTCTCAGGATAGCCCATGTCGGGGACAATGCCGTTGCATTGTCCCCTATCGAATCGAACGTACCTGAAGAATTCTTTCCGCATTAAGACGCCTTCCCATCGTCCCATGCATCCTCCACTCATGTAAAGATCGTCAAGGGTCCTGCATGGGTGAGCGGATCTCTTGACGCCTTCACAGGGACAGTGAGGGCGCCTTCGCCGCCATTTCCTGAAAATATTCGCATATTTTAACTAGATGGTGTCTTTGGGATTTTGACCGAACGGGGGTGTCCGTTCAGAAACGATACATCTCCGACAACATGTTTACGCATGTTTTTTGCATGAAATTTTGGAGCCGGGAACACGACGCGCCTTTGTGTCGAATAAGGTCTATATCATCATCAAAAAACGGAGATTCTTGTGAAAAGGGACCTTTCTTTTCAATGCGGTCTGCTTTGCGCTTTCTTTATGGTGTTCCTTGCCGGTTTTTTGTTTTTTCCCGTTGACCATCCGACTGCCGACACCGGCGCGAATCCATTGCGCATGGCCCCACTCAACCCTGAATTCCTCCGTGCCTTTGAAGGAGGGAGGAAAGCGATGTCCGATAACGGGGTTCCCCTGGGGTACATGCCGCCGCCGGTGGATTTGTCTCATGCCAAAGGAATCCTTCCTTTTCCGAAGAGGGCGTTTGCCTCTTCTTATGACCTGCGCACACAGGACAAGGTGACGCCCGTGAGAGACCAGGGTGGTTGCGGCTCCTGCTGGGCCTTTGGCACCTACGCCTCCCTGGAGTCCTTTCTCAAGCCCGCAGAGACAAATAATTTCTCCGAACAGGACCTCAATGCCACCCATGGGTTTGATTGGGGTGAATGCGACGGGGGGAACGCCTTTATCTCCCATGCCTATCTCGCCCGGTGGAGCGGGCCTCTGAACGAGGCGGATGTCCCGTATCCCTACGCCTTCACTGCCGGGAATGGCTTTGCGCCCTTGAAGCATGTGCAGCAGGTCGTCTTTCTCCCGGAACGAACGGGCGCCACGGATAATGATGCCATCAAGCACTTTCTGACCACGTGCGGGGCGCTCTATTTTGCATTTTACTATTCCGGGTCGAGTACTTACTGGAACTCAGCAACAAACAGCTATTACTACGATGGGGGTCCCCGCGGCAACCATGCGGTGGCGGTTGTCGGGTGGGATGACAATTATGACAGAAACAGATTCAGTACCGTTTCCCCCGGGAACGGGGCCTTTATCGCCAAAAACAGCTGGGGAACGGGCTGGGGAGAGAACGGGTTTTTTTACATCTCCTATTATGACACCTCCCTGCAGGAATTCGTCTCTTTCAACAACGCCGAGGCAACGACCCATTACGACGGCCTCTACCAGTACGATCCGCTGGGATATGTGAGTAATTGGGGTTACGGTTCGACCACTGCCTGGGCCGCGAATCTGTTCACGGCCACGGACAGTCACTCCCTTGGCGCCGTCGGCTTTATCACCAATGACAGTAATACCGCCTACACCATTTCGGTTTACTCTGGGGTGACTGCAGGCCAGCCGAGAAGCGGGACCCTGGCGGCCACCCAAACCGGAACCAACACATATCCCGGATACTATACGGTCGATCTGGATTCTCCGGTGGCCCTCGCCAATGGCACACGCTTCTCGATCGTGATCAAATTTGAAAATGCCTCATATGGTTATCCCGTCCCCGTGGAGATAAAATACAGTGGCTACTCTTCCGCTGCAACATCCAACGCCGGTGAAAGTTTTGCAAGTCCTGACGGCAATACATGGGAAGATTTTTTTTATTCTGATTATTCCTTCTATTATGCTAACAACACGATTAAAGGCTTTTTTTCAAGCGTGAGCCCTATGGTCCTCTATGTGAGCAAAGACGGAAACTGTGGAGGCAGAACCCCCTGCTTTTCCACCATACAGGCTGCCCTGAATGTGGCCTGGGACGGGTCGACCATTAAGGTGGACCAGGACACATACCCCGAGGCCCCGGTGAAGACCACTGCGGGTACGGTCTCCATCAGCGGGGGCTGGAACGGCACGTTTGAAGAAAAGACGGGAACCACCCGGATGTATGCACCCCGTGTAACCGGGGGGGGGACCGTGAAGGTGCTGCCGAATACGGGGGTGATGGCTCAGCAATAGCGAAACCGGATAGGGCAAAAGCGCTCAGTGGTTTGTCGCAGCGGACCATCCATGGGTCCGGGATGTCCGTGAGGGATGGGGCTTTGGAACTGCAATTAAACCAATCCCCTGCCGGCAGGGCGGTCTATCGGGGGTCTGGGAAAAGGAGAAGTGAAGTGAAAACGGCGGGCGGTACCACGGCTTATCCAGGGGAGGGAAAGCGATGGACGAATATGAAAAGGTGGAAGTGCTTGATAATCATTTTGAGGCCCAGGTATTGGATTCCATTTTAAACGAGCGAGAGATCCCCCACCTCATGAGGTCCTTCTACGATACGGCCTTTGACGGCCTGTTCCAGACCCAGAAGGGGTGGGGCTATGTAAGCGCCCCGAAGGAATACCATGAAGAGATCACAGAAATCCTTCGGGATCTCAGGGCCAATGCGTCAGACGAGATCAATGACGACCAGCGGGAGGGAACGGACAATATGACGCCCTGATTTTTCTGCCGGGCTTGCAACCTGCCAAACCAGATCGCGACACCCTCCGAATCTATTTGCTTTTCTCTCCCTGTTTTCGGCCCGCCTTCTTGAAGACCGCGGCCAGGGTCCCGAATGATCCGGCGCCCCCCTTCTCGCACTGGTAGGCCTTGAACGCCCGGCTTTCTTCCGCTTCATCGAGACCCTTTGTGCTGAGGGAGATCTTGCCCGACCCAGGGTCCACCTTCACCACCTGGACCGTGACGGACAATCCCTGGGGGAACTTTCGCCTCAGATCCCCGGTGGTGTCGCCGGCCATTTCGGAAATATGAAGGAGGCCCGTTTTCCCCCCGGGAAGGAGGACAAAGGCCCCATAGGGCTTGACCGCATCCACGGCGCCTGTCAGGATGGCACCCGGCGCCAGTTCCGCCTGCGCTCCTTCCGTGTCGCCGGAAGATGGAAAGCTCAATTCAAGACCGATACGCCGGCCGGCTGCATCCACCGAGGCGATTCTGACCTGGAGCTCCTCCCCCTCCGAGACGACCTCCTTGGGATGGGCGATCCTTCTCCCGAGACCCAGGCTGGAGATGTGGAGCAGGCCTTCGATTCCCGGCTCAAGCTGCACAAAGGCCCCGAACGGGGCAAGCCGCATCACCTGTCCGGTCATGACGGCGCCTTCGGTGTAGCGCTCCCCGGCAGTGGCCCACGGATCCTCCTGTGTCGCCTTGAGACTCAGGCTGATCCTTCCGCCGTTCCAATCCAGATCCAGGACCTTCACCTCGACCGTTTCTCCGGGGGACAGGACATCCGAGGCCGAGGCCACACGGTTCCACCCCAGTTCCGACATGGGGATGAGGCCTTCGATGCCACCGATGTCCGCGAAGGCGCCGTACGGAGCCAGCCTGGTGACATGGGCCGGGACGATGTCCCCCACATGGAGGGACTGGCGGAGTCGATCCACCTGTTTCTGCCGCTCCTCCTCCAGGATCTGTCTTCTGGACAGCACGATATTGCGGCCCCCCTTCTCATACTCGGCGATCCGAAAGACCAGTCTCTTCCCAACATATCCCTCGGGATCGGAAACGCCGCGCAGGTCCATCTGGGAATAGGGGCAGAAGGCCTCTTTTCCAAAGACCGTCACCTGATAGCCGCCCTTGCGCTCGGAGGCCACAACCCCCTCTATGGGGAGCCCGCTCCTGTAGGCCCCTTCCAGGGATTCACTGGAGGCCGAGGCGGTCATCCTGACGCTCAAGACGGTCTCCCCGTCCCGGGTGCTTACCACATAGGCAGAGATGGGATCCCCGACCGAAACCGTGGGCGCCCCGTTTTCGTTCAGCAGTTCCTGGGTCGCGATCACCCCTTCGCTCTTCCCCCCGATATCCACAAAGGCCCATTCATCGCCGATGCTCACCACGGTTCCCGTCACCCGGCTGTCGGTCCGGACCCGTTTTTTCACCTTTTTCAGGCTTTTCTCAAAAAGCGCAGAGAAATCTTCTTCTTCCTCTACCTGTTCCGCGTCCGGCATCTCTTCTTCCTCAGTTACATCCAGTTCGTTGTTTTCCATCCAACCGGTCTCCTTCGCGATCTTTCCTGTTCACCTCTGAAACGGAATTATGCCGTAACTTTGAATATAGCGCCGATCCCTCTACTTGTCAAAGCGTCAGTCTTAAAACCTGCCTCAACGCGCGGCCGCAACCAGGAGACATCATGTCAGAAAATAGGGCCTCACTTGCACAAGAGATCTATGATTCTTCCAAGACTCCGGGGCCGTCGGGACACCGAACCGTGGCCTTTCATTGGGTTGAGGCCGTTAGGCCGCCTTGGGAAGAGGGGCTGAAACGATGCGTTGGCAGAGACTCCGGGTCTGGGAAGGGGTGCAGGGCGCATTGAGAAGGGAGATGGAACTGCGTTAGCTGCCTGCGATTTCATTGAGAATTCTTTCCCTGAGCTTGTATTTTTCCACCTTATGGGTAGGCGTCTGAGGGAGTGTGTCCACCACGCGGATATGCCTGGGCCACATGTATTTGGGCATCTCTTGCCGGGTCCAGGCGCGGACCTTCTCCTCCTCAAGCGTGCGGCCCTCCACCGGAACCACATAAACCACGATGTCGTCCTCGAGGCCTTCGGCAGCCGGGATGGAAAATGCCGCGGACATCTGGATGTCGGGGTGCGTATTGACAACGTCCTCCACCTGAAAGGAAGAGATGTTTTCCCCCTTTACGCGAATGAAGCCGCCCATTCGATCCACGAAATAGCAGTACCCCGATGGATCACGGTAGGCCCCGTCGCCTGTGTGAAACCAGAGGTTTCGAAAGGCCTCGGAAGTGGCCTCGGGCTTCTTGAAGTACTCGTTGAGCAGGACGTAGGGGAGCCTGCTCCTGAGACCGATCTGCCCATATTCGCCCGGCCCCAGTTCCTCGTCGCGGTCATTGAGGATGGCCATCTCATGAAGAAGACAGGGGGTGCCCATGAATCCCTTTTTAATGGGCTGGTTCCCCGGCGCCACGGGCATGCGCAGCTCGGAGGCGACCTGAAGCACTTCCTCTCTGGAATACCCCTTTCGATACCCTTCCGGGGTTCCGCCCCCGTCCAGGGTTTCATCGATGATCCCCGCGCACACGTAGCCGATTTCCGTGGCGCCGTAGCCCACATTGACAAAATCGATCCCGAACCGCCGTGCGAATTCATGATGGTATTCAGGAAGGGGCTGCATGTGCACCCGCCTCAGGGTGTTGTTTCGATCCTGTTCTGTGGGTTCATGCTTCATGAGCCAGGGCATCACCACGTCGAGGAGGAGGGTGTAGCTGGCGCCGCTCTGATGGATCCTGGACCAGAACTCCGATGCGCTGAACCGGTCCCATACCGCCACGGTGCATCCGCGCCAGGCGGCACGGCCCACCAGGGAAAAGGCGCCCCCCACGTGATAGAGGGGGAGATCGCAGTAGACCACGTCCTCCGGGTGAAGGAGCCTGACCCCGTAGAAGCAATAGTTCTGCAGCCAGCGATGGGATTGAACCACGCCCTTGGGGGGACCGGTGGTGCCGGAGGTGTAGACAATGTTGGCCGTATCCCAGTAATTGATTTCCACGCCCGGATCTTGGTCGTTCCCTTTAAGGAGTTCGGAAAACGGCGTGACGTCAAACCGGGGATCCAGCTTGAAATCCGCACTCTCAGGGTCAACATCGTGCTGGCCCGGTTCAGGGAGATAGAGGGCCACCCGCTGGCATCGGATATGGTCCTTAATCTGGTTTAAAAGGGGCTCTTTCCCGTTTTCCATGATCAGCAGTTTCGGGTCTGTGTCGTTCAGCTGGTAGGAAAGGAGACGGCCCTTATAGAGAAAATTGGTGGGACAGAAGACCGCCCCCAGTTTCCATAAGGCGAACATGGACAGGATGGTGACCAGAGGATTTTTTAAAAAGAGGGAAACGCGGTCCCCCTTGGATACCCCCATGGTCTTCAGGTTGTTGGCGATGCAATTGGCCATTCGGTTAAATTCATCATAGGTATAAGGGCGGTCTTCTTCGCCGTAATAAAAAAAGGGCTTGTCAGGAAGCTTGCGGGCCCATGTTTCAAATCGTCGGACCAGGAGTCCCATCTCCTCCAGCTCCTTTTTAAGACGCTCCTTTTCCATCTCATTTTCTCCTATCTGTCCGGGTCAGGTCCCGGCATCTGAGTTTTCCATTCCGGTTTTGCGAGATGGGAGCACGACAATGGCCCTACCGCCAGCGGTGGTCTCTCCCCGCTGGTTTTCACTGGAGACCTCCAGTTCAACCCTCCCCTCGGCCCCCTCCAGCCAGGTTCGAACCACCCTCCCCCGGCACCAGTTGGTATCCCCGAACCGTACAAAGCCTTTCAGACGAACGTCCAACTTCCCGAGGAAACCATGGTCGCTCATCCAGTTGGTCAGCGGATGGCTGAGCCAGGCAACCCGTTGAAACCCCAGGTCCAGGGGAAGGGGCGACCCCATGAGAATCCGGGCCGCACCCGCCTCAAAGTGGGAGTTGGCAATCGGCTCTGGCGCCCCGCTTCGGGGGTCCCTATAGCTCAACCCCGGATGGTCCCTCAAAAATCTCAGCTTGGGTCCATGGGCCAGTTCGGTTCGCCACCACGAAATGCCTCCGGCCCAGGCCACCATGTCGGAGATGGAAAGGGGTCCCTTCACCACCGCCGCGATCTCCTCTCCCTCTGCAACATCTTCCACATACCGGGCAACGCTTCCCCGGATCTCTTCCCTGTCCAGTCCAAGGTAGATCTCCTCCATCTCATCTTCTGAATAGGCATGAACATCTATGGTCTCACCCGGTCTCTTCTTTTTGTTGCCCGAACGGCCCCCCAGTTTCATTTCCGTGCGCATCATATGCCAGGTGCACTCACCCACGACAGCCCCTGACGGATCCATGTACCGGAGCACGCCCGATTGAAGGTATTGTCTCGGGCCGTTCGCCCGTGTCTTGTCCCGCAAGGGGAGCAACTGGTTGGTCACTGAAAACCGATCGCCTGAACGGATCACTCGAAACCATTCCCATTCGGCCCCCGTAAAGGTCGCAATGAGCCCTGGAAGCCCCACAATGGCCTGTCCCTCGCTCACGGCGTTGAGAAACGACGGGGGGGCAATGCTCCCGCCATAGACGCTCGTATGCCCCCGGTCCTCGCTGTGCCAGAGAGGGTTGGCGTCACCCAAACCATTGGCATATCGGCGAATGGCATCCGTGGTGACCATGTGGATGCCTACGGGGGGCGTTAAGACGGCGCCCTCCCACTTTTCACGGTATTTTCGAACCCCTTTTTCGATTAGATCATCCGTGTCTTGCCTGCTCATTCAAAGACTCCTTCACCCTTCAACCGATCAAACGCCTCCTCACTGAGACCCAGGATCTCCCTGCAGATCTGTTCCGTGTGTTCCCCGAGACAGGGGGAGCGGCGTATCTGTTGCGGGGAATTGGAAAATGTAATGGAATGGGGGGCATAATCGACCTCCCCCATTTCAGGGTGAGAGATGCGCGCATAGTAGCGGTCATGGCGCAGTTGGGGGTCTTCCCCCAGGTCCCTGCCGCTGTTGGCCATCCCTGCCGGGACCCCTTCGGCCTGCAAGATTTCCATGACCTTCCTGGCAACCTGGGTCGCGGTCCACGCCGCTACGCGCTGATCCAGTCTTTCTTCATTCTCTTTTCGGGCACTGAAGCAGGCAAATTCCGGCGATCGCGTCCAGGAGGGTTGGCCGATGGCCCGGCAAAACCCCCTCCACTCTCCTTCGCTCATCACGCTAATGGCGATCCATTCCTCTGTGCCGCGGCAGGGGTAAACGCCGTGGGGCGCGCCCCGCTCGTCCCGGTTTCCCGTTCGACCGGAGATATGACCGTTGGCCTGATAGTCCAAAAGGATGGGGGCCACAAACTGAACGCTCGATTCCAGCTGGGCCGCATCCAGGTAGATCCCCTGGCCGGTGCGCCTTCGGTGATCCAGGGCAGCGGCAATGGTCAGCAGATTGAACCGGGGAACCAGGTAATCCGTATAGGACCCATAAGGGCCTGTCGGCTGCCGGTCAGGCCATCCGCAAAGGTAGGTGAGTCCGCTGATGGCGGTCAGGGGCACCCCGTATCCGGGCATGGATCGCAATTTTCCCGTTTGACCGTACATGCAGGAGCTGAGCATGATGATATCCGGTTTGATCTGTTTCAGATCCTCATAACCGAGGCCGTATCTGGCCATGACCCCTGCGGTGTAGCTGTCCAACACCACATCGCTGACGCATACCATGTCCCTGGCCAGCTGCACGGCCTGGGGGTGTCTCAGGTTGAGGGAGATGCTCAGTTTGTTGGCATTTTCACGCCCGAAAAAAAGGGAGTTGTCGAGGTGGACCCGATCCTCCTTGAAAGGGGTCATGGACCGGATGATGTCCGGGCGGGTCTTCGTTTCCACCTTGATCACCTGTGCCCCGTAGCCGCCCGCCCAACTGGTGGTGAGCGGACCCACGACGGCCCATCCAAACTCGATGATGCGAATGCCGTCAAAAATCTGAGCGTCCATGTGATGGGTCATACTTAAATAATATGCCTCTTCCTCAGCGTTGAGAGTTCCGCCTCACCCATGCCCAGCAGCTCGCCATAGACCGCACGGTTGTGCTCGCCGAGGCCGGGAGACGGAAATCGCGGTCCGCAGAGATTCTGATCCGTTTTGACGAAGGCCCCGGGATAGGTAAATTCCCTCCCCAAAGGCGGATGCTCCATGCGGACCCAGAACCCCCGCTCTTGAAGCTGTCCATCTGCCAGGACCCCCTCCGCATCATTTACAGGGTAGACCATGACCCGTCGTTTGACCCCTTCCTCCCACAGCTCTTTCCGGGGATGCTGGCCAAAGAATGCGTGGATCGGCCCTACGATCTCACGATCGATCTCCTCCTGGGCCGTGCGGCCGATGTCAAATCTGGGCCAGTCCATGGTCTTCATCGTGTCGCTGGCAAGCCCTTCCTCGCCCATCCATTGCGTCAAGGCGGGATTGCTGACCGCCCCCATCTGGCCTCCGAAGAGGTAATAGGCGACAAAGCCGTCCTTGCACGGCCATATCAAGGGGGTGGTGGTCCCCAGGGGCGGGATCCGCAATCCGCTCCCGGGCCGCCGAAGGACCTTGGCCCGGGCGTCCCAAAGGGTATGGGCCGTATAGGCCACCCGTTCCATGGCCTTTAATGCCGAGACCTCCACCTTCTGGCCGATCCCGGCACTGCCCCGGTGAAACAGGGCCATGACCGTTCCGGCGGCCCCGTCCGTTCCCGCGTGGAGCCAGGCCTGGGAAAGGCTGATCCGGATCGGCGGGCGGTCCGGGTCTCCGCAGATGAAGAGCAGCCCGGAGAGGGCCCACAATACCAAGTCCGACGCCGCATAGGTGCGATAGGGTCCGACAGGCCCGAAAGGGGTGATGGATGTCATGATGAGCCGGGGATTCTCCCCGGCCAGGTGGTCATATCCCAATCCCAGCCGGTCCAGATACCCGGGGCTGAACGATTCCAGGAGTGCATCGCACTTCACGACCAGCCGCTTCAGAAGGGCCTGGCCCCCGGGTTTTTCAATATTCAGGGTGATCCCCTTTTTGCTGGTGTTGTAGGCAAGAAAGAACAGGCTCTTTTCCGGATCGGGCCCGTTGCCGCAAAACGGCCCGATGCGCCGTGACGACTCCCCATTGGGGGGTTCCACCTTAATGACCTCGGCCCCCAGATCGCCCAGAAGCTTCCCGGCCATGACGCCCTTTTCGTCACACAGATCCAGGATCCGGTATCCCTTCAGCAATCCGTTCGACGGCGTGTCCATCACCCCTCTCAGTTTGTGCCCATCATGGTTTCAGGCAGAAAAAGGGTGATCTGCGGAAAGGCGATGAGAATGGCGAGCGTCAGGATATCCATGGCCAGGAACCAGCCACACCCTTTAAAGATCTCTTCCAGGGGGATCTTGTCCCCCACCACCCCCTTGATCACATAGACATTGAGACCCACAGGGGGCGTGATAAGACCGATTTCCAGGTACTTGATGACGATGATGCCGAACCACACAGGGTTGAACCCGAGGGTTTCGATGACCGGAAACACGATCGGGAGGGTCAGGAGCATCACGCCGATGGTGTCCAGGAACATCCCTAAAAAAATATACATGAGCGACATGCCGGTCAAGATCAGATAGGGGTTGATCCTGAGCGCCAGGATGAACTCGCAGATCACATTGGGAAGGTCGCTGACGGCCATGAATTTGGTGAAGATGACCGCCCCCAGGGCGATGGCAAAGATCTGGGATGTGCTTCGGACCGTGTCGCTGAGGGAGGACCGAAAGCTGCCCCAGGTCAGTTTTCCCACAATAAGGGCGAACAAAAAGGCGCCGAAGGCCCCTACCCCGCCGGCCTCGGTGGGGGTAAAGAGCCCCAGGTAGATGCCGCCGATAATCAGCAGGAACAGGGCAAAAATGCCCCAGGTCCCTTTGAGGGACTGAAGGCGCTCACCCCACTTGACAGGCTCGGACACCCGGGGACAGAGGTCCTTGTTAAGGATGGCACGCACCCAGATCATGCCCATATAGACGAGGGCGGACAGAATGCCGGGAAGGAATCCCGCAATGAGCAAATGCCCGATGGAGGTCTCGGTCATGGCGCCGTAGAGGATCAGGAGAATGCTGGGCGGGATGAGCGATCCGATGGTGCCGGCCGCGGCCACGGTCCCCGTGGCCAGCCCGGCGTTGTAGCGATGCCGCATCATCTCCGGAATGGCCGCTTTTCCCATCATGGCCGCGGTGGCCAGGCTGGACCCACTGACCGCGGCAAAGGCCGCGCATCCGGCAACCGATGCGATGGCCAGGCCCCCGGGCACCCGCGAGAGCCAAAGCCTGGCCGTTCGGTAAATATCCGTGGTTAGCCCCGCGTGGAAGGTCATGTATCCCATAAGGAGAAACAGGGGGATGGTGGTGAGGACGAAGCTGGCGATAAAGCTGTAGGGGACCAGCCCCATCAACCCTTCGGTGGGCCGCCACCCCAGGATGGCAAAATATCCGCACATGCCCACGATGCCCAGGGCAAACGCCACATGGATTCGGAGCGCGATGAGCAACAGAAGGACCCCGATTCCGATCAATCCAATGATCCAGCTCTCCATGGCGCCCTCCTCAACCGGAAACACCGAATACGGTTTTGAATTGCTTAAGGGCATCCCGCATCAGTTCCATACAGAATGCCAGGCATCCGATGGGAATGATCCATTTGCTGAGCCAGACGGGCACATTCACAACCCCCGGAATAAATTCCAGAAGTCGGGTGGAGAGAATGGCCTTCTGGAGTCCGTACCATCCGATCAGGCCGTATAGAACCAGGCCCAGAACGGCCGACGCCCCTTCCAGGAAGGCCTTTCCCTTAGGGGGAAGGCCTTCCGTAAAGAGATTCACAAAGACATGTTCCTTGCGTTGATGCACATAGGCCAGCGGGAAAAAAACCACCAGGACCATCAAAAAATGGCTGTTGATCTCAAAGACCGCCGGGATCGGACTGTTGAAGACATATCGGCCGATCACATCTCCGGTGACCAGAAACATCATGGGCACCAGAAGTCCCACTGCAACACCCGTGAGGATGCCGACGAAACGATCGAACATACGGCCCATTTTACTGACATCGTTATGCGTGGTCATCGCTGCCTCCCGACCGGCCTACGATTTTTCCGTTGTCATGACCGCTATTTCTCCCACGGGTATCCCTGGGTCTCCACCTGCTTTTTGTATTTGTCCACCAGACGCAGGAAGGTTTCCTGGGTCTCCTTACCGGGAAGACCCTTTTCTTCCATGGATTGAACCCACGCATCCATAAAGGGTCTTGATTTTTCAAGCCATTTGGCCCTCTCCGCCGCGCTCAAGGAGATGAATGTCATCCCCTTCTTTTCCGCCACCGGGATGATTGCCTTTCTCGCACCGATCAATCCTTCGGCGTATTTGTCCACAAACTCGTCGCTGACATCTCTAAAGATCTTCTGAATCTCAGGGGAGAAGCCTTTCCATTGGTCCAGATTGACGGCAAGGCCATAGCTGCATAGCTCTCCTGCATCGATCACCGAGTAGTACTTGATCACGTCCCAGTGTTTGTAGGCATCCAGGATGAAGAAATAGGATTGGGTGGCGTCGGCGGTACCCCGCATCAACGCTTCATACACCTCCCCTTGGGTGAGCTGGATCGGAACCGCATCGCAGGTCTGCCAGAACTTTGCCCACTGGCCGCCTGCAAACCGGATCTTCATGCCGTTGACATCTGAAGGGACATGAACAGGTTTTTTGGTGGTGCCCAGCTGGGTCATGCCGGTCACAAAAGGCGCCAGGATCTTTACATTGTACCGCTCCACCTCCTGGATGAGGGGCTGGTAGGTCTTGAACATCTCCTGCATGGCCTTGAGTCCCACATAGGCATTGTCGTGGGAAAAAGGCGGATCCCCGACGGTCCAGAGAGGCGTCTTGGCAGGATGGTAGATCCCCCAGGCCCCGCCGCAGTCAGCCGTGCCCGCACCGATCCCCTCCATGGCATCCCCTGATTTGAGAAGGGCGCCGGACCAGAAAAACCTGAATTTGATCTGACCATTTGTCCGTTTTTCAATCTCGGAGGCCCACCATTTCACCGCCTCCGCGCGAATCCCCTTGGCCGCCCCTTGGGCCGCATACCTCATGGTAACGGCATCCTTTGCGCTCACATCGGCGAGCCCCGCAAAACTCACTAAAGCAAACAGGCCGACAATCACAATCCCCTTGACCCAATTCATACGTCTCATGCCGACTCCCTCCTTATCCTTGATAAAGGTTTCTCTTCGCCCCACCAAAAAAAGCGGGTTGCCAATTCTTCGACACACAGCCGTGGTGCTTACGCCATTGGGGTCGTTGGGTTGTCTTCTTTTGATCGACCGATGCGGCGACCCGAAGTAATTACGGGTCTCGGCAAGGAACTGTTCACGCCCCCTCACTTTGGATGCCCGAATTGAGTCGCCTCCCTACCTCCTTGATGTGTTTTTCCAGGAGTTGGAGGGCCCCGGTCCGATCCTTATCGATGATTGCCTTGAGAATTTCTTCGTGATACATGACGACATTCGCGGAGGTTTCCAGGCCCGACCCGGATCGACTGAGTATCTCGGTGTGCACCGCCATAATCGACTCCGTGACGATAACGAACAGGTAGTTCTTCGAGGCCTCGGCCAGCAACCTGTGGAACTGGAAATTCTCTTGGGTCGCAGGGACCTTTCTGTCTATCTTCTTCCTGGCTTCACGGACGTTTTTCTTCAGGCGTTTAATGTCTGATTCGTCCGCCCTGTCGATGACATACCCCAACACAATCCGTTCGATGTCTGCCCGCACTTCGGTCAACTCTTCCAGGGATATCTTCTTCATTTTAAAGGAATCCAGGAAGAGGTCCCCGATCCTCTGCAGGATGGTGTCCTTGATAACGGGCCCCCCGCCTCCTCCCTTCTGCACGGTAATGAAGCCGGAGAGTTCAAGAAGGCGAAGTGCTTCCCGGATGGTTTGCCTCCCTAAATTGAACTGCTTGGCGAGCTGTGCCTCCGGGGGGAGCTTGTCGCCGGACTTAAAAACACCTTTGAAAATCTGGTCCTTGATCAGCTCGGATACCTCTTCAAAGGTCCTTTTTGTCTTAAGCGGTTCAAATACATCTTTCGATTCGTCCATGGATTTACAACCCTATGTTTGATTGTCAGTGATCAGGAGGGACAATGCCGGCGCTGCTACATCCGCATCCCTCGCTTCTTAATGCCCAGATGGTGGCTTTCAACGTCATAGGCCATCTCAACCCACTGGCACAAAACGGGTCTGGTATCTCTCGGATCGATGATATCCTCTATGCCGAAGGCCTCCGCGGTGCGAAACGGCGATTGAACGACCCGGTACGTATCCTCCAGTTCCTTAAGATAGGCCTGCGGGTCCTCTGCGGATTCGATTTCCGCCCGATGGGCAGCATAGACCCCTCCCTCGATCGGAATATTTCCCCACACGGCTGACGGCCATGCATACCGCCAGCTCAACCGCATGCCGCTTTTCTGCGCGGCCCCTGCAACGCCAAAGCATTTCCGCAGGTAAACAACGGCAAGGGGAACGGTTGCCTGTGCAATGGCAAAACTCGCCCTCACCCCTTTGCGAATGGTCCCGTACAGTTCGGCCTTCTTTCCAATGGTAAATCCCGGTTGATCGGAAAGATTGACCAAAGGGAGGTGGAAGGTGTCGCACATGTCTATGAAGCGTGTAAATTTTTCAGATACATCGTAATTGAATGATCCTCCGAGAAACCGCGTATCATTGGCCAGGACTCCCACAGGATACCCGTTCAGACGTGCCAGGGCCGTGATCTGAGACCTCCCCTGGTATTTTCCGATTTCGAAGATAGAATCGAGATCAAAAACGCCGTTCAGGATTTTCCGCATATCATAGGTCTTCCTGCCGTCCCTGGGGATGATGGCCGCAAGGGCCTCCTCTCTCCGTTCGGGGTCGTCCTTCGGGTCATCCGTACGCCTTGGCATTTCCCAGACATTCGATGGAAGATAGGATAAAAACCTCCTGGACTGGTCCAGTGCATCTGTTTCGCTTTCGGCCACATTGTCAACAACCCCTGTCAGACGCCCATGGATCCTCCATCCTCCAAGTTCTTCCTTGGTCAGGTCCTGATAGGAAGCCGGCTTGACAAGGGGCGGTCCTCCCACAAAGACCTGGGTTTGCCCTTTTATCATCACCGAGAAATGGCTCTGAACCAGGTACAGGGCAGCAAGGCCGGCTATCGCGCCGAATCCTACGGCCACCACAGGCACCTCGGTCAACATGTCCACCTGATCCTGGGTTCCTTCATCGGTCCAGGTTGGAAGTTCCGTGTACCCGATGTGAAGGATTTCCTTTATGGATCCTCCCGCCCCTTCCAGCAACCTGACCACCGGGAGCCTGAATGTGCGAGACATCTTTGCGAAATAAGCATTCTTGGCCTTGTACATCCTCCCGACGGACGCACCCTTTATGGTGAAGTCATCGCCTGTCACGGCAACCCTGCGTCCGTCTATCTCAATGATGCCGGTTACCAGCGGGCACGGAAGAAGATCGACCAGCTTCTTATTTTCGTATGTCGGTATTCCCGTCAGTATACCGCGTTCAAGGAATGAGCCCTTGTCGGCCAGGGCATCGATTCGCTCCCGGACGGTCATTTTGCCGTTTTGATGTTGCTTTTCTACGGCTCTTTCGCCCCCCAGGCCATAGGCGATGGTCTTTCTTCTTTCGAGTTCCCCTGTTTCAGTTCCCCACATCGAGACATCCTTTCACGAGAGCCATCTGAATATCTATTAGTCTGACATTCAGATACCCTTACTTTCCTCTTCATGTCAAGAAAAAAATTCATGGAATCTCAAAAAAGTGTCGCCATTCCTTCGGAATAGTACGCAACAACTTGATATCATAACGATTTAACAGCGAGGTGGCGCGAAAGGGGTTTGGCAACAGGATGGCCGAAAACAGAAGGGCCTGGTGGTGAGATATTTAAAGCCGATAAAGACAGGGGTATTGACCTGATGTGACTGGAGGGGACTTGTCAGATCTCAGGAAGGCGATGATGGATTTGAATATTATGGCAGGAGATCCCTGTTTCAGAAGACCTCCTGCCACCCCAGCGTGTGGGGTTGCAGGAGGTGATGTCACGCGCTAAAAGATCTCTCTTCTGTTTTCCCGGTGATCCACCACGTAGAGGAGTTTGGCCCTTTGCCGGAGTTCCTCTTCGAGACTGGGAAGCTTCTCACGTTCAACACCGTACATCCTGATGAAAACCTTCCTGTATCCCTGGGGAACATTCTCATAGGTGCTCAGGATGCTGACCATGCGACCCCCGTACTGTCGAATGATATCAGCAAGCTCTTTGATCGATCCGGGACGGTCTTCAGCAAGTAAGGCAAACTGTATCCCACGCGTTCCCACACCGGTCAGGGAAATCAAGACCCTGAACAGGTCTCCCTTGGTAATGGTTCCGACAAGCCGACCATCCGCGTCCACCACCGGCGCTCCCGATATCTTGTTCTTCATCAATATCTCTGCGGCCTCTTCAGCAGTATAATTGAAGGGTATGGTGATCGGGTTTTTGCTCATGATGTCCTTGACCGTCATTTTGACCATAAGAAAAAGGAGTTCATGTATCTCCAGGCTAGTGGCATCGGATGGGGAGGCCCTTTTCAGGTCCCTGTCCGTGACGATTCCCACCAGCTCGCCCTTTTTCATAACAGGCAGCATGGGGATGGCATTTTCCCTCATGATTTTCATGGCATCCTTCATGGAGTCATTTATGTCCACAGTGATAACTGTCTTACTCATCCAGTCTTTTACTAACATTGTAACACCTCCTTTACCTTTCTGCGACCCCCTGTACCTTTCCCATGGATCGTCTGCTTTATCAGTCCGAATGCTCTGAATCAATTGAAGAGTGACGCATGTTCCCCAGTAAAAATGAACCGAACCGGTTCTTTTTTTAACGACAGGATATCATTTCTGAACGCATCTTGAGCGAACGGAACCCCCCTTTTTAACGAACTGGTGTGAATGATCACGGTTGACACCTTCTGAATGTATCTCCGCAAAAACCCGACTAGTTGCTCTGCCGAAACGCCATCGAATCTGCCTACCAGTTTGAGATGTAGGCAATTCTCGCTTAGATGCGTCAGTATCTTGAACTCAGCGCCCACGATGAGACCCCTTTTCCCTTTTTTAACCGGATGAAAAGATCTTTGGTTTTCTGCGACCTCCTGGGAACACCCACCATCGGATTTGTGCTTGTCAATTTGTGATTGTTGATTGAATAACAACTTGAAAACAAGATGATGCACACTCAGAATCCCAAAAACTGAAGGCTATACGTACCTGCATAATGCTTTGATGAATCCGTATGGGTCGCACGATCCATCCCCTGTGTCCTCTCCTGCAATACTTTCGGAATATGGGTTTTTAATGGTATCCTTCTGATCTCAATTGATATGGATGCCCCTGTGCGCCGGTAGATGAGGGAGAATTTCTGGCATGTCTCCCCTCTATTGAAGAATTCATCTCCTTATCCTCATTTCAACCAGGCGCACCGAATGGCACGAATAAACCTTCAGTCAGTCCATCACTCCGCCACATTACTCCGTCAGCTGCTCCGCCACAATTTCAGCAATGTCGAGGGCCTTCACCTTTCCCACGACATCAAAGAAGATGAGGCCATCCTCAAAGTGAGTCATGCAGAAGGGACATGCGGTTGCGATGTATTCCGGCTTTTTGGCAAGGGCCTGTTCCGTTCGCATCGCATAGACCCGCTGGCCCCTGAGACGTTCCATCCACATCCGTCCTCCGCCCGCACCGCAGCAGAAGGCGAATTTATGATTCCGATCCATCTCCACCAACTTCACTTTGGGCATGGATCCAAGGATCTCGCGAGGCGCTTCGTAGATCTGGTTGTATCGCCCCAGAAAACAGGAATCATGGTAGGTGATGGTCTTATCAAGATCTCCTTTGAGCTTCAGCCTTCCTGCCTTGATCAGATCCCGGATGAGTTGTGTGTGATGAACCACCTCGAATACGCCGCCAAATTCCGGGTATTCCTTTTTCAAGGTATTATACCCGTGAGGGCAGGCAACGAGGATCTTGTTGAACTTATACTTCTTGAAAGTCTCGATGTTTTCCTGTACCATCATTTGATAGAGGTATTCATTCCCGATCCTTCGGGCCGAATCACCGCAGCAGCCTTCCTCGTTGCCGAGAATTCCGAAGTTGATCCCGGCGGCCTTGAGAATCTTAACTACGGACTTGGCCACTTTTTGATTTCGGACGTCATAGGATCCGGAACACCCCACATAATAAAGGACATCCACTTCCCCGCTGCCATCGGACAGTATGGGGACATCCAGACCCTTTACCCAGTCACTGCGCAGTCCCCTCCCCAGATTCCACGGATTGCTGTTCCGTTCCATGCCCCGGAAGGCGGTCTGCACCACAGCCGGGAAGTTACTCTCCATGAGGACCAGGTAGCGCCGCATATCCACAATCTTGGGGATATGCTCCACCCCTACCGGGCACACCTCCATACAGGCCATGCAGTTGGTGCAGTCCCACACGATGTCTTCGGGAAGCACATCGGTGATCACGCAGACACCTTGTTGCTTCTCGTCCACCGCTGTTTTCTGCTTCTCCAGCAATCCCTTTCCCGTGGCAAAGAGATGATTCCTAAGGTCCACGATAAAAGACTTGGGTGCGAGGGGTTTTTCACTTATGGCGGCCGGACAGTTGGCGGTACACTGGCCGCATTCTGTGCACGCATAGAGATCGAGAAGGTCTTTCCACGAAAAATCCGTGATCTCTGAGGCCCCAAACATCTCGGCCTCTTCCATATTCGTGATGGGTCGGAGGGCGCCTTTTGGCGCGGTGTTATGGAAATAGAGATTGAAGTGGGATGCCAGGATATGGAGGTGTTTGGAATAAAGGAGATACACCCCAAACCCGAATATGACAATCATGTGAACGAACCAGAAGAAATAGAAGAGCGTCCCCGCATAAGGCTCGAGCCCTATCTGCGCAAATATCCTGGAAAAGGCAGTGCCCACAAATGCCCATTGGGCGAACGGTTGATCCTCTGCCAGGAGTCTGAAACCCTCTACCGAGAAGCCAATGATCATCAGGGAACTGATCAGGATCATGATAATGGCCGCACCCTTGGACATGATCGGTTCCAGTCTGGCAGGCCGAATGACATACCGCCGGACTGCAGCCCAGCCAAGTGCAAAGAGGACAATCAGGCCTGCTGTATCGAGCAGGAAAAAGAACAGATTATTGAATCCCTCCCCGAACAGGGCGGGAGACAATCTGTCGTAAAATCCCTCCGCAATATGGAAACCATAACTGATGGCAAACAGACAAAAGCCATAAAAGATAAGCATATGTCCCAGGCCGGAGCGATCCTTTCGGGTTACATTCTTTAAGACGCACCGCTGGGTCAGGACCTGCCCCAGGGCGTATCTCACTCTCGCCCAGGGCCTGTCAAATCTGTCATCCTTTTTTCCAAGTTTGAGAAGACATATCAGGAACCGCGCCCTCTGAACAAAGATATAGGTCGAAACCACGATGATTAACATAAGCACGATTTTTCCGCTTATGGGTAGCATAAGGTGGCCCTCCTTTTGTTTGAAGTCCCTGCTTCGATGAAGCAGATCGATACCGAGGCCTGTTGCTGCGTCGAACCGTCACATCCGCAGCCACGCCACCCGTCAGAACGCTACCTGATCCACCTGTATGCCCGCGCGTCTCAGTCGTTCACAGTCTCTTTGCAGACGTCTGTTGGCCACATCCTTCAGTTCCTCCTGGTATTTTTTTGGGTCATCGTAAGACCCCGTGGCATAGATTTTTGTAATGGTTGTCTTATCCCATCCGCCAGTGAAGACGAAGGCGGCCATCAGCCCAAATCCCTTTCTCTCGCCGTCTTCCTGTGTTACAATAATAGATGGACGCTTGAGCGCAATATCGACAGTAATGGGTACGCCGGTCTGAGCAAAATGAATAAAATCCTGCAATCTCAGTGCCGGGCTCTTGAGTGATGCATCCCCTTTCAGGCCGACGAAGGAGTTCTGGAAAGTGAACAGATCGTGTTCTATGGCAATCCCTGCATCTTTGAGTCGCTCGTAATCCATCTGCAACCTGTTGTTTGCAATCAAAAGGGAGCCAAAAGCATATTTGACATCGTCGTCAGCAAAGGAATAATCCTTCTTGAACGCAAACGACCTGCCGTCAATTGTGCCGCTGTACGCCATGGACAGGATCACCGAATCCACTTGCCGACCTTCCTGCTCAAGCCGAATCACCTTTCGCCCCGGCTTTCCCTCCAACACAACCTTTTTCCCGGAGGCCGCGGCTTCAATCAATGCCTCTAACATTTTCGGTTCTTCTGATATGTTGTTTGCCATGATTGTTTCTCCTTTTCATCCGTGTATGTTGAGTCCCCTGATCAGTGCCTGTACAGGCATCGATCACCTGAAGTTCTTCCTGTTTACCGCCTTTAAATTGCTTTCAAATTCAGCAAATGCAACTGACGTGCCAAAACCGGGAGATCCGCATCATGCAGTTTAACCCGTTGTAAACACAGTCGTTATTTGCTTTGTGGAGGCTGTTGCCATACAGATGCGAGGAGGGCACGTGTCCACTATCTTTACACGTTGTAATAAAGGAGAAAAGGCCCCCTTTATCCGATGGCTCAGAAGCGCCTCCAGCGTCGACCTTGTTTACAGTCTGGAAAAGTCCGTGACAGACAAGGCCGTTCTTTTTTCCAGATCGTATCCCGGATCCGGCGCCGGGTTCTGCTTCCGCCGGGTCAAAAATGGCCGACAATCACCCCCCATGGAATACCGAAAGCGACATAACACCTTCACCTGATTGATAATCCCTGAACCCTTAATCTGCACTCAAGGGCGCTTTTGCACCGCCGCCGTCATCCGCCATGGATCCAACGTCTCATCAATTCGCTTTGTGGCACGGAAATTGTAACTTTTGATGGAAATCTAAGGAACGGTCCATGCGTGTTTGACGAATACCCTTCAGTTCAAGAAGGGCGTGAAGTGTTTCTGCTGGATCACATGTACTTTATGTCGTCGAAGACATGGGCCTTGAATCTCTCACTGAAGCGGGCAACGGCGAGCAGAGCGTCGCCGTGCAGATCTAAGGAGGTATGGAACTATGGAAGAAAAGACAGGCCAGGTTGAATCAGTGTATATGGAAAAAAGGGTTTTTGAGCCACTCAAGGAATTTGTCGAAAATGCGTACATTAAGAGCATGGATGAATACAAAAAAATGTGGGAGCGTTCGATCAATGACCCCGAGGCGTTCTGGGGCGAAATGGCAGAAGAGTATATTGACTGGTTCAAAAAATGGGACGGGCCGGCTGAGGAGTACAGTTTCAAAGATGATATCTACCTACGCTACTTCGCCGGTGGAAAGCTGAATGTCACATATAACTGCCTGGATCGTCACCTGAAAACATGGCGCAAAAACAAAGCGGCCCTCATCTGGCAGGGAGAGCCTTTGGATGAGGCAGTCACGTATACATACCAGCAGCTTCACCGCGAGGTCTGTAAATTTGCCAATGTTCTTAAGGGCTTTGGCGTAAAGAAAGGCGACCGGGTGGCCATCTATCTCCCGATGCTTATGGAACTCCCGGTGGCAATGCTTGCCTGCGCAAGGATCGGGGCTATTCACAGCATCGTATTTGGAGGTTTTAGCGCGGAGGCCTTGAGGGACAGGATTTCGGACTGCCAGGCAGAGACGCTCATTACCTGCAACTGGGGATACCGTTCCGGGAAAGTCCTTTCGAGTAAAAGCAGTGCTGATGCCGCCATGAAACAATGTCCAAGCATCAAGAGATGTATCGTAGTGGAGCGGCTCAAGAAAGACACAGAGATGAAAGAAGGCCGCGACTTCTGGTATCACGAATTAATGAAAGACGCCTCACCCAAGTGTGAGCCTGAATGGATGGACGCGGAAGATCCTCTGTTCATTCTTTACACGAGCGGCAGCACCGGAAAGCCGAAAGGAGTGCTTCACACGACGGCAGGCTATCTGCTTTACACCATGGTAACCTTGAAGTACTGCTTTGACATCAAAGATGACGACGTTTGGTGGTGCACGGCTGACATCGGCTGGGTGACGGGGCACAGCTATATCACTTACGGGCCTCTCGGCTTGGGTGGAACCTCCATTGTTTTTGAGAGCGTTCCCAACTTCCCGGAGCCTGACCGCTTCTGGGAGGTCGTGGAAAGATATGGTGTAAACATCTTCTATACCGCACCGACAGCTATTCGGGCAATCATGAGATACGGTGATGAGTGGCCGAAAAAAAGGGATATGAGCAGTCTGCGGCTGCTCGGTAGCGTTGGAGAGCCCATTAATCCCGAGGCCTGGATGTGGTATTACACCATAATCGGAAAAGAACGCTGCCCCATTGTGGATACCTGGTGGCAGACTGAAACGGGCGGTTTCCTCATCACCCCTATCCCCGGCGCTTTTCCAATGAAGCCCGGGTCAGCATCAATGCCTTTCTTCGGCGTAGATCCGGTGATTCTGCGGCAAGACGAATCAGAAGCGAGTGTGAACGAAGGCGGACATCTTTGCATCAAGAAGCCATGGCCCGGCTTTATGCGAACGGTTTATGGTGATCCGGGTCGATTCAAGGAGCAATATTTTATTCAGCACCCTGGTTATTATTTCTCAGGCGATGGTGCCAGAAAAGACGAGGACGGCTTCTATTGGCTCATGGGCCGAGTGGATGATGTGATCAATGTCTCAGGACACCGCATGGGGACGGCCGAAGTGGAAAGCGCCCTTGTTGCCCATCCTTCAGTGGCGGAATCAGCAGTGGTCGGATTCCCTCATGATATCAAGGGACAGGGGATTTACGCGTTCGTCACCCTCAAGGAGGGATTTGAGCCGACGGATGCGCTCAAAAAGGAACTTATTGCGCATGTGAGAACGGAGATCGGCCCAATTGCATCTCCGGATAAACTCCATTTTACTCCGGCCCTTCCCAAGACGCGGAGCGGCAAGATCATGAGAAGGATCCTGAGGAAAATCGCCGAAGGCCAGATCGATCAGCTCGGAGACACCTCCACCCTGGCTGAACCGGATGTGGTGGACAAACTGGTACAAGGCAGGCAATAATCGGCATCTCACCGAGGCGCCTTCCATCGCCTGTGGGGGGCGCCTTGTTCTGTGCTCCAATCTTCAATGACCCGTTAGGGCAAAAGAGTGAGGATATTATGACAGAATCTGTCAAGAATAAGGGCTGGGCCGTTACCTTCAGCGGCACAGGGATCAACCTGGCCCTTGGCATTCTCTATACTTGGAGTATTTTCAAGAACGCCATCAGGGAGTCTGTTGAGACAGGGGGGCCGGGGAGCTTTGAGTGGGACCCTGCCGCCCTGAACGATCCGTACGCGGCCTGCTGCATTGTCTTCGCCTTTTCCATGATCCTGGCCGGTAAGTGCCAGGATCGATTCGGACCCAAGATAACGGCCTTTATGGGAGGTATAATGGTGAGCCTGGGGCTTATCTGGATTTCACGGACTACAGACTATGTGGCCTGGGTCCTCGGCTTCGGGGTGCTGGCCGGGGCAGGCATCGGTTTTGGCTATTCAGCGGCAACGCCCCCTGCCCTGAAGTGGTTTCCTCCAGCAAAAACAGGATTGATTGCAGGACTGGTGGTCTCAGGCTTCGGACTGGCATCGGTCTATATTGCCCCCCTTTCGCAGTATCTGCTGGGGATCTGGGGATTGCAGAAGGCCATGCTCTTTTTTGCCATCGCATTTCTGATCGTTGTGTGCGGCCTTTCCATGCTCCTTGTGAATCCTCCCGATGGGTATGTGCCGGGGCAACCAGCACCCCCGGCTAAGAAAGAAGAAAAGGACTTAAAAGTGACGCCCCCCATGGCCGCGTGGCTCCAGGAATCTGCTTCCACCCTTCAGGCGTCAAAGGCCATCAAGATGAAACGGGATATCGGTCCGGCAGAAATCCTGAAAAAGGCCGATTTCTACATTCTGTGGTTCATATATTTTATCGGGGCTGGGGCAGGATTGATGGTTATCGGGAGCGTTGCCGGCATGGCGAAGCGGAGCATGGGAGAGCTTGCCTTCTTAGCGGTTGCGATCCTGGCGATCGGAAACGCAGCGGGGCGTATCATTGCCGGGGTCCTTTCAGACCGGATCGGTCGCAGCTATACACTGATTATCATGCTTCTGTTCCAGGCCCTACTGATGTTTACGGCCATTTTCGTCTTCAGCTCGGAAACGACAAGCGCCGTACTTCTGGTCTCAATGGCCACATTTATGGGATTCAACTACGGGACCAACCTGTCTCTTTTCCCTTCCTATACCAAGGACCTCTGGGGGCTGAAGAATTTCGGCATCAATTACGGTATTGTCTTTACGGCCTGGGGGGTGGGCGGATTCGTCATGGGGAGGGTGTCTCAGATGTTGAAGGCGAGTACCGGCACGTTCAATTCCTCGTTCGCTGTGGCAGGCATCCTTCTTCTGATTGGAGCTGCCCTTACCCTTGTGTTGAGGAGAAGCCTAGCGCGGCAGGGCCTTACCCAGAAGCGGAGGACGTGACGATCTCGAATGAAATTTGGATGATGCAAATTTGTTCCGCCTCGGTTGAACCCTCTGTGAGAGCGGCCTTCCGGCCGAGGCGCCCATGAATATTGCGAATGGAAGGCCGCTCTCACAAAAAGCTGCTACAGACTCAGAAGTCTATGCCTGATCTGACTGACTTTTCTTTGCCGGAGGCTGAGATAGTATGGTAAGCAAGGAAGTCCTGAAATCTGGCGTAAAAAGCGGTCCGGCCATAGGCCGGCTTTCAACCTATATCAGGACGTTAGCTGTCTTGGAACAGGCTGGAGTTGAAGTAATTTCATCTCAGGAATTGGGGGAGATGGAAGGAAAAAGCGCTACTCAGGTTCGAAAAGACCTTTCCTCTTTTGGATGCTTTGGCCGCAGAGGATTGGGGTATACTGTTACTCAACTCAAAGCTCAGATTACCGAGATCTTAGGAATAAACCGGATATGGAACCTTATTCTCATTGGGGCAGGCCAGCTAAGTGAAGTCTTTATCAATTCGGAAGCCTTTAAGAGGAACAACTTTTGTGTAAGAAAAATTTTCGATAATGCGCCTGCACTCATTGGGAAGAGAATAGAAGGCATTCCCGTCTTGGATATAGGCGATCTTGAAAAGGAGATCGATCCTGAGACAGACGATTTGGCCATCATCGCAATACCGCCTCGGAATGTGCAGTCGGTTATAGATCGTCTCGGGAAAACCGGCATCAAAGGTGTACTCTATTTTGCTGCGAGGGCGGTCAACGCACCCAAAAATATGATAGTCGTGAACCAGGATATTTCCGTAGCACTGGGAATAATCACATATCATATTACCAATAGGCCCAATCAGGCGCTATGAGCCGGAGACGGTTTGTTTTGCCTGACACAAGGGATTCGAAATCACAAACCGAAAGACTATTTCCCAGTACGCAATGAACAGGCAAGAAACAATGACCTTTCCGTCTGCGGATGATGAAAAGAGGCCGATGGACCGGCGTCATCAGTCACAGGATGAGTTGGTACGAACGCTCTTTGATTTCAATACCGAAAAAAAGCGCTTGAAGACGGTGTTGAACTGTATGACCAGCGGGGTCATGGTGACCAATGAGGACCTCAACGTGGTCCTCCACAACCCTGCATTCATACGGCTCATGGAGATCCGTGAAGAGATCCAGACGCCTGTGCCGGTAACCCGGATCATACAATCTGAATCTCTGGTGAACACGCTCCGGAAGATTCAAGGCGGTGCGTGCGCCATCGATGAATCCATTTCACAGGAAATCCGGATCGGGACAAGGGTCCTGCGGGCCGTATCGGCCCCGTCCCTGGGTCCGGACAGAAACGTATTTTGGAGAATTGCAGGCGCCGTAACCGTGTTTGAAGATATCACGGCGTTCAAGCAGCTGGATCAGATGAAATCGGATTTTCTGAACATGGTTGCACACGAGCTCCGCAGCCCCCTTGTTTCCGTGAGGCAGTTGCTTCAAGTGTTATCAGAGGGATTGGCCGGTCCGCTCCAGGAAAAACAGGTGGATTTTGTCACACGGGGGACGAAAAAGATAGATGCCCTTCTGGAACTGATTAATGATCTTCTCAATGTGGCCAGGATCGAGGCTGGTGGATATGTCCGGAAAAGGGTTCCCACCGATATCGGCAGGATTATTCAGGAGACGGTCTCTCTGATGGAACCACGGGCAAATGAACAGGGTATCACGCTCACCGTTTCCTGTGTGGATATGGAACCGGTTTCAGCAGATCCCAAGGAAATGGAAGAGCTCTTGAACAACCTCATTACCAACGCCATCAACTATTCTCCAGAAGGTGGAAGGGTCAGCATCACGGCAAAGGGGCTCGGAACCCAGGTGGAGATTGAAGTGGCGGATGCAGGCGTGGGCATTCCTCCCGAGGAACTTCCCAAGATTTTTGACAAGTTCTACCGAATCAAGCATCCCAAGACCCGGCACGTCACCGGTACCGGGTTGGGCCTTGCCATTGTCAAGAAAGTGGTGGACGCCCATAAGGGGACTATTGACGTTCACAGTATTGCAGGAAAAGGCACTGCTTTTAAGATAGTTCTTCCAGCAGCAGAATAACTGAACCGGAAAGTTGCGATTGCCTTTGGGCAGCAGGCATTTTCATAAGACACGTTCCGGCGAACAGCCGCCCGGGCGGCGGAGGAACAGAAGCGGGGACAGGCTTTCATGACAACGGTGTTTCAAGCGCTCGGGGGCCTGGGGCTTTTCCTCTTCGGCATGAAAATCATGTCGGAAGGCCTTCAGAAGGTGGCCGGCAAAAAGATGCGCCACATTCTGGGCATGGTCTCGAATAACCGATTTGTCGGTTGCGGGGTGGGGGCGCTTGTCACCAGCGTCGTGCAGAGTTCCAGCGCGACCACGGTGATGCTGGTCAGTTTCGTGGATGCCGGTCTTCTGAAAGTCGCTCAGGCCATTGGCGTCATCTTAGGTGCCAATATCGGAACTACTGTCACGGCCCAGCTCATCGCATTCAAGATCAATGAATATGCACTTCCAGCGATCGCCGCAGGGGTCCTCCTCAAATTTTTCTTGGGACGTGGAAAATGGGTTTATGCAGGGGATGTGCTTCTGGGATTCGGGCTGGTATTTTACGGTTTAGGGATGATGCAGGCCGGATTCGCCCCCCTTAAGCATGATCCGGATTTTGTTGCTTTTCTTACCAGATTCAATGCAGACAAATTTACAGGAATTCTTTTGTGCATCATGGTGGGGACTGCCCTGACCATGGTCCTTCAAAGCTCCAGTGCAACCGTGGGAATTGCCATGGCGCTTGCAAGCCAGGGTCTGTTAAATTTTGAAACCAGCGTGGCATTGATTCTGGGCGACAATATCGGGACCACCATCACAGCGGAGCTGGCCAGCGTGGGAGCCACTATCACCGCGCATCAGGCAGCCAGGGCCCATACCCTTTTCAATGCTATCGGCGTTTTCAATGTCGTTCTATTTTTCCCGCTATTCATAAAACTGGTCCTGTGGCTCACGGCATCTATTGAAGGCATTGGCCCACCCGATTTTATGGCAGAGGGACAACGCCCCAACATCGCCCGGTATATTGCCAATGCCCATACCATGTTCAATTTGGTCAACGCACTTTTCTTCCTCACGGTTCTGCCCGGGCTGATCAGAGTAACCATCTGGCTGACACCCGGAAAGGTCGGGGAAGAGGAATTGAATGATCTTCACCACATACAATTCATGGATGCGAAGTTGGCTGAAATTCCTTCCATAGCCCTGGGACAGGCCAATTCGGAGATCATTCGGATGGCCGATGCCGTACAACTCATGCACCAGGAAGTAATTCAGTCCGTCGAGGAAAGGGATTCAAAAAAATTGTCAAAATGGCGGAAAAGGGAGGAGGCCCTTGATATTCTTCAACGGGAGATCACCCAGTTTCTTGTAACGGTGATGCAGGGGCGCATCAGCCCTGACGAATCCAGAGAAGTCCGCTCGTTGATCCGCATGACGAATAATCTGGAGCGGATCGGTGATGCTGTGGACGAGATCGCAGAACTGTTAGGAGAACTTCTTGAGCAGAATTTGCATCTTTCGGATGATGCAGTCAGGGATTACCAGGAACTCTCTCAAGAAACATTGAAATTCTTGACTCTTGTCGTCAATGCCATGAAGTATGGGGACGATCAGATCATGACAATATCCCGTGAAATAGAAGGGAACGTCATGCGTATGGCGGAAAAGATGAAAGAGGACCATCTTCATCGCCTTCAGAGCGGCATCTGCACTGTTGATTCAGGCTTGATTTTTGTAAAGATACTCACCGCTTTTGAAAGGATGGGAAGGTTCTGTTACAATATCTCGCAGGCGGTGGCAGGGGTGAAGTAACCCTCGGCATTAAATCCCATGGATAGGAAAAATCTCTTTCTGAATGTAGGCGGCCACTCTCCGGGCTTCTCTAAACGCATTTTCTTTCACTTCGCCCTCAGTGTGGTAAGGGTGGTCATAGAGGCTTCCTACTTCCTTTTCCGGCCCGAACATCATCCCGCCCACCAGACCGGCAAATTCATCTTCCGGCGTCACCCGGTTCAGAATGGACCAGGCCAGGGTCCAGCATCTGGCGGTTCGATAGAGATCGTATCCCCCTCCTCCAAGGGCAAGGACCTTTGGGCATAGGGTCATGATTTCTTTAATGGCCTTCTGATAACTGTTGTTGGTCAGCTTGAGGTGGGTCAGTGGGTCGGAGACCAGGGCATCCGCCCCGATCTCGGCAACAATGAGATCAGGCGAGAAAGACCTGGCCAGCGGGAGGATGGTTTCCTGGAAGGCGAAATCGTATACCTCATCATCAGTCCCCGGTTCCAGAGGAAAGTTGACGGTAAACCCCTTTCCGTCTCCCTCACCGGTCTCGTTCTCAAAACCAGACCAGGGGTAAAGGGTTTTTCCGGTTTCATGGAGGGAAATAACGAACACTCTCGGATCGTTATAAAAAGCATGTTGAACACCATTTCCGTGGTGGGCGTCCAGATCGATGTAAGCGATCTTTAGATCGGGCATTCTGCTCAGGGCGTACCTGATGGCGATGGCTATGTCGTTGATGTAGCAGAAGCCTTCAGCATGATCCGGCATGGCATGATGAAAACCGCCTAAGGGATTGAAGGCTGCCACGGTCTCCTCTTTGACAAGAGAGTCCATAGCCCCGAGAGTGCCGCCGGCTGCCTGCAGAGACCATTCATAAATCCCGAAAATGATCGGGTTGTCCAGGGTTCCCAGGCCGTGGGCAATCATTTCCGGCGTCACTTTGCCCTCTTTGGCCCCCTGCAGAAGACGGAGGTAGACGGGCTCATGAAAAAGAGGGAGGAGTTCGATGGGCAAGGCCTCAGGTTCCAGGATTTTCATCCAGGGATGGTTCATGACCCCGTAACGGGTGCAGAGGTCGTAGGTCTTGGCCGCCCTTTCCGGTTTGAACGGATGATCTTCGCCGAAATCGAACCAGCTCATTTCATCCGAATAGACGAAAATGGTCGGGTCTCTGTCAATGGCGTCGTGCTCCAGGGGTATTGTGTCGGTCCCCCTGTGATGAACGCCGCGAGATGCTGAAAAAAGGCCTTTGAAGAATTTGAAAGCCACGCCTGTTTGTCCCTGATATCGCGATCCGGATATATCTGACACTCCGCCTTGATTTCGAGGCAGCGTACCACAGGGGGAGAATTCCGGTCAATAAAAAACGTCTCTCAAATGGGTCGATGGACGGTTACCTTTCTTTTGACATCCTTGCGAAAATAGGCTAATGATACGATAAGGGGGGAGAGGTTGACCGATGTCCTGGATACGCAGAATAAGCAGGCTTTCCAGAGTTGAGAAGGAGGGGATCTATCGGTGCCTGGTCCCCCCTTCTCTCTATCATCGATTCGGAATCAACCCCCTTTCCCTGTGCAATTTGAAAGGGGATAAGGTGGTGCGATTTTTCTCTCCGCAGGGAGACAGCACCTGCCTGGTGGAGGTGAAGCTGACAGACCAAAAAGAGCCTCTCTATTCGATCCAGTTGAGCGATTCGAGCGATTTTACACAGATAGAATGGGATTTTTTGGTGGTCAATGATCCCGACTCTCCCAGGTTCAACACCCATATGGACCCACAGGGAATTGACACATTGTTTGGCTGGGCTTCCAGAAATCTTCCAGAGGAGGAACGCGCCCTGGCCGCCGGCCTTTTTCCAGGCCAGGCCAGAAAAGGGATGGGATTGACCAGGGAGGTCATCGGGCTGCTGGAGTTTTTCTGCCGGGTCTTCGACATTAAAAACATTCGGTTGGAAGCGCTTTTCTATCATAACGCGATTACCTATGAAAGACACGGCTTCAGCTACTTCAGCGGGTATGCCCAGATGAAACGAATTCATGAGCTGTTTCAGCCGGGGGGAGCGCTTTTCAGAAAACTGGACAACAGCTCCCCGTTCCGGCGTCCCGATTTTGCTGAAACCGTAAGGGGACGGAGCTGGGCCATTCATGACGGCATCCTCGCGGAGATAGATGACGATCTGCTGGATGAAGGCTGGGCGTCGCCCATGATGTACCGGATGGTAGACAACCCAAGAGGCATGATCACGTTTCCGAATCCAACGTATTAAACCCCGGTTGAATCAATGGGATCTGATATGCTTATACCCCGCTTCCGCAACTGGAAAATCCGAACCAAGTTGGTCGGCGTTACTCTTTTTGTAGTTCTGGTTCCTTTTCTGTGCGTTGCCTTCCTCTCCATGGACCGTTTTGGCAAATCGCTCAGAAGCGCTTCCGATGCAGACCTGGGACACCTTGTCAGAAACATCTACGGCATGTGCAAGGTTCACCAGGAACAGGTCCAGAAAAAGGTCGCCTCGGACCTGAGGGTGGCCCGAGAACTCCTCTCGCTTCAACCGGGTGAACTGGATGCGACGTCGAAACAAGAACACCGATTTGACGTGATCGATCAGGCCAGCCGAGACGTGTATCCGGTGACGACAGCCCCCTGGAAGGCCGAAGATAATCATTTTGTTGATAATGTCCGGGCCCTTGTGGGAGGGAGCTGCAGTATCTTTCAGAGAATCGAAGACGATCGACTTCTGCGAATTTCCACAAACATTACGGGAAGGGATGGGAAACGGGTCACCGGGACCTTCATCCCCTCTCAGGGCCCGGTAACACAGGCGATCCTGGCGGGGCGTCCCTTCACGGGGCGGGTCCAGGTGATGGGGAACTGGTACATCAAGGCCTATGAACCGATCAAGGGGAATGACGGGAGGGTCATTGGCGCCCTGAGCGTGGGCGTCAGAGAGCAGAGTTCGCAATTTCTGAATGAGGAGATCAAGGGCATTCGGGTGGGGGAGACCGGTTATGTCTATATCATAGACAGCAAGGGATTTCTGAAGATCCATCCGGCCAAGGAAGGGGAGACCATTCTCGATTTGAAGGATTCAGCCGGTTTCAGCTATATCCATGCCATGATCACAGACGCCCTTGCCCTGGGTAACGGCGAAGTGGGGACCATTCGCTATCCCTGGATGAATCCCGAGCTGGGTGATAAGCAGCCGAGGCAAAAGATCAACAAATATACCTACTTCAAGCCGTGGGACTGGATAATTGTAGCGGGCACTTATGAAGACGAGATCTACCACGCCCTGCACACCACCGAACGATTCATTCTTTTCATGGCCATTGCTGCCCTTGTTCTGGTCTTTGTCCTGGTATTCACCCTCTCCAAGGTATTGACACGGCCGATCCGGGAACTCACTGAAGTGACTGCTAAGATGGCAGACGGCGATCTTTCTCAAAGGGTCATAATCCGCAGTGCGGATGAGATCGGAGTTCTGGGGCTCTCCTTTAACCGGATGATCGTTCAGATCGAGGACTACACCTCAAATCTGGCGAATATGGTGGAGGAAAGGACCCGGGAACTCAAAGAATCAAGGGAGAAGTATCGCGACATTTCCCGGTTCCTTAACAATGTGCTGGACAGCGCGACGGTCTATGCGATTATGGCTCTTGACTTCTACGGCAACATCATCGAGTTCAACAGAGGCGCGGAAAGGCTCTTCGGCTGGAAAAAGGATGAAGTCATCAATAACCGGAACATCGACATCACCATTCTCCCGGAAGACCGGGATAAGGGGATCCAGAAGGAGATGTCCAAACGGACGAGGACCGAAGGCGTCTGTGAGTTGGAGATGGCTCGAGTCAGAAAAAACGGCTCAAGGTTCCCCGCCCATACAACCATTACGGCTATCAAGGACCCTGACGGGAGGCCCACGGGGTTTGTAGAGATTGTCCGCGACATCACCCTGAGAAGAAGTCTTGAAAAGGAGCTTCGGGAGACCAAGGAATTTCTTGAAAATGTCATGGAGAGTTCTGTTGACGGGATCCTGACGACGGACCTCAAAGGAAAGATTACCTACCAGAACCGTGCCATGGAGGAGATCATAGGATGCCCGAAGGATGAGGTCGTGGGGACCCATATCTCCCGATTCTATGTCAAAGGGATCGATCAGGCCAGAGAGATCATGGCTCTCCTTCAGTCAAGGGAAAGGGCTGGAAATTACGAGATGGAGGTAAAGAGGAAAGAGGGGGAGGTCCTGACCATTCTGACCTCGCTCTTTCTGCTTCGGGACGAGGAAGCCAACGTGATCGGAACCGCCGGGATATTCAAGGACATCACGGAACAGAAACTTTTAGAAGCTGAACTCAAGGTCACGCAGGCCCGTCTGATAGAATCATCCAAAATGAGGGCACTTGGAGAGCTGGTTGCCGGCGTAGCCCATGAATTGAACAACCCCCTTATGGCCTCCCAGACCATCCTGCACGTGATGTTCAAAAATCTCCCTGAAGATTTCCCGGAACGGGAACGGCTGGAGATCATCCGCAAATGCAACAATCGAATTGAGAAAATCGTGGAGCATCTGAGGGAGTTTTCCAGGCAGACCCAACCCGATTTCAAGGAGATCGACATCAATCAGCCTGTGGAAAATGCCCTGATCATTACCGGCCAGCAGCTCCTCAACCACAACATCACCATTGTGCGGGAATTCACTGAAGATCTTCCAAAGGTGGTCGGCGATGCCAATCAGTTGGAACAGGTCTTCCTCAATCTGATATCCAATGCCAGGGATGCCATGGATGAGGTGACCGGGACAAAGGAGCTGAAAATCCATTCATACCTGAGTGACCATGAGGGCGCGCCTGTGGTGGTGGTCTCGATAAAGGACACGGGCGTTGGGATCCCTGATGAACATTTGAATAAGGTGCTTGAGCCTTTCTTCACTACGAAATCAGTGGGAAAGGGCACGGGCCTGGGCCTTTCCCTCTGCTTCGGCATTATGGAAGCGCATGACGGAGGGCTTGAAATTAAGAGTCAGCAGGGTAAAGGAACAGAAATAAAGGTCTTTCTTCCAGCCAAGGCGTCGGGAAAGGAGTGATGTAATATGGCAAAGTCGATTCTTGTTGTGGATGATGATGAACTGGTGCGCTTAGCGCTTAACGAGCTCCTGAAGCCTGAGGGGTATGAAGTACATCTGGTTGCCGGTGGCGCCGAAGCCCTCGATAAGCTCGACCAGACCGGCTATGATCTGTTGATGCTCGATATCATCATGCCTGAGATGGATGGTTTTGAACTCTGCAGGAAAATCCGGGAAAAAGAAGATTACAGAGACACGCCGATTGTATTTCTGTCGGCAAAGAGCCGGGATGAAGATAGGGACAAGGGAATTCAGGCAGGGGCCAACCTGTTTTTGTCCAAGCCGATCTCCCCTGAGAAACTCCTTCAGATCGTATCGGATACCATCGGTTGACCCCGATGTCGCCCAACATACGGCGGCCTGAGGTAAGTCCGATGCGGCATCGGGGTTGACAGGGGGCCTATTTGGGAAACAGCCCTGTCCCTTGGAGCAACCTGTCAAGGGCGTTGTCCCGATCCATGAGTTCCGTCAGACGGCGGACCTTGGCATCGTCGTTAATGGAGAGCGGGGGCGGGCTGTGCTGCAGCCGCTCCAAGGCAGGAAAGGTATCCTGTTTCACCAGCATGAGCGGGAGGCCCGCCTTTTTTGCCGCCTTAAAAAGTTGAGGAGGTGGGGTTCTGCCTCCGGTGAAGAGGATGCCGGCGATCGATCGTCGTCCCTGAATCGGATCGCCGTCCGTTTCAGCCGGATGGGGCTTTAACAGAATGATTTTGTTATAAGCCCTTTTGAATACCCGAAGTTCTCCCTCCAGATCTGACGACCCGACTGTCATTCCGCCTACCGGCTGTTCGAGATCGGCTTCGCCCGAGAGAAATTCACCATCTAAGACATCCCTTATATCCCCAAGATTCTGAAAAGAGAGGAACGGATCTTCAGGGACCGCCGTCGTGATCAAAATTCCCCTGTTGGCAAAGGCTGAGATCATATGATCTCTGATTTCCTGGAGCAATGGCGGGGAGACCCGGTTGAGAACAACTCCCTTGAGTCTCTCTTTGAGGAGAGAACTGACAGAGAGGATGGAATAGATCGACCTGGCCTTGTCCCGGCATCGGTCGACGAGGATAAAATCAGCCCCCAATCCAGCAGCGAGGGAAATATCGGAAACGCCCCGTGAGCCATTGTCAAGGAATATGTGATTGTTGCCCATAATGATGAGGACATCTTTGCTGTCAGAGAGCTCCTTGGCCAAGGTCCTGATCTCTTTGAGGAGCGTTTCTGGCCCCGTGTTTCTCCATGCCTGTTCTGAAATGGGATAGGGGCAGATCCGGTCAAGGGGTTCCTGAATGCTCAGCGTCTCCTTAAACAGGAGCGCATCCGGGTCGGACCCCTGGGCGTTTATATTAACAGGTTGGGTTCCAAACGGCTTGAGGAACCCTACACGGAAGCCCCGTTCCACGAGTCTTCGGGTGATCGCCCAGGTGACGAGGCTGTGCCCGGCATGATCTCCGGTCGTCCCTATGAAGAGAAAGCCCACGTGGCTGTCCAACCTCCTTACCTCCCAACCTCTGAACCTTCAAGCCGTTAAACCTTAAAGTATATCATAAGGGGTTTTTTTCCAAAGATCAAAAGAAATATGGTCTATGCCGTGTTCAATATCTTCCTCAATTTTCATGACAGACCTTTCATATAGAACGGTTTCCGAATAAAACCGTTACATCCCCGGTTCAATATATCAGTACCGCCCTGCTGAGGCTGAAGCCGCTGGAGAGGCTGAAGGCGCCTTCTCTAAATCATATGCATGTTTTTCCCGTATGTGAATACACCCTTCCGTCCACGGCAACGATGGTCGCGTGATCCGTTTTTTACCGGTCCTTCAGAATCTTGAGGGCCAGGAGGTCTTGAATGGTGTGCTGGATGGCCCGCTCGGGGTCCAGGACGCGGAACGGACTTTTTGACTTGACACCCGAGAGCGAATGCCCTTATCCTCCTTAGCCTGAAAACCGCCTCACTATCGGCGATCGAACTGCAAACCGAAGGTGTCAGATCTGCAAGGAGCAGGGAAATGCCATGAAAGCTTTGGACCGACTTGTGAATCGAATCATCGACCGGGTGAACGTAAATCTGAGGGAACCCGGTTTTGACGTTGGGCCGTATGTTCGCGGAGTGATCCCCTGGGCAAAGGTCTCCCGGTTCTATGCCTTCTATGGGTTGACCTTTCACCACCCGATCCATTTTCATTTCGAGCATTCGAGCATTGCCGGGAGCTATTTTCTCGGCAAATGCATTGTGGATCATTCGGTCCTATACAAGAGCGACATTCGAGGAGACGAACTCAAGGCCAAAGGGGACATTTTCCACCATTCCGGCATGGAAATACCCCTTCACGATGACGAAGTGATCCGCATCAAGGACAGCTACCTGGTCAAGAGCCTGGTACACAACCATTCCCATGACCCGGAAAGCCCAGAGGAATTCCTGATCCAGAACATCGTGTCCATGCACTACGCCAATATCCACGGGGCTCCTGTGGAAGGGAGCTTTCTCGGGCCTTTCAGCACGGTGGATCTCACCACCGTTCACGATTGTGTCATCGGGACATTCGCCTATGTGCAGACAGGAGAACTGGCGCATCAATGGGTCCCGGACGGTCGGATCTGGATCCGGTACGGAGATGACTTTGATTTCAGCTATCAGTTCCCGGACGAGATCCTGAAACGCTACGTCCACCTGACGCCGGGAGAGGCCCCGAAGGGCATCTTCATGGATTTTGTGGAGAAAAGGAAGCCCGATTTCGAAGCGGTCTTTGAACCGGTGAGAGGCAAGCCCACTTTGGCGGCGCCCCGTGGCGCGGCCCTGAGCCGGTATGCCGTGGTGAAGGGTCAGACCCATATCAGTGAGAACGTACTGGTGGCCCAAAGGGCCTATCTCCAAGATGCATGGCTCGGGGTGGGCTCCAACGCCCAGGAAAACTGCTATATCATTCATTCGAGGCTTGAGGGAAAGAATATCACTGCCCACGGAGGAAAGGTGATTCATGCACGGTTGGGCGAAGGCGTTTTTGTGGGCTTCAACGCCTTCCTGCACGGGACCCCCGAATGCCATCTGGACATCGGCAAGGGGAGCATCGTCATGCCCCACACCATTGTCGACCTTCAAGAGCCTCTGGAGGTGCCGCCGGACCACCTCGTCTGGGGATATATCCAGAACGCGAAAGACCTATCCAGGCACAGCATCCCCCTGGCAGAGCTGTCAACGTGCGAAGGAAAAGTGCGTCGGGGGGCCATGCGATTTAAAGGAAGTGGTTCATTTTTCGTGAATGGCTTTCGCAATCGCCTGGAGCATATCCTGGAGGCCAACGGGGCCTACTTCGACGGCTCCAGAAAAAAGGGGCACGCCCAAAAGGGCCAGAATATCTCCTTCAATACCATCCAGCCGTATCCGGAAGGGCCTATGAAGGGGCTTTATCCCACCATAGACATCCGCCCGTAAGTTGTTGGCCGGCAAAAGCGACGCAGTTCCCGGACAACCTCACTCAAGCCAGGTTTCCCTCTCATATGAAACCCGGCTCTGGTTACGCGTTACCGGTTCCCTCTGAAACCCAAAATCCCGTTGCGGCGGGAAACCCCCCTTGAAGATTTCCGTCTGATCCGACCCGCCATTTTTCCGGCCGGAGGCAGCGATCGATTGAGAGACCCCATAGCCCCTTTGAGATTCATACCATCAGGATACGCTCCATTTCGAAAAACAGATCCTGTTCCCGGATCACACCCACAACCCTGTCTCCGCTTACCACAGCCAGTCTTCTCTCCTTTTCCGAGTGCATCAGATAAGCGGCCTCCATGAGACTGGACTGGGCATCTATGGTAAGGGGTGCGGGCGACATGACCTCTCTGATCCTCTTTTCGGCCAGATTCCGAATCTCCCGTGCAAACATGCCTCTCCAGAACATGGGAGAATATTGAATGCTGTCGGCGGTGGAGGGTTTGGGTGCACTCAGGTATGCAGGCATCATCGCCCGAATGAGGTCAAGAATCGAGAGGATGCCCTGGACCTTTTTCCCGCTGTCGTCAAAAACAAGAACGGATCGGTGCCCCGTCTCCATGATTCGGGTTGTGGAGACCTTGTGTGTAAATGACTCCCGTAGTTTCTCGATGGCCTTCCTGACGGTCCAGTCCTCCTGGATCGTGGTATATTCTTCGATAGGGACCATGACGTCTCTCACCCTTTTTTCTTCCGGAGGACCCGCCTTCTTGCCGTGCCGGAAGGCATCTGCGATCTTGTGGGCAAGGAGATCGATGTCGCAGGGCTTGGTCAGGTAGTCGAATGCGCCCTCGTCCAAGGCTTCCTTAGCGGAGGGCATGCCACCATGCCCTGTGAGCATGATCACGGGCAGCTGAGGAGACCGCTTCTTGATCTCTTGCAGGGCCTGGTGCCCGTCCATGCCCGGCATCTTGAGATCCAGGATGACCACATCCGGATGCTCCTTCAGTTTTTCCACGGCCTCTTCACCACTGCCCGCCACCAGGGTATTGAAACCCCTTCGATCCAGGATCTTCTTGGTGGTGGCCCGGAATTGATCCTCATCGTCAACCATGAGTACCTTTATCGATTCATTCATCGGAAACCTCCCCTCTTGCCGTTCATAAAAACAGCGAACAGGTTGTTTAATTCAGTATTCCTGCCAATGGACCCAGCATTCTCACCATGAGCAGAAAAGTCAATACCGTGCATGCCAGTGCCGCAAAGGCCTTTCTTCCGCTGATGCCCCCCGCCTTCACCATTCCCAGGCCCACGAGACAAAACCTCCATATCCCTGCCGCCCAGCCCATGCCGGGGATCCATGCGACAAGGAGCGTCACCCCGGCATAGGCCATGATGCGCATCAAGGACCCAAAAGAAAAGGTGTTTCTGCACAAAATCTTGCTTACTGCGTACAGAAGAAAGGCGAGGAGAAAAGGGGAGAGAAAGGCATTGACGAATGCGATCCCTCCGACCAGTGCCTGTTGCTCCCCGGCATAAAGGGCCGTGAGGGCACCATAGACGAGGCTGCAGAAAAAAAGGAATACCATGGCCTTTCCGTAATCCCTCTCCATGGGCATTTGCGTATAGAATTCGCCCGGGTGCAGGACGAGCCTGACCGCGGTTTTCAACATTTGGCCAAGGATGCCGGTCCGTTGGCCCCAGGGCAATCCTTTTTCCATGGCTTGACAGAGCGTTTTCATGGCCTTTGGATCATACCTCCCTTGTTATCCTATGCTTCGTTTTCGGGTGCCTAAAAGGAAGGCAGCCCTGACCATCCCAACCACCGCCAGTAGGTGGCCGCCATGAGCATGAGACCGGCCATATTTGTGAACCACAGGATGATCCCGACCCGCAGATAGTCTCTTGCCTCCAAGTAACCGCTGGCATACATAATGGCATTGGGCGGCGTTCCAATGACCAGGCAGTAGGCAAAGGAAGAAGCGATGGCGGTCCCCATGGCCACAAAAGGAATCATGGAGGTCCCCGGATGCATCACCCCGGCCATGGCCAGAGTAACCGGTCCCACTGCGGCGCAGGCAGGCCCATCCGCCATGATCTGGGTCATCAGACCCGTAATCACATTCCCTGTCAGGAGAAGTCCTATTCCATGATTGACGCCAAGTGGGGCAGCCACTTCCAGTATGCTCCGGGCAATCCAATAGGCGCCGCCTGTATCCACGAGGATCTTCCCGAAGATGATGGCCCCGGCATAGAGCCATACCACGCCCCAGTCCACCCTGGTCTGGTAGTCTCGCCAGTTTACCACGCCTGCCAGGATGTATGCGGTACCTCCAATCACGGCAAAGACCCCGATGCCGAAGCGGATGCCGGTCACCCATTGAATCAGGTTGCTTTCCGTGATCCAGCAGAAGAGCGTGGCCAGGAAGATGCAAAGGGCCGTGATCTGGGGACGGGTCCATCTCCCTCCGATCCGCCGGGTCTCCTCCCGCACCACGTTCATGGCCGGCCCGAGATCTCTTATCCGCGGTTTGAATCGCCAGTTGAGAATAATCCAGGTGATGGGCATGAGGAAGAATAAAAACGGGAGGCAATAGATCATCCACTGGCCGAAGCCGATGGAAATCCCATACATCTCCTCCGTGTAACTCATCATGATGATGTTCCTGGCGGCACCCGAGGGGGCCAGAGACCCCCCGAGATTGGCGGCCA
>Ga0209164_1000406_pt1 | contig 107452 bp, 47 predicted proteins | sample MTBNYHSulfiMetaG_FD_187458 | JGI IMG/M metagenome (GOLD analysis project Ga0209164, IMG submission 187458) | Enrichment culture microbial communities from rom New York Harbor, USA that are MTBE-degrading - MTBE-NYH (New York Harbor Sulfidogenic)... | ecosystem: Environmental > Aquatic > Marine...
GATTGCGTCTTCGGAGAAGGTCCCTGGTTGCTCTCATTTTGGCGGGGTACGTGTAGGCCATGGGGATCATGCCTCCCTTGAGCAGGACCGCGATCTTGTGGGAATCGATCTTATCGTTTTTGGCCTTGCCGCCGTGAATGGCTTTCATGTATAGAGCATGGCCAAGGACGAAAGGGATGCCCTCTTGAGTACATAAATCGGCGATCCAGTACCAGGTGAACATGCATTCCACGGCGACGACAACATCCTCTCGGAAAGGTTCTATGACTTTCAGGAAGACTTCACGCTCTGTTTTCACGTTTCGGTGCAACCTGACCTCTCCTGTCTCGTCGAGGATGGAGAGATACATTTTTCTGGCGTGAAGGTCGATTCCATAAGAAAATTTGTGTTATTTTGTGTAAAATCTCATTCGGTCTCCTCCTGTTTTATGGCTACTGGTTTTCTGGTTCAAATTAATTGTACCATATCTTGGGAGGAGGCCTTAAACAGTATCAACTGGCTCCAGCCGACGCGAAAAAGCGGCGCGGCTGAGCCCGGGCGTTATGTATGTTGATAAAAGCGATATAATTTGGTAGGTTACGGATATGAACAAATCAATTTCACACGATCGAAATGATGAATGCATCGAGGCTAAAGTTAAATGGTTTCGGTCGCTTAACTTATCCGACAGGATGGATCTGCTATGCATTTATACTGATTTAGCCCTTGAATTAAACCCCCGTCTTTCGGAAAAAAAGGATGCTCAACCGATTAAAGGAAATATTCAAATCATTACAGCAGCATAATGTCCAATACGTTGTTATCGGGGGAATTGCTGCTGTCCTCTATGGTGTTCCAAGAGCCACATTTGACTTGGATATACTCATTGAGGCTACTCAGGAAAATGCCCAACGACTGCTCGACGCATTTTTAGACGCAGGCCTGGGCACCGCCACTTTAACAAATTCTGATGAAATCCTCGCAAATGAAATCACCATATTCAAAGACCGAGTTCGGGTTGACGTGCAAATTTCGACCCCGGGGTTAGATTTTGCCTCTGCATGGGGGAAAAAACAGAAAATGGAATATCAAGGGCAAACTTTTTATGTTGTTTCGTTGGATGATTTAATAAGGTCGAAACGCACTGCGGGTAGAGAAGTCGACCTTGAGGATGTCCGCTTACTGGAACTTCCAGAAGATAAAGATGTCAAATAACCTTGCCACTACAGCCGACCGCAAAAAACACGGCGGCTGAGTGGCCCGTTAGCACTAGGCACTATGGATACATTTAAAACCACATACGAAATACTGCATAAGATATATGACACGTATCGGCGAAGATATAGGGAAAAATCCGATTCGAAACAAATGTGTTGTATGTGGTCTACGTATAATCCGCCGGATATAATTGAAGGGACTCAGCCATTTTGTGATATTGAAGAAGCATTTAATATTTGCATAGATGAAGATGACGCTTTAGATCTATATGACATGGATTTAAATGAAGCGGCGAAAAGAATAGTCGAAATTAAGCAGAGGACACGCTAACATGCCGCTTGAGGGTGATCGGGGGTTCCGAGGCGGTCTTGAAGCTCTCGGGATTAACAAAGTCCGGGGTTGTGTGGAGATCGGCGGCATTAGCCCCCGGCAGGAAAAGTATTGGGGTCGCATCTCAAATATTAAGTTTAAGTATTTTCCTTCTGATTCGATCGTCCCGCCCCTTAAGCTTGAGATCCGTCTTAAGTTTTTTCGCGATTTGGTCATGCCGAGCCGCGATTCCAGCTCCGGAGATATCGAACCGCCGTCCCAAGGCGACGCTGGTTTCTCCCGTCAATTGCCTGCAAAGATAAATCGCCACATCCCGGGCTAAATTCCTCTTTTTCCCTTTCCGTAGGATGCCTTCTATGCCGCAACCGAATTCGTCGGAAACCGCCTGAATAAGGTCATCGGGCGTTGGCCGGGGTTTTAGCATTTTCAGTTGGGGGATCTCCTTGCTGTTCGAATCCTTGCTTAAAAATGTCTTCTTCACCCAGTTCACGAAATCGATTCGCCCCAAAACAACACCGCCCACGACGTGATCGGACGGATTCTCAATCTTTATGTTTTCGACCGACTCGACAAAATCACGGTATCTTTTTTTTCCGATGTCCCTGTCCTCTCCGAACAGCGACAGTAGCCAATCCGTCTCCAGCCATTCCGGAGACTCAACATAGCCGCCTAAAGCCCGGTAGCTGCTCCATGGATAATCTCTGCAATGTTCAACCATCCCTGCCCGCACCGGATTCAGATGGATATATCGGGACAGGTGCTTTAAATATTCATCCGCGTCCACCAGCATGGCTTTGAAGCGCCCTTGGAACAGATGGCCGAAGCGTCTTCGTTTTCGATTGAAATACACGGAATAACCCACATTGATCCATTTGATCGCCGCACTCAGATTCGCATGGGGCGTTTCTATCAAGAAGTGATAATGCGTGGTCATCAGGCAAAAGGTATGCACCTTGATCCCGTATCGTTTCACCGCCTCGCCGACATATTCCAAAAACTTTTCCCGGTCCCGCTCGCTCCTATATAGATTCATTCCCGTGTTTCCGCGATTCATCACGTGATAGAAGGCACCCGGGAATTCTATCCTTAACGGCCGCGCCATTCAAAAACACCTTTTTGTTTCGCCAAGAAGCATCTTTTTTTGTTTTTCACACGCTATCTGAACGGCATGGCCTTGTCAACGCTTTATAATTTAGATGCGACCCCATTGTCCACAATCTCTCCTATCACAACTACCGTCCGAAATATTCCGTCTGAGGTATTTCTCTCAAAAGCCGACGGCCTTCCCCAGGATTGCGCTGTCAATTGTGATCACTTGCAGACTGTTTCAAAGAAGAAAATCGGGCCGCTGATCACGTCGTTGCCTCCGTCAAAAATGATTGATGTGGCGGGAGCAATTCGTTTTGCCCTCAACATATGAGATAGGACCGGCCAACACCTCACTCCAGCGGAGGGCTTATAAAGAGGCCGCCGCTGACCTCAACGTTGGGGAACGGATTGATTTGACGGGGTTTTGACCTAATGAATGCCAATCCGTACCTGACTGCGTCGTCCCGTTCCGATCTCAGCCAGTGGGTCATGCATTTCGTGCGCTCCGTCGCGATGGTCTCACCCACCCAAGTACGCAAATCTGTTGATATCCTTCACAGCATACTAACGGAAGGCCAGATCCGGCCTTCCATTGCGAGTCACATCATTCGGTACAGCCCGGAAGGAGCAACGTGTTTGGTGATAAGAAGCCGCTTTTTGTGGGTCGAAGTGTCAGGAAATTCCGCCTTGTGTGTCAAGCAAAATCTGGCCGTCCCGCCTGATGCGGGATTGTGTCCGTAACTCGCGGGGGTGAAATAAGGCACTGGGGCCGGCAAGGGCGTGAAGGTGGGTAGAGCGCCAGGGCATTTGATGACGCACGAAGGGCGGCAGACGGAGGAAATTCGGGTAGAGGATCCCCTCGAACCTGATTTCTTCTCAAAAATCAGGCAGCAATGGTCTCTGGATGCTCCGGGTCAATCACGCTGAACACGCGACCTTCGGCAAGCGGCTTATCAGGCGCGGAGTCTTCATTAACCAAATCAGGGAAGCACGGGAGTTGGGACATGGAACAATCGATGCTTTATTCCTGGAACTGTGGCGGCCCGGTTGCTTTGGGTGGTGGTCTTGTCTTCAGGTCCCAGAGGCCGAGGTGTTTGCATTTTGAATACGTTTTGGCGGAAGGTCTTCTGCAGTTGCTTCGTCTCAAAACGAGGTGAAACCGTGAACACATCCTTCTCACAAAGATACGGCCGCAGATCCACCTTCCCCACCTCTGAATGCCCTCCCTCATCAATTTGATTTCCAGGTAAAATGAAGGGCTACCACATCATGCGTCCACTTTCCCTTGACACACAAGGCGAAGTGCCCCTATACTCAGCCCCAAAAAAGGGAGTTCTTATCATCCATCTTATCATCTGCTGCGGTATTTTCCTGAACAGAAGCTCGAGCCGGTGAAACGGATCGGTTTTCTGAAACAGATCCGGGATGTCACGGAACGGGAATTTCCGGATGCGTGGTCGTTCGTCCGGCCTGGCTTTGATGAAGACATCGCATGATTCCAGAAAAATACGGGGTGGTCCCGCAGGGCGCATGAATGGCTTCACGCACATCCGGGAGGTGCCGCCGGATGGTTCGATTCGCCGCCTTCGTGTGCATCCTGACTGCCGGCGGCCTGCAGCGCCGCCGGAGCCAAGGGCAGGGAAATCGGCTGAAGCGGTGGACGGCCGTTTGTTCGAGTCGGGCCGGCAACCCCCCCCAATGGTAAAGGAGTTGAGGCCATGTTCGCGAAAACCGACACCTGCCGTCTGCTGGCCGATCCAGAGGGACCGGCGGCCCGGCGCTATCGTCATTACGACGACTTTTTGGACCACAATCATCGGGCACTTGAGCTGCTGGCCGAGCTGGAATTGTTGGACGGGGGGCTCGGCCTCGCGACCCTGGCCTCGATCCGGCGCCGCACCGCAGCGCTGGTCGATGAAGTGCGCTGGATGGCCGATGCCCTGAACGGCCTGGCGGACGACCGCTACAAGGATTTGATGCCGGTGCTCGACGGGATCTCACGGTCCCTGGCGCCGCTTCTGGAAGGGGGGCGCCCGCCGATAGAGGGGCCGCTGGTCCTCCCATTTTCGGAGCTTACGGCCGACTGGGTTTTGCTGGCCGGTGCCAAGGCGGTCAACCTGGCGCGGGTGCGAAACGAGCTGCAGATGCCCGCCCCGGACGGTTTCGCCATCACCACGGCGGCATTCGACCGGTTTTTGCGCGAAAACCGGCTTCTTTCCCCCATCGAGGCTATGCTGGCCCGGTTCGATCCGGAACGCGAAGAAGAAAGAAACGAGCAGGACTGCCGAGGCATCCGCGAGGCGATTCTCCGGGGGCGGCTGTCAGAGGATCTGGCCGAGGCCTTGGACGGAGCGTTCCGGGATCTTGCCGCCCGGCACGCCGGCTCTCTTCAAGTGGCCATGCGCAGCAGCGCAGTGGGAGAGGATTCCAGCGCGTCGTTTGCCGGCCAGTATACCAGCGTGATGCCGGTAGGCGAGGACCGCATCGCCGAGGCCTACAAAGCCGTGGTCGCCAGCAAGTATACGGTACGCGCCATTCTCTACCGGCTCCGCTACGGGTTGACCGATGCGGCCACCTCCATGGCGGTGGCCGCGGTGGTGATGATAGATCCCCGGGCAAGCGGGGTTCTTTATACGGTGGACCCCTCCCGCCTGGGGGCCGGGCAGTCGCGCATCGATGCGGCCCGGGGGCTGGGCGAAAACGTCGTGGGCGGGGCCGCCTCCCCCGATGTTTTCCGCATCGACAGAAAGTCCCTTCAGGTCGTCGAACGGCGCATCTCTTCTGCTACCGGCGCTGGTGAAGACGCTTCCGGTCCGGCCGTCGATGACACCACCGCCGTCGCGCTGGCCAGGATGGGGCTTGTCCTCGAGCGGCACTTCGGCACCCCGCAGGACGTGGAGTGGGCGGTGGACGCCAGGGGGGGACTGTCGATCCTTCAGAGCCGGCCGCTCAAAATGTCCGAAAAAGCCGAAACGCCGGCCGAGCCGGATCTTTCCGGCCTGAAGCGGCTTTTTGCGGCCGGCCAGACCGCCTCTCCGGGCAGCGCGTCAGGAACCGCGGTTCTGGCCGGAGAGGGCACGACATTGGAGGCCGTCGCAGACGCTATTCTGGTAGCGCGCACGGCAGCACCGGCCCTTGCCCCCCTGATGGGCCGGGTGCGGGGCTTGATCACGGATCTGGGCGGGGCCGCCAGCCATCTGGCGTCGGTGGCCCGGGAATTCAATGTGCCCGCCCTGATGGACACTCGGCAGGCCACCGAGCAGATCCAGGCGGGCCAGGAGATCACGCTGCTGGCCGATGCAGGCGAGGTCTACCTTGGGCTGGTGCCGGAGCTGGCCCGCAAGCTGCCGGCAAGTGCCGGTTTCGATGGCGAGCACCGGGGCCCCATCGGCGCACGGCTTCGTGAAATCCTGGCGCGAATTTCGCCCCTGAACCTAACCGATCCCGCCGCCCCCGGCTTTTCCCCGGAGGGGTGCCGCACCCTGCATGACGTGGTCCGTTTTGCACATGAAAAGGCCATGGCGGAGATGTTCAACCTGTCCGACCTGGCCGGCGCGTCGGTGGTTTCGCGCAAGATGAGCGCCAATATCCCGCTGGCCCTGCATTTCATCGACCTGGGGGGCGGGCTGCAGCCTGGGCTCACCGACTGCGACGAGATTCTGCGGGAGCACATCCGCTGCCGGCCGATGGCGGCCCTCTGGCGCGGGCTGAGCCACCCGGGGATCACCTGGAGCGGTGCGGTGGACTTCAGCGCCCGGAATGTCATGGCGCTGATGGCCGGCAGCATCGGGCCGGAAAACCGCCTCCCCCCCAGGGTCGATTCCTACGCCCTGCTATCGAAGGACTATTTGAACCTGAGCGTCAAGTTCGGCTACCACTACTCCAATCTGGATGCCCTGGCTTCCGACGATCCGGAAGCCAACATCGTTGCCCTTCAGTTTGCCGGCGGCGCCGGGACCGGGTCGGGCAAGGCCCTGCGCATCGCTTTCTTGCAGAGGGTTTTAGAGCGGCTGGGCTACACAACGACCGTGCGCGGCGATCTGCTGCAGGCGTCGCTGAAGGGGCTGGACGCGGGGTCCATGGAAGGGCTTCTCGACCAGACCGGCCGGCTTCTTGCCAGCACCCGGCTTCTGGACCTGGCCATTGCCAGCCAGGCCGAGGTCGATGAGCTGGTCGAACGATTTTTTGCGGGGCAATACGATTTTCTCAACCGCTCCGAACAGCGCCTGCCGGGCTTTTACGCCTCCGTTGGAAAGTGGTCGGAGTCCGAAGTGGACGGCGGCCGGGTGATTGTCCAGGACGGCTCGGCCATGGCCGGAACGGTCTCATGCACCCTGCACAACGCCTTGGACCGGGTCCTGGGCGGCCGGTACCGGGGGTACCTGGAAAAGCGGCAAACCCTTCACTACTACCCGGTGGCGGTCCAGCGCGACAGTCATCGGGGAGACGGGCGGATCCGCGTCGAGGTCCGGATTCGATCCGGATGCATCGACCTGGCAGCCGGGCTGGCCTTCGGCCTGACCAACGTGGGGAACAGCCTGGTGTTGGCCCTGGACGCCGGGGCCGGGGAGATTCAGCTGCTCGAGTTTGTCAACAACCGGCGGCATTTTTTGCAGCGCAAAACGATCGAGATCCCTATCGACCGCTGGCTGCGGCTGGAGGCAGCGGTGGCCGGAAAAGAGATCCAGGGCGCCGTGGACGGCCGCTCCAGCATTCACTTCCGTTTTCGGGGGCCCGTGTCGGGCTATGTGGGCCTGTGGACCAAGGGCGAGACCGTGGCCGATTTTCGCGATTTGGCCGCCGAAGACCCCGCGGAGGCAGATGCGCGACCATCGCCTGCGTTTCCGGCGCCATAGCGGCACCGGAAATCAGGCGCCCAGAAGAACCACCGGAAAGCCGCCCCGCGGGCGTCTTGGTCTCTCAGGTTCTTATCGATTTGGCCCTACTCCCGTGGTCTCAATCACGCAGGAAAATCTCTGCCGCCTGTTTGATGTCCTCCCGATGAGCGTCCTTGTCGGAAACGCGGGATTCAGGCATCGGGTCTGACAGTATCTGTAGCAGCCTGTTGGGGGGTAGTAGGGTAAGGCTTTCCCCCCCTGTAGCTAGTGTCTAATTACAAAAGTCATCGATATTTCCAAACACCGTCATCCCGGCGCACGCCGGGATCCAGGACCTGCTGAAAATACTGGATTCCGGCTTTCGCCGGAATGACTGAGAAGGGTTCCAAAATTCGGTGCATTATTTTTGCAATTTGACACTAGTGTCCATCCATAAACTCCCCTCCCTTGGTGGGAGGGGCTGGGGGAGGGGGTAGTCTGGAGAATGCTATCTGAATATTTTCAAAGGCTTATCACCCCCACCCCCATATCGAGTACGGGGCAGGCTCTAACCCTCCCCCGTCAAGGGGGAGGGAATTTAAGACATTTATGGATGGACACTAGCTAGTAATTTTACAAGAAGTCCAGGAGGATTGTGCGGAGAAGGTCGGGCAGATAAAGTAACGCTGCTACCCGAAACCTTCTTTCAACCCCGTCTTCCGGCACATTTCAACGAGGCCTTCCGCATCTCCTAAGGGGAGCCTATGATCTTTTCGTTCAGAATGCTCTTTTAGAACATTTCCATGGCGCATGCAATGATTGCCCCCATAGGGTGGGCCGAGCATGAGGGCGTCCCCGTTCCCGCCGACAAACCCCGTGCACTTGTATGTGATGACGCCCGAATCAATCAGCTGAACATAAATCCGTTCCGTCAACCTTTCGGATCTGTCAAAGGTCTTGAGGGAGGTGCTGTCCTCAACGAATTCAATGGCCCACATCAGTCCGATTCCCCGAATATCTCCCACGTGGTGAAGGTGCCTCAAAGGCTTGAGGATCTTTTCCAGGTAGAGCCCCCGGCGTTGAACCTGATCGATCAGGTTCTCCCTTTCGAGGATTTCCAGGGTCGCCACTGCGGCCGCAGCAGCCACAGCATGATGGGAATAGGTATGGCCGTGCACGAAGTTGCCCGCCCTTTCCTCGATGGTCTCTATGTGCTCCTGCCGGCAGCCGACGGCGGAAATAGCAATGTATCCGCCGGTCAATCTTTTTCCGAGAACAAGGAAATCCAGCTTCAAGCCATAATGCTCCGCCGCAAACCACCTCCCGGTCCGGCCAAGACCGATCCTTATCAGAAAGGCTACCCCGGGATCCTCCACGGGACGGGGACCCCCGGGGCGATTGGACTCAAACCATCCCTGCAAGCTTGCCAACGGGCGGAGAGATTTTGTATGATTCGTGCTGGAAGGGGGGTGGATCGGAAACCATTTGGGCGACTGTGCGACTCCCCGGGAGAAGGGCTCTGACGAGGTTTCATCCATGAGGGTTCTTGTGGTCGAAGATGAAAAGAAAGTCGCCGGCTTCGTCAAAAAAGGGCTGGAAGAGGAGGGCTATGCCGTGGACGTGGCCCATGACGGCGAGGAGGGCCTTTTCATGGCTCTGGACCGTGTGCATGACTTGATCATCCTCGACATCTCCTTGCCCAAGATGGACGGGCTCGAGGTTCTTCGGGAGCTTCGGAAGCGGAAGATTGCGACGCCCGTCCTTCTTCTCACGGTGCGGGCGACCATTGAAGATAAGGTTTTTGGCCTGGATGCGGGAGCCGACGATTACCTGACCAAACCCTTCGCCTTCCAGGAGCTTGTGGCAAGGGTTCGTGCCCTGCTCAGACGGAGAGCCGAATCACTCCCGTCGGTTCTCCAGTATGCCGATCTGACGCTCGACCCGGCGCGACGCTCCGTCTTTCGCGGCGGGAAGAGAGTCGACCTGACCCCCAGGGAGTTTGCTCTCCTCGATTACTTCATGCGAAACCCGGAGCGCATCCTCACCCGGGCCATGATCCTCGATCATGTCTGGGATTATGACTTCGATCCCATGACGAACGTGATCGACGTCTATGTGAACTACCTCCGGAAGAAGATCGACGCCGACCGCGAGCCCAAGCTGATCCACACGGTACGCGGCGCCGGGTATGTCTTGAAAGGGGGCTGACCCGTGCGCATCCGTTCCATACGAGCACGCCTCACCCTCTGGTACACCGCCCTCCTCACGGCGACCTTTCTCCTGCTGGCTGGGGTAGCGTACGGTCTCCTGTCCTTCAGCCTGATCAAGGATCTGGACGCGGCGCTCGGAGGGGTCGCCCGGGTCCTGGCCGAGCGGGCCTACGGTGAAACGGCCACTTTGCCTCCTCCCGACATCGACGAGCTCTTCAGGCGATTCTTTGGCTTTTCACCTTGGCAGCGGTATTTCGGGATGTTTGATCCCGGGGGACGAATGGATCCTCGGCTTCCCCGGCAGGGGCGGGAAAAATTACAGCTCAGCCCGAAGGCCATGACGAATGCCGCGGAAGGACGTCCCACCTTTGAGACTGTGGAAGGGTCGGCCCCTTATCCTGTTCGGCTCCTGACCATGCCCGTCATGAAAGGAGGTCGTCTTGTGAATCTCATCCAGGTGGGCATGTCCATGGAGAATAGCTATTCCACCCGTCGGAGGTTTATTCTGATTATGGTGGCGGTGCTGCCCGTTGCGCTTCTCCTGGCGGGCGGAGGCGGGTGGCTGCTCGCACGCCGGGCCCTGAAGCCGGTGGACCGGATGGCGGAGGCCGCCCGTCGCATCAGTGCCGAGAGCCTCGCTGAGCGGCTCGAAGATCCAGGGGCCGGCGATGAACTGAGCCGGCTGTCCCAAACCCTGAACCAGATGCTTACCCGTCTGGACAGCTCCTTTCGCCAGATTCGACAGTTCAGTGCGGATGCCTCCCACGAACTGCAGACGCCTCTGACCATCCTGAGAGGCGAAATGGAGGTCGCCCTCCGTTCGTCGAGATCCCCGGATGAATATCAGCGCGTTTTACGAAGCGCTCTTGAGGAGATTGAACGGATTGAACACCTGGTGGAAGGCCTCCTTCTCATTGCCCGCGCCGACGGGGGGTTGCTCAAGATGGACCGGAAGGAAGTGGATCTGCTGCAACTCATGGAAAAGGTCTACGAGGAAGGCAAAGTGCTGGCTGATGCCCGAAACATCGAATTCGTCCTAGGGACCCTGGAGCACCTCTCGGTCCAGGGGGACCACGATCGCTTGAGCCGCGCCCTTTTGAACCTGGCGGGAAACGGGATCAAGTACACGCCGGCGGGTGGTAGGGTTACGCTTTCCCTTCACCGGAAAGGAGAGTGGGCCTGCCTCCAAGTGGAGGACACGGGAATTGGGCTTGCCCCAGAAGACCGGGAACGGATCTTTGAGCGGTTCTACCGCTCGGCGGAGGCGCGCGCTCGCGGCGAGAGCGGTGCCGGCCTGGGCCTTTGCATCGCCCGCTCCATTGTCGAGGCCCACGGTGGAAGGATTGAAGTGGAGAGCGCTCTGGGGCTTGGAAGCACATTCACGGTCCTCCTGCCTCTCCATTGACGATCAAAAAACCATTCAAGGCAGGGCTTTTTTAAAGATATCCCCACAGGCTCCCTTTTCTTAGAAAATTTTAATGTCCCCTTAAGCTTCCTTTAATCTTCCTCCCTTATATTCAGGGAAACCAAGCCGGAAGGTTCCGTCAAAGGGATGGAACGCCGATGAATCTAAACTGAGAGGAGGAGTTCATATGTCCAGCAGAATGAAACGATACCTGTTTAGCAATCGCTTTAGAGTGATCACCGTGGCCACCGTGGCTTTTGTCTTTATCCTGGCCGGGTTGGGGACGGCTTCAACTTGGCAGTGGAAAACCGCGTCGGAGGATATTTCTTCATTGACCGGCGCACCGGCACCCATGGTGAGGGCTGCCGTTCCCGGTTCCTTTGCCGAACTGGTCAAAAAGCTGAGTCCAACGGTTGTCAACATCAAGGTGACCAAGGTGGAGAAAGTGGGCCATTTCCGAATGCCTCAGGTGCCGGACGGACCGTTTGGGGATTTCTTCAAGCAATTTCCCAACCTGGTTCCTCAGGTCCCTGAAAACCGGCAAGTTCAGGGAGCGGGATCAGGAGTCATCATCAGCGCGGACGGCTACATCCTCACCAATAACCATGTGGTGGAAGGGGCCAAGGAAGTGGTTGTGACTCTGTCCGATAAACAGGAATACCCGGCGCAAATCGTTGGGCGAGATCCGAAAACGGATCTGGCCGTGCTGAAGATCAAACCCAAGGGCTCTCTGCGGGTGGCGACCATGGGGGATTCCGATCAACTCCAGGTGGGGGACTGGGTCTTGGCCATCGGAAATCCCTTCGGTTTGAGCAATACAGTGACCTCAGGGATCGTGAGCGCCAAAGGGCGCGTGATCGGTGCAGGGCCTTATGACAATTTCATCCAGACCGATGCGTCCATCAACCCCGGGAACTCCGGCGGTCCCCTTTACAACGTGAAGGGGGAGCTGGTGGGCATCAATACCGCGATCATCCCCTACGGACAGGGAATCGGGTTTGCGATCCCCATCAACACCGGCAAGCCTTTGATCCCCCAGTTGGTGGCCAAGGGCGAAGTGACCCGGGGCTATCTCGGTGTGAGTATCCAGTCCCTGACCCCCGAGTTGGCCGAGGCGCTCAAGCTCAAAGAAAGCAAAGGCGCCCTGGTGGCGGATGTGGTGAAGGGAAGCCCGGCTGAGAAGGCGGGTATCGAGAGAGGGGATGTGATCGTTTCTTATGACAAGAAACCTGTGGATGAAGCCCGCGACCTCTCCGCAATGGTCGGTGAAACCCCCGTTGGGGATGTCGTTACCCTTATGGTGCTGCGTAACGGAATCGAGCAGGAGATGTCCGTCAAGATAGACAAGATGAAATCGGAGACAACCGGGGAAGAGCCGGATGCCCATCCCGCCTCCGGAAAGTGGGGGCTCCTGCTTCAGGACTTGACGCCCCAAACGGCAAAGGGCCTGGGTCTTAAGGACGGCCAGGGAGTTGCCGTTGCGGGCGTACAGAGTGGAACTCCCGCAGAGCGGGCGGGGATGCATGAGGGGGACATCATCCTGGAGGTGAACCGCCGTCCCGTAAAGTCGGTGAAAGAAGTTCAGGAAACCATAGCCGAAGCGCAGCGTCAGGATTCCTTGCTGCTCCTCGTTCAAAGAGACAGCGGGAATTTCTATGTGGCCCTCATTGCATAGGCGTGGATCCAACCAGAGAAACCTCATTTCAGGGTGGGCGGCTGCGGTTTCGCCCACCTCCTGTAACCCCTCTAAATGATGTCCACTTCCACTCCGGCAATGTGGATTTTCACCCTATCCTCCGCTTGAGGAGGTGCGGAGAGCCCCGTGCTGATCGAATCGGAAAGTCGCCGGAGACAATCGGACCAGGATAGGATAGCATTCTTCAAAGGGTTTTCCGCACTGTACCGGGCTGTGCGGAAAACCAATGGTCTCTAAAATTTGAATTCGAGATCAACCTGCAAGAGGTCCTGGTCCGTGAGTCCCAGAACGATGTCCTGTCCGATCACACCCAGGGCCGGATCGAACTTGTCGATTTTCTCCATGCTGTACCAGTCCAGTTTGAGACTGATTCCACTGGCGAGTCCGAATCGGAATTCGAGTTCATAGCCTTTCGCGTTGGTAGATCCTCCGAAAAACTCACTGTCGGACAGGAAGTCAACCCAGGCGTTTCGTTCAAGATGGCGATAGTTGAATTCGGCCAGCCACTGTCCGAACGCCTTCACCCCCTTGTGGCCGAATCTTAATCCGCCGCAGTATCCGGTATCCTGGCTGTTGGTGTCCGCATTGATGTATTGGCCGTAAACGGCCAGGTGTGGGACGGCACGGTAGGGCAGCTTGAATTCCACCGCCGCACTGGCGGTGATGGGATCGTAACTGTAAATGTATCTTCCGTTCTGCAAGGAATTGGACCTGCTGCTGTACGTCGGAGCGAGTTTTCCCTTGAGGTTTTCGAAGCTGTAATAGGTGCCCGTCAGTTGCAGGTCCATACTTTCCATAATCTTCCATTTCAATCCGAGCTGCACGGGAACCATATAGATGTCCTCCTCCTTGAAGGAAAACTCCCTCAGCAGGAAGAAGCCCGGGTTGAATAGGAGGTTGAATTTGGGGCTCAAGGCATAGTTGAGATTCGCGGCCACGCCTTCGGGGGTGACATCGGTGTCCCAGAGCATGTCTTTCGGCTGCCACAGGGGATTCGTAAACTTCCCCCCCACTGCTTTCAGCCATTCCCAGGGTCTGTACTCGCCATAGGCTTTTCGTATCCGGATCTCTTTGCCACTGAAAAACTCATCAAAGGTCGCGTTGGTGGACCTGGGGTCATCGCCACCCGAGGCCAGTTGAAAGCCTACTTTCCAGTCGTCGGCGATCTTCGTGTCGGCCCCCACTCGAAGCCGCATCCGACCCCGGCTGCGCCATTCCGTTTCGAGGTCCGTAGAATTGATCTGGTCCTGTCCTTGATAGCGAAGGCGGAAATCGCCGCTAAACTTCGTATTCTTGACCCAGTCCGGAAGATCCAGGGCGGCTTTCTCCGTTTTTTCTTTGGCGGGTTCCCGAGCCTTCTCCTCGGCCGCTTCCTTAATGGCCTCCTCCTTTGGTTTCTCTTTCTGCATCTCCATCAGGAGTGCTTTGGCCTCTTCCTTGGTGAGGAGGCCTTTCTCGACCAGCTTCTGGATCAGCAGATCCACTTCTCCTGCCCAAGCCTGTGTGCCGACGCATAGAGCGCAGCACAAGGTCCCCACCAGTAACAGTACCAGCAGTGTCTTTCTCATTCCCCAGCTTCCTCCTTTCCAAAATGCTCTTTGAAATCATGGGCCTGTGGCAGCACGCCCCGTGCCCCGGAGGTCTCCCCGACGGGGGCTGGGCACAACAGCTCAAGCATCATCCGCATGCTCCCCAACACCGGCAGAGTCCACGTGAAATTTGGCGGAATGCCCCAATTCCATTCACCTAGCAACAGGGGTGCCAAAGAGCGCAGCCTTGGAATGCCGGGCTAACCGGTTGAATACACGTAGGATCGAAGGTGCACGGCAAAGACCTGAGCACGCGCGAGGCACCGATGCCCTGTCAGGAATCTTTACAACCTGTTAACGGCTCCTCTGCGCTGTGGAGAAGGAGATGAGGAACTGCGCAACTCGGGGGTCTTATGCACTTGCCGGATGATTCACGAGCCAACAGAGGCGGGGACATCAGTTAGATCAGGTTAACCAAAACGATGTATTTGGTTGAAGACTCTTTGCAGGCGTGCTAAAAAGGGATTTCCCTCTGTGCCTAGCTCCGACACGGCGCCAACAGGGCACGGGTTCGGGGATGGTGTGCTACGGGGAGTCCGTCCGGGGTAGCGGAGGTGAGCGATGGGGTCCAGGAAATCCAAAACCAAGGACAAATTGCTCCGAGCGCCAAGACGAACGCGCCCAAAGTCCCATAGGCGTTTGATCATTGCAGCGTGTACAGCCATGGCCATTGGCGCAAGTTTGCTGCTTTTGCATAAATATACAACGGAATCCGATCCAAAACCGGCGATTCCGACTTCCGATCTCTCCAGCCAGTCAAGTGCTCACGCCCCTGCGTCCGAGCATCCTCAAAAGCTCGTTGGCCGCTGGCTTCGCCCGGATGGCGGCTACGTCATTGATATTCGTAAGGTGGAAACCAATGGGGAATTGCAGGCCGCCTATTTTAACCCTCGGCCGATCCATGTCTCAAAGGCTCGGGTAACGCGAAAAGATGAGAAACCGCATATTTTTATCGAGCTTAGAGACGCAGGATATCCAGGGGCTACGTACGCCTTGACTTACCATAAAGAGCAGGACCTGCTTACAGGCGTCTATTTTCAACCGGCAGTCGGTCAGAGCTTTGATGTGGTATTCATCCGGATGAAATAGACAGCTAGTCTCCATCCATGAATTCCCCTCTAGGTGGGAGGGGTAAGGGGAGGGGTCACCCCCACCTAAACCCTTCGACATGCTCCCACCTCTCCCGTCCCAGGGAGTCTTCCACGACGGGGAGAAACTCTATGGTATTTGTGGATGGAAACCAGCTAGAGTTCCATTTTAAAAAGGAATGTGTCTCTCGGGATATTCGGTATCAGCCTGCCGGTGGATAGCAGATGATCTGGCTATGGTTGGAGAGAGACGGCCTTCATCCGAAGAATCAAGTTCCTGGAGCCATGGGTTGGCGCCAGGATCGCCACATGGGTGCGAGGCCCCAGGCTTGCGGAGCGGACCTTCCCTGTACCGATGGCCTTCTCGGTGAGCTTGTTAAGCTTCCCTCGATTGCTTGAGGAACGTTCATGCCAATACGATTATGTCATTTCCAATGCTGCATTCTCCTTGCCCTCGCAATGATCCTCTTTGCAGCGGACGGCTATGCCCAGGAGGAAGACACGACCCCCGTAACCGATGACCCCTTTTTCCTGTCACTGATCACCAGGCAGCGGATCAAACTAAGCGACTATGAGTACAGGTACGTCTGGGAAGACGGGTTTTACTATTATGACCCGTTTTTGCACATGAGACTCCGAATGAATCTCTGGACCATGCTCGACGCTGAAGGGACCACGGCTGATCAGGAACTACAGGAAGCTTTCCCCGACCTTGAGGGATGGAAAGTGGGTTTTCGGCGAGTCAGGCTTAACACCCAGGGGACATTCTACGACGCCTTGGAATTCAAGTTCGATCTGGAATTTGCCAACTTGAGTGACATAAAGGACCTCTGGGTACGCTACCTCCCGAACAACTTCCTAAAACGCCTCCGATTCGGCCATATGAAGGAACCCTATTCATTGGCGGCGAATACGAGCAGCAAGTATATAACGTTCATGGAGAGGCCTTTGCCTGTCGATGTTCTGGCCCCGTTCAGAAACCTGGGAGTGCGCTACGACGGCGCCTCATCGGATGAGCGGATCACATGGGCTCTGGGTGGATTTTGGACAACCGGTTCTCTGGGGAGTGTGGGAGACGTCCAAGACCAGATAAAGGAGTCCACTGGCTACAGTCTTTGTGGACGGTTGACTTGCCTGCCCAGCTACGGGCAGGATGGAAGGGACCTCGTCCATCTGGCCCTGAACTTGAGATACATGTATTCGGGCGGCAACGACATCAGGTTGAGCGGCCGACCGGAGAGCTATCTCACAGACGAACGGCTCGTGGACACAGGGAAATTCCAGGTTGAAAGCGGTGCCAGTATCGATCTCGAACTGGCTTCAGTGCATGGGCCACTTTCGTTTCAGGGCGAGGTTCTTCAAGATTTCTACCATGCCCACGAGGCTGGCGACCCCACCTTTTGGGGGTTTTACTTCTTGACGAGTTACTTTCTCACCGGGGAAAACAGGAACTACTACGAACCGCAGGGGATTTTCGCCAAGGTGACCCCGAATCGAAAATTCGGTTTTCGAGAGGGGGGTTGGGGCGCGTGGGAAGCGGGTTTGAGGTTTTCCTACCTGGACCTCAATAGCGGCAAGATCCAGGGAGGAAAGGAAGCGAACCTGACCGCAGGCCTCAACTGGTACTGGGCTTCTAACATCCGGTTCATGTTCAACTATGTGCACGCCAATGTCTGGGATCGAGGTGTCCAGCCGGAAGTTGAAGATGGACGGGCAAATATCTTCCAGACGCGCTTTCAGGTCATCTTTTAGCCTACACCAGGGATTGACCATTGGACCTGGAATCCATTTCGGCGCTCTTCAATCGAGAAACATTTTAGCTCCATGCATCAAAACCACCCCAGTTGCAAAGACAGGACTTGACGAATTTCCTGTGAGCGTATAAAAAAAAACCAAACGCTCTTCCTAAGAAGGCAAACCTCATTTGTTTTGATTCCGCTGTTGGGAGCGGATAATCGGAAAAGGGGGCTTTCGGGGGCGGAAAAAGGATCGATTCCGGAGATCTTTCTCGAATCCTGGCATGGCAGGCCATCAGGGCAAGAACGCTTAACACGAAATGTTTTCTATCGGAGGTAACAGATGTATCGAGTCGTGATGATTGTGATTCTGGGTTTGTGTCTCTTCTTTGGCGCCGCAACCCCTTTGATGGCGCAAGAAGAGAAAAAGGCGGAAGAAATTGCCTGGAAAACCCGTTTGGAGTTGGGTTACGTGAAAACCAGCGGAAACACGGATGTGGAAACCCTCTCTGGAAGGTTCGAAGTAAAACGGGAAGAGAAGTTGAATCGATACTATTTCCTCGGCGATTATTTGACGAACAAAGATGACGGCGAGAAGACGGCGAAGAAATATTCGGTGAGTGGCAGGTATGATCGCCTGCTCACGGACAGGTTATTTGCGTTCTTTTCTGCAACCTACTACAGTGATGAATTTTCCGGTTATGATTATCGAATCTGGGGCGGCCCGGGTCTCGGCTATGATTTCATCAAAACGGAAGTGCATTATCTCAAAGGTCTTGCGTCGATTAATGCGGCGAAGGATAAATTCTCGGAATTTCCAGAAGGGGAAGACAGTACCGATACCTATGCCTCGGGGATAGCGGAGGCCACCTACGAGTGGAAGATCAAAGAGGGCATAAAATTCAAGCAGTTCGCAAACTATATCGTATCTCTGGAGGAAACGGAGAAGTACTTTGTCAATTCCATCTCGGCCCTTGAAGTGAAGCTCAATTCCTATTTGTCCCTGGGCCTGAGTTATAGCGTCAACTACCAGGGTCAACCCCCGGATGAAGACATCGAGAGGACGGATACCACATTTCTAACATCGCTCATTATCGACTTTTAACCCCGGTTGTTTGCTACGAGGTTATTTCAATCCGACCTTCCATGGAGACACGGGGAGCGGGATTCCACAAAGGAACGCTTGCGATGTTGCCCCTTACCCGGAAAGTGTGATCGATGAATGATCAGAATCCGAAAAAATTTCTAGATCTTGCTCGGCGCTTCATGGAGTCCCGCATATTCCTCACAGGGGCCGAGATGAATCTTTTCACGCTGCTTACCCCCGCTCCTCTTTCCGCCCAGGAGATTGCTCAGGAGAAAAACGCCGATTTGAGGGGATTGACGATCCTTCTGGACGCGCTTGCGGCCCTGGGTCTCCTCGTCAAGGAAGCGGGGAAGTATCACTGTCCCCCTCCTGTTTCCAGCTTCCTGTCTGAAGAGGCTCCATCATCGATTTTACCCATGGTTTTGCACATGGCCCATCTGTGGAAGCGATGGTCCGCCCTTACAGACGTGGTGCAGGGCTTGAGCCGCCCTGAGAAAACATCCGCTTTTCATCAAGATGAGGACGAGCTGAGGGCCTTCATCGGGGCGATGCACGTGATCGCTGAATCCTTGGCTCCCCGAGTTGTGACGGCAGTGGGTGCTGGTTCATCCAGGGCCCTCCTGGACGTCGGGGGGGCCATGGGGGCCTATACCCTTACTTTTCTAAAGGATGTGCCGGAGATGAGGGCTACGTTATTCGACAGGCCTTCCGTCATCGAGATGGCTCGGAACCGCCTCGCCGATGCTGGCTTTCTGGAGCGGATCACCTTAGAATCCGGAGACTTTTATCGCGATGCGTTGCCTGGCGGTCACGATTTGGCCCTTGTTTCGGCCATCATCCACCAGAACAGTCTCGAGCAAAACATTGCCCTCTTCGCTAAAGTGTTTCGGGCGTTGATTCCCGGGGGTCGAATTGTCGTCCGGGACCATATCATGTCTCCTGACCGGACAAGGCCCAGAGACGGAGCCATCTTCGCTGTGAATATGCTCGTGGCGACTCCCGGGGGGGCGACCTATACTTTCGATGAAGTCCGCGAAGCACTGATCCAGGTGGGATTCGTTCGCGTCCGCCTCATTCAGGCCGGAGAACATATGGACGGGCTGGTTGAGGCATTCAAACCATAAACAGCCTGACAGCGGATTGGAAAAAACCTGCGATTTCAGAATCCCGGTCCTTTGAAGATGTTGGAAAGGGAAATGGTAAGACCCGGAAACAGAAGGGATGAAAAGTCGTCCGTGAAGACCCCTGCTCTTTGAAACAACTGACCTTTGAGCACATACTGCTCCAAAATCCGGGCTTCATGATCAATGAGCCAGTATTCTCGGACACCAAAAGCAGCGTAGTGCTTCATCTTTGTCACCCGGTCGAGCTTTTCCCGGCCGGGAGAAAGAATCTCGACGATCAGGTCAGGGGCACCCTCGATAAAGTTCTTTTTGATGATGTCTTCCCTCTCCTTAGGAATAAAAAGCAGGTCCGGTTGGACAATGGTGGTCTCGGACAGGAGGACATCCGTGGGAGCGACCATGACGTAGCCAGAATCGTTATCTACAGTGTAATCTGATAGGATTCGAGTCAAATTCACGAGTACGATTTGGTGGCGCGTCTGGGGTGCAGGGGTCATGTAATGCTCTCCATCGATGATCTCATGGCGTTTCCCATCGTCGGGCAAATTGAGATAGTCTTCATAGGTGAGCTTTAGCTCTTCTGGGACAGGCATGATCACTCTCTTTCTTCACATTTCACTCGCCTTCTCTGGCATTCCCCACATGGCATCGCACGGAGCTTCACGGACAGACCCCGCGACGGTCCCTGCGGGACTCCACGAGCAACCGGACATTCTGGACGTGCATGATCGCCACGAGAAGACGCTCTACCTTCGAAAAGTATGGGTGAATTTACCACGCAAGTCAAGGAGGTAAGAATAGTAGCCAACGGGCGCCTTTCCTTTTTTACTTTCAGGGGAAAGAAAGTTAAGGCCCTCCACAAATCTGCCAGGTCTTTTGATTAATCAATTCCGAGGACACCCTACTTAACTCACTCCGTTCAGCTCAGGTCCGGGTTCCCGGGCTTTCAACCTGAGTCGCGTTATTCCTTCCGGCTCCTCGATAAAGACCCGTGGCCCTGTGTCTGCGATCACACAGGACGAGATCTTTTCTCGCTCTGGGCGTCCATGCGAGGCGAAAACTGACTCTTCGGGCATAGCGACAGTGGCCTTCAGCGGTGCCATGGCGCGGCCGAGAAGGTTGGAGAAAACAGCGATTGTGCGGGCCTGATTGTGCATGTGACGGTAGCCCCATGCGGGAACAGTCTATTTCTGTACTCCCGAGACAGCAAATCGATGTATGCACGGCAGGCCCCATCTGTGGAAAATGGCTACTGCAAACGATTGCCCCGTGGGTTATATGATGTGGATGGGGAGGTAAAATGGAATTCTGACCATGGACGGGAATAGGGGAATCGACGGTCCCGCCCCATTGAATCAAGAATTCAGTATGGTGTCCCTTTAATTCAAAAAATGCAAGTTGTGACAAATTTCACACCTTCGGTGTGAAGCAGTTCATAGCACTGGGTAAAAAAAAGGGTTAAAAATGACGTCAATCTACAAAAATGATTCAGTTGGACAGGTCAACATCACAACCAAACCCTAGTCTTTCTTCATTCTTACATTCCGCCCCGCTGGTTCGGGCGGAAGGGCGGCCATTTCGTCGCGCAAAATCAAACCTCTAACCCATAGTTCAAGATATTACCGGGGAAAACGAAAGGGCAAAGCCGCCGAAAGGCGGTGACGCAAAATCACGGGTCTAAATTCCGAATATCCGGGACATGACGGCCGGGTTACCGAATCTGTTCTGATCCACGCTTCCGGGTGTGCAATCTGAATGAAACGATCGGGACCTCCAAACCCCTTTGAGCTTGAAAACCTGGAGCAGAGGATCATGCTTTCAGGCGATCCGCTGATCGGGGCCATGCAAACCATCGCCCCCGATGAGCTGGATCCCTTTCATCTGGGTTTGGAAAGTCCTCCCCTGGAAGAACCTTTCTCCGTTGGCGAAGACACCCCTCACTGGACCGACTCCCAACAAGCCCCACAGTATGACCCATCCGTAAGTGATCTCTTGTCCGGGCTGACCGAACAGGATCCCTTTGCTGATCCTGCGGAAGATGCCACCGCGATCGATGCTACGGAATCTTCCGTGGCCGACATCGTCATGGAAGCGGTCCCCATGGCGGTTGGATCGGAGCATGCCATCAGCGACGGGGAGAGCGAAACGCAGGGGCTGGAGGAACTGAAGAACCTGGGGCGTTTGCTCGAGGACGTGGATGCCTTTGCGGGTTCTGTGCCTCTGGCTGAGGATGCCACTCTGGGAAGTGTCCTGGGCCCCTATGAGATTCTGGACGATCGACTTTCCACCCCGGTTTTTGACTACTTCACGGATGCCACGGACCCTCCTGCAGCGGAGGGCTTCACGGTTGCAGGCGGCTCAGATGCGAGTGTGCGCGTAACTGATGGAAATGACGCGGATTCCGAGGAAAGCCGGGCGGCGTTGAATTCCCAGGCGACCGGCAAGGATGAAGTTTGCCTTATCACCGATTCCGAAGCACGGGAGCAGGCGGAGGAGTCTGTCCGGAAAGCGGAACCGAATACCTTTATATTATACTACTCATCGAGAGACGCCTTTGATGAGGCGCAGGAGTGCCTCATCAATGACGGCATTTTCAGTCCCGGTCATTCCCCCGGCATCGAGAACGTGGCCACCTTCACCCAGGGGTCCGGGGGGACCCTGCTGATTGAAATCGGCGGTACCACGCCCGGGAACACGGATAACTCCCACGATCAGATCAATGTTTCCGGTCTCGCCACCCTGGACGGGACCCTTGAAATTGTTTTCTGGAACGGGTTCGAACCCGGTCTCGGAGACACCTTTGATTTTCTCACCTTTGGATCCCTCTCAGGATCCTTTGCCGAAGTCACAGGCCCCTTCGGTTTCGGCGAGGGGAACCTCTATTTCGATCTGGTTCAGCAACCCGATCGGCTGCAACTGGTGGTCCATGAGATGCCTACCGGTTTGGACCTCCATACGACCACGGCAAGCACCGAGCGGATGAACCAGGTCCTGGCTGACCTGGCAGAATACACCAATCTTCTGAAAAATGATCTTTTCCGAGGCACACCGGAAATCAGCGGTGAGAAAATCGGGGGAACGGACATTTCCCTCGGTGAACTTTTCGATCTCAGCGCGTACCTTGAGGTCGGTCTCTACGTGGAGCATTACCTCCATCCCATCGTGAACCCGGGCGAAGCCCTTCCCGATAACGATCCTATCCCCGCCGGAACCGACGAGAGAGTCACCCTTGAAGGACTGCTGGCCTACCTGGAGGAAAACTGGCTCGACCAGCTTCTCGGGGGCGAGGCTGAGGCGAATCCTTGGACCGGGAGCCTCCTCGATGTGGATGACCAGGTGAGCGGCTTCACCCTCTCGTTTGACGGCTCCTCCACGTACACCGATACCATTCCGGTGGGCCTCAGCCAAGCGGTCCAGGGGATCGGGCCCGCTTTCGTCGATCTCGAAACGACCATCGACACCAGCTTCGCCTTTGACATGAGGGTGAGCTGGGCTGCGGCCGATACCTCCTTTGACTTCAACCTTTCCCGGCTCGAGTTCGATGCGGCCGTGCCCTCTTCTGATCTGGTCATCCCCTTCTTGATCGGCGGTCTCGAGGCTTCGGCCGGTCATCCCCAGCACACCAAAGGGTCCGTCACCCTGGGAGTCCACGTGGATGTCCTGTTCGATGCGGGTGCGGACACGTACGCCGTTCAGTACGACCCGGTTGTCGATCCGGTCAGCAATGTGAACATGACCCTTCCTCTCTATGCCTGGTTCGCCGGGCAGGATGTGAACCAGGGCCTTGCCGCCAGCATCGGCTTGGCCGGGGATCTCTTCCAGGTCGCTGAGGGCGGAAGGGGAACCGAGGCCATCTCGGTCACGCCTTCGAATCTGGAGAGGCTTTCCGACTTCACCACTCTCCGGGTATCGGATTTGAAGGCCAAAATGGAAGCGCTGCGGGACGACTGGCTGGCCGAATTTGCCCGGTCCGACCGGTTCAACATTGAGATTCCCTTTATGGACAAATCCCTCGCCGATCTGCTGGATTTCGGTCTGGCCTTTGATGCGGGGGTCCTGTCAAAGATCGATTTCAGCCGGATCGAGAGCCTCCAGGATTTCGTGGCGGAAATGAACCGGAAAGGGTTGTTGCCGGACGGCGAGAGTGTGACCTACAATCCCGCCACGCAGGCCATCACCATTCCCCTGGTATTCGAAGTGGACCTGGACGGGCTGGGTCTGAGCGACCTGGACGATTTGGGCCGGGTCAACATCCAGGTCCTTGTGGATGAAGGTCTGATCCAGGCGGATGACCTGGTGGATCCGGATGACCTCCTGGATCAAAGCTTCACCACCGTTGCCGCGCTCGTGGGTCTGGGGTTGCTCAACAACCACTCCATCCTTGACTGGGATCGGATCGATCTGGATGTCCTGAGAGACTCGGGCCTCATCGGCCAGCAAAGCCTGGTGGTGGAAAACCTGGTGCAACCTGGCAACGTGGTGGACATGGATGACCTGATCGATGCCGGCCTGGTCACCCTGGGAGACCTGGCCGATGCCGGCTTTGTCACCCTGGGAACCATCGTTGGCAATCTCGGGTTCGTCCGGGACATCAACCTCCTGGCCAGCAACATCGCCGACTTCGGCTTTGACCTGAACAGCCTGGTGCAGGAAGCCGTTGACTTGGTGGATCTGGAAGACCTCCTGGCGAGCGGCCTCACTTCCCTGGAGAACCTCTTTGATCTGGGACTCCTCGATCTGGGGGATATCGGACTGGATGCGCTGGGTATTCAGGACCTCATTTCTTCGGGACTGGCCAGTCTGCAAGACCTGGTGAGCCAGGGACTGGTGGCTGCGAACGATTTTGTTTCTTCCGCCCTGGTGAACATCCAAGACCTGATCTCCAGCACCGCCGTCACGCTCCAAGACATTGTGAGTGCCAACCTGATCGGTCCGCTCAGTTTTGATCCCGCCACGTTGATCCCCACGGCGGCTGTCTTCACCCATTCCATCGCCACATTGGCGGAGCTGGTGAACAACAGGCTGGTCACGGTGACCGACTTCGTGGATGTGGCCCTGAATCAAGCGGATCTCATCGCCGCCGGGCTGGCCAACCAGTTCGAGCTCGATTACAACCACCTGCCCGATGCGGGCGGGCTCGTCTCCCTGCATGACCTGGTGAACTCCGGGGTGGCCACCCTTCGTGAGCTGGTCCAGGCCGGGCTCGTCACCAGTTCGCACCTCTCGCTGGCGGGACTCTCCGTCGGGAATCTCCTGAATTCCGGGATTGCCACCCTGACGGAGCTGGTGAGCGGGAGCCTCCTCGCCGTCGGGAACCTGGTGACAGATGTCCTCGATCTCCAATCCGTTCTTGATTCGGGGCTCGTGAGCATCGGGGACCTGGTGAGTCATGCACTGGTGGGCGTGACGGACCTCGGTCTCGATAATCTCAATCTCAGCGAGCTCTTGGACTCCGCCCTTGTGGACCTGGGGGATCTTGCCCGGGAAAACCTCATTCTCCCGGCGCAGATGGCCGTGGAGGAACTGCTGGCTTCGGAGATCTCCAGTGCCTCTTCCTCCCTCTTCAGCGCGATCACAGGTCAAGGCCTGATCGGGGCGGGATCCATCATCGACCTCGACCAGCTGGTGGCGGACAGTCCCATCCAGCTTTCCCATCTGGTCTACTTCGGCATCATCGATCACAACGACGTTCGTCCGCTGGGCGATGTGGACAAGGCCCCTCTGCTTGAATCCGGGATTATTGACCGAAGCGTTCTCGAAAGTATGGACCTTCCTGAGATCCTTGAGGCCGGCTACCTCACCATGGAAGATCTCCTCGATCTGGGAGAGATCGAGCGGTCGAACCTGGCCGACCTGCCTCGGGCAGACCTGGATCTCTTCGGCTTTGACCGGACCATCACGGACGAGCTGGACACCCTTGGCTTGATCCAGCACGGGGACCGAATCCAGCTCGACCTCCTGCTGGCCCATACGAATGTGACCATCGGGAAGTTGGTCCAGTTCGGACTCCTCTCAGAGGAGGATCTCCTGGCCGATCTTTCCCAGGTGCTCCTGGATGACGTTTTCGTAGAGGGTACCATCGATCGAAGCGCGCTTCTGGAATCCGATCTCCTGGAGCTGGCTCTCCTGGAAGGGGTGATTACGCAGGATGCAAAGGGCAAGGATGTGGTCGCCATATCCGACCTCATCGACAACAACCTGGCCACGCTGGCAGGCCTGGTGCAGGCGGGGCTTCTCAAACCGGAACACTTCGACCTTTCGAACGTCACCATCCCCGAGAACGACCTGCTGGCCACCGGCCTGGTTCCCCAGAACAAACTGGACGATAACGGCCTGGTCCAGGACGGCTCCCCAGATTCTGTAACCGTTGGGGACCTGGTGGCCTTGCAACTGGTCACCCTTGAGGAGATGGCGCAGCACCGTTCTCCAGGAGAGCTCCACCTCCTCCTTTCGGATCTCTATCTCTCCGACCTCCTGGAATCAGACGTCGTGGGGAAACATGCTCTTGAGGACCTGGGCCTGGGGAGCTCCGGCCCGGTGGATTTGGAATCCTTCCTGGCCGAAGGCCTGGTCACCCTGGATGAGCTGATCGAGAAGGGCCTGGTCAATCCCAACGATCTCTGGGACGAGAGCGTGGTCACGCTCAAGCAGCTGGTCGACGCGGGGCTGGTGAACGAATCGGATCTGGCTCCCGGAGGACGGGTTCCCCTGGAACAGTTGCTGGAATCCGGTGTGGTGGGAAAGAAGTACATTGACGATCAGGGGCTGGCCGATGACGAGGACTATATCTCCATCGAAGACCTTCTGGCCGATAGCCACGTGACCTTCCAAAGCATGGTGGAGAGCGGGCTCCTCCGGCGGAACGATTTCATCGACAAGATCTACGAGCAGAGCATCCTCGAGGGGACGCTCTTTGAAAGTTCCCCGGTGTTCGAGGAAGGCCAGTTCGATGAGATCGTGCGGGTCGGATCCGTTTCCCTGGAAACGTTGCTGGATTCCCCCCTCTACGATCTGACCCTCTGGGATTACGTCCAGAAGGAGTTCGTGGACCGGTTCGATTTCAGCAATGTGGATCTCACGGTGGCGGATATCGAGAGTGAGTTCGGGGTTGACGTGGATGACGCGCTGGGCGCGACCGTTGCCCTTTACACCCTCCTGGCCGAAAACATCCCCGGCATCACCCTTCTCAATCTCATCCATCAGGGCTTTGTGGACAGGTATGATCTGACGGATCCGGGCATGGGCCTGGACATCAGGGATCTCGAGCGTTCCGAGCTCTTCGAGGAAGGGGATCTGAACAACTACATCAGCGCGCACGAAGTACGTCTCCATGAGATCCTGGACGAGGTGGCTCTCCGTGACATGGTGAAGTGGGGTCTGGTGGATGTGAACGACCTCATCATCCGCAACCTGGGCCAGCTTCTTGATTTCGTGGAGGACGGGCTTCTCGACAAGAATGATTTTGTGAACAAGACGCTGAGCGCCACAAGCCTGGACGCCTCGGGCGTGGTCACCACCGGCGCCCTCAACGCCCAGGCCCTTGTACGCGAAGGCAATGTTTCTCTGCTGGCCCTCCTCAACTCGGGACTTCTTTCCCTGGAGACGCTCATCGAGGAGGGTTTTGTGGACGCCGGTGACCTGGCGGCCGACGTGGTAGGGCGCAAGGTGGAGGACGTGCTCGAATCCCAGGTCTTCGACCTGGCCCTTCTCGAGGATCATTCCGTCATTGTGGGGCCCGAAAACGACCAGGTCATCCTCAACGGCACGGGAAGTCTTCTGAGCACGGGTCTCGCCACCCTGGCGGGCATGACCGGAAGGCCGCCGGCAGATCCGTTGAGCGACAGATCCGTGGTGGATCCTTCGTACTTGGGTCCCACGGCGAGCGTGGACAAGGACGATCTCCTGGAGAACGACCTCGCAGAATTCGCTGATTTGGTGGAGGCCGGTCTTCTTACTCCGGCGGACTTCACGGTGGATTCTCTGTCCCTTGCGGAACTGGACCGGACCAATGTTCTGGATGTGGACTCGCTCAACGGCCTTTCCGTGTTCCTGGACCTGGGCCTTCTGGAGGAAAAGGAAATCTTCGGCCTGGATCACCTTGAAATGGCGGAGCTCATCGGCTCTGGGCTGGTGACGGAGAACGACCTGGTGACCGCAGGACTCCTGGGAACCCACGTGGATCTGGTGGCACTGCTTGAGTGCGGGCTGGTGACCATCGATGATCTGAAAGACGAAGGACTGGACGATCGTAGTGGAAGGGTCGGACTCGATGGACTTCTGGCCGCCCCCGGGCTGGTGACCCTGGCGCAACTCCAGGCGGAAGGCGTGGTAAGTGCAAGGGTGGATGTGGCCGATCTTTTGGGAAGCGGCCTGGTGACCCTGGTCGACCTGGTTGAAGACGGAATAGACAAGAACACCCTCGTGGCGGCGACGCTTGACAGCGGCTCCATCACGGAAGCGCAGCTCATCTCGGCCAGCCTTTTCGACCCCGAGGTGGACGTTGCCGATCTCCTGGATTCGGGGATCGTGACGGTCGGAAACCTTGCGGACGGCGGGCTCCTTCCTGGAAACATTGTTCGGGCCGAACTCCTGGCCCTGAACCTGGTCACGGAATCGCAGCTGGACGACACGGGACTCAATACCTCTTCCATCAGCCTGGTCAGTCTCCTTTCCGCCCTTCTGGATGTGGGTGATGAGGGCTCGCACCTGATCACGGCTGCGGACCTTGCCGCCCACGGATTCTTCACCGCCGACATCGACCGGACCGAACTCATCGGGACCGGCCTTGTGACCGGGCCGCAGCTCGACGCGGAAGGATTGACCGGGGATCCCGTCAATCCTCGAGAGCTTCTCGCCAGCGGGCTCGTCAGCGCGGATGACCTGGCGGAAAAAGGGTTGGTGAACACCAGCGTGGATAAGGACGCCCTTATCGCACTGGTCTCTGTGACGGTTACCGAAGCCCAGTTGGTGGAAGCCGGACTCCTGAAAGGCACCATCGGTGTGGAAGAACTGGTGGCATCCGGCCTCGCCACCCAGATCGCGCTTGAAAACGCCGGCCTCATACCGAGTCCTCTGGTGAACCGCTCCGACCTGGACGACCTGGGACCCGTGGATGTGGACATCCTCGGCCTTTCCCCCGTAAAGTTTGCCCATCTGTTGTCCTCAGGCATCGTGGATGCCGATGAGCACGTGGATTTGGATGCTCTCCTGGATACGAATTTCCCGGGGCTCGGTGCCGGAGGTCCCCTGCTTGACCTGACCGACCTGGTGCGGTTGGGGCTGGTGACGGAGAAAGACCTCAACGGTCACGATCTCAGATCCTTGGGGCTCACAGGACAGGCGATTTCTCTTTCCGGTGATTACGGCGTGAACCTCGTGGGTCTTAAAACGGATGCCTTGGCCAACGTTTCAGCCGCCGTGTCAGGGCGGTTCGACGTGATCGCCGACCTTGACGGCCAAGCCGGAACACCCACCGAGGATCAGCTGACTTGGTACATCGAGGATGTGACCCTCGTAGGCTCCGTCTCCTTTGACGTGATCGACCTGGACGTGGTTGCACGACTGGGCTTTATCGGTGTCACTCTGGCAGATGTCTCGGGCCTCAACAGCCTGGTTCACGTGAACATTACCCGGACCGCCGTGCTGGATGCGGATAACGACCTGGGCACCACCGGCGACCGCAGATTTAACCTGGACGACCTCCTGAAGGGCGACCTGGAAAGTGCCGTGACCGCGGTGACCAGCGGGGAAGCCTATGCGGTGCTGAGAGGCATTGAGGTAAACACGGGGATCGGCGGGATCCCTGTGGCCCACGGGGCCGAAATCAGGTTCGATGTGAACCTGGCGCTTCCCAAGTCGAACAGCGGGTACGTGAGCGTCCAGTTCAGCGATCTTCCGGGAATTTTCCGGATTGCCGAGTTGCTCCGCCTGGACGACATCATGACGGCGATCTTGAGGGCGCGAAATTACGTGCAGCAGGCCCTGGATCAACTGCCCTTCTTTGTAACCGATCCCAACAACCCCATTTTCGAAACGGCCAAGGATGTCAAGCTGCCGATCATCAACAAGTCCCCCGGGGAGCTTCTCCAATTCATCCAGGATATTGACGATGCCGTGGATGGCGTCTTGAGGGCGATTCTGGATCCGGAAAACGACGTACAGAAACTCGTCCGCATCATCATGGGTTTTCTTGGCCTGGACTTCCGGGCGGACAGCGGTGTCTTCGCCGTGTTCATGGCGGGGAACGTCCTGCGGGTGCGCCTCAAACTGGAAGAGGATGTGGAAGAGGAATTTCCCTTCAACTTCGACCTCGACCTGTTCAAGGACCTGGTAGGGACCGATGTCTCGGGTCTGGACGGCATCGATGAGCTCATCGCCCTGGAGGGGAGCGGGAACATCAGCATCAGGGCTTTTGCCCGGGCACGCATTGAAGCGGGGGTGGACCTGGGTCCCAGGGAAGAGGGACAGCCCGTGGACAAGTTCCTCTACGATTGGGACGACGGCATCCAGGAGGGGACCCGGGTCGATGCGGGGTTCAAGCTTCTGGGCCAGAGCCTCAATCTGGGCTTTGAGATCTTCGACTCCATCGGGCTCAACGTGACCGGTGGCGCCTTGACCATGGATGCGGACGGAAACGCGGCCACCAATCCGGAGCTGGTGGACGAGAACGACCGCTCCGATTTCGTCTCCATCGCCTTCGTGCTCGACCAGGCTCCCGGAACCGGGGTTCCGGACGACGGGCTTTTCCGGTTTAACGAGACGCTGATCGGCGACAACGTCCAACTCCCAACCATACAGGGAGGCTTCGATGTTCTTTTGCCGATGGAAGCGGATGTGTTCGGCACGCCGGTCAGTTTGACCCCGGATTTGAGGATTTACACCAACCCGGTTTACGGCACCAGCGGGCTCGAACAGGTCTTCCGACACCTCTTCGACTTGAGCCCGGGACCCCAGGATCCCATCGTGATCCAGACTCCGGATATTGCCGGGGCCTTGGGGGAGCTTGCCAACAGCACGATTCGAACGCTTTTGGAAGAGCTTGCCAATTTCATCAATGACCTGAAACAGGATCTCCTGGGCACCAATTTCTTCGACCTGGAAATTCCGGGGTTGAATCGGACCGTCGGCAGCTTCTTCGGTGCAGGGAACGATAACGGCCTCCCGGGTGTACCGACGGCAACGGGAATCGAAGCGCTTCTGGATATCGACAGTTACGTCTTCGAGTATCTGGATACCATCACCTGGGTGGGGCCGACCTCGGTGGCCAGCGGGGATATCACGCCCACTGACATCTGGAACGGCCTCGGGGCTTTCCTCACCACCCACTACGTGCCCACCCTGCCCGGAATCAACCCCGGCGAGGGCGGGAGTTTCATCGACATCACAACGGTCGGAGGGGAGCTCCAACTCTCCTTTGACGGCAGCTACGCTTATAGTGACAACTTCACGGTGGATATCACGGAGGACATCGGGGGTGTGGGGCTCGAGTTCGATGCGGACCTCAACCTGGCCCTCGCCCTCACCCTGGGATTGAGTTTCGACTTCGGGGTGAATCTTACCTCCGGGCAGGTTTCCTTCGACTTCGACGAGTTCAGCTTTGAGGGATCTCTCAACACCACGGGCGTCAACATCGGCCTCAGCTACCAGGATTTCGGGCTGGACACCGACTCGAGCGGTGAAGTGGCGCTCCATGTGGGCGGCAGCGTTCAGTTCTCGGACGGGAGCTTCAGCTTCGACCACACGGAAAATAAGGCCGGCGACCCCTTCGAGAACAGCGCCCGGGTGTATCTGCCCTTGTACGCGTCGGTGGGCGGTTCCGGGGTTCCCCTCGGGAGCGTCACCTTTGAAGACACCGACTTCTATGACGGCGAACTGGCCCCCGGCTTCAGCGCGGACCTGAGGGAGATCGGCGGGATTTTGAACGACCTGGCCTTTGCAGTGTTGGATTTGCTGGGTGATGAGGTCAACAATATCAAGGAAATGCTGATCACCCAGTACGATACCCTCGGGAATGTGTTGAGCGAAGGCAATTCCTTCCTCAACCGGAAAATCCCCGGTACCGACGCCACCCTGGTCCAGATCTTAGGACTGGACAGCCTCTTCCAGCTAGGCGATTATATCAAGCATTACCTCCGTCCATATCTGAGCAGCGGCACCTTTGAGCGCGATCCGAACATCCCCCTGGGTCAGCCCGGGACGGGGGAGTCCACCCCGGATTACTACGGCCTGAGCGATCCCGGTAATCCCGCCAGCGTGAGAAAGCCCTCCATCGGCGGACTGTTCCGCTACCTGGAGGAAACCTGGTTCCTGACGCTTGCCGATGAGGGCGAGGGGTTAACCCTCGACTGGGAGCCTGTGACCAACGTCTCCGATGAAATCGTCGGCATCGAAATGAGCTTCGGCGGTCTCCTGGATTTTGAGCGCATCCTGGGAATCACCCTCGGCGAGGAAGTGGCGGAACTCGGACTCACCCTCGACGGGGACGCCCAGTTTGAGCTGGGGCTTTCCCTGGACCTCCTGCTCGATCTTTCCTTCAACTGGGAGACCGAAGATTTTTCCTTTGCCATCGACCACCTCACCTTCCAGGGACACGCCGCAGCCAATGAACTGGTCCTCGGCGCCGCCTTCGGCCCTCTAGCGGTCAGCATCGGCAAGGAAGGATGTGCCAAAGGGGCGTTGGCGCTGGATCTGGGCGCAACCATTTCTTACGATGAAGGGGGCGGCTTTGATTTTTCACCCACCATGAACACGGTGGGGGATCGGAACAACTATATCGATGTGAACCTTCCCATCTTTGCCTCCCTTGGCGGGGTGTCCCTGGGCGGCGAGGATTGCAGTGAGATTCCTCGGGTCATGCTGAGCGGGACCCTCTTCTCCGAGGCTGGGGGGCCGCCGATCCAATTCACCCACGAAAACCTGGAAAGGCTCATCGATTTCAGCGACTTCAGCATCGGCTCCATCATCGCCATGATCCAGGGCACGTTGAACTGGCTCCAGGACCTGAGCGGATCGAGCTTCATGTCCACCGAAATCCCCTTCGTGAACAAGACCCTCGGCGAGGTGCTGGATTTCGCCACCACCTTCAGCGATCGTATCTTCTCCCGGATCGATTTCACCAAGATCCGGACCATGCAGGACTTTGTGGAGGCATTCACCGATGCCGGAATCCTTCCCGAGGGGTTGAGCGTCATCTATGATGCGGCCACGCGTTCGTTGCGGCTGCCCATTGACTTCAACTTCGACCTGGACGATTTCAACCTCAGGAATCTGGCCAACCTGGAGAATGTGGATTTTGCGAGACTCCTGGAACTGGGCGCCATTGACCCGACCGACACCTTTGACAAGGATACCATCCTGGACGGGCTCCTGAGTCTACCCACGATCCCGCTGCGGGAACTGGTGGACTGGGATCTCCTGGGTGTAGACGCCTTCGCCCCCTCCACCAGCTTCACCATTTCGGACCTGGAGAGCCTGGAGCTGGTCCCGAGCGGGGTGCTCCCTGGGGTCACCATCACCCTTTCGGATCTCCTGGATTCGGACCTGGTGAACGTGAGCCTGGTGGACCTGGTGGATTACGACCTCCTTTCCGTGTCGGATCTTTTGGACGGCCTCAGGATTGATTACGACGACCTCATTGCTTCCCGGCTCATCACCGGCAACACCCTCGTCCAACTGGGTGTCCCCCTGCTGGGCGCTTCGGGGAACCCGGTCCAGGATCCTTCGGATGCAGAACTGGTGGATCTATCCGCCCTCCGTGCCCTCCGCCAGTTCACACTGGCCGACGTTCTCGACATGGGCTTCCTCAGCCCGGATGAGTTCGATCTGGCCGGAACGATTCTAAACGTGGCGGACCTCCTGGGCGCCGGACTGATCGATCCGGGGATTCTTGCGGGCCCCACGATCTCGCTGGGCGACCTTCTCGATTCGGACCTGGTCACTGTGGGTCTTCCAGACCTGATCGGGGCCGAACTCATCGGACGGAGCGATTTGCCGGATCTGGCTTCGGTTCTGGCGGGAAACCTGAGCTTCGATGGATTCGACCTTTACGAATTGGTCGACCTGGGGGTCTTCAGCCAGAGCGATGCCACTTCCTTTGAGTTCGATTTGTTCAATATCAAGGACCTGCCCCTCGACCTGGGCTTTGACCTGGGCGGTGTGCTCGAGCTGGGAACCTCGGCTCTGGCCAATCTGCGCGTGAGCGTCGAAGGGGGCCTCGAGTGGGTCATCGATTTTGACGGCCTGACTGGAAGCGAGGGACTCACCATTCTCATCAACAACGCCCACGTGTCCGGCCGGGCTTCCCTGGACGTGGAGGACCTGGAATTCTATGCGCGGCTGGGCTTCATCAACATGACGGCCGGCGGGACGGGAACGGAGAGCGGCATCCACCTTCTGGCCGAAGCCACGCTGCTTCTGGACGAGGACGGGGATACCTCCACGGAAAACGACCGGCAGTTCTCCATGACCGACCTGGTGAGCGGCGCCCTTTTCGATGCCTTCACCTTCGACTTCGAAGGATTCGCCCAGGCGCGCTTAAAAGGGCTGGACGTGGATCCCAACATCCCCGGACTGAACGAATCGGCCCTGGCCGGCCTGGAGATCTCCATCACGGTTCCCGACCTGACCGACTGGTCGCACATGGAAGTGGTGACCCAGGGGGAGAAGACCCAGGCCGAGATCGACCAGATGCTGGAGCTCAACCGGGTGGTGATCATCCTTCCCAACTTCGATGAGGTGTTCAGCCTCAGGGACCTCAGCTTCGCCAACATCATCGAGGCGATCCAGACCGGGGTTGAGTTTATCGAAAGCGGTCTCCAGGCAACCCCTTTCTACGAGCGGGAGATCCCCATCATCAACCGGAAGGTGAGCGAGGCTTTCGATTTCATCAACGACCTCCTGGACAAGCTGGAACTGGCCGCAGAGGATCCCGCGGCGTTCTTCCAGGAGGTTGAGGATATCATCGAAGACGCGCTGGGCATCAACGACAACAACGCACTGCCGGTGGACGATCAGACCTTCTCCCTTTCCCTGGACGGGGATCACGTGCTCAAGGTCCACATCAAATGGGATAAGGTGCTCTCGGATATCCTCGGGGAAGAATACACGGATCTGAACTTCAGCTTCAACCTGGGCGACATCATCGGCATGTTCACGGGCGGGAGCTTCAGCGGCTGGGACGGCATCGACGAGTTGATCTCCGCCGGGGCAAACATTTCCTGGGATGCCTTCGTGGAGCTGGTGATCGATGTGGGGATCGATTTCAGCGACATCGAAAACTTCAACCTGGATTTCTTCCTCTATGATCATGACGACAAGGGGACGCCATCCACCAGCGATGATACGGGAACCCGCGTGACCATCGGCATCAAGGTGGAAGGGACCGATCTGGAGCTCATGTTCAATGTGTTCGGGATCGGAATCGGCGTCAGCGACGGGACGGCGTATCTGGGGCTTCTCACTTATTCGGGGGATACGGTCAGCAATGTGGACTTCGCCACCTTTAGCCTGGCCATCGACCAGCAGGCGGGTGCGACGCCCGATGACGGGCGCTTCTACTTCTTCTCCGAGAGCATCGGCGACAACATCGACTTCAACCTTCTGGGAGGGTTCGATATTTACCTGCCGATCGAGATCCCGGGGTTTTTCGGCTTGGATCCGGTCCATGTATACACCAACAGCGCTTCGCCTCCCGGGGGCTACGGCGATGAAGCGCTGATGGAGGTGTTCCGGCGGTTGGCGGGTTCGTCCACCGGCGCGGCAGACCCGGTGATCGTCGAGCTCCCGGATTTGACCCTTCCGGAGTTCTCCCTCCTCAGCATACTCAATGATCCCTCCTATATCCTGGACGGCGTGGATTTCGCCCTCGGGGCGATCCAGGATGTGCTCGGTTCCAGCTTCGCCGTGGATCTCCCCATCGTGGGGGACAAGCTGGGCCAGGCGGCCACCTTCATCCGGGATATCCGGCTGGGATTCCTGGCGGACCTGAGGGAGAGGCTGAGCGGCCCGGGTGCGGCCATCGAGTTCATCCGGGATGGGATCTGGGATGTGTTCGGCACCTCGGGCCTGAACATCATCCGGGACGCGGACGGAAACGGTCGAATTGAGAAAGCGGATATCCATGTGGGCTGGTACGATGCGGAGGGCAACCTTCTCAAGAAATGGAAGCCCGGCGATGCGGTCCCCATGGAGGGCAATGTGTATGATGCTGCCGGCGACCTGGTGGAGGACTGGGAAGAGGGGGATCCCATTCCGTCCGGTGGCTCTCGGATTGATGCGGACGCCGACGCCATCCAGTGGGAGATTCCCCTGGGCGGATTGGCCTTCGGGACGGGTGTTGACATCCCATTGGATATCGACCTGCCCGGGTTCGGAGTGGAGGTGGACGGCGGATTGGCCGTGGGGCTCACCTGGAGCTTTGATTTCGGCATGGGCTTGAGCCTTGAAGACGGGTTCTACCTCACCACCAACGACAAGGAGAGCCCCGGGGATCCCGAGCTCGAAGTGGAGATCGGCGCCTACCTGGACGGCAAGCCCCTGGATAACGCCGTGGTGACCCCCTTCGTGGCTTCCGGGAAACTCCTCTTCTTCAAGCTCACCGCCGCAGATACCGACCGCGACCCAGGGACCCCGGGATTTCAGCCGAGCGGACTGTTCGGGTTCCTGGAAATCGATATCATCGGCGAGGAGGATACCGGTCGCTTCACCTTCAATCTCCTCCTCTCGTCCTCCCTGGACGATCTCTTCGACGTCAATCTGGGGGTGGAGGCCAAGCTCAACCTGGAGCTCACCCTGGAGATCGCAGGCGCGGACGGCTTGCCCAAGCTGAAGGCGGATTTCGTCTTAGAGTGGGGCTGGGACCTGGAAGGCGGTTCACAGGATCCGGAGGTCGGCCTTTACAACCTCCGCCTGGACATCGGGACCTTCCTCACGGATGTGTTGAAGCCCATCACCTCCAAGATCGCCGACATTCTCGGTCCGGTCAAGCCGGTGGTGGATGTTCTCCTGGAACCGATTTCCGGCCTGGATGTGTTTGTCAACCCGCCCAACCTCCTGGGGCTCATCAATCTCATCGCACGGGTCATGGGGTACGGCGAGATTCCTCCGGCGTTCCTCTATGCTGTCAAGAACGCCATTGATTTCGCCCTGATGGTGGATGCCATGATCGGGACGAGCGGGGAGATTCTGCTGGGCGACGTCCTCGGGCTGGGTACGGAGAACGTTTCGGCCCGCCAGGCGGAAAGTTCGATTCCGGGACCCCTCCGATCCTTCCTGGATAAGATGTCTTCCGACAGCCTGGGCGGCGAGATCGTGACCACGGGCGTGAGCGGCGGGGGAAGTTCCACCGAACGGGGCGGATTCGAGATCCTGGATTACCTGACCGACATCAGCAACTGGATGAAGCTTCTGACCGGCGGGGATGCCATTCTCTTCACCTACGAGATGCCGCTCCTCGAATATGAGATGAAGTTCAGGCAGCAGATTGCCTCCATCACGGCCGGGCCCGTGGTCCTCAACCTCTATGCGGTGGGCGGTTTCTCCATTTCGGCCGACCTGGGCTTCGGTTACGACACCTTCGGCATCCGGAAAGCCATCAAGACCGGCAACTGGTGGCAGGCCTTCGACGGGTTCTATATCGCCGACTGGGGCATCACCAGTGGCAAGGAAAAGGACGAACTGACCTTCGGTGCGGAGATCGGCCTGGAGGCCGCCCTCTGGCTCCTGCTGGTGGAAGCGGGCCTGGGCGGCGTGGTCGGTTTCGAGGCGGGCCTTGATCTCCAGGACATCAACGACGACGGCCGGATCCGCATCTCCGAAATGATCACCATGTGGAATTACACGGGCTACGATGCGCCCGGGGGACTCCTGAACCTGATCAACCTCCACGGCGAGGCCTACCTTGAGGCTTACGTCTTCGTGGACGTGGGCATTTCCATCCCCTTTATCGGCAAAATCATGAAGCGGGTGGTGGACTGGACCATTTTCAAGATCACCCTGTTCGAGTTCGAGTACAACGCGCCCAAGGTGCAGCCGGTCCTGGCCCACGACGAGGCAGGCACCCTCTTCATTCACACCGGCAAGCGCGCGGGCGAGCGGGAGTACCTGGACACCGAGGACGGCGGCGAGCAGGTCACCATCAGCGGGAATTCCAGCGCCATCACGGTGGAATACGACGAGTGGAGCCATACGTTCAACGGCAGCTTCACCAAGGTGGTGGCCGACGGCGGCGCCGGGGATGATGTGTTTGATGCATCCGGTCTCTCGGGGGTCGTGGTGGAGTTCGACGGTGGCGAGGGAAATGACCGGCTGACCGCGGGAACGGCCGGCGGAATACTTCTGGGAGGCCCCGGTGACGACACTTTGAGCGGCATCGGCGCGGAAACCATCGGTGACATGACCCTGGACGGGGGGGACGGGAATGACCGCCTCACCGGCGGGTCCGGAACGAACATCTTCACCGGCGGTGCGGGGGATGACCGCATCACCGGCATGGGCGGAAACGACGAGGTCGACGGGGGTTCTGGCGTCGATTCCCTGACCGGCGGGGACGGGATGGATACCTACTTCTTTGCCACCGGTTTCGGGGAAGACACCTTCCGGGATGTCCAGGGTTCGACGGTTCTCGATTTCAGCGACGTGACCACCGACATGGTGGTGGACATCAACACCACCGGGATCAAGATCAGCACCGACGGATTCGAGCTGCGGGTGGGACGCTCGCAGGTATCCCAGATCATTCTCGGGACCGGAAACGACCAGATCTTCGTGAAGGATCCGCCCGAGCGCACGATTGAGATCGTGGATTCGGGCGGCGCTTCCACGTACACCTTCGAGCTCGGACGCCAGTCGTCCACCAAGTCCGACGGCATCATTGACATTGCGGACAGCGATTCCCAGTTCGACGAGATCATTCTCAACAACATCCCGGGGATCGTGCCCGGCGATGGAAGCCCCGATATCCTGACTTTCAACGATCACGAAATCCGGAACGGCCGGGAGGTCATCCGGTTCAGCGACGACGTGGAGCGGGTGACCATGACGGTTCAGGAGTCCGAGATCGACTCCACCGGCGAGACCACCTTCCACCTCCGGGACCTCACCATTTCGTCTACCAATCCGGGCGGAGCGGTGCTGGGCTCGGTGGATGTGATCGTGGACGCCAGGAACCTGACCGTGCTGCCTCCGTACGACGGCGATGACTTCGTGATCAACGTGGAAGAGGATGCCATCCTGGATAACACCGTGCATGCCACGGGCGATTTCCACATCACGGCGGACAGCATCGGAACCGGCGCCACCCTCACCAACGGGGTGGACGACGCCTCAGGCACCATTTCTCACCGCATCGACGCCCATGACCTGGCGTGGCACATTCGCGTAAGCAGCCTGGTGGTCGACGCTCCCATCAATACCATCAACAGCGGGCGCATCGACATCTATGCGGCGGAGGCCACGGCTCCGGCCGATATCGACTTGAATGTGAACATCACTTCTGCTTCCGGGGACAACACCGATGAGCTGGGCGGCGGGGTGATCAAGCTGGTCGCCGAGGGCGTCATCAACATGAACAGCAACATGGCCTTCCGCGGGGCGGGGGCCCACCTCCAGCTTGCGGCCGACAACATTTATAATACCTTCTATGCCGGCTCCAACAAGATCGTGACCACCGTGCGAGCTGCAACAGTGCTGACCAGGGACGAAGGCGTGGTGGACGGCAGCGAGATCGTGATCGAAGAGACGGACGACCTGGTCATTTACGGGGTGAACCTGGCCCATAACGGTTCCCTGAACCCGGTCGGCCTCTCCAGCGCCCACGGAATCATCGATGTGACGCTTTTCGGCGTTGATGCCCGCTTGACCCTTTACTCCGGAAGCATCATCACCCGCGATCCAGGCAAGGACATCACCCTGACCGCCGACGATTTTGATTTCTGGAGTGCGCCTCTGGAGCGCGATGCGGATTCCGAGCGGCAGGCGGATCATCCCGGTGGCGGCATCATCGGCACCGGCCGGCTGATCATCAAGGCGACGCAGGCCACCGACTTCCTCCTGGGTACGGCCGCGGAGCACCCACTGGGAAATGACTGGACATACATCCAAGGCAGGTATCCCACCTTCGACAACTATCCCGACCACGTGGGAGGAAACTTTATCGGTGAGGGCAAGGATGCCGAGTACGCCAACGACGGCAGCCTCTTTACCAACACGGTTCATCTGTCCACGAAAGATCTCTCCGCTTTCAAGAAGGGCTTCTCCCTGATCATCATCGGCGAGAACTATGAGGATCCGGACGCCGACAATCCCACTTTGAAGATGATTCTGGGAGACGTCATGGATGCGGAGATCATCAAGAAGGACGGCAGTCCTCGCGATCGGGATTCCTCTTTCCGCGACCACGTGATCCTGAATGCCACCGAGGTCTTCGTGGAGGGCGAAGTGGAGGCCATCGCCCTTCCCGGTGAGCCTCCGGTGACCATGGAAATCAACACCGACCGTCTCCAGGTCAAGTCCCAGAACATCAACAACAAGCTGGGCGGGATCGATTCCGGGATCACCGGGGACCTCCTGGATCTTCACGGGGTGCGCAACCGCATGATCGTGGACGGTTGGGTGCGGACGGACGGGGACATCCGGGTCAATATCCAGGGAAACGGGGAAGCTTACGTCTCCCCCATGATGAGTGACGTCTCGGGCGACGCCAAGCGGATGAACAACTTCATCCAGGGGGTGGCGGGAACCCTGGTGACCCGCAAGGATGGAGGCGTGATCGAGATCATCACCAAGAACTCGGTGGTGCTGGAAGGCCGGAGCTCCGTGCGGGGTGAAAATTCACGGATCACGATCCTGCCCGGGACCTTCTTCGAGCTGGTCCAGATCGCCGGTGTCCTCTCCTCATCGGATGCGAATAGCCTGATTCATATCGAGGCTCCCCAGGCCGTGTACATCAACGGTGAGATTCTTGCCGGCGTAAAGTGGCAGGGCGGGGTGAAAGTCCTGACAGGCGAGGGCGCGGATGTGATCATCCGGACGCCGCACGAAATGCGCATCTTCGGCGCCATCACCTCCAGCGACATCATGGAGCTTACGGCCGGTGACGATCATGATTACAACGAGCGGGACCCGGTGGATGCGAGTATCCATCTGACGGGCCAGCTTATGTCCCTGGCCGATGACAGCCTGCTGCGGCTGGAAGGTCCCGACGACGTGATCATCGAGGGCAGCATCTTCGTCCGGGGAAGGAATTCCGGCCTTCTGATCGATTCCGACCAGCGGGTGAAATTCGCCACCTCCTTTACGGAAGTGGAAGACGGGATCGACATCTTCGGCCGCGGGGAGACCCAGGATCTGGTCACCGGGGAGTTTTCGAGCGTCTTCATAGACGCCACGGCCGTGATCACCTCCTTCCAGAACGGCAGCAACGTCAACATCTGGGGCGCCTATGATGTGGACATTTACGGCACCGTGGTGGCCGGGGGCGCCATCGGGCCGACCGGGGTCACCTGGTCGGGGACTGATTCCGAAGTGGTGGTGACCGCCGGGGAGCAGGTTTATCTGGATTCCGGGCTCCTGGCCAGTGACACGGTGACGGTGATCGGCGGTGCAGCCGGGGAGGACGACATCAGCCTGGATCCGCGGAACGAAGGGCTCCCTCCTGCCGAGCAGAGCAGGCTCAGCGTGGTGGTGACCACCGCCGGAGGAATCACCGCTGCGGGACGGACCTCGGACGGCTCCCACGGCCTCATTTATATTTACGGGGAGTCCGGCGTGGAGATGATGGGGCATCTTTACTCCGGCGCCAACAAGTCGCTTCTCCTGGACGCGGAAGGAAACCTCCTCAAAGAGTCCATTGACTGGGATACGGGCTTAGGCGGGGACGTGGTGATCGAGTCGCCGGGCCAGGTCTTCATCGGCGGCTGGGCCGAGAACGAACGCAGTCAGGTTGTGCTCACGGATGATGTGACCCTGGCCTTTGAAGACGAAGTCGGCACGCCTCTCGGTACCATCAGCATCACCACATCCACAACCGAGAATAACACCCGGCTTTCCGATCTTGTGGGACAGATCGGGGCTGCGCTTGACTCCGAGATCGGCGACGTGATCCAGGTGCAGGCGGACGACAACCGGATCGTCTTTGTGAGCGACAGCCCCTTCACCATCACGGCCACAGGGTCCGACAACACGGACCTCCTGGGATTTGGGGGCGGCGACCTGGTGGCGAACGAAGTCCTGCCCAACGCCGAGTACACGGCGCCGGATGTGCCGGCCACCCTGGTGGAATCCCAGGAAGTGACGCTCGCCTTCAACGACGGGGGTGGAGAGTCCCTGGGCCAGGTCACGTTTACGGTGGAGACGGATACCGACCTGGATGGCCTGATCGCGCTTTTGGCCGACGAGCTCAAAGATGCGGGAATCAACGATTTTCGCATCATTCCCCATGAAGGAAAGCTGCGGTTTACGAACCCCTACGACTTCGAGATCGACGGGAGCTCGTTCAACGCCGCCGTGATCGGGCTGACCGATCTGGCCGGCGGAACGGTCGCTTCCAGCCGGGGGGCTTCCACCTACGAGATCCGGGGCATCCATTCCCTCTTCGGGGATGTCCTGATCACTGGCGGCTACATCGCGGCCAAGAACCACATCCACCTCCGGAACATGGATACGGTCGAGCATCCCTACACCGGCCCGGAGATTGGCGTTCGGGTGCAGGGATCGAGCGAAATCACCACCCACGAAGACGAAAGCATCATCCGGATCGATTCGAAAAATGATGCGGAGATCGAAGGGCACGTCATCGCCGGCGGCGAGGTCGAAAACATCCGGGATGCCGAAACAGGCGGGTATATCGGCTCCAGGCTCATCGACTTCGGCAGCGAGACCGCCCAGACGGAGATCCAGATCGCAGCCGAACACCAGGTGCGGATCGGGACGGTCCTTCGGGCCGGCGGGCTCATCGAACTGGTAGGCGGGAACGATCCGGTAGAAGGCGACCCCTACGATATCTTCAATTTCACCGGGGCCAGCGTGCTCTTATACGGCTCGGCTCAATTGGAGACCTGGGGTGAGGACAGCGACATCATCGTCAGCGGCCCGGGTGAGATCAAGGTGCTCACGCCCACCCACTTCCAGGAAGTGGAACCGGAAAGCTGGGTCAAGGGGGAAATTGCCACCATCGTTTCCGACGCCGAGTTCACCCAGTTCGACTCCACTGCGAAAGGGATTTTGCCGGCCGACGTGGTGCTGGATCTCTGGAAACTGGTGGGTGGGATCGAGTACACGGAAACCGTGACGGTTTCCGCCATCGATGCGAAGCACGCCGTTGGCCTCATCATCCATGTGAACGATGCCCTGGATGCGAGCACCCATTTCAAGGATCTGGAAGTCACCTATCTCGGCCGATCCCTCATTATCCGGGGCCCCTACGACTTCGAGATTCGCTCCACCTCGGAAAATCTGGATCTTCTGGGACTGGCCCCCGCTTTGACCTCCACGCTCGTTTACCCCAATGCTGAAGTGATCGCGAATCTGCCTTTACCCGCGACGGGTCAGCTCATCGCAGACGTCACCCTGGATATCTGGATGGACGACGGGGCGGGCGGAATCATCGACACGCCTTCGGTAGTAATCACCAGGGCTTCCACCCTGACCAACCCGGATCTTGCCGCACTCATCGACGACATCGACGCGGCCCTGGACGCAAGCCCCTTCTCACCGATCGATGCGGAGCTTCGGGGCGGGAAGCTGGTGTTTACCAGTGTGGGCTACGAGTTCGAGATTCTGGACACCTCAGAGAACATCAACCTTCTCGGGTTCCGCGGGGAATGGGAAAGCGTGGAGACCCGCTACGAGTCCGAGCTGGAAGCCGCCAGCCCCGCACCCACGACCGGCCGGCTCACGCGGGATGTGGTGCTCGTTATCCGTATCGAGGATCCGAACCTCACCCATGACGGGGACGTGCTCTACTGGTATGTGACGGTCGAGGCTGAGGATACCGGGGACAACACCAGCATCGCCCATCTGGTCACCGACATCAACGATGCCCTGACCAACACCGCCATTTACCGTTACGAGTCTGCAGGGCTTAACTTTGGCGACTACCTGACAGCCGAGGAAAGGGACGGCAGACTGGTCTTCGTGGGCACCGAGGCCTTCAAGATCAAGAGCGCCTCCCGGAACATTGCGCTTCTTGGAATGACGCCGGGGGACGATCTGGTTTCGTCGGAAGTTTTCTTTGACGCCTTCATCGAGGCCGAGGCCGATCTCGCCTCCGCGGTGCTCGGAAGCACCGTCACCCTTAACCTGGAAATCATCCGTTTGGGCGAGATCACCCAGGGCTCGGTCGAGATTCTGTCAGACCCGAGCAATACCGAACTGGGCGACCTGGTCCTGGACATCAATTCCGCGCTTTACCTTGCCGGATTCGATGATCTTACGGTGCATCTGGAAGGTACCCGCCTGGTATTCACCAGCACGTTCGACTTCACGATTCTGGGTACATCGACCGCTGCGAACCTCCTGGGACTGACCACGGTTGCAGCCGGCACTCCGGTCGACTCTTCCCGTGACGATTCCGTCTTCGAGCTCGTCGCTGATCGCGATATCCCGGTGACCGGCGTGCTCGGCGAAGACGTGGTCCTCGAAGTCACCACCACCGACAGTGACGACGTCCAGGTGACAGAGCTCGTGACCATCGCCCGTGAAGACACCGATGGAACTACCGGTTCCAAGAACGCGGGACTGGATGACCTGGCCGAAGACATCACCACAGCCCTTTCGGCCGCGGGCCTGGACATTGCCGTTCGGAATGAAAGCGGCACCCTGGTCTTTTCAAGCGACACGGTGGATATCGAAATCACCGCGAATTCCACGGCCGCCGATCTCCTCGGTTTGTCGGACGTGGCGGCAAAGACCCCCGAGACTTCGGTCCGTCCACCCTCTGATTTTGAAGTGGTTCCCGAAGAAGCCCTGGCCACCACCGGCGTCCTTCCCGATAACGTGGCGTTCAATGTGGTCATGGCCGAAGTGAATCCCAACGACGATCCCGAAGAACTCCTTCCGGAGCTGCCCGCGGCCGACAGCGTGACCGGCGTGCGTGAGGGGGTGATCACCGGCACGGTGGTCCTTTACCGGGACGACACCCTCGACAATGCCGTGGCCCCGGATCCCATACAGGCGCTGATCCAGGATGTGACCGAGGCCTTTATTCGCGGCGGGTTCCGGGAAATTTCCGCCAGGCTGGAAGGCGACCTGCTGGTCATCACCAGCGCGCACGCCTTTGAAATCGACACCGAGCATGCCTTCCTTGAGGCAGAGGCCACCCTGTCTTCAGCCGTCCTTGCCGACGACGTGACCCTGGATCTTGTGATCGACCGGCTTGGAATCATTTCCTCCGGACCGGTTTTGATCGCCAGCGACGGGACCAACGCGGACCTTTCCGATTTGGTCCTGGATGTCAACCAGGCGCTCGTGGACGACGGGTTTGGCGACATCAAGGTGCGCGAGGAAGGCGAGCGGTTGGTTTTCGAGAGCCGGTATGACTTCACCATTGAATCCTCCTCCACCAATGCCGACCTCCTGGGATTGACCTCTGTTTTCAGTGGCGAGGACGTCTCCTCTACCCGGTCCGACGATGCGCTCAACGGCTACGTTCTAGGACTTTCCGGTTTAATGAACGATCCGGAACTGGCTGTCCGGCCTCCGCCCACGCAGCAGATCATTCCCGTGAACAGCATGGTGAACGGCGTCCTTTCCGACGACCTCACACTGGATATCTCCATCGACGACGGGATGGGCGGAACGCTGGCGGGTGAAGTGATCGTGCCCGCCGGGGCCACGGACGGCACCGAGGCGGGTACCACGGCCAACGCCGGCATCGCCGACCTGGTCCGGGATATCAACAACGCCCTGAAAGACGTGGAGATTCCAGGACATGCCGGGGAGTACTTTGGCGACTACATCGAGGCGATTGTGGTGACAGGCCTCCAACCCGGCGAAGATGTGACCGAGGTGCTGGAGTTCACCGGACGTATCGTGTTCGTCAGCGATCACGGGTTCACCATCACCAGTGAAGGCGGCGACAACCTGGATCAACTGGGCTTCGGTCTGGGAACCCTCACCTCCGTTGAGTCCTCGGCCGATTACGAGGTTGTGGCGAGTGGTGACTTGCCCTCCACCGGAATTCTCACCGCTGACGTGACCCTGGTGCTCTCCATGGACGACGGGGCCGGAGGAAGTCTCGATGCCACCGTGCTCATCGAGCAGGCTGAAACCGCCACCAATACGGGTGTAAAGGATCTCCTCATCGATATCCAGAATGCCTTCGTTTCGGCCCAGGTGCTCCAGGCAGGAGAGACCACCGGTTCCTACGCCAGCCAGTTTGTGGTCGTGGGCTCAAGAGACGGAAAGCTCCTGCTTTCAAGCGGGTCCCCCTTTACCGTCCTGGGGGATACCTCGGTAAACCCCGGCCAGATTGGGTTGACCGATGTGGCTCCGGCCAGTGATGCGGTGGCGGTGCTGCCGCCGGTGGCGCAGGAGATTTCCCCCGAAGAACCGCTTCGTGCAAGCCGGGGACTTGCCGCGGACGTGATTCTCGATCTTCGGGTTTACACGGATCCGGTGGCCGAGTACCAAGTGACCATTTCGGCAGCCGACACCCTGCTCAATACCAGTGTGGGCGACCTCATTGACGATATCAATTCGGTGCTTCCGGCCGATGTGCAGGCGGTTTTTGAGGATGGAAAAATCGTCTTCCTGAGCGATTACGAATTCCAGATCAAGTACTCCTCTGAAAACGAGGCCCTTCTGGGATTGACCGATATGCCCAATGAGACCCTTGTGGCGAATCGCTCGTCCAACACCGGCGTCCTTCCCGATGACGTGACCCTTGTGGTCTGGATCAACCTGGGAGAGAGAAAGATCGTCGGGGAAGTGGAAATTCTGGCCGCCGATACCGCGGACAACAAGTCCCAGGGTGCGATCATGGATCTGGTGCTCGACATCCAGACCGCGCTCAACGAGGCCGGTTACGTGGATCTGGCAGGCAATCCGCTTCCGGCGGGCTATTTCGCCAACGATCCGGTGACCACGGGCGGCGTGGCCGATCCCCTGATCAAGGTGAAGCTGAAATTCGGAAAGATCCTCTTCGCCAGCCAGTACGACTTCAAGATTTACAACAGCTTCGCCGATCCTCTTGGAGGTCCGGCCCTTCAGAGCGTGAACGCGGAACTCCTGGGACTCGACGAGGTGGGCAAGGGCGAGGACGCCTCTTCCACGCGGCCCTTCAACATCGTGGCGGCCGCCGCCCATTCGGACGTCCAGTTCGGAACCGCGGAGAACCCGGTGACCGAACTTTACATCGCCGGATCGGTCCTTTCCGATCACCAGATCAGCATGGTGGAAGGCCCCGGGACGGTTCTGGACCTCGACTGGTCGAGCCTGCTTCAGACCGTGAACGGTCCCATTATCCTGGATTTCGGTGACGACGGCCACCTCAGGGGCGACCTTACGGCCGGCGGCCCGGAAGGCGACGTGATCCTCACGGCCAACGACACCCTGATCATCAGCGGTGAAGTCAGGGCGGACCGCGACATCCTGATCGAAGCGGGGATAGCGGCCGGTCCCGGTGCCAGTGCGACCAACGTCACCATCAACCCGACGGCGTGGCTCAAGACCACGGGACCTGCCGAGAACGCACAGACGATCCAGATCACCGGTCAGAACCGGGTCGTGATCGACGGGCCCATCGGATCGCTTCAGGACGAAGACCCGCGGACCAACGGGGATGTCCTCATCACCTCTCTCAATGACGACACCATCGTCCTCACCGAGGAGAGCGGCTGGATCGAAACCATCGGCCGGATCGTCCTCGCCGCGGCCGACATCGAGATCCTCGGCGTGATCAAGAACGCCGGTGCCACGGCGCCTGAGCCCGGAGAGGGAGAGACGTCCACGGCCGATCATTACGAAGTGGTCATTCAACCCACGAACTCCCTGGTCCTCACCGGCGATGTGGATGCGTTGGGTTCCATCCTCATCACGGTTCCCACCCCCCTGACCATTCTGGGATCGGTGGAAGCCGGCGGCGTGGAGACCTTCGAGTTCCTGACCGAAGAGCGGACCTTCATCGACGGCGGAGATGAGCAGGTTCGCATCCAGGCGCCGAGCATCGACGTTGGCGGCGCCGTCGGAACGGCAGGTCCCAACTTTCCAGACTATGATGAGGACGGATATCCCGATCTGACCGAGGGCCAGACGTTCCCGCTGGGAGCCTCCATCGTGGGCTCCGGGGAGATTGTGCTCGTTGCCACGGACGACATGGATATCCACCCCGGGAGCCAGCTCCTGGTGCGCCATGATGAGAGCCGGATTCACCTTGCGGCGCCGCTCGTGGACATCCTCGGTTCCCTTTACGCGGGAGCCGATCCAGGCCGGGTGCTCCTCGGCGAATCCCCTGCCGCCAGATGGGTGGGAGAAGGGGCCGGTATAAGAATCGAAGCGACGGAGATGGTCACTTTCGGCGGTGAGGGTGTGGCCACGGACCTGGACGTGGTGAACGGTGATGCGGATGCAGCGGGCGAGACCATGGTGCGGGCCGGATCCGCCCAGGCCACGGGCCTCGTGGAGATCATCGTAACGGGCGGGACGGATCCCTTCTTCTTCCTGAACGAGAAAAGCTTCATCAAGACCGATGCCGACGCGGTAGAGGACCCCAGCCCCGATGCAGCCAGCGGTGTGGAGATCACCACGGGCAAGGGCATGCTGGTCTCCGGCACGATCCAGGCTTTGGATCCGGATTCCGATGTGACCCTCAACTCCGGGGAGGGGCTCCTGGAGGTGAGCGGCTATGTGGAGGCCGGTGATCAGCTCAACCTGACGGGAGCAAGCTCTACATCAGAGTCGGACGTGAGCGTGCTCCTCACCAAGTTGCTCTACGAGACAAAGACAAAGCTCGCCCTGACCACCGACGATGAGGAGCGGGCCTTCACCATGGATGAGAACGGCGATCTGGTCGACGACTACGGCTTCCTGATCGCCCTGGATGGGGAAGGCAAGGTCGTAGTGGATGAGAGCGGCACGCCGGTTCGAGTGATCGGGGATAACGGATTCCCGGTGCTGGGCGGTGCGATCGTGTACCTCACCTACGACGACGGCGAGCCTGTGCTGGTGGACAAAGAAGGAAGGAAGCTCACCGAGTACGTGGAGATCCTGGCCGACCAAGCGCTGCCGGAGAGCGCACAGCTTGCCGGAGACGTGACCTTCCAAATCAGCCTTGTGGACGATGATACCGGCGAGGCCGTGGCCGGCTCCCCGGTGGTCATTACTTCGGCCTCCACCGCGGATAATACCGACATTGCCGCGCTTCTGGAGGATATCAACACGGTCCTCGATGCTGGCCCCTTTGCCGCCATTGAGGCGATCGAGCGGGACGGGAAGCTGGTGTTGGCGGTGACCGGCTACGACCTGGAGATGGGGGACTCCTCACTGAATCTTGACCTCCTGGGCCTGGTGAATCCCCAAGTTTACCAGCGGTTCCTCCTCGTGGACGAGGCGGGCCGGTTCCTGGATGATGCAGGCTTTGTGATCAATGGGCACGGTCTGCGTCTTGATGAGAGCGGTGAGCTGATCAATGAGTTCGGGTACCTCATCGATGAGCACGGCAACTTCATCGATGAGTTGGGCGTCGCCATCAACGCCTACGGCGACCGCGTCGATCCATACGGAAACCTGCTCGACGAAAGCAATCATCCCATCAGCGCCGATGGGTACCTGGTCAACGAAGCGGGTCTCCTTGTTAACGGTGTGGGCGGGCTGCTCAACGGCGTGGGTGCAATCCTCGATACCGTTGAGATCGAGGAGGGTGTCCATTACCTCACGGATCAGTACTTCAACCTGGTGAGCAGCGAGGGAGAGCTGATCAGGGAAATCGACGGGGCGTACTACCTGGTGAATGAGCGGGGCGACCTGATCGACGAGGAAGGAATCCCGCTGACAGGGTTCGAAACCCCGGTTCCTGCCGAAGGAACGCCGGTGGTTGTGGATCCCTCCACCATTGAAGATCCGGTAGAGGGCGGGCCTCGCCAGAAGGGCGGCAGTATCCAACCGGGCGCGGGTCCCATGCCTACCACCGGGCCTGTGATTGTGGATCTCCCGGCGCGGAGAAGCGGAGGCACCCTGAACACCACGGGTCCGACCGGAACCATCACGATTACCGGGGACAAGGACATCGAGCTCCACGGTATGGTGGGCAAGGTGTATCTGAACGAGGCCGAAACTCCTCCTGTACCCGCGGTGAACGTGACCCAGGTCACCATCACCTCCGAATCCGAAGTCTATGTGCGCACGGACGCCCTCATCAATGCCAGGAACAGCATCACGATTACGGGAATCAATTTCTGGGCCCTGGATGAGAGCGTGACCATTGCCCGCGATCCGCACTCGGAGGTTCACCTGGTTGCAGACGGCACCGCGCCCGAGGATGGCAAGATCCACATTGCCCGAAGTGAAATCTACTACTTCCGGGCACTGGTTTCCGCGCAAGGATTGGTGGAGCTTGTCGGGCTCGATATCGGCGTGTTCGGCACAGTCACGGTTGAGGGAGCCGCCCTCACCGACGCTGAAGATTCTCCCCCCTCGCGGGTGGAGGTTTCGGCCGAGGGCGACGTCCAGGTGCGCGGTGAGATCCTATCCGCCGGAGACGTGGAGATCACCGCGGGGGTGCCGGAAACCACCACGGGAAACATCGCCGTCTCCGCGGAGGGCAAGGTGGCCGCCGGCTACAAGTCAGAGGTCACCGGTAATATCGAGATGAATGCCACGGGTGAGGTGGTCCTCCTCGCCTACGACGATACCATGAACGACGACCTCCAGTTCGCGCCTCCCTACGTGACCTACGAGCCCGTGTATATCGATGTGGTGACCGATTACAGGAGGGTGGAGGCCGGGTTTGTGTTGCGTCCGGTAGTGCACTGGATCCCCACCATCACCACCGAGCAGACCGGCTTCGATGACGTGAAGGTGGGCAGCGAGTTCGGCAGCATCGAAACGCGCCTGTTCCAGGACGGGTACTGGTCGGATGACCCGGATGTGGCCGAATCGGATCGGTTCCGCGAGTACTTCATCGAAGGGGTGGATTACAACGTTAGTGACTTGACCTGGCCGGGCAAGTATAACCCCGGGATCCATGACGTCTACGTGCCGTGGATCGCCGGCGGCGAAACACCGGTGACGGATGAAGTGCTGATTTACCTCTTCGAAGAAATCACCGATTACGCAGCTCCCATCGTGAACCCCGTCGTGACCTACGCCATGGGCGGAACGGTGGAAGCCGCCGTCTCAACCATCCTGGCAGGAGATTCCCAGCCGGCGCTTTTCATCCCCATGGATATGGCGGCCGGAGGATTCAAAAGCATGGGTGTGGGCTTCAGAACCCCCGAAGCCTTGCAGTCTGCGGGGATGCAGGTCTATACCGAGCACACGTACGCCGAACTCTACGACGCCCTGACGAATGTAACCCTCCAGAAGGGGTCCCAGTACAAGACCTGGGATAAACTCACGGACACGGAAAAACTCAACGCCATCCTGGATTACGTGGGGTACGGGAAGCTTTTTGACATGAAGTTCCTCTCCTCGTTCAAAGGGACGATCCAGGTGGAGGTGCCGATTTTTGTGGTTCAGGAAACGGCGGTTTTGAATTTCTTCAACGGGAAATCCCGGTCCGACGTCTTCGCCGTGGGCGGGACCGTGGCCTCCCAGGCCAGCTTCGCCTATGTGACCGAGGCGGCCCTTGACCTCAGCGGAGATGCCTCCTCGGTTTTCCGGGAGGTGAACGCGCTCGGACCCGGTCAATATGCCTATACATTCAATGAGGCCTACGCCCCCGATGTCCAGGGAATCGTTTACGAGGTGGAAGAGGGGGCGACCGGATTCATCCCGGGCCTCTTCGTGAACAACAAGTTCCAGGCCACAGCGATTGAATCCATTGCGGGGATCGGGGTCAATGTGATCGAATACGAGGTGACCAAGAAGTATTTCGACTTCTGGTTCCCCGAATTCGAGCCCTTTGTGCCCTCTGCCGCGGACCTGACCACTGCGCAAAAAGCTGCCGAGGCGGTGCAGCACTGGCTGCCTCCTGCATCCATGATCCCGGAGGACGCCACCCTGGAAGAGATCGAGGAGATCATCCAGGAACTCTCGGAGCAGTTCTTTATCGCCGGACGAGACTATAACGAGAACTACAGCAATCCCGAAAAAGAGGACGACTACATTCCCAGTTTCTTCGCCCGTGAGGATCAGATCCTGAACGATACGGGATTCGAAAAGCAATACTCCGCCAGCGAGGGCATCGGCCGCATCAACCGCAACATCGAAGGCATTCCCACGGCGAACGTGTGGGAACTCGATTTCACCGGTGTGGCCCGCGACGTGGTGCCTTACACGATCGATGACGGGACCGAGATCTTCCTCCGGGTTCCCGAGGATTGGTGGGAAAACTACACCGTGACGACCCTCGGAAACGACCGGACAGAAGCCGACACCAAGAAGCTGCAATTCGTGGGCAATACCACCGTCAATGTGGAAACGGTGGGCTGGGTGCGCAATGTGGTTCAGCTCCAGTACACACAGAAATGGTCGTCTATGGAAGAGGAAAGCCAGCCCGGCAATCCCTCCGCGGGCGATCTGTGGACCGTGGAAGACTATGATGAAAGCCCTGGACGCTGGCTCGTCACCTATCGCGAGGACCCCCATCCCGACTGGCCCGATGAGTACACGGCCTACGAGCAATACAGCATCAATGACGGCCGCGAGACGGACGAACTCATCCTGCCCTATGTCACCGGGATCTTTTTGGGCCTCATGGATCTCGATTATGTGGCGCAGAGTGCAAAGGTCATGGCTCTGGAAGAGGCTCAGTCAGGTCTTTTCCAGTTCTTTGCAGAGCCTTCCTACCTTGGGACAGGGCTCGTGGCGGAACTGCTGCCCAGCGACAGGTCCGTGAAGGTTTCGTGGGAGCCCAAGGACTGGAATCTGGGTGACCCGGGCGACGTGATGCCGGACGGCTCCCTCATCTATGAGTACTTCGTTGACGGGGTGAGAAGCCTTCATGAGGCCACATCGGAAACGGAAAGCCTTGAAGGGGACAATCCGGTGGGATCGGCCGGCAGCCAGACAATTTTCCAGGGTGGAAACTGGAATTTCGGATTGGACAGTCTGGGACGCCCTGTCATCGCCCAGGTGAACGGCGGGAACGGCCGGCTCAACGTGAGCCAGAACGGCGTATCGCTCGAACTCATCTCATCGACCACGCGGTACAAATACAACCTGGGGGAAGTGCGCAAATACTACGCGCGGGATTACTGCGTCACAACCTTCGAGTACAGGTGGCTCGCTGCCAACAGTTACTGGCCCTATAGCGCTGAGGGGTGGTACCTCGCGGTGATCAATGATGCGGCGGAAAACGAACTGGTGAGGAGCCTTGCCGGCGGAGACAATGTGTGGCTCGGGGGGAAAGACATCAACGGAACCAGCCACAATTCCTGGAACTTGAACTGGGTAAACGGCACGTCGATCAATCATAACCACGGGTACAGCAATTTCTACTCCAGCGAGCCGAATAATATGCAGACCACGATCGGCATAAACTTCATTGATTATGCCGTTTGGCAAATCACACATCCCGGCGGCGACATCTATGACTATATTTGGGATAAACACGGTTATGACCAAGGGGAAATTGCGAACGTTGGGGCCACGAGTTTCACAATCGATGAAGATCACCTGATGATGTGGCCGAACGGCACCTGGAACGACCTGAACAGTAACGTGCGGTTGCGTGCCGCCCTGGAGAGAAATCCCCATTGGGGTCCCCAGTATGTCACCGGCGAGACCCAGGAAGATTTTATCTACAAGTTGAAGTCGCAATGGGAACCGGTTCAAGAGGTCCCCCTGGCGCTCCGGACCGACATCACCTACCGGGTGTTCACCAGCGCCCACGACATTGTGGACAAGCGGCCGCGTTACGAGACCCTGGAGAGCGAAGTTCCCGTGATCAAGATGGAGCAGGTCACCAACTGGGAGTTCGTGCCGGTCATTGAGCAGCGTCTGACGTACAGCAGCGATGCGGTGCCTGCGGACGGCCCCATGGATCTCTCCGTCTTTGATCTCGACACACTCTCCGCTTCCGGAACGATCACCATCAACTCCGACGGGAATGTCCTGGTGAAGGCAAGTATGGACGCCACCGGAGAAGAGGGAGTGATCGGCATCCACTCGACCGAGGGGAACGTGACCGTGGGTGGAGACCTGCCCGTCAATCCCATGATTTTTGACATGGTTCACCTGAAGGCCACCAAGGCGATCGATATCACGGCCGGCGGCGAAGTGGTGATCGGCGAGACCGCAACGCTCCGAACTGGATCCGAATCATCTCCGGTCGTTTTCCCGACGGAGGCGAATGATGTGACCATCCACGCGGGCGGAAGTCTCCTGGTGGACGGCGTCATCGAGGCGCGGAACAAGGTGGAAGTGAGCGCGGGAACCAATGTGCGGTTGACGAGCATCGTCCAGGCTCAGAGCCTGATCGAAGCCCTGGCCGGCACGGACGAGACCGGCGTGGGCAGCGTTTTCGTCCATGAGGACGCAGAGGTCCCGACCAATGGGGCGGACGAGCCAGGCGATAGACCCACCATCGGCGGCTTCCTCGAAGCCTCCGGGGAAATCAGCGAGATTCACCTGAGAGCCGGAGAAAACGGCGGGGACGTCTCCCTCCTGGATGCCGGTCTCGAAGCGAGCACAGTGACCCTGGAGGCACCGGCAGGAAGCATCTTCCAGACGCCTCCTGAAAGTGCATCCCCGCTGGCCGAAGGAGAAGAAAGTGTAGTTCCGGAAACCGGCGGCAGGATCACCGCGGCTTCGCTCTCAGCCACCGCCCACTCCCATATCCGGTTGGAGAACGTGGCCGTGGTAAGCGTTGAGGCGGTGGTCACCGGCACCGGCGATGTGATTCTCAAACACGTGGATCCCACGGTGGAGAGCCTTGTTCTTACCCACGTGGAGACCGCCGGCGGTTCCATCACCGTGGAAACCATGGAGGGAACCGATTTAGAGTTGCACGATGTCGAAGCGGGCGGGGTCGGCAGCGTGGTGCTCCTGGTTGGAGGCGCGGTTTCGCACCCGGATAGCCGGCTGACCGCCGATCGGCTGGAACTCCATGCCTTAGGACCGGTGGATCTCCGCACCGCGGTCTCCTCCATGATCGTGGAAGTTTCCGGAAACGGGAACCTGACCGTGGATAACGCCAGCCCGGATCTGACCCTTGAAGGGATTCAGGTGACCAACGGAAACATCCACGTGTTGACGGCAGGTGATCTCACCGCCCAGAGCGTGGTCCTCGAAACCGACTGGAATACGACGACCCTCCCTCCGAGCGCCAACGTGATCACGCTCATGACCGAGGAAGGAAGCGGCGGCACCATTACGGTCGTTTCCATCAGCGGTGGAATCTATGCCGCCACCGAAGAGGAAGCCGCTCAGATCAGACTCGACATGCTCAATGCGATGCTGCGTCAGATCGATATCACCGGCATCCCCAAGGAGTTCCTGGAGACCGAAGTAGACTCCGAAGGAAAGCCCATCCTGGACGGCGAAGGAAAGCCCACCTTGTTCGTCAAGCTCAGCATGCCAGAGGCCGAGGACCTGGCGCTGATCGTGGAAAACAAGTTCACGAAAGACGGTAAGCTCATGACCGCGGCGATCGCCGAGCTCATGTACATGCGGGTGCTCGAGCTGATGGGAATTGCCTACGAGGGCCAGTTCGGGGAGACCGGTGACGGCAAGACGCCGGAAGAGGTAGTTTCCGAGACCAGGGCCCTCTTCACGCTGAAAAAGAACTTCTCCTCCCAGGGTAAAGTAGAGCTTCGCGCGGACGGTTCCATCGTGAACGGAGCCGGTGACGGCGTGGGGATTGTAGCCGACAGCGTTGTTTTTGTGGCAGGGTCTGCGGTCTCCGGACTCAAAATGGCGGTGAATACGGTTGAAGAGGCCCGTTCGCTCTCCCATGGGGCCATCGATGTCTTGGATGTGGACGGTTTCGGGGAGTTGAATGCGGGGCTTGAGCTGATCAGCGCGGAAGGTGGCCCGGTGACGGTGAAGGCGAACGGCGGGTTCGTTGTGGGCAGTGCCCACAGCCTGGGTGCGGGAGCGGTCCTCACCCTCGAGTCTTTGAACGAGAACCTTTTCGTGAAGAAGCTCGACTCCGGCAGTCTGATTTCCGAGGGCAGCATTTCCCTAATCGCAAACAAAGACCTCATTGTCACCGACGATCTCCAGGCGGGCGATCAGCTGGAACTGAAAGCCGGTGGATTTTTGACCACCTTCGAAAACCAGGTCAGCCTGAAAGCCCGGGCCATCGCCATCGATGCGGGCAGCACCGTGACCCTGAGCGGTCACCTGAGCGGGCTCAGAGACCTCGATATCAAAAGCACCGGCAACGTGAACCTCATCGGAAAGATGACGGATCGCCAGGGGTTCAACGTGATTGTGGAGTCCCAGTCAACCCAGCAGCAGCTCCTTCAGGCACTGGAAGAGAACCTCCAGGAGCAGTTGCAGCTGACGCTGGCTCTGAAGGCGCTTGACGTGAAGCTGCGGAACCTGGAGCTTGGCCAGGAGAGTGTGCTTCAGCAGTTGGGAAATGAGCGAATCCAGAAGCTTGTCCAGGTACCCCTCGAAGTGGAACGTCAGCAGCTTCAGGTCCAGTTTGACGGACTCCGGACCCTTCTCGACCAGCAAGCCTCGTTGCCCGACAGGCTCGAAGATATGACGGGCTACAATGAGCTGGTGACGGAGCGGGCGGGCATCCTGGAAAACCTCGGGGCTCTCCAGGCTACCCTGGAAAGCAAGCAGGTGCGGGTGCTCCAAATCGCCGGAGATGTGGCCGAACTGAATCAGCAATTGGGCTTGGTGCAGGAGACCATTTCCTCCACGCAGGCCTATGATCAACAGCTCAATGGACTTTTGATCGCGGTTCAGAAGGAAATCGACAGCCGGGGCGGGGTCGAAATGCCGGAAAACGGTGAAGCGGCGGGCTCCCTGGATTTGGATGCGCTCGCGGCCCTCGATCTGAACAGCCTGAATGATGCACAACTGGGTGGGCTGTTCCAGGATTTGCAGGCCCTCAGCGGCAACGTGAGCCAGGATCTCTCCAATCTTGGAGGCCAGGAGACCGAGCTGCTGGGAATGATCCAGTTGAACCAGGGCGAGCTGGCCAATATCGGCGACGATCTTCAGGCGGTGCAGGTGACCATAGATACCACCGCTGCACAGATTGCCCAACTGGATTCCCAGCTCGCGACGCGTCAACTGGCCCTCACGGATATCAACGCCTTGATCTCCGAGGAGGATCCCGCCAAGTTCGATGAGGGACTGCGGAACCTGGATCAGTACGGAACCCTTTTCGGGACCGAGTTCCGGGGAATTCTGGACGAGCTGGTGCTGTTGCCCGGGCTGAACCTGGTGCAGGCGGATCTCTTCGGAACCCAGGAAGCGCTCGATATCGTCGATTCTCTCATCGGCGTCCAGGACTATAGCGTCCTGGATGCGGGACTGCGCAGCCTCGATGCCTACACGGACCTTCTTAGTCTCGAGTTGACGGGCATCGTGGACCAGATCGTGATCAGCCGGAGCCTGAACGTGATCCAGGGCGAGCTGAACCTGGTGGAGGCGAATCTTCTTTCCGTACAGAGCTCGATCAAGGCCAGCCAGGAGAGTTTGGCCTCGGTGGAGAAAACACTCGCTGAGCAACGGAGCCTGGAGGTGGTGACGAGCGAGTTGAACAAGACCACTGCCGAGCTCACGAGTGTGCAGGGACAGATTGCTTCGAAAGAGACCGAGCTCAGTGCCGTGAACACGAGCCTGGCCGCGGTGAATACGAACATAACCAGCACGCAAAATCAGCTGAACACCGTGAACACGAGCCTGACCACGGTGAATACGACCATCACCGAGACGCAGGCCGACCTGAACACCGTGAACACGGAGCTGAACACCCTGAATACCGACATCGCCAAGACCCAGACCGATCTCGACGGAGTCAATGCGGACCTTCGGGACCTGAATACGGACCTGAAGACCATCGAGACCGAGATGATCGACCGCGGAATAATCATTGGAAGGACGATTCTGGGCCGCGCGGTTCAGGGGCTCATCATTGATCCGATCATCATCCCCATTATCATACCGATCAAATACATCCCGATTTATGACTTCAAGGTAATCTCCGTCAAGACTCTTACCAATATCCAGCTCACGGACGGACAGAAAAACCTTCTCGGGCAGAAGACCGATCTCACGTCCGACAAGACCGCGCTCTTAACCAACCTGGAAACCCTCAATACCGAGAAGGCCAATTTGATCTCCACTCGAGACACGCTGGAGACAAGTCTAACGAGCCTGAATACCCAGAAGAGCAACCTTCTCTCCACCAAGAGCACCCTGGAGACCAGCTTGACTGCGCTCAATACCCAGAAGACCAGCCTACTCAGCCAGCAATCGGCTCTCCAGAAAGACATCGCCACCCTGGAACCCCGGGAAGACTCCCTGCTTGGGCAGAAAACAACTCTGGAAGCAGAAAAGACGACCATCATAGGGTTGCAGACCCAGCGGGACTCCTTGAAGACGAACATTACAACCCTCGAAGGACAGCAAACCGTGCTGCTCGGCAGTCGGACCGATCTCTTGGCCGAGCAGGCAGGGACCGAGGATCTCCTGAAGCAGGCTGAGCACCAGCTGCCCACGGAGAAAGCGACGTTGGAGAGTCAGGTAAAGGTATACCAGGCAGAAATTCTGGGGATCGAGGATCTACTGGACGAGGCCAGGACGTTGCTACCTCAGGAGAAAAGCCGGCTTGAAACCGAGGTGAGCACGCTCACCCGAGAGCGGACTGCGGTGAGCGCAACGTACCAGGATGCGCTCGGCACAAAATCCAGTCTCACAAAAACCCGGGATGCCCTGGACTTAGAACTCACCGGGTTGAACAAGGAAGTGGGCACGCTGAAGACGAACATCGCTTCTGCGGAGACCCGCCTGGGACAGCTGGCGGGTCAGGAATCCGGGTTAAGAGCGGAGCTGGCCGGCATCCTCCAGCAGAAGTGGAGTGACCGCTTCCAGCTTAGAGACAGCCAGAAGGTGGAGCAGCAACTTCAGGCCGATTCCCTGCGAATCGCCCAGGATCTCCAGGCTGAACAGGCGAGCGTCTACATGGGCGGTTTGGCCCAAACGTTCAGGGATGAGCTGACCGCTGTTCAGACGCAAAGCCGGCAGTTCCAGAGCCAACTCCTCCAGCTTCAGTCACAGCGGGGGCTGCTCATGGGGCAACTTGAGCAGGCGCAGCTTGAAGCAGAAGGGATGGTGTCGGTACGGGTTGAAGCTCTGGGTCTTCAGGCAACGGGCGACCTGATGGCCAACGGGCGCGTGGCGCTTCAGTATGAGCAGATCGAGGGGGATGGCTACGACGGGAAGGCCGTGGTCCAGGATCCGTTCTCCGGCTTCTACCTGTATGAGAAAGTGGGGACCGGCGAGCTCTTCTACCGCGACGTCCATGGAACACCCGACGATGCCGGCGACGACATTTTCTACATCTGGAAAACCGGGCTGGAGTACCATGCCCCAACGGATACGCTGGTTTACCGGGATACCAGGAACACACCGGACGAGCTTGGGGATGACGTGCTCTACACATGGCAGGAAAGCGGAGAGGCTCCTGCCGAGCTCTACACGTTCGACGGCGCCTACGTGGTGAGGCAGTTCGTAAGCGTTACCACGGAGGAACTCGAGGAGCACGAGGTGACGTTTGAAAGCGAGCTCTTCAGCGTGGAGGATTATCGCTACGGCTTCCTCACCCTGAACGACAACCCGAGCTTGGGAGAGGACACCCTCTACCTGCTCGATCCGGCCACCAACGAGGTCGTGGACTTTGCCGACATCCTTGCGGGTCTTGCCGGGCAACTCCAAACGGGCGGCCGGCTGATCGTCCTCTATCCGGGACAGACGCTGGCGGACCTGGGGATCGATAAGGTGAGCAGAAAGGACAGTGTCGTCTCCTTCCTGGAGTTCACCCCGGTCTATACCAGGATGCCGGGCGACGAATTCACGTTCGTGGACCCGGAGGGATACTCCGACACCGTCGTGGAGGAAATTCCAACGCTCTTCGTGGAGGTGCTCCACAAGGGTCAACGGCTGCTGCCGGTGGTTGTGTTGGATGACGGAGACATTAACCTGGAAGAGATTTCCTTCACCGCCTCCGACTCCATCACCATGATCGCAGCGAACGACATCAACGGGTTGGTCGCCGATGAAATGCTTTCCGCGGACTATGTGTACCTTCGCGAGGGCAATGACTTCATATTCGGCAGCGACCTGATCGGGGCCGGGCGCATCGATCTTGTGGCTTCGGGCGATGTGTACATGGAGGAAGGAGCGCTCGTGGCCGGGGCCACGGTCAACGTGGTCGCCGAAGGAGGATCCATTTTCGGGGAAGAAGGGAGCCTCATCAAGGGCGGCGAGCTCATCACCGAGTCTTCAGGAGAGGTTACCGTTTACACGGACGTGGAAAGGTCCGTCGTGAACGTCACGGAGAAGGGCGATATCACCATCAACGACGTGGATACGGCGGGAAGCGGAAGAACCCTCACCCTCAGTGACGTCCGGACTCCGAACGGGACCGTAGCCGTGAACTCCAACGTGACGGTGCGGGCCGCGTCCGTTGCGGGGAGCGACGTGATCCTCTTCGCCCGGGAAGCGGGAAGTATCGAGATCGGCTCGATCATCACCTGGAGCAGCACGGTTACCCTCGATGCCGCCAGGTACGTGAGGGAGATGGAAGGAGTGACGAGCCAGGTCACAGCCGACCAGGTCAACGTGGTTGCCGGGCTCGACATCACCGCACCCACAGGGACCTGGCCCGCGAAGCTCGTTGATTCCAGGGCCAACTTGAGCGTGCTCATCGACGAGAATTACAGCGGGCCCTTCAACAGGATCGAGGCGGAGCGGGATATTATCGTGGACAGGGCCGTCGTGGCGGATGGGGATGTGGAACTGATCGCCGCGAACATCGTCTTTACCGAAAAGGGTTCCATCAAGAACACTTCCGGCATCACCATGCTCAATGCGGAAAACGGGGTGCGGTTCAGCGGTGCCGGGACCTTCATGACTCCCACACTCCTGGGGAAGGACATCCGGATTGAGGCCTCAGAGATCCTTGGCGGAGAAAAGGCCCTCATCAGCGGAGAAAAGCTCTCCATCACCGCGGATTCGGGTTTTGGCCTGCGGACGGGAGTCAAAGAGCTCCAGGCCCATGTGCTCGGTGCCGGAGACCTCCGCATTGAAGCGCTAGGCTCGATCGATCTTGCCGATGTGGATGTCCTGGATGGAAGCATCGCGGTTTCGTCTCCTGGGAACATCGTCGCCAGGAACGTCGCCATTGCCACGGACCGCTACTCCAACGAACTGGAACTGACCGCCCTTGGAGGGGTTTCCCTGGACCAGGTGGCGGTGGGACAGCTCATGGGGGTCTCCTTAAATGCCGATGCAGGCTTCACGAACGTCCTGAACGCCCTGACGGTGGTGCCCGATGCGGCGGACGACGTCCTTAACGAAGGGGATTCCATGTCGTTCCATGTGGAGATCATCGATCCCACCCGATCCTTTGTACCGGAAAGCGGACAACTGGAACTGCTGGTCGATTTTGGCGACGGCACCCCGCCTCAGATTATCAGAATTCCCTACCTGGAGCCGGGTATGGAGGTATTCGGGAAGGCATCCCAGCTCCTCAAAGGGGAGCAGGGTAGCGGCTCCTTTGGCCGGTCCGTTGCGGTGGCAGGGGACGTGAACGGAGATGGATTCGCCGATGTGGTTGTGGGAGAGGCTTTGTATGACGGCCAGGCTGGAGTGGATGCGGGCCGGATTCTCCTTTACCTGGGCTCGGAATCAGGACTCCTCGCCAACCCGGTGACGATCCTGCATGGAAGCCAGGCAGGTTCCCTCTTCGGATTTGCGGTCTCCCCGGCGGGGGATGTGAACCAGGACGGATTCGATGACGTGATCCTTAGCGCTCCGGGCCGGGTGACGGAGGCTGCGGTAAATGTGGTTGCCGAAGACGGGACGGTGAAGAAACAAACCGAACTATTGAGGGGCCAGGTGCTGATCTTTCTGGGTAGCGAGAAGGGCCTCTCGGAGACTCCATCCTGGTCGGCTGAAGGGACCGAGGAGGAAACGGGCTTCGGATCGACCCTTTCGGCCGGGGACGTGAACAGAGACGGGTTCGTGGACGTGCTGGTGGGCTCCCCTTACGCCGATGTGGACCGGGTGGAGGAAAAAGAGCTGGTTCAGGTGCCGAAGGCCGGGATGGTCCGGTTGTACCTCGGTTCGGAGGAGGGCATTTCCGCAGAGCCCGCGGGAATCTATGAAGGCAAAGAAGCCTCTGGGTATTTCGGCAGCTCCCTCCAGATGGTGGGTGACGTGAACGGGGACGGCTTCGGCGATGCGGTGATTGGCGCTTACCTGGAGGACGGGAAGGGCTTGAAGGACAGCGGCAGGGCCTACCTCTTCCTGGGAGAGCCCGGAGGACTCGGAAATGTGGCGGAGTTGATCCTCGAGGGTGCACTGGAGCAAGCCTGGTTTGGTGCGTCGGTTTCCGCGGCTGGAGACGTGAATCACGACGGATTCGCCGACGTGGCCGTCGGCGCTCCGGGACAAAAGAGCGGGGACGGAGAAGGAGCCGTCTATCTCTACTTTGGATCCAAAGACGGCCTGCTTGAGGCGGCTCAGGTGCTGGGAGCCGAAAAAGAAACCTTTCGGTTCGGCTGGGAAGTGGCGGCTGCCGGAGACGTGAACAAGGATGGGTTCGACGATGTCCTGGTTCGCTCCCTGGTGAAGACCGGCGGCGATGTTACAGCGGGAAGGGAGTTCCTCTACCTGGGATCCTCCGATGGGCTTTCCCAGGTTGCCTTCCGGCTGAGCGAAGACAAGGAATTCGCCCTGGCTCCTGACACCCCAACACGTTCCATCTCGGGCGGCGGCGATTTCAACGGCGACGGATTCGGCGATTTTGTGGTAGGCGCCTGGCAGTACGGCGGGAAGACCGAAGGCGCGGTTTTCGTGTACCACGGCAGGAGCCTGGAAATCGGAGCAGCGGTTGTGGCCGTGGGCGATTTCGAGCATGTCTATCAAAACCAGGCTTTCGTGGCCACGGTGGCTGTGGCGGGCGCCGGGAACGAAGCGGACTTCGGCCTGGTGAGCTTGATGGTGGAAAATTTGCCTCCCGAGCTGATCGGCGTGAGCGCGACCGATGCTGCCGAAGGCGGCGCCAGCACCCTGAGCGGGAACATCAGCGATCCGGGGGCTCTGGATTCGTTCACCCTGAATGTGGATTGGGGTGACGGTACACCGGTTGAAACGTTTGAATACGCTTCCGGGACCACGTCCTTCAGCGAGACCCACCAGTACCTGGATGACAACCCCACCGGCACGGGCTCTGACATTTACGCCATCGTCGTGACCGTGGAAGACGACGGCGACGAGATCGATACGGAAAGTACCACCGTCACGGTGAGCAATGTGGCCCCCAGTGTGGATGCGGGGGTCGACCAGACCGTGAATGAAGGGGAGACCGTCCAGTTCACCGGCGGCTTCTCCGATCCTGGAGCGGATACCCATACGATCGAGTGGGATTTTGGAGATGGAACCGCACCTGAAACGGGAACATTGACTCCGGCCCATCTGTATGGGGAGACAGGCGTCTACACGGTGGCCCTGACCGTGACCGATGACGACGGCGGGGTGGGTACGGACACCCTGACCGTGAGGATCAATGCATTGCCTATCATCGAGTCCTTGACGGGAGATGCGGAGGTGGACGAGGGATCGTTGGCGGGCTTCACGGCGACGGCTTCCGATTCCGATGAAGATTCCCTGACCTATGCATGGGATTTTGGCGATGACAGTCCGGTTGAGACGGGTGTGGATCTGTTGTCCGTAAGCCATAGCTATGCGGATGACGGATCCTACACCGTGACCCTGACGGTCCAGGATGGACGGGGCGGAGAAGCGACGGAGACCTTTTCCGTGACCATTTTGAATGTGGCTCCGGAACTGGTAATTTCCGGTTCAGAGACGGTGGAGATCGGAAAAGCGTACACCCTCAACCTGTCTTCCGCCGATCCGGGGAACGATGCGATCACCGGCTGGCTGGTCCAGTGGGGAGACGGCAGCTTCGACAAGCTCGGGGGCGATGCGAAATCCGTGGTCCATGTTTACGAAAAACAGCTGCCCTACGGAGGAGACTTGGACAAAGACGGGGATGTGGATGGAATGGATGTGCTGCGCTTCCGGAAGAACTACAACAAATCCGGCACCGGGCTCGCCGGCGATCTTGACCAGGACGGCGACGTGGACAAGGCAGACCTCCAGATTTTCTCGACCTCGTACGGCCGGATCGGGCTCAATCCCTACTTCACCATTTCCGCTGAGGCAACCGATGAGGACGGAACCTACTCGGCAGACGATCTCCAGGTAAAGATCGTGGTAGAAAACAATTTAAAGGAGGTTCTAGGCTCAAGGGTTCCGCTTTCCGCAGCCCAAGATGCGAGGGATGAGGACGCCTTGAGCAAGAGGCAGGTCGGTACCGAAGAGGAGCATGCTTTCTACTATTGGGCTATGCAGCGTTCCCTGGAGGGGCTCTCTCGAAGGCTCAGCGCAAGGGAGACTTTTCTCAGGCAGAGCGGTTTTCTCGGAGGCAACACCTTCCTGTGGCGTCTGGAACAGGTTGAAGAACAAAAACCGTCTTCCGTGAATCTGGAACAGGTTCCGGTGGCCAGGTTAAGCATCCAGAGTCTTTGATTCGGATAAGAACAGATGAAGTGGCTTTCCAAAACTAGCAAGATCGTCTTTTTTCTTTTGCTCTGGTTTATTCCCATGGCGTTGCCGGCGCACGGGAGGTTGGTTTTCAACGTGGACTTCGCACAGGACGGCAGGTTCGAAAAACTGAGAGCCATTGAACCGGGGGAGACGGTTTCGGTGGACATTTACGTGTCCAACGTGCCGAAGCCCGGTCTCATCAACATGGGTTTCATCCTGGAGTACGACGCCGCCAAACTGGAGGTGCTCAGCGCGGGGGTGGATACCCAAACCTGGCCGGACCTCCAATTTGTGGATACCGGGAATCCCGGGCAGATCGACATGTCCGGGGCCAGAATAGAGCCGCCTCCCATTTTTGGGATGAAGATCAAGCTGGGTACCGTCCGATTCCAGGGCTTGGAAGTGGGAAGAAGTGAACTCCTGTTGCTGGATCGTCCTGGCGACTGGTTTGTCGTTGCCACTGAACCTGGAACCGCCCTGGACGGGGACATCGGGGACGGAGTCGTGCTGGCGCAAATCCTTTGCAGGATCGCGGGTGACGTGAACGGCAGCGGCGTGGTGGACCTGGCGGACGGCATCCTCGCCCTGAAAGTCCTGGCCCGGATGAATCCGGGCGGCGTCCAACCGTTCAGTGATGCGAACAACGACGGCAGGATCGGCCTTCATGAGGCCGTGTATATTCTGCAGAAGGTAGCGGAAATTCGATAACGAAGCATGCTGCTTTACGAGAGCCTCGTCTTCGACCCGGAAAAGGCCGGTTTCATAGAGGCTCAACCTTGTTTTTCGTTCGGCTTCCAGGAAAGCGCGTAGGCGTGGCCTACCGATCCCCCTGAAGGGGAAGCCGGAACGTTTCGAGAAAGTTCCGCCAAGATTTTCGATCCCCCCAAATTTGAGACCTTATGGCGAGAAGAGGATAGGTCTATCCTGGCGTCATGTCTCAAAAAATCCTTTACAAAGTCCAGACGAGACCCCCACCCCCGTATCAAGTACGGGGCCCCGCCCCGTTCCGGGTCGGGACGGGGGAGGCTCTATCCTCCCCCATCAATGCGCAGCGCCAGCGCTCCCGCGGCGTGTGCGCGGCGTGGGGACAAGAAAATCTTGGCATCCCGAGTACTTCCCCTCCGCTCTCCAAGATCCCGCCGTCTTTGTGGCGGGGGTGGGAGGGGAATCACTGGGAATGGCAAGAGTCTCCTCCCCCTTGATGGGGGAGGATGGGTGGGGGTGGTCGTCTGGATTTTGTAAAGCAATTTTCGAGACATGGCACTAGGCGCGTCAAGACTCAGCGGCTGAAATCCGGCTGTACAAACAGGGAAGGCAACCCTTCTCAGTTCCACGTTCCGTCGACTTTCGGCTCAGGCAGATGAAAAGCGGTAACGTTCGAGGTGTGGCGGAGAGGAGTAGTCCTTTGGTTGATCCCCCTCTTGAGTTCCATCCGGAAAATGCCATTTTTCGCCAATCGTCATTTCCGGATGGGCACTTGCATGGGTCAACGGGTTGACGGGGTGCCGTGAGGAATGCTATGAGAAGATTTGATCGACAAGCCTTTTCTTTCGGAAAAGGAGGAAGCGGGATGAAATTTCCACTCGGGCTTTTTATTGTGACCCTATGGGTGTCGTCAGTAGCCGTCTGTTTCGCGGTTGAACCGCCGAAACCGCTTATTGATGGGTTCGAAGCGTATAAAAAATCCGGGTTCAATGCGGCGTGGGAAATCTGGATGAAAGGCTCGCCCCTGGAAGGCGATGCAACCACGAGAATGAATATGAAGGGTGGGATCGCCAAGATAGAAGCCGTGTATGGAAAGATGATCGGTTACGAGATACTCAAGTCTTTTCACATCTCCCCGTCCACGAACCGCACCTACGCGGTGATGCTGTTTGAAAAGGGTCCGATCTTTCTCTACGTGGACTGCTACAGGTCCCCAAGGGGGTGGATTATTCCCGACATGAAATTTCACACTCGGGCCAACGAGATATTCCCTCCGGAAGTGATCTTCGGTAAGTAGCGGGTTCTCGCAGCGGAGACCCGGGGAACGGGCAGAAGTTCTTTCCGGGGATTGTCTTCCCGACCGTGCCCGATCGAGATCACTGAAACAGGAAACCCTCCTAATCGAAACCGGATGGAATTTTTGGGTTGAATTCGCTGAAAAAGTAGTAAACATGAGTGAGAGAAAAAATTCATCATTCACGGAAATGGATGAAGATTTCGCTTCCAAACCTCGCCTGAAAAGGCAGCGGAGCGGGGTTCACGGTTTTCAAAAAAGGAACGGGTTTTGAGCCGCAAAAAAGCCACCATATTCGTTTTCTCCGGGAATTCGCGAAGGGTGATTCAATTCAGGATTCCCAGGCGTCTACCCGGAGTGATCATCGTCGCCGCTGCCTTGTCCGTCTGTTCCCTTGGCTGGGTCTTGTGGGATTATCAAGGGTTGCGGAGGCAAATGCCGAGGCTGGAGCTTCTGGAAAAGGAAACTGCCCTCAGGAAGAGCCGTTTCCTGACGCTGTCGCAGCAGGTTCAACAGATCGGAAAGCAGCTCCAAGACCTTGAGGCGTTTGACCATCATTTGAGGGCCGTGGTGAATCCGAATGGGGATGGGTCCGGTTCCCAATTCCTGGGAATGGGCGGTTCGGAGCCGGAGGCCGCGGAGCCATACCGTGCAGGCAATTTGAAGGAGCTGGTTCGAGGAATGCACCGATCCCTGGACGGGATAAGATTTGAAATCTCCGGTCGAACAAAAGAGAAGGCCTGGTTCCATGATTTCCTGCGAAATCGAAGGGATGTCCTCGCTTCCCTCTGTTCGTCCTGGCCGACGAAGGGATGGCTCAGCTCTTCCTTTGGATATCGGGTCTCTCCCTTCACAGGGGAGAGAGAGTTTCACAAGGGGATCGATATCGCCACCAGAAAGAATTCCCCCATTATTATCGCCAGCGAGGGCATCGTCGCATCGGTTGACTGGGAGGGGGGCTACGGCAGGGTGGTTACCATCGATCATGGATACGGGCTGGTTACGAGATATGCTCATCTGAACAAAAGCCTCGTAAGAAGTGGTCAATCTGTGAGACAGGGTGAAAAAATCGGCCTGGTGGGAAGTACCGGCCGCTCTACGGGCAATCACCTGCACTACGAGGTCATCCTGAACGGGCTGCCTGTCAATCCTCTCCTTCACTATGAGCAGGAATAGATTCCGGACAAACCTGATACCGGTCTTTGATATTCGTCCTAACGGCGGAGGCACGAAAGGGGTTTGAAACTGGGTAGGTTGATCGTCTTTCTGCTCGTCTTTTCCACTCTTTACGGGGCGCTCCATTTCTATGGATTCATGAAAGCTCGGGAGGCTCTTTCCCTCCGAGGGGGCCCAGCCTTGGCCCTGGCAATTTTCATGGGGATTATGGTGCTTGCCCCAGTCATTGTCCGAATCCTGGAGAAGTCAGGATTCCACGCCGCCGCGAGGGGCCTGGCTTATTTCGGTTACACATGGATGGGCATCCTGTTCCTCTTCTTCTCCGTGGCCCTTCTCCTGGATATTTGCCGTTTCGTGTTCCACATGACCGGGAGTATCCTGCAAAAACCCCCGTCAGGCATCCTCCTTTCACCCAGGGTTTCTTTCTTCATCGCCTTTCTGCTATCTTTGATGATCGCCTTTTATGGCTATTTTGAGGCACTGGGAATTCGAACGGAGCGCTTGATCATCAAAACGACCAAGATTCCTCAAGAGATCGGCAAGTTGACCATTGCCCAGATATCCGACGTCCACCTGGGCCTGATTGTGGGAGAGAAGAGATTGGAGAGGATCCTGGATACAATCCGAAGGGAAAAGCCGGATATTTTGGTATCCACAGGGGATCTTCTGGACGGGCAGCCGGATAATCTCCCGGTGCTTTCAGAAATGCTCAGGCGGATTGAACCAAGGCATGGAAAGTTTGCGGTCACGGGAAACCACGAATTCTACGCAGGGATTGCGCTTTCCCTGGATTTTGCGAGTGAAAGCGGATTCGTGATGCTACGTGATGAGACGAAGGATGTGGAAGGGGTGATCCAGATGGCGGGTGTGGACGACCCTGCAGGGAGACGTGGCGCACTTTCGAATAAACCTTCAGAAAGGGAGCTCCTTGCGGGACTTGGCAGGGAGAGATTCACCATCCTGCTGAAACACCGACCCGAAGTGGATCAAGAGGCTCTTGGCCTATTCGATCTTCAGCTTTCGGGGCATGTTCACCGGGGTCAAATCTTTCCCTTCGTTCTGCTGACAAAGCTGTTCTACCCCAGGATTTCCGGATTCTTTCCACTCGATAAGCAATCCTCCCTTTACGTGAATAGAGGTTCCGGGACCTGGGGGCCGCCCATCCGGTTCCTGGCGCCGCCCGAGGTCACCGTCATCGAGCTCGTACATGAAGGGAAAAGGCAGTAGACAGTAGACAGGATACAGGAGACAGGAGACAAAATATAGCCCAGCCTCTGGACGCCGGAGTGGCGAGTTTGATCAAGGGGGCAGAAACCACATTCCCGGGTTTGGATTTGGATCGCCAAACTCCCCTTTCGCAAAGTAGGGGCGGCGATAAACCGTGCGGCCACAAACAAAATGGTGGGCGGTCAAAACCACGTGCACAGCAATTCCTGGCGCTTCTGTATAATAAGACCTTGATACAAGCGTCGCCTCTGGCCGAAGTGGCCCGTTTAATCAAGGGCAGAAACTGCACGAGTTTGAACCGCCAAGAGTGAAAGGACGCGAAGGGTCAAATGGTTAAATGGTTGAATAGTCAAATAGGCTCCTCTCGGACGAAGGCCCCCCCACCGCATTACCCACTTGTCCAATCAACCAATTAACGAATTGACTTTTAAACCAGAGCCTTTGCGGTTTATAGTGAACAGATGATCGAACTGGATGGCAGCCAAAAATCGGGATCCGGAACCATTGTCCGGGATGTGGTGCCGTTTTCTGCGTTCGTCGGGAGAGAGCTCCACTTGACCAATATTCGAGCCAAAAGAGAGAAGCCCGGCCTGCGAGCCCAGCATTTGAAAGCCCTTGAGGCTGCCGCCCGGATTTGCCGGGGCAAAATAAGAGGAGCAGCGATCGGGTCCAAGGAAATCTTCTTTTCACCCGGAAAGGTCATAAACGGAGGGAGGTACAGGTGGGACATCGGGACGGCGGGATCCACGGCCATGTTGAGCTTGAGCCTTCTACCCATGGCCCTTTTTGCCGACGAACCCTCAACCTATGACCTGACGGGAGGGCTCTTTCAAGACTTCGCTCCTTCCGCCTATCACGTGAAGTTCGTGCTTATCCCGATGCTGCGGAAAATGGGGGCGAATTTGGATCTGGAAATCCTTCAACCGGGGTATGTGCCCAGAGGGAACGGCCAGGTTCAGGTGCGGGTTTCCCCCATGAAAGGGCCCTTAAAGCCCCTCCATCTCGCGGAGCAGGGAAAGGTGGAAGAAATCAGGGGGATTGCCCTTTCCTCCCTGCTCGAAGAGAGGAGCGTGTCGGACCGGATGGTGAAGAAATGCCGGGCTGAGCTGAAGGCCAGAGGATACGATCCGAAATTGGAAATTCTTTATGACACGAGAAAAAACCCCAGTTACCGGAATCCTTCCATCCAGGCCGGCGCCTGCCTGGCCGTCTGGGCGAAGACCGCCACAGGGTGTCTGATCGGCTCCGATATGGCCGGAGCTCCCAGGAGGACCGCCGAGTCCATCGGAACCCGGGTGGCGAGAAATCTCTTGGAAGACCTGGATTCCGGAGCGACGGTGGATAGACACCTGGCGGATCAGCTCGTTCCCTTTGCGGCGCTGGCCGATGGCGTGAGCTCCTATGTGATTCCGGGGATGACCGACCACATCGAAGCGAGACTGTGGCTGATCGAGGAAATCCTGGGCGCAAAGGCCGAGGTGAAGGGGAGGGTCCTCACGATCCAGGGCATAGGATACTTGCGAACTAGCGTTCCTCCAGGTAAATAAGCCATTCGCAGGAAACCCCGTTCGGGGTTCCTCCGGGTGGGTTGTCGGGTGGTGTAAAAATTCTTTGAACCTTCGCCATGGGATTCAACTCCCGGAAGAAACCGCTTCGAATGAGATGGGCGGTTGGACCGCAGCCGTAGTAGGCCATGCCCCGGCTCCTGGCCGCCTTCTGGGCGGAACAATCGATGGTGCGCATCTTGAAGCTTGTTTCCGACACTTTTTCAATTTCGATGTTTTCAAACGCCGGCCAGTGGGAAAGCTTCAGGACCTCGATGAGGGGATCGATTCCATTCGCTGACCGGTCCACGAATCTGGACAATCTTCTCGCTTCATAACCGCCGAATCTTTCGTAGAGCCTCTGGAATTCCTCACTTTCAAAGGCTCCGGGATACGTTTTCTTTAACCACTCTTCGATCTCGAACCAGGCAAAATTGAGGCTGTACAAGAGCTCTCTCATGACATCGTGAACCGTTTCTTTACTGAGTCCTTCAATTTCCAGCATTCATGCCTCCGCTACATCTGAGTTTGTTTTCTCTGTTCCCTGGGGTCGGAACCAGGATAGAGGAAGATCCCTTCAAGCATAATCTTCCAGGGCGAGGCGGCGAATCGTTTCGGGTGTGGGTCTCCCCTCCTCGGTCCATCCCCGAAGGTCGTAATATTCCGAGAGCATGGGCAACAGGGGAGGCACGTCGAAATTGATATCCCCGCCCTGTTTCTTGAGGGTCCGCATTCGCGGTGGAAGCATGTCATCCTTGCGGGTGATTCCCCTGCGGTTATTGATCATGCGCTTTAGCGTAAAAGCTCTCTCTCCCAGGGTCATGAACTCTTCCACGCTTCGCTCCCTTCCTGTGATCATCCGGAGCCATTCGCGGAAGTGGCTGATGGTCAATGCGTTGTTGAGTATACTGAATTTGCAAATGCAAAGAGAGTCCAGAATCGTCATCAGGTGCTGGAGGTGGATGGTCCACTGGGCCTTCCCTTCCCTCTGGCGGCCGGGATAGGGTGCATCGTAGCCGAGCTCGGGCAATGCCACGGCAAGCTCAAAGGGGTGGGAGAGGCTGCTGAGGTGGCAGGCGCCGCGGTTGCCGGTGGAGTAAGAGATGGCATGGCCCCAGGAGAAACGGGGGTCATGCATGGGGAACTCCAGGCCTTTCACATGAAGCGCATATTCTTCGCTCCCACGTCCAATGACACGGCTGGCTTCGCGGGTGCCTTCTCCGAGAAGAGTGGCGAGATCCCCTTCGCGATAGCCAATGCGCCTCACCATCTCCACCATTCCCTCCGGTTTGCCGAAGGCCAGGTCCACACCGTCAAGATCAGCTTCGGAGAGAATGCCCTTTTCGCGGCATTCCATGGCAAAAGCGATCACTGCCCCGGTGGAGATCGTATCCAGGCCCAGGCGATTGCAATACTCGTTGGCCTTGGCAATGGCCTCGAGATTTTCGTTCATGCACTGGCTGCCAAAGGAAGCCAGGGTTTCGTACTCGGGGCCTTCTTGCACACCATCCAGGGCAAAAGGTCCGGCGGTGTTTTGAACGAGCCTGCCGCAATGCACCGGGCAGAGCTTGCAGCCCGCACGGCTGACCCAGATGGTGTCCTTCATCACAGTCCCGGTGATTCTCTCGGCAAGGGAAGTATACTGGGCGGTACGCCAGTTGTTGATGGGTAGATTGCCCAGCTTGTCGTAGTTGATCACGCCGCCGGGAGTGCCGATCTGGCCGAAAGCGCCGAGGCGCTCTTTGATGACCTTAAGGGCCTGCTTGACGGAGTTACTGAAGCCTTCAGGATCGGCGATGGAAGCTTCCTTCCTTCCCCTGGAGGTCAAAACGAGGCCCTTCAGCTTCTTCGACCCCATGACGGCTCCCATCCCGCAGCGCCCGGCCGAGCGAGTATGACGGCCGTCATGGGAGATGGAAGCGACCTTCACCAGGCGTTCTCCTGCCGGTCCGATGAGGGCGGTGACCGCCTTGGGATCGATTTCAGACCTGAGGCGCTCATCGGCGTTAAAGACGTCCACTCCCCACAAATCTTCGCTATTGCGGAAGGTGATCCGGTCAATGTCGATGACGACGGTGACGGGGGTATTTGACGCCCCTGTCACGACAAGACCGTCAAGGCCGCAGCGCTTGAGCTGCCAGCCAAAGGAGCCTCCGCTGTTGCTCTCACCGTAAATTCCGGTGAGAGGGGAAAGGGTGATGACCTCGTGCCGGGAGGAAGCGGGGACCTTGGTGGCGGTGAAGGGCCCTGTCATGAAAATCAGGGGATTATCCGGGCCGAGGGGATCGGTATCAAACCGGATGAGCCGGGCCAAAATGGCTGCGCCCAGCGACGCTCCGCCGACGAAATCTTCCGGTTCCTTTTTTTCCAGGGGCCTCACTTCCACCTGCCCCGTGCTCAAGTCGATCCAGGCGATTCGATTATGGTAGCCGTCCATGCTTAACCTCCTGCGGCCATAAGGATCATCTCCACCTCATCTGTGGGATCGAGGGTGTCTGCCAGGGTGAGCAGTTTATTCCCGCGCCACACCAAGAGCCCATAGGGGTGCACGTCCTTTGGACCGAATCCGGCGAAGGGGGCAAAGTCGGGCTCTTTCTCCTTGAGGCAGGCGAGTAGATCCGCGACGGATAAAGGCTGGGTCAGAGGCACCTCCTTCACCGGACCCAGTATCCGATCAAGCGGTGTATGGAGCTTTATTTTCAAGATTTTTTCTCCGAGTCCCAATCTCTCAAACACTAAAAATAACAGAGGTGGAGGCTGAGGTCAACCGCCCAGGTCGCCGGCGTGGATCGATCAATTCAATCCAGCAGGGAGAGAAGCCGTACTTCCCGCACCGATACTCCTTCCAGATCGTGATTTACCGTGATTCGCTCCGAACCGAGAAGAGAAATTCCGCTTCGGGGTGCGAAATTGCGGCCGCCATCGGCAATGATCACCCGGGTTCCACGCTGCCGGGCCCGGCGGAGAAAAGGGAGCGCATTCCTTTCGTGGTCCCGCTGGTAGAAGTGATCGGCCACCAGGATGATCTTGGCTTCCCCCCAATCATCGTGAGCGGTGAGCTCCCTCGGTTCCGTTTCGAGCCGAACCCCATTGGCCTCGGCGTTACAAGTGGCGATGTGGAGGGCTACAGGGTCAATGTCGTTGGCGATCACCTTTTTAGCTCCGGCCTTGGCGGCGGCAATCCCTGCAAGACCTCCGCCGCAGCCCAGATCCAGCACCACTTGATTCGAGACGCTGCCAGGATCACGCAGCAGGTAGCGAGCGAGAACCACCCCTCCAGGCCATACCACAGCCCAGAAGGGAACCTGGCATTCCTCCCCCCGCTGCTCTTCCCATGCCTGCCAGAGGGCGAATATATCCTCGGCTTGATGGGCTACGAGCCCCCGGCATCCCGCAACGGCTTTGAGTGGAGCGTATCTGTCCAGCAATGCTTCAGAGGGAACCATGTTTTTCAGATCTCCAGATCAGCATCCCTCTTTCTATCATGGAATGGACACCCGCACTCAACGAAATCCTTTCACCTCAAAAATTTGTCCCCCTTCTTACCCTTTCTTTTCGCTGGCGAAAAGAGGGAATCGGAAAAAAGCAAAGCGAGCCCTGAAGAAGCACGGGGTGTCATTTGAGGAGGCGGGACCTGTGTCCTATGATCCGCTGTTGATTATTTCATTCTTTTGGGTTAAATATAGTGAAGATCCTCATCGTCCGCAGGGCTTTTTACCGAGAGGCCTGGCCTGTTCAGTACGTGGGTGTAAATCATTGTAGTGGAGACATCTGCATGCCCTAATAATTCCTGCACTGTGCGAATATCGTAGCGCGCTTCAAGCAGATGCGTGGCAAAGGAGTGGCGCAGGGATGACAACTGACCTTCTTGTTGATCCCGGCCTTAAGAGCCGCCTCTTTCACGGCCTTTTGCACCAGGTTCTCGTGAATGTGGTGCCGTCTCACCTTGCCGCTGCGGGGGTCCACCGAGAGGCTCTTGGCAGGGAACACATACTGCCAGATCCATTCGGAGGCACCCTTTGGATATTTCCGGGCCAAGGCAGGCCAGAGATAGACACCGGGTACCCCTTTGGCACGATCCTCCTCATAGATCACCTTCACACGCGCAATATGCTCCTGCAACGGAGCCGCAAATCGCTCCGCCAGCATCGTTATCCTGTCCTTCTGCATAGAGAAGCTTCAGAGCCCGTCCAGCCGTCTTACCTGCCAGTCCTCGACGCCCGGCCGTTTGCCCGGATCGGCCAAAAAGGCTTCAATATCCTCACCCGAACGATGGCGCAACCGCTTCCCGGGCAGAAAATCAACAAAGGCCTGCACCCACTTGACATAAAAGAGCGAACGATCGGGACGCACCCGGTTATCCTCTACACAGGCCTGAAAAGCATCCCAAAATTTCTGAACTGCGGTAGGTTGCTCTGGACTTTTTTCATTCATAAAAACGAACCAATTCAGTGGGTTAATTTACAACATGCAGCTTTGTAATAGACAGAATTATTATATCACTTTTTAACCCATTATCATAAGACTCCGGAGTTGTTGCAATATTTTTTATAACGAGCTGGTGGGTACAAGCTATGTGTCTTACATAATTGAATAATTTTTGATTCAAATTATCTGTAATATATTTTTTCTGTCCAATATATGTTAACTGAGGTGTTGAAGTTATGAAACGACTTTTGCGTGCTCTTAAGCCGAGGCCTCAACCCTTAACATTCATCTGCCAAGTTTTCGTTATGCTATTGTCAGTCTTAGGATGCACTACTCCATTTCATGACCAAATCGGGGAGCAATCCCGTGAGCTAACACAGTATGAAAGAAGATTTGTATCGCTCGATTACGAACTACTTTATCGTGTCAGAGAGCTCCCGCAGTCGATTGCAGATTTACTGAGACAGCGGGTACCCGGTATTGCCAATCCAGGAGAGCCCTTTAATTCAACCGATTTGATCGTCCCCTCTTTACCTCTTACACAACTTACTTGGGCTGGTATTTCTGGGGAATTCTGTTTCGTCTTATACAAGCGTGGTGGATTCGCACCTCACCAAGTATTGCTGCTTGTTGAATTGGAGACGAATAAGGTAACCAAGTTTCAGGAATTTCTGGTGCCCTATTATACAGAAGACGTCGATAGTTTGAAGCATTTCGTTGCTTCAGGAAAAGCCAGAATTCCAAATGAAAAAAGATGAGGCAGTTAACCTGCCGCTTCAGTGGATGCTTTGCACCACTGAGTCTCCCGTTAGACCAACATTTCTAAAAGGGAGAGGAATATGAAACGAAGACTCGCGGCATTCATTCTATTTAGTGTTCTGCTCGCAGGAAGCTATAGTATAGGGTTCGTGCCGACGGAGAAGATGCAGGTCAAGCAGATGCGGGTCAACGGCGTTCACTTGGCCTATGTTGAAGAAGGTCGAGGTGAGACGGTACTGTTTGTTCACGGTGCTTTCGGCGACTGGCGCAACTGGGAAGGAATGCGGCCGGCCATCGCCGAGCGATATCACTTCGTGTCATTGAGCCTCCGATATCACTATCCGAACGCGTGGCCCGATAACGGTGAAAATTACTCTGTTGCGCAACATATGGAAGACGTGGCTCAATTCATCTGGCAGCTCGATGCAGGCAAAGTCCATCTCGTCGGCAACTCTTTCGGTGGTCGATTGGTCGGTTATGTCGCCCTCAAGTATCCGGAACTCCTGCGCAGTGTTGTCATGGGAGAGCCATCCATCATCGCTCCTGCCTCCGTTGAAGGAAAAGCTGCTGCCGCTGAAACACGAAAGGATACTGCCAAATCAGTCCAGGCGGCCAAGGCAGGCGATGACAAGCAGGCCGCAATCTTGTTGTATAATGCCGTTCTGAATGACCCGGATCCCTTCCGCAAGGCCCCCTTGGCTATCCAGCAGCGTGTGCTTGATAATGCCAGGACTCTTTCCCCTTTCTTTGCCCGCCCAACTGCCCTTCCAACCACGTGCGAGCAACTGGGCTCGCTGAAAGTACCTGCGCTCGTAGTGAGGGGGGAGAATACGCGCGCGAACTTCCGCTACGGCAACGAAACGCTGCTCGGTTGTTTGCCGAAGAATACCGCAACCGCGGTTATTCCCGGGGCGCCGCACAATTGGTTTGAGGCGAATCCTGATGCCGGTGCGCGAGCAATACTTGCCTTCATTGCCCAACTCTAGAATAATGGTGCCAGTGAGGCGGGCTGGTCTAACCAGCGGCTGCACCAGATCGCCGATAAATCCGGCTCCTGGTGAGCCGTTTCGTTCGCTGAAAAAACACACGAAAATCAAATGAAGGAGAAAAACCAATGAAACGCATCATGATCGCAACACTTTGCGTCTGCATCTCAGCTGTGGCACACGCTGCCGGCAAACCACCGAACATACTCGTCATCTTCGGTGACGACATCGGGTACTGGAACGTTAGTGCTTACAACCACGGCATGATGGGATATACGACACCCAACATCGATCGTATCGCGAGGGAGGGTGCCGTGTTCACCGATGCTTATGCGCAGCAGTCCTGCACCGCAGGGCGTGCGGCGTTCATCACCGGGCAGAACCCAATTCGCACAGGATTGCTGAAGGTCGGTTTGCCCGGTGCGAAAGAGGGGATATTCCAGGAAGACCCGACCATTGCCGAATTGCTCAAGCCTCACGGCTACATTAGCGGGCAGATCGGCAAGAATCACCTTGGTGATCGGGACGAATACTTGCCGACCAATCACGGATTCGACGAGTTCTACGGAAACCTCTACCACCTCAACGCCGAGGAAGAGTTTGAGCATCCAGACTACCCGAAGTCTTCTGAATTTCACAAAAAGTACGGGACTCGCGGGGTGATCCACGCCACTGCCGACGGCAAGATCGAGGACACCGGACCCCTTACTAAGAAGCGCATGGAGACGGTCGAGGAAGACTTGCTCGCCCGATCGGTCGACTTCATGGATCGCGCAGTCAAGGCCGGCAAGCCCTTTTTTCTCTGGCATAACACTACCAGGATGCACAACTGGACCCATCTGAGTGAAAAGTGGGCCAATAAAACCGGACTAGGTCTGTATCCCGACGGAATGATGGAACTAGATTACGTCGTTGGCGGGCTTCTTAAGAAGCTGGACGATCTCGGCATCGCAGACAACACGATCGTCGTTTTCACCAGCGACAACGGTGCTCAGAAAGACACCTGGCCGGATGGCGGCCAAACTCCCTTCCGCGGAACAAAGGGCACGTGGTGGGAAGGCGGTTTCCGTGTGCCGATGGTCGTTCGTTGGCCAGGTGCGATCAAGCCGGGCACATATATTAATGACATCATCAGCCACGAAGACTGGCTGCCGACCCTCCTCGCAGCCGCAGGCGAAGCGGATGTGAAGCAGCAGTTGTTGAAGGGCAAGACCGTCGGCAACATGACTTACAAGGTTCATCTCGATGGCTACAATTTTCTTCCCTACTTCAAGGGCAAAGAAAAGAAAGGGCCGCGCAGAGAATTCTTTTACTTTGCCGACACCGGCGTGATCGAGGCACTTCGCTATGACCAATGGAAGATCCACTTCCGGTTATCGCCGGAAAACATGTGGGACCGCGGACCGCAATTGAAAGTATTTCCCCAACTCGTGAATCTGCGCAGCGATCCATTCGAGTATGGTATCGAGTCCTGGAGCTACAAGAATTGGATGTTTGAGCACATCTTCGTGCTGGTTCCGGCCCAGGATATCGTTGGCGATTTCCTGAAGACTTTGCAGGATTACCCTCCGAGACAGAGGGTTGGCAGCTTCGGCTTGGATAAGGTCATGGATCAACTCATGAACTCTAAGCAGAACTGACGTAGAAGGATTGAGGCTTTGGATGGGCCGTGCACCCCAGCCGAATTTCGGTTCACCAAATGTCCTCCCTTGGCGAGAGAGGGATCGATAGGTTGCGGGGTGCGAGATCTACCTACGTGACGCACGGGGGGCCGAAGAGAACAGCGAACACTTATAAGGCCTCCCGATGTCAAAAGTAAAATTTCCCGTTGACGAAGAAAACTTTTCTTTTTTCGCGCAGTCTGTAAACGGGGTGATGATGGGTGATGATGAGGGACGACCGTTAATAATAAAATAACTCCACAAGAAGGCATATCGGCCGTATATAGTCCAGCATGCCTAGAGTAGCCCGCATAGATACACCCGGTCTTTTGCAGCATGTCATGATCAGGGGGATAGAACGCAGGAAAATATTCTATGACGATAAAGATCGCGAGGACTTGATCGACAGGCTGTCTGCTCTTCTTCCCGAAACAAAGACCGGCTGCTACGCTTGGGCTTTTTTGCCCAACCATGCTCATTTCTTATTGAGAAGCGGACCTAAAGGAATCGTGGCTCTGATGAGGAGGCTCCTGACCGGCTATGCCGTATCCTTTAACAAAAGACATAGGCGCCATGGTCAGCTTTTTCAGAATAGGGATAAATCCATTATCTGTCAGGAAGATGCCTACTTACTGGAACTGGTGCGTTACATCCACTTGAATCCTTTGCGTGCTAAGATCGTAATGGATTTAGGGGAGCTGGATAAATATGGTTATTGCGGTCATTGTGCCTTGATGGGGAACAAAGAGAGGGAATGGCAGGAAGTTGAGTATGTGCTGGGGTATTTTGGGAATAGGGTAGGGGATGCCCGGAAGAAGTACCGGTCGTATGTTAAAAAAGGAATCGAGCAGGGGAGGCGGCCGGAGTTGGTCGGAGGGGGACTGATAAGGAGCCTTGGCGGCTGGGATGCCGTTAAGAAGACAAGGCTTAAGGGCCAGGACAGGATCAAGAGTGACCAGAGAATACTGGGAGAGGGCGACTTCGTAAGTGAGGTACTATCAGAATCGGAGAAGGAGTTTTCCCGGAAGTATAGGCTGAAAAGCCTGGGATATGATTTTGAAAGGGTTTCCGAGCGGGTTTCGGAGATATTTCAGTTGAACAAGGAATACATAACCGGAAAGGAAAGACAGCGAGATCGGGTGATGGCTAGAGATGTACTCTGCTATTGGTCTGCGACCGAATTGAGGATGTCGATAGTCGATATGGCGAGGAAGTTGGACCTGACACCTGCAGCGATAAGTGTCGCGGTTCAGAGAGGGGAAGAAATCGTCAAAGCAGAAAAATATCAAATAGAAGAATGAGAATATTTGACAATTTGCGGTCGTCCCCAACGCCACAGGCCGCCCCAGGCGGCCTTTCGAACCGTCGCTAGAGCCTCGCCGGCCTAACGCCGTGAGCGACCGTACGTCGCCTCCCGCCGCTAGGCCGACTCGGCTCAGCTCGCTGCGTTGTGTCCCAAGTAGGCGGTCTCACATCGATACCAGTATGAGGGAAAAAGCAGAGAATGATGAATTTATCAATGATGAGCTACCCGTTCCAACTCTTCACGAATTACCTGGCGAATAACCGTCGCGTCGAGTGGTTTTTCGCATTTCCCAAGATATTCCCTAAGAGCTTCATTGATCATTGTCTGGTAACCGTAGCCCGCCTTATCCGCTCGTTCACGGAAATCCTCCAGGAGATCCGTATCAAGGTACATTGTTACCCTGGTTTTCCCCTTGGTGGGCACAACCCGGCCTCTTTTAGCTTTTGTAAAATCATATTCCTTTTTCATATTGTTTCCTTTGCGATGGAGTTGCCTTTCTGGATGAAATCAAACGGATTGTATCGTAGTCCCGATATGAATAAACAACCACGACTATTCGTCCTATGGCATCGGTACCGACAGTCACAAATCTTTTTTCCCCTTCAATCACTTGCTCTTCAAGAGTCAAGGCGAATGGATCATAGAGCACCAATTCGGCATCGGAGAAGCGTACATTATGCTTTTTAAAGTTGATTTCAGCTTTTTTAGGATCCCATGTTATCCGCATGATAAAATCATCATACATATATTATATGCATATGTCAATACCGTTGTTTGTAAGAGATTGGTCTATCAGATCTTTTTCGAAATGGCACAACAATGGCGTGAAGACGGACGGGCTGGATACCGCGGTTTTTGAAAATTTTCGACGAAAGGACCAGCCTATCGGGTTATCGAAGTATTTCCCTTAAACCCGCCCGCCGCTTATGCCCGGCGTTAGGTGGAAACGGGGACGCCCCTGAATTGTTGACATAATGGAAAAACGTGTGATGAGCGTGTGATGAGGGACGACCGTAAATAATCAAATAACTTGACCAGAAGGCATATCGGCCGTATATAGTCAAGCATGCCGAGAGTGGCCCGCATAGATACACACGGTCTTCTGCAGCATGTGATGATCAGGGGGATAGAACGCAGGAAAATATTCTATGACGATAAAGATCCCGAGGACTTGATCGATAGGCTGTCTGCTCTTCTTCCCGAAACAAAGACCGGCTGCTATGCTACGCTTGGGCTTTTTTGCCCAACCATGCTCATTTCTTATTGAGAAGCGGACCTAAAGGAATCGCCGCTCTGATGAGGAGGCTCCTCACCGGCTATGCCGTATCCTTTAGCAAAAGACATAGGCGCCATGGTCAGCTTTTTCAGAACAGGTATAAATCCATTATCTGCCAGGAAGATGCCTACTTACAGGAACTGGTGCGTTACATCCACTTGAATCCTTTGCGTGCTAAGATCGTAATGGATTTAGGGGAGCTGGACAAATATGGTTATTGCGGTCATTGTGCCTTGATGGGGAACAAAGAGAGGGAATGGCAGGAAGTCGAGTATGTGCTGGGGTATTTTGGGAACAGGGTAGGCGATGCCGGGAAGAAGTACCGGTCGTATGTTGAAAAAGGAATCGAGCAGGGAAGGCGGCCTGAGTTGGTCGGAGGGGGACTGATAAGGAGCCTTGGGGGCTGGGATGCCGTGAAGAAGACAAGGCTTAAGGGCCAGGACAGGATCAAGAGTGACCAGAGAATACTGGGAGGTGGCGACTTCGTAAATGAGGTCCTATCGGAGTCGGAGAAGGAGTTTTCCCTGAAGTATATGCTGAAAAGCCTGGGATATGATTTTGAAAGGGTTTCCGAGAGAGTTTCGGAGATATTTCAGTTGAACAAGGAATACATAACCGGAAGGGGAAGACAGCGAGATCGGGTGATGGCTAGAGATGTACTCTGCTATTGGTCTGCGACCGAATTGAGGATGTCGATAGTGGATATCGCGAGGAATTTGGACCTGACACCTGCAGCGATAAGTGTCGCGGTTCAGAGAGGGGAAGAAATCGTCAAAGCAAAAAAATATCAAATAGAAGAATGAGAATATTTGACAATTTACGGTCGTCCCCAACGCCACCGTGCCTCGCCTGCCGTCGTCCATTATTTCTGAAAAAGGATCCTTTCCGGAACCAAGCCCGCAAGATGGGGGAAGGGATCGCTCATGTGGGGAATCTGCATGGCCTGCATGAATTGCTCCTGAAAGTCGGATTCCACGGTGAGCTCCATATACTCCACATTCCTGGAGACCCAGTTTGCCTCCTCCCGTTTGGCTCGATTGAGGAGGGCCGCGCGGGCCCCGTCCCCGGCCGCATTCCCTACAGACACGATTTTCTCGATTTCGCAGTCCGGGAAAAGCCCCATGATCAGAGCTTTTTCCCTGTCCACATGGGTCCCAAAGGCCCCGGCGATCTTCACCCTGTCCAGTTTTTCCACCCCCATCCGCCCCATCATCAGCTTGCATCCGCAGTAAAGGGCGCCCTTGGCCAGTTGAATCTGGCGGATGTCCTTCTGGGTGATCACGATGTCTTTTCCGATACTGGTCTCTTCGGCCCAGGCAATCACGAATTCGGGCTGCCCTGTATCCTGATTTCTTCGAAACCGAGGGGAGTTCTGCTCCGGGTTGAACCTCCCGCTCTTCAAAACGATGCCCGAACGGTAAAGTTCGGCCAGGACGTCCAGGATGCCGGACCCGCAGATGCCTTTGGTCTTCATCTCTTCCGGCCTTGAATAGCTTTTCCAGGCATCCCTGCCGATGACCTTATAGTCCACCTCATGGGTTTCCGGGTCGATCTTGATTCGCTCGATGGCGCCCGGGGCGGCTCGCATGCCGAAGGTGAGTTGAGCGCCCTCCAGCGCGGGTCCGGTTGCGCAGGAAGAGGAGATGAGCTTATGCTTGTTTCCCAGCACCAGTTCCCCGTTGGTGCCGATATCAATGATCAACTGCATTTCATCGCTCTTGTAAGGTTCTTCCGCAATGAGGACTCCCACATTGTCCGCTCCTACGAAACCGGCTTCATTGGGCAGGATGTGGACATAGGCCCCGGAAGCGGTCTTCAGGCCCAAATCCCTGGCCTTGAGGTCCAGACTGTGATGGAGAACGGGAGGAAAGGGGGCCAATCCCACATGTTCGGGCTCGAGTTTCAAAAAGATATGGTGCATGGCCGTATTGCATACGACAGTCACGTCCTCGATGTCTTCGGAGGTCAGACGGAGGTACTCGTTTCCTTCTTCGAGGAGTTCGCTCCATTCCTCCTCGTGGCCCTTCTTCATTCTCTTTTTCCGTGGATGAGTGGATTGCAGCGCCCGCTCCATGATCGTGTTCAGTCCCGCGACAATGTCGCAGCTCATCTTGTCAAGGCCCCCCGGGTTCATCATATGGTAGGTGATGCGGCTCATGACGTCCTCGCCGTATTTGCATTGGGGGTTCATGAGGGACTGAGTGTCTATGACCTCCGTGGTGTTCAGATTGCAGAGATAACCCGCAACCGTGGTTGTGCCTATATCGATGGCCATCCCGAAGTGTTTTTCACTTTTGCCCGGTTGCACGCGGATGATCTCCCGGTCCATCCACACGGAGACCGTCACCTTCCATTGACCCCGGCGCAACGTTCCGGGAAGGTCGCGGAGCGACTGAATGTCTATTGTCAGACCCTGGAGACCGTGTTTTTTTGAAATGACCTCGCAGATTCTCTCAAAGTCCCCCGTGGGCTCTTCAAAGGAAGGAGGGGAAACCTCCACATAGTAGGATTTCACAGCCGGGTTATGCTCGATGGGGATATCCCTTGCGGCCTTGCTGACCACCTGCTTTCCTGCCCTGGACTCTTCCGGCACGAAGACGAGGAGATCCCCCATCACCTTTGCGCAACAGCCCAACCGGTATCCCTCCGTCCTCTCGGCTTCGGTTATGAACTTCGCCTCCTCCTCCTGCCACGGAGTGACGTTACGCATGGAAGAGGTGATTCCGAACTTCTGGAAAAAGCCTTCCTCGATCCGGATCTTGCATTTTCCACACACCTTCTTCTCTCCGCAAAGGGTCTCGATATCGACGCCGAGTTCCCTCGATGCCTCGACGACGGACACGCCCTTTCTGATCTTTCCTCTCCTTCCTGACGGTTGAAAGATGACCCTGGCCTTCTCCATAGCTACCATCCTTTGCCGAGCGTTTCTTCCACGTCTTCCCCCGGCCTGCTTCCGTTAGAGCTTTCTCGTCTGGGAAATCATCTTAATGGCCTGCTGCACCGCATTCCCGGCCGACTCCGCATAGCGGTCCGACCGGAAAAGCTTACCACATCCGGGGTCAGAGGCGCACCCTCCAGCATCATCTTGCCCCGGGGATTTTTCTCCCTGATCATCTGCACCCCCTTTTTCATGCCCATCATCATGGTGGTCATCATGGCGGAAAGGGCGACGATCTCGGAGTCCGTGCGCATCTGTTTTTCCGCAAACTTCTCCAGAGGAACATGCCTTCCCAGGCCATAGACCGTGAACCCGGCACCTCGAACATCATTCTTAATGGGGTTTTTGCCGATATGGTGCACATCGGCCTGGGCAGTCCCGATGACGACCTGCCCTTTGACTTCCTGGCCTAGATCTTCCAGCCTGATAGGGGCCTGAGGATACCGGGTCCCGCATAGAGTGCCTCGGCACAGATGAGAAGCTCGGGAATCAAGCACTCATGCTGGTCGTAGAGCTCTCCCACAACCTCCGTGCCGGCCGCCAGGCCATCCATGAGCGCATCATACGCGTTCAGACCTTCATCTGAAGCCCGCTGCGCGGGTTATTCATGGAATGTCCCGCTCCTTTCTTTAAGCCGGGTCGCAAAATAGGGAAAGAGCTTGTGAAGGAGATGGCCTTCTTTCCGGGGGAGGCCGCCGCTCTCGGCGATCTCGGCGAACAAGCCCGTGGCCGGGAAAGCCTCGGCCATGGCTACGGCGGGAAAGACCCTCTGGCTCCCTCCATGGGGCCGGAAAAGAGCGAATCATGGTAGAGCAGGGACGATCTGAAACACCTGTAAGCCTCGAAGGGGGGAAAGAGCTCCCCCTCATGCCCTCAATGAGGGTCTTTGCGGTGCGGCCCCATCGCAGAGACCGATGGGAAAATTCGGACGCGACCTTAAAAGGGATTCCAGGGCGTGGCAATTCATGCAATCCCTGGAAAGGACAATCCGGTTTTCACTCTTTGAGATTCAGGGTGCGCTTGACGAGACCCTTCTCGTGTTCGTAGTCAATGACCCGCTGAAGCATGATCTTCTGGGCCATCACCGGCCCGGCCCCGTGCCATGTACCCACGCCGTGAAGGCCCGAGGTCCAGTTCTGGAGGAGCTTGTGCACCTTCATGATGTTTTCCGTGGGCAGCTCAGAGCCGAAGCTTAAGAATTCCTCCACGTAGTCCTTGACTTCCGGATTCTTCAGCTCCTTCATCGACGGCATGGTCACGATCAGTCCCCCACCGATGTCCCCGGCCAGGGCCATCACTCTCCAGAACGCATTGCAGACGTTGAGCTTGGACACGTTCCCCATGAGTTCGTCAGGCAAAAACACTCCCGACCCCTCCGGCTCCTCGGCACCCCTATGAGCGGCCGCCATGCCGCAAGCGCGCGCCGTTTCCCTCAGCACCACCATTTCCATGAGCTCTTCATTGATGTGGGTGGCTTTTTGGAGCCCCTTGTACTCCTGAATCAACTTGGCGGCACCAATAATCTGATTCATGAACCCCACCTTGCAGGTGCCACCGCAAGTCATCCGGTGGGTTCTCGCAAAGCGCCCGACAAACTTGATGGAATAAGGATACTCCCCGAAATGGAACACCCTCTCCCAGGGGACAAAGACATTGTCAAAGATGACCATGGAAGTTTCCCTCTGGCCGTAGAGGGGATTCCCGAGTTCCTCGAGATCGTCGGCAAGATCTCTTTCCGCAGAGTAAGGGGTGTACTGGCAGACAAAGGTGATACCCTCGGCATCGATTGGGGTTGCAAAGGCGACCGCGTAGTCCTCTTCGCCCTCGAAGTGAGCGGCCTGGGGGAGGACCACCAGCTCATGGCTGGCAAAAGCGCCGCTGATATTGATCTTGGCGCCCCTCACCACAATGCCCTCTTTGTTCTTGTCCACCACTTTCAGGGAAAGATAAGGATCGCGCCAGTCCAGAGTCTTCTTGCCCCGGCTTCCCCTTGGTTCCGTAAGCGCACCGGCCACGGAGAGATCTTGCTTCTGGACCATTTTGAGATAGTCGAGGAACCTGGGATGGTACTCGGTTCCAAGGTCTCGGTCCATTTCCCATGTGGTGCCCGCCAGGGAGTGAAAGGCGTCATAGCCCACACAGCGGTAAATGCAAGTCCCCAGGTTCTCCGCCGTGAAGGTTCCTGCTTCCGCTTTCTTTACAAGGTCCTCTATGCTTCTGCTGACGTGAGTGTAACGGTTGACAACCTCATCAATGAGCGGCGAATAGCAGGACATGATGTCCTTGGTCTGCGGGTCAAGAGCCCAGGAATAGCTCGCCTTATTGGCCTCCACCACGGTTCGGGTGTTTCTGTTTTCAAGAATGTTTTCCACCCTCTTCCCGTTCATGAAGACCCGGGGGTTTATCTTCTTCAGGCTCTCTTCGAATTGTTCAGGGGTCATCAAGGCCATAGGATCAACACCTCCCGGAAGATAAATGTGAATCATGAACAAGGGGGCGATTGGAGCACCGGAGTGACGAAATGCTTCATATGCCGAAAAAGAATTTTGCGTACCACGCAACAACTGGTCTAACCCAACAGGTTATCGCTCAGATGTCAAGCTTTTTGTAGTCCTTAAAAGATCCTTGGCCATGGAAGGCATTAAGGTGACCCGGCGTTATCTAAAGCAATGACGGGGACCGATCGAATCATGAAACAGGGGAGAGGGAGAGGTCCCAGGGAAAAACGGTTGTCTTTTGTCTCTATTCTAAGCTCTCAACCGGAGCCATCTCCCCTTTTCCCGTAGAGTCCTCTCCTTTCAAGCCAAGGCCTTGATAATTCGAAATTTTTCTTTGCGATATCCGTTCGCGCAAATCCACCCTGATCAGGGCTTGCGATTTTCTCGGCATGGAGTCCCCCCATGAGGCAGTAGTTGGTGTAAGCAGCCTCAATTTCGGACGTGAATCCCATGGCATCCTCCATATGGTTGATGGAAACTTTGACCATCCTGGTCCAAAGAGGGAAATTCAGGTAATTGTGTGCAACCCGATCCGCGTAAGCTAAAGTCTCCTCTTCCAGTTTCTCCACAGGAAAAATTCGGTTAATGAATCCACACTCAAGGGCTTCGGTTGCCGTCATGAAACGGTGTTCCAGCAGGATTTCCTTGGCTTTTCGTGGCCCGAGGTCCCAGGGAATACAGAAATACTCTATCATGCCGGGAAGGAACAGGCTGTCTTCCGCCGCAAAAATTACATCCATCGCTGACGCCAGCATCCATCCGCCGAATATGCAGTATCCGTGGACCATGGCTATGGTCGGCTTGGGGGAGTTCCTCCAGGCAAGGGTTTTTTCCACGTAGAAATTCCGCATGTCCTGGAATTTCCGGTAGCGATCCGGGCTGAGGGAATGGGTATATCCTTGTTTTTCTCTGTATTGGAGGTCTTCTTCGGTACTGATGTCGTGGCCCGCGGAAAATGCCCGGCCTTCCCCGGAGAGCACGATAGCGCCGCATTCCTTGTCGGACTCTGCCTTCTTGAAAGCCTGATCCATTTCCTCCAGCAAGCGGTATCCCTGGGCGTTCAGGTACCGAGGGCGATTGAACTTGATCCGCGCCACCTTTCCGGGTTTGTAGAGAATATCTTGAAATTCCATTTTATTTCATCCTTTCCGCTTGAGTTCTTATCACCACACAAAGATCGTCCTTCCATGGGTCGGGGTGTCTTGGCTGAGGTCGTTTGAGACTTGACAAAGCTCCGCGTCTAGAAAGGGTTTGTACCAGTTCGGGCCCTTAAATATGGTTTCTGTTTTCCTTTCTCTCCCTGGGTCACGGACCTTTGATCTGAATCCTTTCCTCGCCCCTCTCTTCCTCCATATCGAGTCAAAGGCAAGCTTTATCCCCTCCCGCGAGGGGAGGGGATTTTGAATGACGGTTAAATCAAATTTATGGTGATCGCAACCCTGTCACGACCTGAAAAATATGGATCACATCCACCAGGCCAATCCTTCCGTCGGCATTCACATCTCCGCTCAACTGGAGGCCTTCGGGGCTCATCCCGGCAACTATCTGGAGGGCCATGATCGCGTCGGTCAGGGTCACATTTCTGTCACCGTTCAGATCCCCCGGCGGAGTGGTGGCGGTGAGGGTGAAATTGATGCCCGGGGTATCCTCACCCGCAATCACTGTCACCGGGGCTGCCGCCCCGGGATCGCTCGTATTGTTGTAGTACTCGTCAAGATAAAACGAGTTGTTGCATGAAACGCAGGTGGTCACCTTGTAAACGCCCGGTGGAACGACGAACGAATAGTAGCCGTTCTGCGCCGACGAGCTCATCCCCACCCATAGGCTCGAATCATAAGTGAGTGCCTCCACAAAGATGTCCGGAATCGGCGTCACACCGCTCTCGTCGAAGACGAATCCCGAGATCCTGCCGCCCATGTCCAGGCTGAAGTCGATGCCGGTCGTCTCCTGGCCGGTTGTGACATACACAGCCGTGGCGTTGGCGCACTCATACATGGGCACATTGTTATGAACCTCGTCAAGGTAGTTCAGGCCGGAACAGGCAGCGCAGGTGCTGAGGTACAGGTTCCCTTCGGGAAGGCCTGAGATCAGGTACTCGCCGTTCTGGTCCGTGGTGGCGAGTCCCTGGTTCTGGCCGCCGCAGGGCTCTGTCTGGGTATTGACCTGGACGTTGGGAATCGGATTGCCGAGGGAGTCTGTAACTCGGCCTGACACAGAACCTCCCACAACACCTTGACCGGTGAACCATGTGACAAAATCCGAGTTGGCACGGCCGTTGTAGACGGTCCAGATCCAGTGATCCTGGGCCTCGACACGGACCGAGTAAAACCTGCCCGGCATCAGTTTCCCTGTGGGGATCGTCTGCACCGTAAAGGGCTCCCTGGCGCTTCTGTGCACCGAATTGCCCTGGCTATCCTGCACCCAGATCCTGTAGTAAAGGGTGCCCTGGTACCCGGAGACGCCGCTCCAGCTGATCGTCGGCGCCAATGGGTCGCCCATGATCACGATGCTCATTGAGGGAACCAGGGGGATGGCAGCAGCCGCACCCACCCAGTCGCGGGTCACCGCTGTATTCCCCTCCTCATCCTGAAGGGTGAAGGTATAGACCCCTTGCTTGGGCGTGCCCGGGATCCTACGGATGAACTCCTGGTCCACAGGGCCGCTATAGACCCCGTTGGGGGGAAGGAGATCGTACTCCACGCCGTCCAGATCGGTCACTTTGAGGACAGCAATTGTTTCGGGCACCCAGCCGTTCGGGTCCTGAACCATGGCATCCATAAAAAGATACGGGCCGCCACCCGGCTCATGGCGCTCAAAGACCGCCGCCCGCCTGAAATACGGCTTGGTGCTGGTACTGGCATGATTATCCGCAAGGTTGACCCTGGCGGACCGGCCCTGGTTGCTGTAATGGACGAAGTCCTGATCGTCCAGGGTCCGGACATACCAGACGATGTTGCCCGATGGGATCATGCCCGGCGGTACCTGAACAAAAGTATCCGTGATTCGGTTCGACGCCCAAACGCGACTGTACACACCGTCCCCGAGATCCTCTTCAACGATGGCCCTGTAGTAAAGGGGCCGGTCCATAGTGGCCGGCGCCCCCCAACTGAGGACGGGGCCCGAAAGATCGCCCGAGGTCTGAAAAGTGGTCGCATCGACCATCGGAATGGCGGCCGAGGAGACATAGTCGTAAGAGGTTTTCGTGTTGGCGTCCACGTCCGTCACCACAAACCGATAGACGCCGCTCGCAGGGGTCCCTGCGAGGACGTACGCGTACTGGTTGAAGGCCGGGTCGTAATTGCCCGCCTGCAGGGAATAAAGCAGGGCCCCCTGTGGATTGTAGACATCGACGGACTGGATGGATGCAGGAAGAATTCCGCCCGGCGCAGCGACTCTTGCCTGGATCATCGTCTTATCGCCACCCCCGTCTTTGCGGTGGAAGATCGTGGCATAGATAAAGTAGGGTTTCGTGTTCTCTATAGCCCAGGAGACCCTCCCGCACACGGCCCGGTTGTTGGAGGCAGGGAAGGAATAGTTGTCAAAGGCCTCCACGCGCCACTTCGGGGTCGCCTCCTGCTGGACCAGAGCCAGCTTATCCGGCGGGACCATGACAGAGGTCTGGGAGACGAAATCCGATGTACAGATCACATTGTTTCCGGTGCTGTCAAAGATCCTGGCCCGGTAGAAGAGGTTGCCCTGATACCCTGAGATGCCGCCCCAGCTCAGGATGACGTTGCCGGAGCCGTCATCGGAGGCCTGGAGTGTCGTCGAATCGGGTAAGGGAATGGTGGTCCCTCCTCCATAGTAGCAATGGCTCGTCGCTGTCTTTCCTTCCGTATCGGTGACCGTGAAGGTGTACTCCCCAACGGCGGGTTGCCCGGCAATTCCATGAGAGTAGGCATTGAGGCCTTGTTGATAATCGGCGGACGTAAAGGTGTAGTTCACGCCCGGACCGCTGGCCGTGAGGGTCACGCTATCGGGAATCGATCCGTCGGGATCGAAGATCCTGGCGTTGAGCGAGGTCTGGACCTCGCTGCCCCCGCCGGCGGTAGGCAAGTGGGAGGCTTGGACGCTGCACCAGGCAAAGAAAGGCGCCCCCTCTTGATAGGCGTACCTGGTCAGGAGGGAAACGTTTATATCCAACATATCGTCCGCGGTCACCGTCAGCGGGCCTACCTTACCCAGATAGTCTCCCTCACTGGGCACGCCGTCCCCATCCGCATCCCATCGGGCGGCCACGTAGACCAACGCGCCTACCGGCAGGTTCGGGATCACGTAGTGGGTCACCCCCGAATTGTATTCATCCGGATTGATGATGTCCGTGCCGAGGAGGTTTTCAGGGCTCGGATTGAAGGTGCCGTCCGTAGACTGGTAGACCATCACTTTGATAGGACCCGCGCCGCTATGTAGAGGCACATTCACCGTGCCGCTGACAGATCGGGGCCCGGCAATGGTGAACCGCTGCCTGACGGAGCGGGACATGGCCGTGGTGGACGGCCAATCGAGGCCGTCAAAGGCATCCACGTACCAGCGCAGGGGAACCCCTGAGGGAAGGGGCATCTGGGCCGTATGGGAGGCGCCCGTGACTTCCCACCTGCTGTCATAAATCCTGACCCACTGAGAGTCGATCATTTGATCAATCCTCAGCTTGTAGACCTGGGCCCCTGTGACGGCATTCCAGGTAAAGGTGGGCTTGTTGTCTGTCAAAAAAATCTCTTCATTCGGGTTGCCTGGATTGTAAGGGCTCACCAGGCCGGCCGCAGGAGGGGTTGCGGGAACCGAGGTCAGGTTGAAGTCCGTGGTCGCCGGGCTTCCGCCCAATGCGGGGGTGGCCGTGAACTGATAGTTGCCGGTCTGGATCGCGCCGCCGACCAAATTAGACACGGGCACCGCCGAGGACCAGACTGAACCGTCCATGAAGTCGCGTCCCGGAGTTATGGGAGCAGCAATACCCGGACCGGTGACCTCCACGCCTGCTGCGTCGGGGATGCGCGCCCAAAAGGTCAAATTGGGCACATTGTTCATGTTGAAGGGAAGGACCTTTTCCTGACCCGAGAACTGGAAGGCTGGCACTTGCAGGGTCAAATCCTGCCCTTGCAGGTTGTCGGTCGTGACCGTGAGACCCATCCGCGTCGCAACAGGCTCGCCCGGCTCGCGGGGACCGACGTCGTTCGCGTCAATATAGGCAACAAGTTGATAGGTCCCTGGAGTAAGCCCCGTGATCGTATACTCCTGGGTTCCTCCGGTCGGATTCCAGGGCGCCAGATAGGGCGTGCCCACCACCTGGGCGTATGGGTACCTCGTGCCAGCGTTGTTATAAAATGCGAGGACCTTCAGGGTTCCCGTCGCAGGGCCGGCATGGCTCACCACGCCGGCCAAGGAGAAGCTGGGGGAAATATCCTGGACCGCCTTCCTCACGGCCACCCCCACCCCTGCGTCGCCGTAAAAGTCGGTGGGTCCGCCCGTGAATTCCTTGAATCCAAAGATCCCAATTTGTCCGTCTTCACTCAAGTACACGGTAACCGTGGAAGGCTCACCATCATCGATCATGTGAAGCGTCAGGGTGCCGCTGGAATAGGTATAGGTGCCGGCTTCTCCCCCCGGTCTGACGGCCAGGGTTGTTTGAAACGTATTGGACAGAACCTGGTCGTCGCCCCAGGTTTGAGCGATTTCAGATATCTGCCGGTCAATGTTGTACTCGTTGAGGGTCACGGACCACGTGCCGTCCGGGTTGATGCTCACCCATCCCCGGGTCAGGATCAGCTCGTCCACCGCGCCCCACCCGCCGTTGGGGTCTTGGCCGCCAACGCCGCTTTCAATCTGGTACATCTGGTAAGTGCCGTAAACGGAAGAGAGGTTCAGCCCGATCCCCTTCTTGACGCCCACGCCGAGGCTGACGCTGCCCCAGAAGTCGCCTGGGCCGCTTTCGTATTCGGTCTGTCCGAAGACCACGGTTTGTCCGTTTTCGCTCACCCAACCACTCACGGACGCGGGCTGCCCGTCTTCCTGGAAGTTCAGGGTAAATTGGCCCTCCGGGGTGATGGTGTAGGTGCCGCTTATACCGGAAGGACCTTCTGTGCCGGAGGTCGTGATGAACTTGTTTGATAAGACCTGGTTTCCCCCGAAGTCTTTGGGCACCTCGAAAATATGCCTGTTAATCCAATAGTCACTGGAGGTTGCATAGAAGGTGTTATCGTTGTTGAATACGATCTCTATCGTATTCAAAGACCGCTCGTCGTTGGCGCCCCATCCTCCATTCGGGTCCGTGCCGTGAAAACCGCCGAGAAATTCATGGATGACGTAAGTCGCGGAGATGCTGGAGGGCATGGCCGTCCCCTTCTTGACGCCCACACCGAGGCTGACCCTGGCCCAGAATTTCGCGGACTCGTATTCGCCCTCTCCGAATACAACGGTTTGCCCATCCGGGGTCACCCACCCGCTCACGGAGCCCGGTCCATCATCGTCCTGAAAGTAGAGGGTGAACCGGCCGTCCTCCGCAATATCATAAGTGCCGCTCTCGGCCGGGTCTGAGTAGGAAATGGGAGTCGTTGTGAACTTGTTCGACAATACGTAATCCTCGCCTGATCCCGAGGAGACCTCGCCGATCTGCCGCTGGACCCCGTTCTCCGAGCTCGTGGCGGTAAAATTGCCTGCCCCGTCAAAGGTGACCAGGATGTTCCCCAGGTTCCACTCGTCATTGGAACCCCATCCCCCATTGGGGTCCCATCCGTGAAAGGACCCGGAAAATTCGCGGATCACATAGGTTCCTATTAGTGGGGGAGGGTTGCCCTGTGCCTTGTAGGCACTGAAGAGAGACAAGGTCAACGCAAGTATGATCGCGCAGAAAACGCTGCGCGGATATTTGCCTCCACCCTTGGAAAGGCTCTCTTTCGTCGTTTTCATTGGAAGGACTCCTCGTAAAATGGTGGAAGGATACACACCGACCGATCAGGGCAAGCCCTGTACCTGTCCGGTCTCAAAATCCATTTGGTAAGGTGAGGTGATAGGAACTCCTTTTTTGGAGGAGCGAGTATAGGGGACTTCGCCTTGTGTGTCAAGCAAAATTCGGCCGTCCCGCCTGATGCGGGATTGTGTCCGTAACTCGCGGGGGTGAAATAAGGCACTGGGGAGGCTTCCCTTTTGCCTTGACAAAGAAAACCGGCAACCGTATTTTGACCTTCGACCGGGTGTTCCGTATTCGAGTAACTAATCTTCATCACAATACAAATTTCACCGATGGTCGTGTGCCTGCGCTGCTCTTTTCCGCTTGCGCCTGTAAAGGGGAGGGGACAATGAAAGCTGCGCGTTTCTACGAGGTGGGAAAACCACTGGTTATCGAAGAGGTGCCCACGCCTCAGCCGGGACCGGGAGAGGTTCTTGTCAAGGTCAAGGCCTGTGGGATATGCGGTTCTGACATTCACATCGTCTATGAGGGGGTCACCCCTACGGCCTTTCAACCGATTATCCTCGGCCACGAATTCAGCGGGGAGATCGCAGAGCGGGGCGAGGGGGTGGAAGGCTGGAGCGAGGGGGATCGGGTCGCCGTCGCGTGCATCGTCTCGTGCGGGCAGTGCTCCAATTGCATCTCCGGCAACCAGCAAGTCTGTCTCAAAAGACGTCTTCTGGGGGTTCATCTCGACGGCGGGCTGGCCGAATACGCCAAGGTCCCGGTAAGAAACCTGGCGAGATTGACGGAAAGGATTCCCCATGAACAGGGGGCCATCCTGACCGATGCCGTGGCAACGCCGTATCACGCCATTACACGCAGGGGCAGACTGGTGCCCGGCGAGACGCTCACCGTGGTGGGATGCGGGGGCCTGGGCATCCATGCAGTACAGCTTGCCAAGATCTGCGGGGCGGGCCTGGTCATTGCCATGGACATTTCCGAGAAGGCCCTAAAGAGGGCCGGAGAAAGGGGAGCTGACCTGATCTGCAGGGCGGACAGGGACGATCCTGTGGGGTTCGTCAAAGAGGCGACAGGCGGCTTGGGTTCTGATATGGCCGTCGAGTGCGTGGGCCGGCAGAAGAGCATTGCCCTGGCTTTAGAGTGCCTGCGGGTGGGGGGACGGGCCGTGGTGGTCGGCCTGGGATCGGAGAATATCGTGACCATGCCTCCTACGGTCTACGTACGCAGCGAACTGGAGCTCAGGGGGTCCTATGGCTTTACCGTCAGGGAGATCGAAGAATTGATCCGATTGGTGCACAGGGGGAGGCTCGACCTATCGGCTTCCGTTTCCAGGACCATGGGTCTCGATCAAGTAAATGAAGGCCTCGATGCCTTGCATAAGAGGGTGGATGAGCCCATACGTATTGTGCTTACCATGTGAGCTATTTCGGGGCGAACCGGCAGTCCGTTCGGTTTGAACTTGAGTTTCATTCGGCCTTAAAGGCTTCTTGATGGAGGGAAGAGCATGGACGAGAAGAGGAGACGATCCCGTGAAGAGATCCTGCGAGAGGCGGAGGAGAAGGGCTTTGCCAACGAAAGGGACTACCATGGCTGCTGTCAATCCGTATTGGCCGCTCTTCAGGATGTATTCGACTTGCGTGATGACAATGTGTTTCGGGCCGGGAGCGGTCTGGCAGGGGGGATAGGGCTCACCTCGGAGAGCTGCTGCGGGGGCCTGGCAGCGGGCTGTCTGTTTCTGGGTCAGTTGATCGGACGACGAAGGGATCCTGACGGATCCTTCGGAGACAAGGAGAATTACAGGTTCAAGGCCTACAAGTACTGCCAGATCCTGGCCGAGTACTTCTTTGACGAATATGGCTCAGCCAATTGCGCTGATATTCAGAAGGAAAAGATGGACGGCAAGCACTATGTCCTGGCTGAATCCGATCAGTTTCAGGCATTTGTAAAGCGAGGAGGCCATACCCATATCTGCCCGGAGGTTGCCGGGAAGGCTGCGCGGTGGACGGCAGAGGTGGTCCTGGATAATCTGGAAGACTTAGGCCTCGCCGACAGGATTCAACCGGAGGGATAGCCCTTTTGTTGGAGATCCTGCTTATTTTTTCAATGAACGGTTTTCGCCGACTCCTGTCGCGCGGGAAGTAACCCGTCCCTGCGACAGGAGTCGATCCTGCACGCCTTTCTCTTAGCCGGCCTTTGCTCTCATATCCTCGACCCTTACCGCCTTGAACATGGTCCGCTCCAGGGTACCGCTCTGCACCAGTTCAAGGTTCGGCGTGACCTCCAGCTCTTCCCTGAAGGCCTGCCTTACCCTGGCCCTGAAGGCGTCGTTGTCGATCTCCCGGCTGAGATACTCCGCGATCACGGTAATCACATCGATCCCTGTCTTGTCATCGGTCGTGATCCTGATCCTGAACTCATCGCCCAGTTCCTCAAACCCCCTGATCACCTTTTCCACCTGAGCAGGGTAGAAATTGGCGCCTTTGTAGATGATCATATCATCGGCCCTTCCCAGAACGCCTCCAGGGGAGCGTGCATGTGTTCGGCCGCACGGACACCGGTCGACGACCATGCGCGCAAGGTCGTTGGTCCAGTACCGGAGCATGGGGGTGGCCTCCTTGCTCAGGTGCGTGAGCACCAGGACACCGACCTCTCCCGGAGGGCAGGGTTCTTTTGTCGCCGGGTCAATGATTTCCACCAGGAGGTGGTCTTCGACCCAGTGGATGCCCTGTTTCACCTCACACTCCGATGCACACGTGGGACCGATCTCTGCGAGGCCGTAATAGTCATAGGCTTCTATCCCGAGCCGGGCCTCGATCTTCTGCCTGGTGGGCGGGATTTCGGCGCCGGCCTCCCCGCCGTGGATTCCCAGCCGGCATCGGATATCGTCCGCTTTGATGCCCCTCTGGTGAAGCCTTTCCGCGATGTAGAGCGCAAAAGAGGGTGTACAGAGGAGCACGTCCGACCCTGGATTGAGGAGGTAGTCCACCTGACGTTCGGCCAGGGAGGCCCCGATGGGGAGAACAAAGCAACCCATGGCCTTGGCTGCATAGTGGCAGGACATGCCGGCCACCCACAGTCCGTAACTATAGCCGTTCTGGACGATGTCCCCGGGCCGCACACCGCTTTGCCACAACGTGCGAATGGTCCACTGGGTAATGTTTTCCACGTCCTTTTCCGTCCAGATGGTATTGACGGGCACGCCCGTGGTCCCCGTGGAAGGATGCAGTTCCCGCCAGTCCGCCTGGGGGGCCACCACGTACCTCCCGAAGGGTGGGTGGGCCATCTGCTCATCCCTGAGCTCTTGCTTTGTGACGGGAGGGATTTTGGTGACCTGATCGAGGGAGGTGATGTCATCCGGTTTCAGGCCGACCCGATCAAATCTCTCCCGATAGAACGCAGATGAGTCGTAGCAACGCTTGACCTGCCATTGCAGTCGTTGCCACTGATGCTCCTGCAACCGGTCGCGGCCCATGGTTTCTATCTCTGCCGCATAGTATTTGGGAAACTGGGAAGATCTTGATGGCTTCATACCCACCTCCATAGGACAAGGAAAATCGGAACACAGTCGAGCAAAGCTACCGCGGCAAACGCAAATTGAGGTGTTTGCCCAGATCCAGGAAGCCGTGCTTGATGTACATGGGGTAGCCCAGCTCGCTGGGGCGGTTGACCTGAAGTTCATAGCACCCGCGGGCGGTCGCCTCCTTAATGGCGGCTTCCAGTATCTTGCCGCCCACACCTTTGCCGCGGGCATTCCCGTGGACGATGATCTCTTCGATACAAGAATAGCAGCCACCGCAGCGTGTGGCATAAGGGTAAGATTGTGTGACCACGCCGAGCAGCGTCCCGTCTTCTTCCGCCACAAAAATGCTGCCCTTGCTCTTGTCACCGATGATATCGCGGCAAGCATCGGTGGCTTTGTCCCAGTCGATGAGGATCTCGCCCTCGGGGAACTGCTGTATGAGGGAGATAATCGTGGGGACGTCTTCCATTTTTGCCCTGCGAACCTTAACCATTGATTTCTCCTTATAACCCTGCGCTACAGATTCCATGGGCGGCAAGGATTTCAGGGTCAGGGGTTTATGGGTATTTCGGGTACAAGCGCGTAACGCTCGTTTGCAATATATCATCATTATTGCCCAAGTAAAACCAAATTCAGGGTTTTTGATCGATAAGTGCTTGATTTTTCAACTTGGCATCCGAAAGTGGAAAATCAGGTTTCATGGGTTCCCCAAGGATGATTGAACCCCCCCTTTTTCAAACTGTGCGTGTCGCTCATTTGCCGCTGGACACAGCGGGCGAGTTATGGGTGAAGATCGGTTTTTCAAGGGAGGTGGGTGAGAGGTTGAGAAGGAAAGGCATGGAGATTTCCGAAAATCTCCATGCCTTTAAAACGGCCGGTTTTGAGATCAGATATGCAACCGCCTCCTATTCGAAACGATCGGCCACGAAACCGATATCCACCTGTCCGTACATAATCCAGGCGTATTCACCAACCGGGAATCCATCTCCATACACATACCGGCTACCCAGGATTTCAATATCTCCGTATGACTTGGGGAGTGGCTCGGTAAGCACTCGACAGGAACCGCCCGACCCCGCCAAGTGGGCTGCTATGGTGTAGGTTTTCCCGGCCATGAGGCTTAAAGGCAAGATATCGACAAAACGCCAGTTGTTGTCCGAGGACATTGTTGTTACCAGGATCTTTTGTTGATCGTCATCCCAAATGGTGATTTTCTTTATCCCTTTGAACAGCCCGCCGATTTTGGTGATCTTGCCATCGACCTGGGGGATGAAAGAATAGCCCATCGTATAGTTCCAACCCAGATCCGTATATGACGTCCCGTTCTCATTGTCCTTCCATGGTGTCTGAAGAGGTGATGACACAAACCCGATATCCACCTGCCCATACATACTGTAATAGCTGCTCACACCCACCGGATATGTATTCCCATAGGCATAGCAGGAACCTCGGATGGTAACGTCGCCGTGTGTTCTCGGAAATGTGGGCTGGACCCAATACCGCTGACAACCACCGGATCCGGCCAGATAGGCCGCCACTGTATAGGTTTGTCCCGCCGTGACGGCCACCGGCGCGATATCCGCATAGCTCCAGTTGTAGCTGGATGTGACCGGCGCACTGGTCAGCTTCCTTCCGCTTGGATCCCAAAGCGAGACGGTTTTCGTTCCATTGAAGTATCCGCCGAGTTTGGTGATGTACCCATCGGTTTCGGGGATGAATTTGTACCCCATGGTGTAATTCCAGTTGTAGTTCTTGTACAAATACCCGTTCTCATGATCACTCCAGGGTGTCTGGACCGATGGCTGCTCGCCCGGCAGCATAAAGGTTTGGAATGCCAGATCGTACTCCGGATGCTGGCTGGAAGGGCCGCTCCATAATTCCCCTCCCTCATAGGTCGATGAATCGCTGCGATAGACACCCAGGCTTGCTCCTGTCTCAAACCCGATATCCACCTGCCCATACATACTGTAATAGCTAGCCACACCCACCGGATAGGTATTCCCATAGGCATAGCAGGAGCCTTGGATGGTCACGTCGCCGTGCGTTCTCGGGAAAGTGGGCTGGACCCAATATCGCTGACAACCACCGGATCCGGCCAGATAGGCCTCCACTGTATAGGTTTGTCCCGCCGTGACGGCCACCGGCGCGATATCCGCATAGCTCCAGTTGTAGCTGGATGTGACCGGCACACTGGTCAACTTCTTTCCGCCGGAATCCCAGAGCGAGACGGTTTTCGTTCCATTGAAGTATCCGCCGAGCCTGGTGATGTACCCGGATTTTAATGGAGTAAACTTGTAGCCCATGGTGTAATTCCAATTATAATTCTTGTACAGCATTCCGTTCTCGTTATCCTTCCACGGCGTTTGTAGCGGCGAGGGCACTCCCTGAATCCCGATGGAAAATTGATCTCCCGGGTTAAGATTGATATTCGCCGAGTGCGTGTCGATGGAAAGCCAACCCGTCTCTTGGGCACTGATGACCGTTTCAAAGTCATGATTGTCAGATTGCCACGGCGCACCCACGTTGACGAAGAATTTAGCCGATCCCGGCTCAGCCACATGAATCATTACTTTTGACAAACGACCAAAAATCCCGGCAGTGATACGCTGTTGCCATATATCCTGTACATTACGCGTTTCAATGACGGAGGTCCCCTCAGGGGATTGCTGGTCTACGGGGTCCGGAAGCCAATCGTCGATATGGCGGTAGAGGACCCTCCGGACATCCTCTTCCAAATATGCTGAATCCACCGCTTCCTGGGCCTGGGCCTTGTCGGAGTAATCAGGGTCCGCAGGCAGAGTATATAGAAAATCTTCAGCCAAGCAGGGGTTATCAAAAACCATTTTCTCCTTCAGCATCGTGATCCGATACACCTGGCCTTTTTCTATTGGAAATGGATTTCCGGATAACCTGCCAAAAAACCAATAGTTGCTCTGCCATTTCCCTGTGCGTGGATCCATCCAACTGATCATCGAGATGTATTCCTTTCCAAAATCCTGCATCAACTGATATGAATCATAGCCATCACAACTATTTGCCGGGACAAAAATGTTATTGCCTGCATGAAATTTTGACGCATTACACTTTTGAACGGGCTCCTCATTATCGACATTAAAAATGACATACTCAGCCGCCAAGCCGCCGATGTCAGAGAGTTGGGGCTTAGAGAATTCCATATTATCTTGGAGATAAGAGAAAACCTCACCCAGAATCGAACCCAGGCCCCAAAGAATTTGATCGCATTCAGAGAATTTTACAGCAGAACCGGATATTGGATTTCCCATCGGATCTGAGCCATTGAGGGCACAATAGAGATGATAATTGAATTCATTATTCCAAACATCATATAAGTATGCAAATTGTTTCGATTTTGCTTCTTCACCACAGGGGGCGGCAGTCATCACGATGGTGTTTTGGTCTTCAAATTCGTCAATTATTCCTCCTGAATTACAACCTGGGAAAAAAACACATAAGGTTTTGTAATTCAATCCATCCAGATAACCTCGTATTTCAGTATCAGTAACGGGGCTGGTTAGATAGTGATGGACTCCTTCGTACTTGGGATCAAAAGGAGGACCAGGGCCGTAGTCATGATTTACTATGGTAAATTTAGCAGCCGGGCATCCACTATCTTGTTCACGCCCGTGTCCCAGCCACCAGAAAAATAAGTCATCATCAACCGTCATTTTTGGTATTTTCTCTTGGTCGTTTCCGGTTTTTAACCAGGAAAAAATATTCTCTATACTCTCACGATGGTTGTTATAATCCGTAACCTGACTGATTTTATCCAGCCACTCGGGATGGGAATCACCGACTCTAAAACGGGGATATGAACTTATAAAGTCTTGACCTTCTGCGTACAGGACATAAATGTGTTCATGGGTGTACCCCTGTCTTATCAAGGTTTCATAAAGAAGAAAGAGATCATACCAAAATTCCGAGTGCGCAGCTTGATCATCCCTAAAAACTTCTTCAGTACTTACCAGCACAGCATATTTTTCAGCGTAGCACTCGGAAATTTGCAAACAAAATAAACAAAAAGCGATAATTGATAATGCCAATAACCGAAACTTTTTACCCATTTTCATTGTCATCTCCTCCTTCCACCTAATTTGAGTTGATACGAAGCCCTGGTCACGTCACTGAGAAAGGAAACCTCGCGCCTTGGGAAAACGGGAGCGGGCTTTACAATATGAAGGCCGCCTTTTCACCTCAATAGACGTTAGGGTTCAGGTTTTCTGACATGTAAATTAATGAAGGGGAGCATTTTCCAGTGCTTCCCCTCCCCTCGTGGGAGGGGCAAGGGGAGGGGGAACATGAGATGGCGCATGAGGACAAACAGGGAATGCACCCATAAAGGATGACGGGCATCTGCGGTTGGGCGATGTCCGGGGCAGGTCTATCAGGATTATCACACTACATTTCCTCCACCCGCGAGGCTTTTCCCAGGGGTTGTATCCCTGTTAGAGTCTTCGCCAGGCTTGTCTCTCGCTCAATGGAGGTGACCACCAGGGTCACATCCTGATCCACGCCTTTGAAGCGTTGTCCTGGCGTGACCCCCGCCATTTCTCCTATATTGAGCATCACTGCATCGTCTCTCACCTCTAAGACCCTGCCGCGAAGGGGGTAGAGTTCTCTTAGTTTTGCCAGGAGATTTTCGGATAAGCGCTCCGCCAGGAGCGAACCCGGAACTGTGCTGCCAAAGGATTCGTTCACGGCGGCGGTAATCCTTCCGGTCTCGGTTTCGATCACACGGAGCGACACCTGGGCATAGGGCCCTGAGTAGACCAGGTGGCCCGACAGGATGATCCTGGCAGCCAGCATCCTGCCCAAGGACAGGGCCGTGCTGCGATCGATCAAGTCGGAGGTTCCCAGTTTCATTTCCTCCAGGAGTCGATCCAGAAGTGCGCGCTCGACCACCCGGGCACGGCTGTGCCGAAGGATTTGATCGGTGATGCCGCATACCAGGAGCCGCTCCTGTCCTTCCTGCAAACAGGGTCCTTGAAGCGTGAAGTCCATCACCCAGACGGTCAACGGCCGGGAGGTCCACCCGTCGGTTGGAAGCGCCTTGGATGGGGATTTGAGCTCTTCCAGCAGTTCCTTGACCAGTCGTTCAATGCGCTCCTGCTTTTTGTGATCTCCGGTGAGCGCTGCTTTCTTGCGTGTTTCGTCGGCGAGGGCCGCCAGAACCGGGTCTTGTGGCGCCAGTGCCCGGGCCTTGTCAAACAGGTCCAGGGCCTCATCATAGTCACCCCGGCCTTCGAGCAACAGCGCCTGGGACACGTATCCCTCAGCATTTTGCGGGGCGGCTTCGGTGGCCTGCCGATAATATTGGAGAGCCGTATCCGGCTGTTTCCGCAGGGAAGCCACACGCCCCAGACCGACGAAGGCGGCGGCCCGTTGCGCATTTGTTCCCGTTGTACCCTGAACTGCCTTTTGATAAGCTGTCTTGGCGCCATCCAGGTTGCCGTTTGCGAGATCAATATTTCCCCGAATCAGGTGGGTCAAACAAAGTTCGGGGTTCTTCTCTTCAAGGATTCGGCAGACATCCAAAGCTTCCTTGAACTTCCCGTTATCATAATGGGCCAGGGCGGCCCTTTCATACTTCGTGGTCCCTTCCTTTAAGAGTCCCGGATATCCCCAAAGCATGACGGCCAGCAGAAGCGCAATCCCTATGGGCACGGGCCACCAGAACCGCTTTTTCTTGGGAACTTCCTCCTCAGCAAAATTGATGACTTCCTCCCGTGTCCTGACCTCTCTCTCAGGAGGCGAAACGCGGGCCGGTTCGGGTTCCGCCCAGGGCTGCTGCCCTTCGAGTTGCTCCCTGTAATTGGTCGTGGGGTCTCCATACAGGACATAGCTTGCCCACACGATGGTCTCCTCACCGTATTCTCTGATCAGCGCGAGCCGGGATTGCCGGACGGCCTCACCGATCGTCATACGGGAAACCAGGTATCGATAAAATTCGAGCGCGAACCGGCTCCCCGGTTCGTCCAATATCTCCCAGAAGGTGCCCAGATAATGTTTGACACCGGCCAGAAGAAAGGCATTCGCCAATCCAAAAATCTCATCTTCAAAGTGAGCGTTCAGGTTCCACTGCTCGGTGCGGGCTGACTGGCACGCATTTGAAAAGATGAGCGCCGGCATAGTACCGGTGCCGGCCATTTTTGTGATATCCCGTGCCCTTAGGCTGCCCCCGGTCAGTCGCCAGCCGCTGTCTGCCGGGTTTTCCAGGTTGTAATCCGCATGACCGGCAAAGTGGACAAACTCAAAATTTCTCATCTTTTCTTTGACAAAATCAGGGGAGATGTTGCCGGAACGAAGCGAGACGCCGATCGAACGGTTTTCCCGGTCAACGTAATCACGTATCTGAGTGCCCTCCAAATAGGCGCCCTTCAGATCCCCTTCCGGGTCGGCCAATATCAACATTCTCAGGGGGGAAGTCACCCTGCGGGACCTGAACCCCAGGCCGGGTTGCCGGGTCTTGACCAATCGACCCACATTGAAACGCCGGCAGAGAAACTGTCGACCATCACTGAGTATTTCCCATGGGATGTGAACCAGTTGCTCATCGATCTTCAGATTCAGGTAATCAGCCGCGGTATTGCTCAGCGTCTCCTTCACACTCAGTGAGAATAACTCGTCGTGAAGCACCTGTCCGATTTCTCTCAGCTTCGCCAGACCCTCCCGGCCCACCCGGCCTTTACGATTGGCTTTATTCAAGGTGTCTACTGTTTGGCGGCACTTGGTTTGAATCGTGTCCGCGGAGACCTGCACCTCCTCGTAATGCCGAATCGTGCGCTCCTGACCCGAGATCACCTCGTGCGCACCCAGCTTCAGGCGCTCACCCTCTCGGGCTATGTCGAGCTCGAGAATTTTCAAAGGCTGCTCAACTCCTCTCAAAATTCGAACCTCACGGGATCGCGGTTCTCGTGTGCGGCCCGGAGCGATATGGGCGTTCTAGTGCGTGATAACAAAAGTCATCGATATTTCCAAACACCGTCATCCCGCCCCGGTTTTCACCGGGGTGACGCGCCGGTGAAAACCGGGGCGGGATCCAGGACCTGCTGAAAATACTGGATTCCGGCTGGAGTTTATCCCGCACTTGATGCGGGGCCGGAATGACTGAGAAGGGTTCCAAAATTCGGTGCATTATTTTTGCAATTTGACCCTAGCACAGGACGTTGGTTTCCTGGCGCTATCTTTTCCCGTTACGGGTTTCCCTGATCTCAAAAACGTATTCCCCAAGCTTCACCCCGTCCTTGATCAACGAGATGCTGTAGTGACCGAAAGGGATATCTTCAAACAGCAGGCAGTCTCGATCCAGGAGATCTGAAGCCATCTCTCTTTCTCCCCTTTTCAGGGTGACCCTGATCCCTTTCCCCAGTTTGGCGGCTCGGTCCATCCTTACTCGGATGAGGGCCTTTCCGGGCGCCGTTTTCTCAATTTCAATCTCCGTCTCAATTTCTCCAATGGGAACTTTGAGAGAAACGAGGTCTTCGGATGTAACCGTCTTGGAGCCTCGAATCGGTGCAAACTGCCACCTTGCCCACGGTCTCACGCCCAAACGATTCAACATATCCGATCCCAAGCCCGCTATGGATCGCTTCGCTTTTTCCATCAAATAACCGGGTGATAGGGTTTTCTGGCCGGATACCAAATTTACAGCCGTTTCCGTGACCTCGGTCGGCACCGCAACCGACTCAAAGCGATCCCTTTCCCGCAGCATGCTTTGTGTGACCACGAAACTCTCCAAACAGATCGGACAATCTGAGAGATGTTCTTCTACCTGAGACCTGTCTTCCTCGGAAAGCCGGCCTTCAATATAATCCACAAGCGTTTCTTCATCGGGACAGGGTTTTGTCATCGTGAACTCCATTGAAAACATGAATGCAATGATTCCGGCAAGGGTCCTCACTCCTTCCATTTATAGACGCAAGAACCCCCATTCTCTTACACTGAACCATGAAGCAGGCTGCCCTTTCTGGCTGATGCCACATGCGATTTCAATCTTTGAAGCGCCCGATGTTTGACGGCATAGGCATTTCCGATGGGAAGCTGCATGGCTTGAGCGACCTCTTCAATGCTCAGCCCCTGCTCGAAATGCAGCTTTATGAACAGTCGATCCCGCGGAAGCAGTTTTTCCATTCCGAGTTGGAGGAAATGCTCCTTTTCCGCCCTCTCGACTTGAACTCCCCATTCGTGATCTTCTGTTTCTTGCTCACACCACTTTTCAAGGGATATCCGCTTCTTCTGCCAGGTCATGGCGTCAACACCCTTCTTTCTTAAATGATCAAGAACCGTGCGGACCGCGATCATCCTGATCCATGAGGCAAGAGTGCATCCATTTTTTCCTTGGTACTGCCTGAGTTTTTTACAGCCATTTTCAAAGAGCCGCAGAAACACTGTAGCGTGCAGATCCTCAAGGTCATGTCTGTTGAAAGAGACATGCTTGGCGATCAAGGTGTATTGCACGGATCGGTAAACCAGATCGGAAAACCCCCGAACCAGAGTTTCAGATGCCTTCCTGTCACCTGAAATACACTTGGAAAGGAGCTTTATGTCCTCTTCAAGACCTTGATTCATTCGGTGATCACCTTATCAAGACGCATGATAGCGCCGGCCCTGTATTCCAATAATTCGGCCTTTGACATCGCGGGCATCACCTGTGTGATACGAGCGCGACCGATGATTTCATTGTCCGAGCCGAGCACCTTTCCAGTCAAGGGATGTTTTATCGGTTCCTCGCGAAAAACGATGATTCTTCTTCTGATTTTGACGACGTCCTGCCCAAGGTCCGTAAATATGCTCTTCTCCCTGCACTCGATAACCAGGCCGTCCATCAGGGGGAACTCCCGATGAAACTTGACGGCCATCCCCTCGGCCAGGGACCTCAATGCCGGGATATCTTTGAGTTCACCATAAACGTCCTCGGTGGTCAAAATCTCGGATGTTTCAGTATCGATCATTCGACCAACGACTTCAATGCCGGTTCGTGTTTCAAAGATACGGCCGGTGATGATGCACTGCGCAGCGACTAAATTGCCGAGTTTTAAGGCGGTGCGCTCATCGAACAGCCTGGTGCGGCTGAGCTTCTGTTCCGTTAAAATCACATCCAGCTTGTCTCTTTCGATCACCCGAAACCGATTCCGGTCAACCAGGGCGTGGATCAGGTTGTCCTGAAAGGTAAGGCTTACCTCTGTAACGGCCTCCTGCTGCTCAAAGGGAAAGGTTGTCAGGCTCAAACGCTCGCCTATTTGAAGGGCCTTGGGAATTTTCCTTATGACCGTGATTTTCTTGATGGCCGTGTTGCCGGCCTCGTCCCTGGCCCGAATGGTGATAATATTTTCTCCTTCCCTGAGCTCGGCCAGATGACTGAAAAAGATGTGTGAGCCCTTACGGTGGAGCACGGGAATCTGATTGACGGTCAGACTCTCGATCTTGCTCTCATCGCTTACCGCTCCTTCGATGTACGCCTTTTCCATGAAAATGGCTTGGGTATCGTCCCATCCCTCGAGTCTGATAACGGGTGGGCCTTTGTCCCTGGAGCCAAAGAGCCCGGCCACCAGAAACCCTGTCCCATTTGAATCCGCACAGGCCAAAAACCCGAATAGTTGAGGAGTCGAACCGGGACCCAACGGCAACGAGGCCGATGTCTGATTGCCCAATCGATCTCGGGCGATCAACTCCAGGCGCTCCGCATCTGTTGGCAGATGACACGTGAAGGGGACCTCAACACCTTCGAGGATGGGGATGGGCCGGCCATTGATGCTTAAATGCACCACCCCGGCTTTATCGTAGATTGAGCCTTCAATCCTGACCTTTCTCCGCGGTAGAACTGGATCCAAATCGAGCTTTTCCAAGGCAACCGTCGGCCCTTGTCGATCCACGTTGATCACCATCCGGCGCTTGGTGGCCTTTCCCAGCAGGTTCTTTGCGACCACGTCGACGGTATGCCGGCCCTGGGAAAGATCCAGAAGTTCTTTGAAAGGGATGCGTTTTTGTGAACCCTCCAAAAAAAGAGGTACCCCCCGGATGGAAATGCCGGCCACATAATGCTCGTCTTCGGCCACGCCGGAAAGGACCACCGGGTCTTCCCGCGTCCAGACCTCATCGCTTTTGAGGCTAAGGTTGAGGGTGGGTGGGGGCACTTCCTTACCCTCTCGCTCGATCAAACCCTTGCGGACAAGGTCCAGGTAGAAGCGGGCCTTGGTAGAGGGAAAAAAGCTCAGGGAAAGCTCCAGTTCCATTTTTGCCGCTTCCAGACGTCCCGTTTCATAGTAAACAATCCCCAGCTCCCTGTGGGGAAAGTAATCGATAAAATGCATCCCATAGGTCCGGGCCATCCGCTGATCTTTTGTTCGCTGTCGAATAGCCTCCTTCAGATCCGCCGCCGCCTCGGGAAAAAACTCCCCCTCCGCAAAAGAAAGGCCCCGCTCATAGAAGTTCCACCAGCGGTGCCTGAAGGCTCCTTGTACCCGCCCGTATTCCTTGCCATCTTTCACAAAAGCGGGCCGTGAGGGCTGAACGGCACAACGCCATGAAGATAACCCGAGAAGAATTGGCAAGAGGAAAAAGATCGCTTGAACTGCCTTTTTCACCCACTCAAACCCCTTACAATGTTGGCCAAATGACTACCTGGTGTCAAATTGCAAAAATAATGCACCGAATTTTGGAACCCTTCTCAATCATTCCGGCCCCGCATCAAGTGCGGGATAAACTCCAGCCGGAATCCAGTATTTTCAGTAGGTCCTGGATCCCGCCCCGGTTTTCACCGGGGTGACGCGCCGGGATGACGGTGTTTGGAAATATCGATGACTTTTGTAATCACGCACTAGTAGTTCGTTCATAAAATATTGTTGCAATACCGCTTTGGTTTATGGCATAATTGGCAAAAACGAAAGGAGCCAGATATGCCATTCCAGAGGAAGCGGAGCGCATTGGTATTAGAGGAAAAGGAT